>SWCA01008217.1_pt2 | contig 182110 bp, 176 predicted proteins | sample 4692961 | NCBI WGS metagenome assembly SWCA01 (sample SAMN10267275, study PRJNA491770) | bioreactor metagenome | isolation source: DHS bioreactor inoculated with | place: Japan: off Shimokita Peninsula | reverse complement strand
CGACATGCAATACCTATATTCGATACCGCATCGTTGAAGAAGAGGGCGATATCTTGCAGGCAGGCTGACGTATCGCAGTTGACCGATCGCTTCTCTCTGCATGCATGAACACAATGGTGGCGACCGATAACAAACAGGCCGAAGAGCTCGAAAGGCATCGCGAGGCCTACGTTCTGTTATTTGAGTCGCTCTTAAAGAACCGCATCGCCGATACCGGGCAGATGCAGGCACGGCAGGCCGAGCTAAAAAAGATCATCGATGGCATTCAGGATACGGACGGCTTTATCGACCGTCTCGGTGACTTCGGTCGTATTCTACAGCTGCGCGAAGATCAGCTCGGTGGGTATATCGGGCAGAACTTCTTAAAAGCGCTTTCCGTCGTTCAGGAGCGGCAGAAGCAGGCTCCTCGCAAGAATATTTCGTCTGACGCCTTCGCTCAAGATGGGCCGCTGATTGAGGCCTTGCTTTCCACATTCGGACCTATGGTTACAGCGCCCGACCGCTTCGAGATGATCGATACGGGAGCCGTGAAGCTGATCCGTGGTGGGCGAGAGATTCTACCGAAAAGTGCCCTTGGTTCGGCAGGCGATGCCGCTGATTTTGCCGCCGTCGGCTCGCCTGTAGATGCGCCGGCGTCGGGCACAAATCAAACAGAAGAGCCGACGTCCACAGCGTCTGATCCGGCAGCAGCGTTGAAGCTGCGTGAAGAGAAATCGGTCATTGCAGAAATTCTCGAACGATTTGGGAACATCCTCGATATCCAGGGCGTTCTGACGCCGAAAGACTTCTCAGGAGATGAAGAGGCCTTCGTTGTTGAAGAGGCGGTGTCGTCCGATGAGCCTGTGGCCCATGTGGAGCTTTCGATTATCGAAGAGATCGTGCAACGCTTCGGTAATGATCTGGCCGTGCATGAGAAGCTGGAGCCGAAGGAATACTCGGGCGACGATGACGGCTTTTTCGATGCAACACAATCTGAGGCGACCGATTCCGAAGAAGAATCATATTCGAGCTTTGAACCGATTGCGGTCGCTCTGACGGCCTTTGCGGGCATACGCTCGCGCATCGCAGAGTTCCAGAAGAATCAGGATCGAGTGGGCTACCAGGACTACCTGAGCACGGCATCAGATGATATCAAGGCTGTGGTTGCTCTGCTGAACCTTTCGTCGAAGGCGAAGCGCCAGGCTGTCGATATGAGCGACGAGCTGTACCGGCTCAGTATGAGCCTGCCTTACTCTCAGGAGCAGCTTGAAGAGCTTTTCGGTCGCATGGATCGATACGCGAAGGCGACGGCTCTTGTGAATGAGTTCATGGCGAAGGTGAAACAGGCCAGTGCTCCGGTGCAGATGGAGATGCGTAAGGTCTGGAAGCAGATCCTTGATCTTCTGGATGAAGACCCTGGCGAGGCCGTTGTGAAGCAGAGAACGAAGATACTGCTTCTGGCCGTTAACCCGGCGGTGAAACCGACCATCGAATCCGGAATTATGTCGCTTATCAGCAAGATCTATTCTCTGTAAACAAAAAGACATGGCATGGATGGGTCATTCCGGCCGTTTTTGATTGACGATCCCCCTTTGTTCAAAATATAGGTCTTTCCTGTCCTTTTAGCAGGAAAACGCCCTCTTAGCTCAGTTGGTAGAGCGCATCCATGGTAAGGATGAGGTCACCAGTTCAAGCCTGGTAGAGGGCTCGGCTGCGGGGCGTGGCCCTTGATTTAGGTCGGTAGTTCAATGGTCAGAATAGGGGTCTCCAAAACCTCTGATGGGAGTTCGATCCTCCCCCGACCTGCCAGCGGTGGTCTATTATATGTGGAAGTTTTTAAAAGAGACCAGAGAAGAAATGCGGCACGTTGTGTGGCCGGCAAGAGAAGAAGTCGTGAACTCGACCATCGTCGTTATGGTGTCGGTCGTTGTGATCTCTCTTTTCCTGTACTCCACCGACTTCGTATTCGAAAAGATTTTCGAATTCTTCGTCGGCCTGGGCTCGGGTTGAGTCCGCGGTGCTCATTTTATGAAGCAGTGGTATGTAATTAAGACGTATGCCGGCCATGAGAAGAAGGCCAAGACCAACATCGAGAAGATGGTGGAAAGCCGCGGCCTTCTTGCGCGAGTAGGGCAGATCAGTGTTCCTACTATTAAGATGGCTGAGATGAAAGGCGGGAAGAAGCGCATCGTCGAGAAGAAGTTTATGCCCGGCTATGTTATCGCCGAGCTGGATCTTGATGATAACCTTCAGGCGCTGATCCGCAGGCTTCCGTCTATTTCGGGCTTTGTCGGGAATCCTGACCCTCAGCCGCTTACGGCGGACGAGGTGAAGAATCTTCTGAACGTACAGAGTCAGGAAGAAGAAGAGGCGAATGTAACGAGCATGCTCTTTCGTGTTGGTGAGACGGTCAAAATCATTGATGGACCGTTTGCCAACTTTGCAGGCGTCGTAGATGAAATTATGCCCGAAAAAGGGCGATTACGAGTTCGTGTGGAGATCTTCGGGCAGGCCACTCCGGTGGAGCTGGATTACCTGCAGGTCGCCTCGAACGTCGGATGAGAATTCAGCACAGGTCATAGGAAATGGCACAGAAGAAAATCGTCACTCAGATCAAACTCCAGGTGCAAGCCGGTAAGGCGACACCCGCTCCTCCGGTCGGTCCGGCTCTCGGTCAGCACGGCCTGAACATCATGGAGTTCTGCAAGCAGTTCAATGAACGCACAAAGAACGACGTGGGCATCAAGATCCCCGTTGTGATCACGGCATACTCTGATCGTAGTTTTACCTTTATTACGAAGTCACCGCCGGCTCCTCTTCTTATTAAGAAAGAGCTCGGGCTTGAGGCGGCGGCTGCCACTCCCGGCAAGACGATCGTAGGAAAGATCAAAAGATCACAGCTTGAGAAAATCGCTGAGATCAAGAAAGAAGACCTGAACTGTTATGATACGGCAGCAGCCGTCCGCATCCTTGCCGGATCCTGCCGTTCGATGGGTATTGAGGTGGAGGACTGAGATGAATCGCGGTAAGAAGTGGAAAGCGGCCTACGAAAAAATCAATCCGGGCGAGCTGCTCTCGGTAGAAGAAGCTGCCTCGAAAATCGGCGAGCTGTCGACGACGAAATTTGACGGGTCGGTAGATGCCTCCCTCAAAATCGGCTACAAATCGCTACAGAATGTGCGCGGTATCGTGCGCCTGCCGCATGGCACGGGTAAAAACATCCGTGTATGCGTCATCGCCAAGGCCGACAAGCATGCTGCGGCGAAAGAAGCCGGCGCTGAGTTTGTCGGCGCAGAAGACATCATTGAAAAGATTCAGACTGAAAAGTGGACGGATTTCGATGCCTGCATCGCTACTCCTGACATGATGCCGAAAATCGGTAAACTCGGTCAGATCCTCGGTCGTAAGGGCCTCATGCCCAAGCCGAAGGCCGGAACGGTCACCGATGATGTCGCTACGGCGATCAAGAACGTGAAGGCCGGTCAGGTTGAGTACAAGGCCGATAAAACCGGCGTTGTAGCCGTCCCCGTCGGGCGTGTCTCGTTTGGCCAGGAGAAGCTGGCAGAGAACATCCGTCATCTTTATCAATCGATCATCAGAGATAAGCCCTCTGATGCGAAGGGCGAGTATGTGAAAACCCTTCATATCTCTCCGACCATGGGCCCTGCTCTTAAGATCAATGCCCGAAATCTTATCTGAGGTGAACCATGCCCTCCGTAGAAAACAAAGATAAAATCGAAACCATTTCTGCCATACTGAAAGAGAAGCCGAATTTCGTCGTCACGACGTACTCGGGCCTCGATGTGGAGAAGCTTACAAAGCTGCGCGGACAGATCCGTCAGGCCAACGGGACGATGAAGGTTCTTAAGAACACTCTCTTCCACCTTGCCCTGTCTCAGTCCGAAGCCCATAAAGAGGCGGCCGAGGGACTGAAAGACGTTCTGAAAGGACCCTGTGCCGTAATCTTCGTAACGGACGACGTTCCGACTGTTGCGAAGATCGTGGTGAACGAGGGGAAGACCGAGGATAAGCTCGCCCTGAAAGGCGGCTACTTTGAGGGGCGCTTTCTTCCGAAGAGCGAGGTTCAGGCCATTGCCGATCTGCCTTCGAGAGACGAGCTGCTTGCCATCATCGGTCGCGGCCTGAATACGCCGGCTACGAAAATCGCAACCGGCATCAATCAGATTATGGCCGCACTCGCTCGGGGTATCAAGGCCGTTGCGGAAAAAAATAGTTAATCGAGCACAACAAGGAATACAATTAGGGATAAGGAGAAAACAATGTCAGTAGATGCATTGCTTGAGCAGATTGGTTCGCTCACTCTCGTTGAGGCAGCTGAACTCGTAAAAAAGATGGAAGACAAATTCGGCATCTCCACAGCCGCTCCGGTGGCTATGGCTGCAGTTGCTGCACCTGGTGCTGGCGCTGCTTCCGATGAAGACGCAAGCTTCAACGTAGTTCTGAAGGGCTTCGGTGACAAAAAGATCGACGTAATCAAAGTCGTTCGTGAAGAAACCGGTCTGGGCCTCAAAGAAGCGAAGGATCTTGTTGAGAAGGGCGGTCAGACTGTGAAAGAAGGTCTTTCTAAGGCTGATTCCGACACTCTCAAGAAAAAGCTGGAAGACGTTGGAGCTCAAGTCGAGCTTGTCAAGGTCTGAGATTTTCAGCGATAGGAATGCCCGGCTTAACAGGTCCGGGCTTTCCTTTTCTTTTTTCTTAGCCTGCAAAACAGGCTGCGCTCGCGCGCATACACTCATCGAACCGGTTCGGCACCTCCTATGATGGAACAGAAGCAGTTGAATGTTGAAAATCTGGGTAAGATCACGGATTACTCCTATCTTCCCGATCTCATCGAGATTCAAATCAAATCCTATGAGGATTTTCTCCAATATGATGTTCCGGCGCCGAAGCGGCAGCCGCGAGGACTGGAGGCCGTCTTTCAGGAGACCTTTCCTATTGAAAGCTCCAACGACGACATGGTCCTGGAATACGATTCCTATGCCTTTGGCGAGGTAAAATGGCCTCCCGAAGAGTGCAAGAGTCGCGGACTGACATATCAGGCCCCACTGAAGGCCACGATTCGTCTTATTAATAAGCAAACTTTCGAAGTGCGAGAGCATTCCGTCTACATGGGCGACATCCCGCTCATGACCGACCAGGGTACGTTTATCATTAACGGGGCGGAGCGCATCGTCGTTTCGCAGCTGCACCGTTCCCCTGGCATCTTCTTCTTTTATGATCAGGAGAAGATGGTTCACTCGGCTCGCGTGATTCCGTATCGCGGCTCATGGCTTGAGGTCGAGCTGGACAACAAGGGCATTATCATGGCCCGTATCGACCGCAAGAAGAAATTCCCGGCCACGCTTCTTTTGAAGTCGCTTGGAGCAGGCAGCAACGAAGATGTGCTGCGCCTTTTCTATAAGACCGAAGAGATTAAACTTGCCGGCGCTCAGAAAAAGGATCTCGGTCGCATTATCGGTCGTCGCCTTGCCTCCGCTGTGAAAAACCCCGAAACCGGTGAAACGCTGATGTTCCCGGGCGAGGCGATCAACGAAGACAATATCGGTATTCTAAAAGAACTGAAAGTGAAGGGCGTCGAGCTTCTGATCTTCCCCACCGGAAGGGACGATACCTTCCTTATTAACTGTCTTGAAAAAGACGGTACGCACACAGAGCAGGAAGCTCTGCAAAAATTTTACCACATCATGCGTGCCGGTGAACCTTTCGACGCCGACGCCGCTCGTTCGGAACTCGATCGACTGTTCTTCAGCGATCGATCCTACGATCTCGGTGAAGTCGGTCGTTACAAGGTGAACAACAAATTCCGTTTCATTAACGAGAAAGACTTCACCGACGTGAAGGATCGTTGTCTCCGTCCGATCGACCTGATCGAGACTTTCCGCTATTTTGTGAATCTCGTAAATGAGGTTCCGGGCTATCACTACGACGACATCGATCACCTGGGCAACCGCCGCATTCGTTCTGTCGGTGAGCTTCTTCAGAATCAGCTGAAAACCGGCTTTGCCCGTATGGAGCGCGTCGTTAAAGAACGTATGAGCATTCAGGATCTGGCCTCGGTCACTCCGCAGGCGCTGATCTCGATCAAGCCCATCATGGCCGTGATCAACGAATTCTTTGGATCGAGCCAGCTGTCTCAGTTTATGGACCAGACGAATCCGCTGGCCGAACTTACGCACAAGCGTCGCCTGAACGCCCTTGGACCCGGTGGTCTGACGAGAGAACGTGCCGGCTTCGAGGTGCGTGACATCCACTATTCGCACTACGGCCGCATGTGTCCGATTGAAACGCCCGAAGGACCGAACATCGGACTTATCGTGTCAATGTCGACGTTGACTCGCGTAAACCCCTACGGCTTCCTTGAGACCCCCTACCGCAAGGTGGCGAAGGGCAAGGTATCGGCCAACGTCGAGTATCTGACGGCCGATATCGAAGAGCACTATACGATCGCTCAGGCGAATGCTCCTCTGGCCGAGGATAGCACGTTTGCAAACAAGATGGTATCCTGTCGCCGTATGGACGACTTCCCCATCGCCGCTCCCGAAGAGATCAACTACATGGACATCGCGCCTTTGCAGGTTGTATCTGTGTCCACCGCTCTGATTCCCTTCCTCGAACATGATGACGCGAACCGGGCCCTGATGGGTTCGAACATGCAACGTCAGGCTGTTCCGCTGCTGGCCGATGAGGCTCCGCTTGTGGGAACGGGCATGGAGGCTCGGGCCGCTTACGATTCGCGGACCTGCGTCACTGCGAAGGAAGACGGTGTCGTCGTAAAGGTCGACGCGAAGCAGATCGTCGTAAAGATCTCGAATAAAGAGAATCGCGTGTACGACCTGCGGAAGTTCTTGAGAACGAACCAGAGCACGATTTTCAACCAGCGCCCCGTCGTGCGTATGCTGCATGCGCCGGTGTCGGGCACGATCAAATCCGTTTCAGGCGATGCATGTGAGATCGAAGGCGATACGGGTGCCGTATCAGTCGCCCTGAAGGACGCTCATCGTGAGTACGAGCTCTTTGTAAAGAAGGGCGATAAGGTCGCAGAAGGCGAGATCATCGGCGGTCAGAAGGTTTTCTCTGAGAAGCGAGAAGATACCGGACGACTTGTGCGCAAGGCGACTATGCTCGCCGAAGGCCCGTCTGTCGATCAGGGACGCCTGGCCCTTGGCCGGAACGTTCTTGTGGCATTCATGCCGTGGGAAGGTTATAACTTCGAAGATGCGATTCTCCTGAGCGAGCGTATCGTCAAAGAAGACGTTTTTACTTCTATTCATATTGAAGAATACGAGATTCAGGCCCGTGAAACGAAGCTCGGCCAGGAACAGATCACCCGTGATATTCCGAACCTGAGCGACAAGGCGTTCCGTGATCTTGATGATCGCGGGATCGTACGTATCGGCGCCGAGGTTCGTTCGGGCGATATCCTGGTCGGTATGGTCACTCCGAAGGGAGAGAGCGATCTCACTCCGGAATACAAGCTTCTGCATTCGATCTTCGGCGAGAAGGCCCGCGAGGTGCGAGATACGTCGCTGCGCATGCCGAACGGAACGGAAGGTATCGTCATTGATGTGAAGCATTATACGCGTGAAAACGGCGATGAGCTTCCTGCCGGTGTTGAGGCGATGGTGAAGGTTTACGTGGCGACGAAGCGCAAGCTTCAGGTCGGCGATAAGATGGCCGGCCGTCACGGAAACAAAGGCGTCGTCGCTCGCATCATGGCCGAAGAAGACATGCCTTACATGGAAGATGGAACTCCCATCGACATCGTCTTGAATCCGCTCGGCGTACCTTCTCGAATGAACATCGGGCAGATTCTCGAGACGATGCTCGGTTTTGCCGGCAAAAAGCTTGATACGATGTTTGAAAGCCCCGTTTTTGACGGAGCGAAAGAAGGCGACATCGAGCGTTTCCTGAATCAGGCCGGATTGCCCGATAACTGCAAGTTCGACCTGTATGACGGTCGTTCCGGCGACAAATTTGAGAATAAGGTATTCTGCGGATACATCTACATCCTGAAGCTGGCGCACCTTGTGGACGACAAGATCCACGCACGTTCAACAGGACCATATTCGCTCGTTACACAGCAGCCGCTTGGCGGTAAGGCTCAGTTCGGCGGTCAGCGCCTCGGAGAGATGGAGGTCTGGGCTCTTGAAGCCTATGGCGCCTCGCATACTCTGCAAGAGCTGTTGACCGTAAAATCCGACGATATGATCGGACGGGCTCGCATCTACGAAGCGATCGTGAAGGGCATTCATACGATTAAACCGGGCGTGCCGGAATCGTTCAACGTTCTTCTGCAAGAGCTTCGCGGCCTGGCCCTCGATGTCGCCCTGCTGGATCCGTCCGGCGAACGCATCGATCTCAGCGACCTCGAAAGTGACGATCGCCAGGAGCGGAAGTCACGCATTCGAATCGAATCCATTGAGCGCATGTAAGGCAGGTAATATTTCATGAGTATGAATCGACCCACCGATTTTGATTCGATCAAGATCATGCTGGCCAGCCCGGAGCGCATCCGGGAGTGGTCATTCGGCGAAGTAAAGAAGCCCGAAACGATCAACTACCGAACCCTGCGTCCGGAACGCGAAGGCCTTTTCTGCGAAAAGATCTTCGGTACGATGAAGGACTGGGAATGCTACTGCGGTAAGTTCAAGTCCATCCGCTACAAAGGCGTGATCTGCGACCGTTGCGGCGTTGAAGTGACCCACTCAAAAGTGCGTCGCGAGCGGATGGGCCACGTTGAACTGGCCACGCCCGTCGCCCACATCTGGTATTATCGTTCGGTGCCCAGCCGTATCGGTCTGCTTTTGAATATGACCGTAAACGAGCTGAAGAGCATCCTCTATTACGAGAAATACGTCATTATCGATCCGGCCGATTCCAACCGCGAGGTCGGCGAGCTCATCGACGACGACGAGTACTTCGAATACCTCGACCTCTATGGCAACAAGTTCGTAGCCATGATGGGCGGCGAGGCTATCAAAGAGATGCTCAGTCGCATTGATATGGACGCCGAGATCCATGCCATCCGCGACAAAATCGCCGACGGTATCAAGGCATCTGACAAGCGCATCCTGAAGCGCCTCGAGATCCTCGAAGCTCTGCGCGAGTCGGGTAACCGTCCGGAATGGATGATGCTCGATGTCGTGCCTGTGATTCCGCCCGAACTGCGTCCTATGGTGCAGCTTGACGGTGGTCGCTTTGCCACGTCTGACCTGAACGACCTCTATCGTCGTGTCATTAACCGCAATAACCGTCTGCGTCGTCTGCAGCAGCTGCGTGCGCCCGATATTATCGTGCGCAACGAGAAGCGTATGTTGCAAGAAGCCGTCGATGCGCTGTTCGATAACAGCCGTCGCGCCAAATCCGTTAAAGGAAAGGGCAACCGTCCTCTTAAATCGCTCTCTGACATGCTGAAAGGTAAGACCGGTCGTTTCCGTCAGAACCTGCTCGGCAAACGCGTCGACTACTCGGGTCGTTCAGTTATCGTGATCGGTCCGGAGCTGAAGATCCATCAGATGGGTCTTCCGAAGAAGATGGCCCTTGAACTTTTCAAGCCCTTCATCATGAAGCGACTTGTTGACCTCGACCTTGCTCCGAACATCAAGACCGCGAAAAAGCGCATCGAAGCGGAAGAAAAAGAAGTCTTCGAAGCCCTTGATGAAGTCATTAAAGAACATCCGGTGATGCTGAACCGTGCGCCCACGCTGCACCGTCTCGGTATCCAGGCCTTCCTGCCGACCCTGGTTGAAGGAAAGGCGATCAAGCTGCATCCGCTTGTCTGTCGTGCCTTTAACGCCGACTTCGACGGTGACCAGATGGCCATTCACGTTCCGCTCTCGCCGAAGGCGCAGATCGAAGCATGGATGCTGATGCTTTCTCCGCATAACTTACTGAACCCGGCTAACGGTAACCCTATCGTTTCGCCTACTCAGGACATGGTGCTTGGACTGTATCTGCTTACTTCGCAGCTGGACGGCGACATCGGCGAAGGCAAGACCTTCTCCGGACTGGATGAGATCCGCTATGCCGTCGATGCAAAGGCCGTCGGTCTGCGTGCGAAGATTTCCGTGCTCTATGAAGGCCGTCTGCTTCAGACGACTCCGGGGCGTATCATCTTCAACTCCATTCTTCCGAAAGGCTATACCTTTGTAAACCGTGCCGTCTCTGATAAAGAGGCGACACGTATCATTGCCGAGGCCTATGATAAATTCGGCGCTCCGGCTACGGCTGAGATGCTCGACCGTTTCAAGGAGCTCGGATTCCGTTATTCGACGATGTTTGCTCCGTCGATCGCCCTCTCTGACATCAAGACCTCCTCGAAGAAGAAGGAACTGATCGCGAAGGCGAACGGAGAGGTCGAAGAGGTGACCCGCGCTCATAAAAACGGCGTGATCACGAACGAAGAACGCTATAAAAAGGTCATCGAGATCTGGACGCGAACCAACGACCTCGTAACGGAGTCGATGTTCGCCGAGCTCGAAAAAGACCAGCGCGGATTCAACCCCGTGTATGCCATGGCGGCATCCGGAGCTCGCGGTTCGCGGGCGCAGATCCGTCAGCTGGCCGGTATGCGCGGCCTGATGGCCCGCCCCTCGGGAGAGATTATCGAGCTGGCCATCCGCTCGAACTTCCGTGAGGGCCTCGGTGTTCTTGAATTCTTCATCTCTACATCGGGAGCCCGGAAGGGTCTGGCCGATACGGCTCTGAAAACGGCCGATGCCGGCTATCTGACCCGTCGTCTTGTCGACATCTCTCAGGATGTGATCATCACCGAGCACGATTGCGGCACGACGGGCGGCGTCTGGATGAAGGCGGTGCGTGAAGGCGAGAAAACCGTCGTCACGCTTGGCGATCGCTGCTTCGGTCGCGTTCTTGCCGCCGACCTCGTTGACCCGGTTTCAGGCGAGGTCGTATTCCCGGCCAACACGATGATAAACAAAGAGGCTTCGAAGAAGATCGATAGTCTCGGCATTGAAAAAGTATTCATTCGGTCTGCTCTGACCTGCGAAACGCGCTACGGTCTTTGCGGAACATGCTACGGTATGGACCTTGCCCGCCTGAAAACGGTGGAGCAGGGCGAGGCGGTCGGTATCATTGCCGCTCAGTCCATCGGTGAGCCCGGTACTCAGCTGACGATGCGTACATTCCACGTCGGCGGCGTGGCGACCAACCTTCAGGTTAAAGACAATACGATCAAGATTCCGGCCGATGCTTTCGTGACAGCCGTTTCTGGCGGCATCGTGCAGCGTGAGAACGGCGACCGTGTGTTTGTTACTCGTGGTAACGTCGAATTCCAGCGCGTCTATCAGATGATGAAGGAAACGGACCTGAAAGGCCTTCGCGTCGAGAACGGCCAATCCGTGACTCCGGGCGAGATCCTTGCGAACTCCTTCGTGAACTCGCAGGGCCAGGAGACGAACAACCTCGTTGCCGAAGCCCAGGGCGTGGTCGCACTGGTTGACGGGCAGTTCTATCTCAAAGGTGAAACACAGAACATTCCTGTGAAGATCGGAACGGCGATTACCGTAACGACCGGAGAATTTGTTAAGGCTGGAACCGTAATCGGAACCTTTGATCCTTACAACGACGTCGTTCTTACCGATTCAACGGGCAAGATCGTATTCGAAGATATTGAGAAAGATAAGAACCTCAAGAAAGACGACGAAGGCAACTTCCGTATTTATGAATACCGACGTGAGAAGCTGAACCCGCGCATGCGCATCGGCTCCTCGGAGTATACCGTGCCGCTCAACGCCATTCTTTCCGTGAAAGAAGGGCAGGAGGTCACGGCGGGTGACATTCTCTTCAAGCTGGTTGCCGCTGCCGAAAAAACGCGGGATATTACCGGCGGTCTTCCGAGAGTAGAAGAGCTTTTCGAAGCACGTCGTCCGCGAGATGCCTCCACGCTCGCAGAGATCGACGGTATGATCGAAGATCGCAACGAGGTCGTAAAAGACAAGCGTGTGCTCTACATCGTACCGGAAAGCGAAGAGCGCGAGAAGGTGAAGATCACCATCCCGACCGGCAAGCGCATCCTCGTGCGTAACGGCGACTATGTGCGAGCCGGCGACCAGATCGACGAAGGTACACTTGATCCGCACGACATTCTGCGCATTCTCGGCGTTGAGGCACTGCACCAGTTCCTGATCCAGGAAGTGCAGGAGGTCTACCGTCTTCAGGGCGTATTTATCAACGATAAGCACATCGAGATCATCGTGCGGCAGATGCTGCGCAAGATGGAGATCTCTGATCCGGGCGATACGGGCTTTGTCATGCGTCAGCAGGTCGACCAGTATGCCTTCCGCGACGAGAACGAGCGTGTTGTGGCCGAGGGTGGTGTGCAGGCGACGGGACGTCAGATCCTGCTCGGTATCACGAAGGCCTCGCTGAACACGGATTCGTTCATCTCGGCCGCATCCTTTCAGGAGACGACCAGAGTGCTGACCGATGCGGCGATCAAAGGCAAGCAGGATAGCCTGCTCGGCCTGAAAGAGAACGTGATTATCGGTCATCTGATCCCGGCCGGGTCAGGACTGAAGTCTTACAAGAATATCGAGATCTTCTACAAGGAATATGGAGATATTCAGACCCTGTATCGGGAACGCAAAGACGAAGAGCGTCGTCAGATCGCTCTTGAGTCAGAGAGAGAATAAGATCGTGTCAGACCTCTTTTCATGTCGGTCTGACCGGGCGGCCTCCGAACAGGCAGGCCGCTTGCTCTCTTCTGAAAAACGGTTGCTCCGGCAGGGGCTCTGCATTTCGTGGTACTCCTTCCGGGCTGAAATGCTCGGGGTGGTATCATTTGTTTTGATCCCGCCCTCGATCTGAGGTCGGTTAATAGAACTTAAAGGAACAGGTTGGATTTGAGGTATGCCTACCATTAACCAGTTGATTCGTAAAGGTCGTAAAAAGCAGAAGCGTAAGACGAAATCGCCTGCACTGAAGGCCTGCCCCCAGCGTCGGGGCGTCTGCACTCGTGTGATGACCTTTACTCCGAAAAAACCGAACTCTGCCCTTCGTAAGGTGGCAAGGGTTCGTCTGACTACGGGTATTGAAGTAACGGCCTATATTCCGGGCGAAGGACATAACCTGCAGGAACACAACGTTGTACTCGTTCGTGGCGGCAGGGTGAAGGACCTTCCGGGTGTTCGTTATCACATCATCCGTGGTACGCTCGACTCGCTGGGTGTGGAAAAGCGCCGTCAGGGTCGTTCCAAATACGGTGCGAAGCGGCCGAAGGCATAAGGGAGTTTAGAAGATGTCAAGACGTACAACAGCAGTTAAAAAGCGTCCGCTGCAACCCGATGCGGTTTACAGCGATACGATGGTAACAGCTTTCATCAACTACATGATGCGCGATGGTAAAAAGACCACCGCAGAGCGCGTATTCTATGACGCTATGGAAATCATCAAAAACAAGACCGGCGACGAAGGCATCGAAGTGATGCGAGCTGCCATGGAAAACGTTAAGCCCGCCCTTGAAGTGAAATCCCGACGGGTAGGCGGTGTGACGTATCAGGTGCCTATTGAGGTCTCTGTGGAGCGTCGTCAGACTCTGGCGATCCGGTGGATCGTCCGTTACGCTCGTGAGCGTAAAGGCCGTTCGATGGCCGAGAAGCTCGCATCAGAGTTCATGGATGCGAAAAACGACACAGGCGGATCTGTGAAGAAACGCGAAGACACGCGCAAGATGGCCGAAGCGAACCGCGCTTTCAGTCACTATCGCTGGTGATTCAGGGAATAAGGAACAGGAAATTATATGGCACGTCAGATCCCTCTTCAGAGGACGCGAAACATCGGCATCATGGCCCACATCGATGCCGGAAAAACGACAACGACCGAACGCATCCTCTACTATACCGGAAAGACCTACAAGATCGGAGAGGTGCACGAAGGCGCCGCCGAGATGGACTGGATGGAGCAGGAGCGCGAGCGCGGTATTACGATTACGTCGGCCGCCACGACTACGTTCTGGAACGGCTCGGACAAGCATCTTGATCCGCATCGTATCAACATCATCGACACTCCGGGCCACGTAGACTTCACGGTTGAGGTGGAGCGTTCTCTGCGCGTTCTTGACGGCGCCGTAGCCGTATATGACGGCGTTGCCGGCGTTGAGCCGCAGACCGAAACGGTATGGCGTCAGGCGGACCGTTATCGCGTTCCCCGTATCTGTTATATCAATAAACTCGACCGTATGGGCGCAAACTTCTATTATTGCGTCGATACGATTCGCGAGCGTCTGGGCGCAAACGGCGTTCCGCTGCAGCTGCCGATCGGCGCCGAGGCCGATTTTATCGGTATGGTCGATCTCGTAAATAATCGTGCCATCATCTGGTCTGGCGAAGAACTCGGAGCGAAGTTCGAGTATCGCGAGATCCCTGACGACCTGAAAGCGAAGGCCGAAGAATACCGCACGAAGCTGATCGAGTCGGCCGTCGAAAACGACGACGCTCTGATGGAGAAATATCTTGAAAGCGGTGAAATCACCGTTGAAGAGCTGAAGAAGTGCATTCGTATCGGAACCCTGAACATGAAGATGTTCCCGATCGTCTGTGGAACGTCTTTCAAAAACAAAGGCGTACAGCCGATGCTGGACGCCGTTGTCGATTACCTGCCTTCTCCGCTTGATATCGAGTCGATCAAAGGTACGGATCCAGAGGATCCTGAGAAAGAGATGGAGCGTCATGCAGGCGATGATCAGCCTTTCTCGGCCCTTGCTTTCAAGATCATGACCGACCCCTTCGTCGGTAAGCTGACGTTCTTCCGTGTTTACTCCGGAACCGTTACCAAAGGTAGCTACGTCTATAACTCGACGAAAGGCAAAAAGGAGCGCATCGGCCGTATTCTGCAGATGCACGCCAACAACCGCGAAGAGATCGATATCGTCTACGCCGGTGATATCGCCGCTGCTGTCGGTCTTAAAGACACGACGACGGGTGATACGCTCTGCGAAGAAAATAAGGCTATTATTCTTGAGTCTATGAACTTCCCCGACCCGGTTATCGAGCTGGCCATTGAGCCGCTGACGAAAGCCGACCAGGAGAAGCTCGGAACGGCTCTGATGAAGTTGTCCGAAGAAGATCCTACCTTCCGTGTGAAGACGGATCAGGAAACGGGTCAGACGATCATCGCCGGGATGGGTGAGCTTCACCTCGAAATCATCGTCGACCGTCTGAAGCGTGAGTTCAAGGTCGAAGCAAACGTCGGTAAACCGCAGGTTGCCTACCGTGAAACGATTTCGAAGACGGCCGATGTGGAATCGAAGTACATCAAGCAGACGGGTGGTCGTGGTCAATACGGTCACTGTTGCCTGCGTGTATTCCCGAATGAGCCTGGAAAGGGCTATGAATTCGTGAATGCGATCGTCGGCGGTGTGATTCCGCGTGAATATGTTCCTGCCATTGATAAAGGTATTCAGGAAGCGATGCAGAGCGGCGTAATGGCCGGGTTCCCCGTCGTCGACATCAAGGTCGAAGTATATGACGGTTCCTACCATGACGTGGACTCGAACGAGATGGCATTCAAGATCGCCGGATCGATGGGATTCAAGGATGCCTGTAAAAAGGCCTCTCCGGTCCTGCTCGAGCCGATCATGGACGTCGAGGTTGTAACTCCGGAAGACTATATGGGTGACGTCGTAGGCGACTTAAACCGTCGTCGTGGCCGTATCCAGTCCATGGATCAGCGTGGAAACGCAAGAGTAGTAAGGGCTGAAGTTCCGCTTTCAGAAATGTTCGGTTATGCGACCGATCTGCGGAGTTCAACTCAGGGGCGTGCCGCTTATACGATGCAATTCAAGCATTATGAGCAGGTTCCGTCCAATATTGCCAACGAGATTGCGGCAAAGGCGTCGGTTTAATCGCAGCTTTTTGAAAAATTGGGGCCACTGTTCGGATTTGCACTGGACAGGGTACCCTTTTTTAAAAATGTAGCAATCTCACGATTTTCGGTTCTAAAAATTTAAGAAGGTATAAGGTTATGGCTAAGGAAAAATTCGATCGTTCGAAGCCGCACGTGAACGTCGGGACTATCGGTCACGTCGACCACGGCAAGACGACTCTGACGGCCGCCATCACCACCGTTCTGGCCAAAGCCAAGGGCGGTAAGAACAAGGCTGTTAAATATGACGAAATCGATAACGCTCCGGAAGAGAGAGAGCGTGGTATTACCATTGCAACGTCTCACCAGGAATACGAATCTGATAACCGTCACTACGCACACGTAGACTGCCCCGGTCACGCTGACTATGTAAAAAACATGATCACCGGCGCCGCTCAGATGGATGCAGCGATTCTCGTTTGCTCCGCTGTTGACGGTCCGATGCCGCAGACTCGTGAGCATATCCTGCTCGCCCGTCAGGTCGGTGTTCCGTACATCGTTGTCTTCCTGAACAAAGTTGACGTTCTGAAGCCCGACGAGCGCGAAGAAATGACCGAGCTGGTTGCTGAAGAAATTCGTGACCTTCTCGAGAAGTATGGCTTCCCGCGTGAGACTCCGTTCGTTCAGGGTTCTGCACTGAAGGCCCTTGAGGGCGATCAGTCCGAGCTTGGTGAGCCGGCAATTCTGAAGCTTGTTGAAACTCTCGATACGTATGTTCCCGAGCCGAAGCGCGACGTTGACAAGGCCTTCCTTATGCCGGTCGAAGACGTGTTCTCGATCACCGGTCGTGGAACGGTTGCTACGGGTCGTGTTGAAACCGGCAAGCTGAACGTATCTGACGAAGTTGAAATCGTCGGTGTTCGCGATACGGCGAAAAGCGTTGTGACTGGAATTGAAATGTTCCGCAAGCAACTCGACTTCGCTCAGGCTGGCGACAATATCGGCGCCCTGCTTCGTGGAACGAAGAAAGAAGAGATTGAGCGTGGTCAGGTTCTTGCCAAGCCGGGGACGATTACTCCGCACCGCAAGTTCAAGGCTGAGGTTTATGTTCTGAAAAAAGAAGAGGGTGGTCGTCACACTCCGTTCCAGAACAACTACCGTCCTCAGTTCTACTTCCGTACTACGGACGTTACCGGCACTATCATGCTGCCGGCTGGCAAAGAAGTTGTGATCCCGGGCGACAACGTCACCGTTGACGTCGAGCTGATCACTCCCATCGCTATGGACAAAGGTCTGAAGTTCGCCATCCGTGAAGGTGGTCGTACTGTAGGGTCCGGCGTCGTTGCTGAGATTGTAGAGTAAGGAATCGAGGTTTGAGGAATGGTCCAGCGTATCAGGGTTAAGCTGAAGGCTTTCGATCACAAGTTGATCGATCGATCCACGGCTGAGATTGTGGCCACTGCAAAGAGAACCGGCGCCAGGATTTCTGGGCCGATTCCTCTGCCCACGTCCATTGAGAAGTTTACGATCCTTCGTTCTGTTCACGTGAATAAAAAATCACGTGAGCAGTTCGAACTCCGAACTCATAAGCGTTTGATAGATATTATGGATACGAATCCGGATACGGTAGAGGCGCTGATGAAGCTGCAACTGCCTGCCGGTGTCAGTGTGGATATCAGGAGCTGATCCATGTCGAAAGGAATGCTGGCCCAGAAGCTCGGTATGACCCGAGTGTTCGATGAAAACGGAAAGCAGGTTCCGGTAACGGTGCTTTCCTGTGGCCCATGTTATGTGGCTGCCGTTAAGACGGCGGATAAAGACGGCTATAGCGCCGTTCAGATAGCCTTCGGTGAAACACGGGAGAAACTCCTGTCGAAGGCGGAGCTGAATCATCTGAAGAAATCGGGGCTTGGTGCCTTCAAGCACCTGAAAGAGTACCGTGATTTCTCGGGTGAAGTGCAGCCGGGCCAGCAGCTGTCCGTGTCCATCTTTCAAGCCGGAGAGATCGTAAAGGTTGTCGGGCAGAGTAAAGGAAAGGGATTTCAAGGCGTTGTGAAGCGCCACGGCTTCGGCGGTGGACGTATGACTCACGGCTCGAAATTCCACCGTGCTCCGGGCTCTATGGGGCCGGGCACCGATCCTGGAAAGGTTATTAAAGGGAAGAAGCTGCCCGGTCAAACGGGTGCGAAGCAGATTACTGTGCGTAATCTGAAGATCGTCGGAATCGACGAGGCAAATCAGCTTCTGTTCGTGAATGGCGCCGTGCCAGGTCCTCGAAAGTCTGTGCTGAGCATCGAGGTGCTGAAATGAAATACATTGTAATCGATAAAAGCGGAGCTCGTGGTGCTGAAAAAGAGCTGCCCGCAGAGCTTGCCGTAAAGGAAATCTCTTTCCCTCTGATTCACGAGGTGGTAGAGATCGAGCGAAACAACCGTCGTCAGGGAACGCATTCCACGAAAACCAAGGCTATGGTTTCCGGTGGTGGAAAAAAGCCGTGGCGTCAGAAGGGAACAGGCTCGGCCCGTCAGGGATCGACTCGAAACCCTCAGTTTCGTGGTGGTGGAGTCGCTCATGGACCGCAGCCGCGAGACTACTCGAAAGAGATTCCGCGTGCGAAGCGCAAGAACGGGCTCAAGCATATCCTCGCTCACAAGGCGAACCTGAATTCTCTTTTCGTCATCGATGGACTGAAGCTGGAGGATTACTCCACAAAGGTAGCATACGAGATCTTGAAGAAGGCGAACATTCTGCCGTCCGAGACGGTGTGCTTTGTATTCGCTGATGGGGATCAGTTCGTAGAGCCGTCGGTAAGAAATATTCAACTGGTTCAGGCGATGAACGCAAAGCGCCTTCAGGCCCCTGAACTGTATCATAATTCGGCACTGGTAATGACCAGTGAAGCGTTCGATGCCGTTTCGGCTTCGTTCAAATGAGGGAACCATGGATTTGAATCAGGTACTCATCATGCCATACGTCACTGAGAAGACTGAGGCGTTGAAGGCACAGAGCAAAGCCGGACAGGTGATCGTGTTCAAGATCCGCAAGGATGCGAACAAGGAGCTTGTGAAGCAGGCCATTCACAAGATTTATAATGTGAATGTTCTGAAAGTGAATATTATCAATACGGCGTCGAAGTTGCGACGTTTCCGGAATTCACATACCCGAAAGTCGGGATTTAAGAAGGCCATCGTTACGCTCGAACCGGGTAAAACGATTGATCTTACGAAATAAGACGGTAAAAAACCATGCCCGTTAGAAAACTGAAGCCCTATACCAGCACCACTCGCTACCAGAGTCTGATGATCAACACCGATCTCGACAAAGTGGAGCCGAGAAAGAGTTTGCTCGATACGCTGAATTACAAAGCGGGTCGCAACAACTCGGGTCGTATTTCCGTCCGTCGGAAAGGTGGTCGTCATAAGCGCAAGTATCGCATTATCGATTTTAAACGCGATAAACGCGATATTCCGGCCGTTGTCGACTCAATCCAGTATGACCCTAATCGCACGGCGAATATCGCTCTGCTCAAGTATGCTGACGGTGAATATAGGTATATTCTTGCTCCGAATACCCTGAAAAAGGGAGATTCCGTGCTTGCTGGCGAAAAGGCTCCGATTCGAGCAGGCAATTCTCTGCCGCTCCGACAGATTCCCCCCGGATCAACGGTGCATAACGTCGAGATGTCGCCGGGCAAAGGTGCGCAGATCTGTCGCTCGGCCGGTGCCGCTGCGGTGATCGCAGGTAGCGATGGCAATTATATTCTCGTGAAGCTGCCCTCAGGTGAACTTCGCAAGATTTTCAAAGAGTGCTATGCGACGGTCGGTGAAGTTGGCGCCAAGGATCACATCCTTGTAAGCAGTGGCAAAGCCGGTCGTAGTCGCTGGAAGGGGATTCGCCCCCACGTACGTGGTGTTGTGATGAACCCGGTTGACCACCCTCATGGTGGTGGTGAAGGTAAGACCTCGGGTGGTCGTCACCCGTGCACTCCGTGGGGACAGCCGACCAAAGGCTACAAAACACGGAAGAAGAAGAACCCGACGAGCAAGTTCATCGTGCAGCGTCGTGTGAATAAGCGGATTAAGTAAGCGGAAGTAGTATATGGCAAGATCGATTAAAAAGGGCCCTTACGTACAGGAATCGCTCATGTCCCGTGTTCTGAAAATGAACACGGAAGGTGCGAAGAAGCCTATCAAGACATGGTCGCGGCGGTCGACGATTTTTCCTGATATGATCGGGCACACCATGCTCGTGCATAACGGGAAGGCGTTTATCCCGGTATATGTGAACGAGAATATGGTAGGTCACAAGCTGGGTGAATTCGCCCCTACGAGACATTTTCGAGGCCACACGAGCCTGGACAAAAAGGTCAAGAAGTAAGGCAGGATAATGATGGAAGCAAAAGCTGTTAGCCGATTTCTCATGATCAGTCCTCGCAAGGTTAGACTTGTGGCCGATGAAGTCCGCGGTTTTCCTGTGGATGAAGCCCTGAATATCTTGCAGTTCATGCCGAAGAAAGGCGCTCGGTTCCTCGAGAAGGCCATCCAGTCGGCGAAGGCCAATCTTCTGAATAACTCTACCGGGGTTAAGGAAGATCGGATGTTCGTGAAGAAGGTATATGTAGACCAGGGGCCGACGTTGAAGCGGTTCCGACCGAGAGCAAGAGGCCGCGCTATGCGTCGGTTGAAGAAAACCAGCAACATTACCGTTGTGATTGGTGACGAATAAGCGTAGGCGGGAATAGAGAACAATGGGTCAAAAAGTCAATCCGATCGGCCTGCGGTTGGGCATTAACAGAACCTGGGATTCCATCTGGTTTGCCAGCGAGAAATATCGTGCCTTCCTGCATGAAGATATCAAAATCAAAGAGATGCTGAAGAAGCGATACAAGAAGGCCGGTATCGTTCGCATCAATGTGCACCGTTATCCTGAGAAAATCAACGTCGTTATCGAAACCGTTCGTCCTGGTATGGTCATCGGTCCGAAAGGGGCGACGATTGAAGAAGTAAAGGCACAGCTGAAGGGCATGGTTTCCGCGCCGATTAATCTCTCGATCGTAGAGATCAAAAAGCCCGAAACCGTTGCGAAGACGATCGCTGACAGCATTGCGCAGCAGCTTGAGCAGCGTATGCCATTTCGACGTGCGATGAAGCAGGCTCTTCGAGGCGCTATGCGAGGCGGCGTTGAAGGCGTTAAAATCGCCGTGTCGGGTCGTCTGAACGGAGCCGACATGTCCCGTCGTGAGCAGTACAAAGAAGGGCGGATTCCGCTGCATACGCTTCGTGGTCGAATTGATTTCGCTCTGAGCGAAGCAAAGACTACTTATGGAATCATCGGTGTTAAAGTCTGGGTTTATAACGGCGACGCCATGGTTACCGAAGAAGAGACGCAGCAAGGACAGCGCGATAATCGGAGAAAGTCGAGGTAAGTCATGCTCAGCCCAAAACGCGTAAAATTTCGTAAGCGTCAGCGTGGTCGTCTGAAGGGTCTTTCCCAGCGGGGAAGCAAGGTATCCTTTGGCGAATACGGACTGAAAGCAATCACATCGGGCCGACTGACTGCCCGTCAGATCGAGTCCGCTCGTCGTACGATGACCCGGCATATTAAACGTGGTGGAAAGATGTGGATTCGCATCTTCCCGGATCAGCCGATCACCAAGAAGCCAGCGGAAACTCGAATGGGTTCCGGTAAAGGTTCGCCTGAATACTGGGTAGCAGTGATTCGTCCGGGCCGCGTACTGTTTGAGCTCAGCGGTATCCCCGAAGAGCTGGCGAAGGAAGCGTTCCGACTGGCAGCTCATAAACTTCCGCTTCATACCGTGATGGTGAAGAAGGAGCTGATCTAAGATGGCAACGAAAGTAAAGATGAAAGATCTTTCCAGCGCAGATCTGCAGAATCAGCTGGAGTCCCTGAGAACGGAGCTGCGAGAGGCGCGATTTCAATTCGGAATCACACGCACGATCACAAATCCGGCCCGGGTGAGAAAGGCAAAGAAAGATATTTCGAGAATTCTGACCCTTCTGCATGAACGTAACCGGAAGGGGAGTAATTGAGTATGAAAGAGCGCAATAAAAACCTGAGAATTGTACAGGGGCGAGTCGTATCGGATGCCATGGATAAAACCAGAGTCATCCTGCTTGAGACCTTCTATACGCATCCGAAGTTCCGGAAGATTGTAAAGGTATCTCGCCGTCTGAAAATTCACGACGAAAGAAACGAATCGAAGAAGGACGACATCGTGCAGGCCGTCGAAACCCGGCCTCTGTCCCGGCAGAAGCGTCATCGTCTCTTTAAGATTATCCAGAGAGGACAGATATGATTCAGGTACAGACCATGCTTCAGGTCGCCGATAACACGGGCGCCCGCAAGGTCATGTGTATTCGGGTGCTGGGTGGAACTCGCAAGCGGTATGCTTCCGTTGGCGACATCATCGTTGTGGCGGTGAAGGATTCCGTCCCCGAATACGGCCTTAAGGATAATCGGGGCAAGAAAGTGCATAACAAAGCTGTTCAGAAGGCCGTCGTTGTGCGCACGAAGAAAGAGATCAAGCGGCCCGATGGCAGTACGATCAAATTCGACGAGAATGCCTGTGCTATTATTGATGAAAAGATGAATCCGCGAGGAACGCGTATCTTTGGACCGGTCGCCCGTGAACTGCGCGATCGTGATTTCAAAAAGATCGTCTCGCTGGCTCCTGAGGTTCTGTGATGGACAAGAAACAGATCAGCAAGCTCTCACATACTGAGTTTAATCGCAAGCGCTACAGCCGTACAGCGCTGAAGGCCGAAGACGAGGTAATCGTCATCGCCGGCAAAGAAAAAGGTAAGCGCGGCAAGATCCTGTACATCGATCGTCTGCGCGATCGAGTATATGTTCAGGGTGTAAACAAGCTGAAACGCTATGTTCGTCCTTCTCAGGAAAACCCTCAGGGCGGGCAGGTTGAGATCGAAGCTCCGATGCATATTTCGAACGTCATGTTCTATGACGCGAAAGCGAAGAAAGGCGTGCGCATCGGATACGAGATGAAAGGCGGCAAGAAGGTGCGGGTGACGCGTCCGGGCGGCAAGGAAATCTGACGGTAGAACGCTATGGTAGCATTGAAAGAAGTTTATCAGAAGGATTGTGTTCCGGCGCTGAAAGAGAAGTTTCAGTACAAGTCGGCCATGCAGATCCCGCGTATTGAGAAGGTTGTTCTCAATATTGGAATCGGCGAAGCACCTACAAACCCGAAGGCCCTTGAATCGGCACTTGAAGAGATCGCCCTGGTTACAGGTCAGCGTCCGGTGAAAACTCTGGCGCGCAAGTCGATCGCTAACTTCAAGATCCGCCAGGGAATGAGCCTCGGCTGCATGGTAACGCTTCGTAATGAGCGTATGTGGGAATTCTTATACAAGCTCACCAGAATCGCCCTTCCTCGCGTGCGTGACTTTCGCGGGATCAAGCCTTCTGGATTTGATGGACGGGGTAACTATAACTTCTCCATTAAAGAGCAAATCATCTTCCCGGAGATCGATGTCGATAAAGTCGACCGGTATCACGGCATGAATATCACCGTCACAACGACGGCTAAGACGAACGAAGAAGCGAGACTGCTTCTGGAAACCCTCGGTTTTCCGTTCAGAAAGGACTGATTGGAGTAGAAAATGGCCAGAAAAGCTTCGCTGGAGAAGGCAAATCGCAAGCCTAAATTCGCTGTACGGGCGCATAACCGATGCCCGCTTTGTGGTAGACCCCGGGGATACCTCCGGAGATTTGGTATGTGCCGTATTTGCTTCCGCAAACGCGCCGGACTGGGTGAGATTCCCGGTGTGTTTAAGTCTTCCTGGTAAGCTTCGGAGTTAATGTTATGATCAATGATCCTATAGCAGATATGCTGACTCGTATTCGGAACGCCTCGCGTGCAAAACATGCAACGGTAGGTTTCCAGTACTCCAAGATTAAAGAAGAGATTCTCGCCATTCTGAAGCGAGAAGGATTCGTCGCCGATTTCGAAGTCAAGAAAGAAGGCAACAAAAGCGATATCGCCGTAACGCTGAAGTACTTCGAGAAGAAGCCGGTCATCCGTTCAATTGAGCGTGTGTCCACTCCGGGTCGTCGTATCTATGTCACCAGAGACGATCTGCGTGCGACCAAAAACAACATGGGTATTTCTATTGTATCGACCTCCAGAGGGGTTACGACCGGTCGTCAGGCGAAGCGCCTCGGTGTCGGCGGCGAGATCCTGCTCAGAGTATGGTGATACGGTAAGGTAGAGGAAGAGAAGATGTCCAGAATTGGTAATGCTCCCGTCCAGATGCCTGCAAAGGTGGAGCTGGAAGTGAAAGGCGCTGAAGCGCTGGTCAAAGGACCGCTCGGTCAGATCAGTTTCCCGGTGCCTGCCGGTATCTCTATTGAGAGAGAAGGCGACTCTGTGCAGGTAAAGCGCTCCGATGATTCGAAGGAGCAGCGTGCGCTGCACGGACTGACGAGAGCGCTTCTGAACAATCATGTCAAAGGCGTCAGCGCCGGCTGGGTAAGGAACCTTGAGCTGGTTGGTGTCGGTTATCGTGTAGCTCTGAAGGGTAAACAGCTCGTGCTGTCGCTCGGATACTCGCATGATGTAAATTATGACCTGCCTTCTGACATTGAAGCGAAGGTAGAGCAGACCAAAATCGAGCTCAAGAGCATCGACAAGCAGCGCCTCGGTCAGGTTGCTTCAGAGATTCGTTCGTTCCGTCCGCCCGAGCCCTACAAAGGTAAAGGTGTACGTTACGCCGATGAAGTAGTTCGTCGTAAGGCCGGTAAAGCCGGCAAGTCCGGAAAGGGCGGCAAAAAGTAAGGGTATAATATATGGATCGTCTATCGCTGAAACGACACAGGCTGGAGCGACGTATGCGTCGGGTGAAGTTTGCACTTCGCTCCGATGGCGAGCGCAAGCGCCTGCTGCTTAAGAAAACCAATCGCTACCTGATGGCCCAGATCGTCGATGATGCGACGGGAAAAACGCTCTGCCAGGCAAGCACCTTCGAAAAGTCCTTCGCTGCTGAAGTGAAAGGTAGCGCGAAGAACCGAGAAGCTGCTCGTAAGTTGGGCGAGGTCATCGCCGCTCGTGCAAAAGAAAAGGGCATTACCAAGGTGCTCTTTGACCGTCGAGGGCGTCTGTATCACGGTAAGGTCGCTGATTTTGCCGACAAAGCCCGCGAGGCGGGATTGGAGTTTTAATTATGAGAAAGCCTTCAGTTGAGCAGCAGAAAACCGATCTCTCCGTTGAGAGAGTTGTAAAGATCAATCGTGTTTCAAAAGTTGTAAAGGGTGGCCGTCGCTTCTCGTTTAACACGCTTGCCGTAGTAGGAAATCTGAACGGTAAGGTCGGAGTTGGCCTCGGCAAGGCCAACGAAGTTCCCGACGCCATTCGTAAGGCAATGGATTCGGCACGAGCAAACCTCGAAACTGTTCCGCTGACTCGTAGAAATACTATCCCGCACGACGTAGAAGGGCGGTTCAAGGCGACCCGTGTGATCCTGCGCCCGGCCACTGCCGGTACCGGAGTGATCGCCGGTGAGTCCGTGAAAGCGGTGCTCGAAACTGCAGGCGTTCACGACGTTCTGACGAAGGTTGTGGGCTCCAAGAACCCGCTGAACGTAGTGCGTGCAACGATTGAAGCTCTGAAGCAGCTGGAAACGCCGCTGCATTCAACAAGAAAGCGTGGCATCCCCCTTGCCCAGCTCTTTGGCAAGATGGACTGACCGCTGAGGTAGCGAAGATGGCCGGTAAAGTAAAAGTAACATTAATCGAAAGCCCGATCGGCAAAAAGCCTGATCATCGGGCAACCGTGCGAGCACTGGGACTGCGCAAGATGTGGAGAACGAACATTCTCGACGCATCGAATCCGGCAGTCGCAGGTATGATCCGCAAGGTATCTTACATGTTGAAAGTCGAGGAAGTCAATGGCTGATTCATTAGATCTTACCAGCGTAATGCCCGAGAAAAAGCGTAGTGTAAAGAAGCGTCGTGTCGAACAGACGCAGCTTTCTCCGGTTCCGGGCACTAAAAAGAAGCGCAAGCGAGTTGGTCGGGGTCATGCTACCGGGTCGGGAAAGACATCGGGACGTGGACATAAGGGTCAGAAGGCCCGTACCGGCTATAGCCACAAAGCAGGCTTTGAAGGTGGTCAGAACCCACTGTATAAGCGTGTTCCGAAGCGTGGTTTTACGAATATCTTCAAGCAGGAGTTCCAGCTTGTCAACCTCTGGTTGCTGGCCAAGCACGGAGTTTCCGGCGAAGTGACGCTTGAGCAGCTTAAAGAGAAGAAGATTATCCGTCGCACGGATGTGCCTGTAAAGGTGCTCGGTCATGGTGAAATTTCGAGCAAGGTCGTCCTGACCGTACATGCTGCTTCAGCCGAGGCCATCGAAAAGATCAAGAAGGCCGGCGGTGAAGTGAAGCTCATCGGCGCCGAGTAATTTACCGAGTCATTTACACAGAGAAGCTGGAAAGACAATGAGTGCAGTCGCGAATATTTTACGCATCCCGGAATTAAGAAAGAAGCTCCTATTCACAGTAGCAGTTCTGCTGCTGTTTCGACTTGGATCTTTTATCACAATTCCGGGCGTGAACCCGATCGCGGTGGCAGAAGCGAAGCCCCAGGGTCAGTCTATCCTTGACGTTGTGGATGTGTTCTCGGGCGGAGCGCTTTTCAAACTTTCCATCTTTTCTCTGGGCATCATGCCCTATATCTCTTCGTCGATCATTATGAGCCTTCTTACGGTAATTATTCCGCAGATGGCTCGTCTGCAGCGAGAAGGCGAGGCTGGTCGGCGCAAGATCAACCAGTATACTCGAATGGGAACGGTCCTTCTCTGCGCCGTTCAGGCGATGTTCATTTTGATCTGGGCAGTCGAGCAAACGAGTAGAACTGGAAAACCGCTTGTATCTCCGGAAATGAGTCGCGCCCTCTTTTATTCGACCGGCGTGGTGACGATTACCACGGGCACATTGATACTTATGTGGCTGGGTGAACAGATTACGGAACGTGGAATCGGTAATGGCGCCTCGTTGATCATCTTTGCCGGTATTATTGCGCGGCTTCCGAAGAACATGATGGATATGATTCGGGATGATTCCATTAAGCCGTTTGATATTCTGATTCTGGGAATTGTCTTTATACTTCTGATAGCGCTGACCGTAATACTCACGCAGGGTGTGCGCAAAATCCCGCTGCAATACGGCAAAAAGATGCAGGGCCGGCGTATGGTGCAGGCCCAGAGCCAGAGCCTTTCCTTTAAGTTGAATTCGGCAAGCGTAATGCCCATTATCTTCGCCTCGTCGTTATTGCTCTTTCCTCAGACCGTTCTTGGCATGCTTGCCGGCGACGGGTCGGGGCAAACGACGGTGAGCTGGCTTGCGCAGCAGATGCAGGTATGGCTCGATCCGTTCGCTCCGTCTTTTGTGAAGCAGCTGCCGTATTATTTTATCTATACGGTTCTCATCATCTTCTTCGCATATTTCTATACTGCGATTTACATCAATCCAAGCGAGCTCGCAGAAAACCTCAAGAAGTATGGCGGATTTATCCCTGGGATTCGTCCAGGTGCCAATACGAAAGAGTATGTTGAGAAGACCTTGAATCGCATCATCCTGCCGGGAGCGGTCTTCCTGGCGGGCCTTGCACTGGCTCCCTACTTTATCATCAATCTGATGGATTTGAAGGCCAATCAGAACATCCAGGGCCTTGCGTACACCTTCGGCGGAACTTCGCTGATGATTATTGTTGGTGTGGCGCTGGATACTCTGAAACAGATTGAGGCTCAGCTTATCATGCGGAACTATCAGGGTTTCATGAAGAAGGGTAAGCTGAAAGGTAGGGTCAAGTGAATTTAATTTTTATGGGCCCGCCCGGAGCGGGCAAAGGCACGCAGGCGAAGATCCTGATTGAGAAATTCGGGATTCCGCAGATCTCAACAGGCGATATTCTGCGAGCGGCGATTAAAGGCGGAACGTCTCTCGGGCTCGAAGCCAAGAAGTTCATCGATGCCGGAGAGCTGGTTCCTGATTCTGTCGTGATTGGTATCGTCGAAGAGCGCATCAGGGAAGCGGATTGCGAGAAAGGATTTCTGCTTGATGGGTTCCCGAGAACGACTCCTCAGGCCGAGGCGCTTGATGCGATGCTGCAGAAAATGGGACGTAAGATCGATCATGCGGTGAATCTGGCCGTTCCCGATGAAGAGGTGATTCAGCGTCTTCTCGATCGAGCGGTGAAAGAAGGGCGATCGGATGATACGGAGCCTGTGATCCGCAATCGGATTAAAAACTACAATGATCAGACGAGACCGCTGATTGATTTTTACCGGAACAAAGGCCTTTTGAAAGAAGTAAACGGGCTGGGTGAGCTATCGGCGATTACTGAGAGAATCCTCGGAGCACTGAATGTCTGAAGACTTGACGGTGTCGATGGTACTTTTTTCTTGGTAACTCCCTTGAGGAGTGCGGGCGAATATGGCGAAAGAAGAGGCGATAGAAGTCGAAGGTAAGGTGATAGAGCCCCTTCCGAACGCGATGTTTCGTGTGGAGCTGGACAATGGGCATAAGGTTCTCGCCCATATTTCAGGAAAGATGAGAATGCATTATATCAGGATCCTGCCTGGAGATCGTGTGACGGTGGAATTATCACCCTACGATCTGACCCGGGGTAGGATTACGTATAGAAAAAAATAACGACGGATTGAAATTATGAAAGTGCGTGTGTCCGTAAAGAAGATTTGCAGCGAGTGCCGGCTGATTCGCCGAAAGGGCGTAGTGCGGGTCATCTGCAAGAATCCGAAACACAAACAGCGGCAGCGGTGATAGTTCAGGAGTATTGAGATGGCAAGGATTTCGGGCGTAGACTTACCCAAAGACAAAAGGATCGTAATCGGTCTGACATATATTTACGGCATTGGCGACACGCGTGCACGTGAGATTTTGAAGGCAGCCGGAATAGAAGAATCGATTCGTGTGCGAGATCTTGATGATCAGCAGGTCGGGCAGATTCGCAACTACATTTCTGAAAACTTTCGTGTAGAGGGCGATCTTCGAACCGAAGTCAACCTTAACGTTAAGCGTCTGATGGATATCGGATGCTACCGAGGCCTGCGTCATCGTATGGGCCTGCCGGTTCGCGGTCAGCGAACCAAGACGAATTCGCGCACACGCAAAGGTGGACGCAAAACCGTTCCGAACAAGAAAAAGGCAACGAAATAATACGGGTAGATGAGATATGGCGAAGGCACCGGTCAGAAAAAAAGAAAAACGCAGCGTTCCGAGTGGACGTGTTTACATTAACGCTACATTCAACAATACTATTATTACGGTAACCGACGATACCGGCAACGTGATTGCCTGGTCGAGCGCCGGACATCTGAACTTCAAGGGGTCGCGCAAGTCGACTCCTTACGCTGCGCAGATGGCGGCCCGCGATGCGGCCGAGAAAACGCGAGACTTCGGTCTGCGTGAGGTTGATGTTCTTGTTAAAGGCCCTGGAATCGGGCGTGAATCGGCGATTCGTGCCATAGCCAACGAAGGAATTCGGATTCGTCAGATTCGCGATATCACTCCGCTTCCTCACAACGGATGTCGTCCGCGCAAGCGTCGACGAGTTTGATATATCCTGTTAGCCTAAAGAGGGAATCATGAAGAGCCTGTTAAAAGGATTCAAGCGACCGAAGCAGGTCGAATACCAGACTCTGGCAAACGAGCCGGGATATGGAAAATTCATCGCTGAGCCCTTTGAGCGCGGCTTCGGAACGACGATCGGAAACTCGCTGCGTCGTACGCTCATGTCGTCGATCGAAGGTACGGCGATCACGGCAGTTCGAATCGAAGGCGTTGAGCATGAATTCGCCACTATCGAAGGCGTCGTTGAAGACGTTACCCGAATCATCCTGAACCTCAAGCAGGTGCGTGCGAGCTATGATGCGGAGGTTCGCGACGAACCTCGTATTATTCATATTGAGAAAAAGGGCGCTGGTGTCCTCAAGGCATCCGATCTGGCTGTGGATTCGTCGATTCAAATCCTCAATCCGGAATTGCAAATCGCCACTCTCAATGAAGACGCAAATCTTGTGATGGATATTCAGTTTGAGCGGGGTCGGGGCTACCTTGCAGCTGAAATCTTGAAGAAGAGCATCGACGAAATCGGCACCATTGCCGTCGATGCGCTGTTCTCACCTGTCAAGCGTGTGAACTTTCAGGTAACTGAAACTCGAGTCGGTCAGCGCACGGACTACGAGAAGCTGACGATGGAGATCTGGACTGACGGAAGTATTACTCCTGAAGACGCTCTTTCGCAGGCTGCAAAGATTCTGAAAGATCACCTTTCTGTCTTTATCAATTTTGAAGAGCTTCCCGAAGAGGAAGAAGACGAACAGCCCGAGATGGAAGACACTCTCAAGACCAATCTTGAGAAGAACGTTGAAGAGCTTGAGCTTTCGGTAAGATCGCTTTCTATGCTGAAAAGCTTGGAGATCGAGTTCGTCATGGACCTTGTTCGCAAGAACGAAGAAGAGTTCCAGAAATCACGGCATTATTCTGAAGAGTGTCTTGCCGAAATCAAGCAAAAGCTGGCTGAAATGAGCCTTGAGTTTGGAATGCGTGAGCTTTTCATGCAGCGTGACTATTGATCAGGAACGATCGGAACGGGTTTTATGAAGAAGGGAAATACAACAAAGAAACTGAATCGACTGCATTCGCACAGAAAGGCTATGGTGAACAACATGCTCACGTCGCTTTTCCAGCATGAGCAGATCGTAACCACGCGCGCCAAAGCGAAGTACATCCGGCCGTTTGCCGAAAAGATGATTACGCGTGCGAAGAAGAACCTTGTCGAAGGAATCACGCCCGAGCAAGTGCTGCATAATAAACGTGAAGTTCTTCGTTCGATCAAAGAGCGCGATATCGTAGTAAAGCTGTTTTCTGATATTGCACCGCGGTTTCGCGAGCGAAATGGCGGTTATCTGCGGATTATTCACCTGCCTGAGCGTAACAGTGACGCCGCACCTATGGCGATCGTCGAGCTGGTGGATCGTAGAACTGAGCGCCGCACTCCGCGGAAGCTACTGAAGGCGCAGGCAAATCCGGATGCAGGAAGCTCCGAAGGCCGTGAAAGAAAGAGCTCAGGCTCCAAGAGTCGTGACGAGAAATGGTATCATCGCTTCAAACTTGGTAAGAAAGAAGAAGAAGCGAAGGGTTGAACCGAATTCGAACACACCTGGGCGAGAAAGCATCGTCCATGGGAACGGAAAAAGAGCGGCTCTAAGCCGCTTTTTTTTTACTCAGATGTAGTACATGAGCGAATCCTGGATGGATCGACTCTGGTTTAAGAAATCCAGAAGATTGATATCGAGCATTTCTTTGATTCGATTATCGATATCGGTCCAGAAAAGCGCTCGATAGCCCTCGTTCAGGTCCGAGTTCTTATCAAGGATGGAAAGATCCCCTTCAAGGGCGGTGAGGATCTGGAAGACGGTGATCTCCTGCGGGTCGCGCGCAATTCTATAGCCGCCTTCAGCGCCGCGCACACTGATGACAAGGCCCCGCTTTTTCAGAATGTTGATGATCTGCTCGAGATACTTAAGCGGAATATTCTGGTTCTCTGCGATTTCACGGCTTTTCAGCAATCTGCTGCGAGCTTCCGGCGCTGAAAGCTCGAGCATTATTTTGAGGCCATATCGTCCTTTACTGGTAATCTTCATCTTTTTTACAGGTGTTAGTTTTCCCTGTTCGGCAGGGTTTCAACAATAATTAGACGGCCTAAATGAGAACGATCAGAAAGAAAAAAAACGTCCTGGCCACCCCTGAGATCATTCGAATGCTGCCGGAGCTGAAAGGAGCGCAGCCTGATAGGCATGAAAATAGCGCTGCTGATTTGCTTCGAACTGGATCACTGTTCGAAATACCTGTTCGTTCTCCCTTTATGGTCGGAAAGCGATTTAGATTTTTGCCGCGCATAGTTCGTCAAATGGTCAGATTTATTTACGGATTGCTCGTTTTTCTGCACGAAAAGTTCGATGCCAATCGTAAGACAGCATTTTTTCTGCTTCTGGAGCAAATCTGGATGGAGAGGACCGACCAGAGCGGAGAGAAACGAGTACGATGAGGCTGGTGCAGATAACGGCGGGCGTGGCTCACGGGGACGCCGTCACAAACTACGTGTTTTCTCTGAATCGCTACTTAAAGGATACGGGTATCTTTCGGTCTACTCGGGTTTACGCCGAAACGATTTCGGGGATTCATCGTGTAGGGCATCTTTCGACTTATACGCCCGACCCTGACGACTTCATCATCTATCATCACAGTGTCGGCCTGCTTTATCTTGAGAACTTTCTAATGCCAGGCGTGCGGCCGCTGCTGATCTACCATAATATAACTCCGCCGGGCTATTATCTTCCCTGGGATTTTCGTGCTGCCTCGCGCATGCAGCTCGGTCGTGATCAGTTGCATCGCCTTGCCGGCTTGAAGCTGCGTTCTGTTGCGCTTTCTGAATTCAGCGCGGCCGAACTTCGAACCGTTGGATTTGCGAACGTAACCGTGCTGCCGTATCCCCTGTCCAGGGAGCGAAGCTCCGCCCCTTTGCTCAAGCCGCCGGCGGGCGACGGGAAATGGAAGGGATGGTTAGCCGACGACACTCCAATCGTGCTTTTTGTGGGTCGGATCGCCCCAAACAAAGGAATCGATCGGTTATTGAAAGCGTTTGCCGTTTTACGCAAGTCCGTGCGCTGCAGGCTGATCGTTGCCGGGTCCTTTCGCTCTGATACCGATCGATATGGTCAATATTTACAGAAGCTATCGGCTGATCTGCAGCTTGGCGAGCATGTTAGCTGGGCCGGTTTTGTAAGCGATCAGGAGCTGGCTGCAATTTATAGCCGAGCCTCGCTTTATATGAGCCTCTCGCAGCATGAGGGATTTGGTGTGCCGCTTGTCGAGGCGATGGCTTCTGATGTTCCCGTGCTTGCTTACTGTTCGGCCGATAGCTCGGTTGCCGAGGTCCTTGGCGGAGCGGGGATCGGGTTTACCGTTCCGGATGTGAAGTGGGTGGCGCAGGTGGCGGGGCAGATACTGACCGATCAGCGTCTCAGATCGCTCATGATTGACGGGCAGAGACGCCGTGTCGCCGAGTTGAAATCCATTGATGTGCTTGCCGGATTGAGGCGAATCATAGAAGAAGAGATTCATGGCCGACGAAATCCTGAATCTGATTTCTGACCTTCCTGCTGCCGGTCTGCATGCCTTTTTTTTCTTCGCCGCCCTTCTTGAGAATATATTTCCTCCGTGGCCGGGCGATACCTTCATCGTCTTCGCAGGCTTTCTTTCAGCGCACGGCGCCGTCAGTTTGCCGGCAGCTTTGCTGAGCACGGGAACGGGTAGTCTTGCCGGTGCGTGGATCATGTATCTTGCCGGCGAAAAGGTTCTGCATCTGGCTCGATCCCTTCATGCTCGGTTAAAGCCGGGCATCATGCAGCGCATGCTTTCTGACTTCGTCTCAGAAGAACACATGCAGCGGACGCAGCAATGGTTCCTGAAGTGGGGCGCCTGGTTTGTCGTCGTTTCGCGGTTTTCAGCGGGCATTCGTTTTTTTGTGAGCATCGTCGCCGGCCTTTCGAAGATGAATCCACTTCTATTCACCGTATGCTTCTCGCTTGGCGTCTTGATCTGGAACACGCTTCTGTTAACCGGCGGTCGTCTGCTTGCCGAAAACTGGCGCAAAATGCTGGAGTGGCTTCAGCTTTATAACGTCGCCGTTGGATCGTTGATCGTACTTGTCGTTGCCTTTTTTATAATGCGCTGGTGGCGACGGAGGTCTGCATGATAGTGCCTCTTCCAGAGCGCTTCGCCGAATTTCGTCATGTCGTCGTGATTACGGGCGCGGGCATCTCGGCCGAGAGCGGCATCCCCACTTTTCGCGGAGCAGGAGGCCTCTGGCGCAACTACAGGGCTGAAGATCTGGCCACACCGTCGGCCTTTCGCAAAGACCCGCAGCTTGTATGGGAATGGTATGAGATGCGACGCGAGATATGTCGGCAGGCTGAGCCTAACGCCGCGCATCAAACGCTGGTCGAGATGGAGCGTTATTTTTCGGCGAAGGGCAGCTTTTTGCTGGTCACACAGAACGTCGACGGGCTGCATCGTCGTGCCGGCAACGAGAACATCGTCGAGATACACGGCTCGATCTGGCGCGTACGGTGCACAGAATGCGGTAGAGAATGCGAACGTCTGCATCTTGATACGGTGCCTCCGCACTGTTCATGCGGTGGAGTGGAACGACCGGCCGTTCTCTGGTTCGGCGAAAGCTACGATAGTATTGTTTTAGAGACCGTGCGTGCCGCACTTGAGAAGGCCGACGTCTGCCTTGTGATCGGCAGCTCGGGTCAGGTGAGCCTTCCCGTTGCGCTTGCCCGCGAGGCCCGGCGTTCCGGGGCGATGGTCGTCGAGGTGAATCTGGAACGCTCAGAATTCAGCGACGTCGCCGACTTCAGCTTTTTTGATAAAGCCGGATCGGCGCTGCCGGAGCTATGGGCGTCCTGGCGTAAGCTTATTCGTTAACAGGAGAGAGAAATGCTGCGAATCCCTTATCTGCTTCGAATCCTGTATCTTCCTGTGGGCATCGTGCTTGGCCTGATTGCCGGCATAATCGTCGGCCTTCATGCGCCGGCCGTTGCAGAGGCAACGGGATGGATGGGAACGTTCTTTATGAACTCCCTGAAAATGGTTATCCTCCCTCTGATAATCACGTCGGTTATCGCCGGCGTGGGCCGCATCGGCGACGTAAAAAAACTCGGCCGCAAGGGATTCTGGACGTTGCTTTATTTCGGAACGACGACCGCTATCGCCGTCGGCCTGGGCATATTGATCAGTGACACGCTGGGATTCGGCGAACGAGCGATTGACACAACATCGGTGCAGGCTCCGGAGGGGAAGGCCTATTCGCGTGGCTATTCTGATCTCATATTGTCGCTTGTAACGCCGAACCTCTTTCGCTCGCTTTCTGAGATGGACATCCTGCCCGTGCTGCTCTTCTGTCTTCTGCTTGGCGGCACACTTGCCATGCAGGGCGAACGAGCGGCTCCGATCTTTCGTACAATGGAAGTGCTTGAGAAAGCCGTCATCACGATCGTGCATCTGATCCTTGTATTTGCTCCGATCGGCGTCTATGGCCTGATTGCCGCCCGCACCGCATCGCTCGGCGAAGGCTTCTTTGATGAGGTTTTCGCGCTGCGTTATTATGTGCGCAATGTTCTGCTGGGACTGGGCATACACGGTTTTGTTATTCTTCCGCTTATCTACTGGGTCTTCGCGAGAAAGAATCCGTTTCGATTTCTCTGGAATCTTTTTCCCGTGCTCGGCACGGCCTTCTCAACGGCCTCGTCTTCGGCCACTCTGCCGCTGACGATGAGCGTGCTTGAAGAAAAGGAAAAGATCAGCCCCGAGACGACGGGCTTTGTTCTGCCGCTTGGCGCCACCGTGAATATGGACGGAACGGCGCTTTATGAAGCGATGGCAGCGATGTTTATCGCCCATCTTTTCGGGGTACAGCTCGATCTCTCGGCACAGATCGTCGTTTTTCTCACGGCGACGCTTGCCGCTATCGGCGCTGCGGGTATTCCCGAGGCCGGGCTTGTGACGATGGCCATCGTGCTGCGGGCCGTCGGGCTGCCGCTTGAGGGCATTGCGCTCATCCTGTCGATTGACTGGTTTCTCGATCGATGCCGCACGGCCGTAAACGTTCTTGGCGACACGGTCGGAGCGAGCATCCTTGACCGGTTTACAGGCGATGTGAAGAACGATTGACACGATGGTCCGCAGACGAACACTGGCCGCATCGGGGGCTTAGCTCAGCTGGTTAGAGCGCTTGCTTGACATGCAAGAGGTCACTGGTTCAACTCCAGTAGCTCCCACATCTCCTCCCTTTTAGCCCCCCGTAAATTGCTTTTCAGGATCTCTTCCCGTCGTTTTGGTGTCGTATGGCCGATCAAAAATCCAATCCGCTGATTCTTTATACCGGCGTCGCCGTCTCCGTTGTCGGAGTGGTGCTTTCCACGCTGCTGCTCTGCAAACATGGCTTCTCGGATCTGTGCACCTCGTCGCTTGGCTGTAGCATCGACGGTGTGGACGGATGCAAAGAGCTCGGTCAGAGCTCTCTGTCCAAGGTCGGGCCGTTTCCGATTGCGATTTTCGGGCTTCTTTACTATGCCTTCTTAACGGCCGCCTTTCTGCTTCAGAGCATCAGGCCACGCGGCGAACTCGCAGCGCTTCTCCTGTATTCGACGATCGTCGGTCTGGTCGTCGATGCCGTTCTCGGTTACATCAACTTCACGCAGATCCTTGTTCCGTGCATCCTCTGTGCTTATACCTACCTGATCACACTTGCTCTTTTCGTTCTTGCTCTTACGCATAAACTGCAGAGCTTTCGCGACAATTCGCCGATGGCAGATGTCGTAAAAGAAAGCGGAACTCCGGCCGTTGCAGGCGCCCTGCTTACGTTTATCCTTGCAGGAATTCTTTATCTGATGGGAGCTCCGCAGAAATCGAAGGCCGTCGACGGACCGATCGATGAGGCCATGGTCCCGGGCGTACTTGCCGACTTTGCCGCTTTGAAATCCGTAGAATTCAATGAGCAGGGCTTGAAGTCACGCGAGGGTTCTGAGAACGGATATATCGTCGTGCATAAGTTCGCAGATTTTCTGTGTCCGCATTGCCTGCATGCATCGGAGCTTCTGCAAGAAGCCATGAAACGCTGGCCCGGTCGCATTCAGGTTTACTATCGCCATTTTCCTCTTGATTCGACCTGCAATCCGCTTCTCACCGGTGCACCACAGAAGCCCTATGGAGACTGGCGTTGTAACGGAGCGCAGGCAGCGATCTGTGCAGGAGATCATCCCGGCTTTGCGGGCTTTTATCATGGCGTTTTCGATTTGCAGAATCAGCGTTTGCCGATCACGCTTGAGCATCTGGAGCGCCTCAGCGTAAATGCGGGCATCCCATGGAATCAGTTGCGCACCTGCATGGCTTCACAGGCCACACAACAGAAGCTGATGCGCGATATCGATGATGCGAAGAAGATCGATATCCACTCCACACCGACGCTGATCGTAAACGGCAAGCTTCTCTCACCGGGCGTTCCCGATCGCAAGTGGTTCTTTCAGCTTCTGGACTCGCTCGTATATGAGAAAGAAGGCAACGCTGCCTTTGACGAGTACCGGGCACGGCAGAAATAACGGAGAAGACGATGCAGGATTCCAGTCAGGATTCATTCAGTACAGGACCGGTCGGAGTTCCGACCTCTCTGGAAGGCGGCGTTTCGGGCGCCGGTCAGAGGCATGCCGTCGTCGTCTCGAAGTGGAACGAGTTCATCACGTTCCGCCTGCGTGACGGAGCCGTCGCCGCCCTGCAGCGCCACGGCGTCCCGGCTGAGAATATTACCGTCGTCTATGTTCCCGGCGCCTTTGAACTGGGATCGACAGCCCGCGAGCTTGCCGATACGGGAAGATTCGACGCCGTTATCTGCATCGGCTGCGTGATCCGCGGAGCGACCGACCATTATGACTACGTCGCCGGTCAGGCAGCCCGACTTGTGTCGCAGGCCGCCTATGATTCAGGCAAGCCCGTCATCTTCGGAGTGCTGACGACCGATACGATCGAGCAGGCCATCGAACGGGCGGGAACAAAGGCCGGCAATAAGGGCTACGAAGCGGCCCTGACGGCCATCGAGATGGTAGATCTTTATAAGAAGATCCGTGCCTGATCATGAAAAAGATCCGCATCAAAAAGAAGCCTTCTCAGCCCCGCAAATCTCTGAATCGCCATCCGAACTCCCATGCCCGGGAGGTCGCCCTTCAGGCACTATACCAGCTGGAGGTCGTGCATCATCCGATGCCCGAGGTAATGGAGTTTCGCTGGCTGAATAATCCGCTTACAGACGAGGAGCATGCGCTCACCCTGCAGCTCATCGAAGGCGTGGCCGAGCTTGAAGGAAAAATCGACGGCGTAATTGACGCCTACATTCATAAGGATGCTTCACAGATTTCCACAATCGTCCGATCTATACTGAGAATGGGTACGTTCGAAATCCTCAAAGGAGCGTTTGACATCCGCATCCTTATCGATGATTACTGTACCCTGACCCGTCGTTATGACGGGGACCCCTCGGTCGGCTTCGTTCACGGTACCCTGGACCATATCTACCAGGATCACCGAGCGATCCGGGAAGGCGAAGATGGCGAAAAATCGACTGATGTTTGAGCCGGATGGTCCTGAGACGATCCGACCCGCACCTGAAAAAGACAACGAAACAATCGAATACGGCGACCCCGTATATCTGGATGGCACGGCTCGCTCCGTGCGCAGCTTCCGCACGCTCATTATCTCTGGCGTCATTCTGATCCTTCTGCTGGTGATCGGCGCCGGCGCCTTCTACTTGTGGCGCTCTGCTCCAGAAGGCTCGCCTGAAGGGCGCATCTCCCTTGATGGCGCTCGTGACCGCTACTATATTCCTGAAAGCGACCTGACCGATGCTCTGAAAAAGGGACGGCAGCAGTATCTACAGCTGGCTCGCGACGATGCGCGACGCACCTTTCAGAAGATTCTCGATGAATCGACGAGCGATAAGGAGCGTTCTATCGCCCATATCTTTCTCGGCGTGATGGCCCTTGAAGAGGATCGACCGGGACAGGCAAAGCATCATTTTCTTTCGGCATACAAGCTCGACGAATCCTCTGTCGGAGCGTTGATCAACCTGGCCATCGTCGAACGCAAGCTCGGCAACCGCGAAGAGGCGCAACGATACGCCGAACAGGCAAAAGAGCTGGCTCCGAATGATCCGGCCGTTGCCATGATTCTTGCGAATCTGCTTCTTGAGTCGAGCGATCCCGAGAAGGCCGAAGAGATCTATCGTGAGGGCATGTCACGCTCGCCCGACGATACGATCATGCGTTATAACCTCGGCCTTGCTTTAATACGACAGAACAAGCTCGACGATGCCGAGCTGGAGTTTAACCGCCTGGTCGAGATGTTCCCATCGGATCCGCTTGCCGTGCGTGCGCTTGCCTATCTCGGTCAGATCGCCTTCTTAAAGAACCGTCCCGAACAGGCCGTGCAGTATTATCGCCGTGCTATCGGCCTTGCTCCCGACGAGGCTCGCTATCATTACAATCTCGGCGTCGTCTTGCTGCGCATGCGCGACAATCAGGGCGCCCTTGAGGCCTTTGATAACGCTCTGAAAGCGGGCGGAAGCGACGCCGACGTTTTCCAGAACCTTGCGCTGGCCTATGAACGACTGAATGAGCCAACACTTGCGGCAAAGGCGCTGGAACGGGCCCTTCTTATCAATCCGCAGAGTGTCGAGGGTTTGTTTCAGCTCGGAGATCTTTATCACAGACAGAAAGATCTGCTGCGCGCCGCCGAGAACTACAGAAAGATCGTCAATATCACTCCGGGCGATGCGAATACAAAAGAGGCGTTGATCCGTCTGGGACGCGTCTATCGCGAGATGGAGCGATATCAGGATTCGGCCGATGTGCTCGGTCGGGCTGTTACGCTTTCGCCGAACGAAGGCCAGGTTCTCTATGAACTCGGGTTAACCTATCGCATGGGCAATCGTTTCGATGACGCCGTCGCCGTGTGGAGGAAGGCTCTACAGAACGGGGTCAAACTCGAACGGGCCGATGAAAGGACGATCCGGCTGGCGCTGGGCGATTCGTACAGGGCAAAAGGCGCTTATGATCTCGCCATCAATGAATACAGACAGGTAGAGGCCCGCAATCGTGAAGCCCCCGTTGTCGAAGACGACGCAGAGCTCCATCTGCGTCTGGGCGCCCTCTACCGTGATCTGAAAGACGCCGGCAAAGCTTCGGAGTATTATCGTCGCGTGTATGAAGGCGCTTCTTCAAGTCCGGCGCAGAGACGGGATGCGGCGAAAGATATGGCCTCTCTCTATTTGAAAGACGCCGATCGGGCTTCGCTCGATGAGGCCGGCTCCTGGGCCTACAAGGCCGCCCGGCTCGACCAGAGCGATGCAGAGACGCAACTTCTTCGCGCCGAGATCCTGCTCCGCAACGAATCGGGAGTCGATCGCGAGAAGGCCATCGAGATCCTGATGGCCGTCGCGCATTCAAGGCTGCCGTCGGGCCTTGAGGCGAAGACCTATCTGCTTCTTGGCGACGCTTATTACAAGAACGGCGAATATCGAAGAGCCGTTGAAGCGCTTGAAACGGCTTCGGAATATGATCCGGGGAATTCCGAGATACTCAAGAAAAAGCGGTTAGCCGTATCGGCGCTGCGATCTGAGGGGCGATGAGACGCCTGATTCTCGTTGTCGCGCTTCTGGCGCTTGCCGCGCCGACGCTGGATGCCGCCGGCGATGATCCGGCACGCCTGATCTATATGATGGAGAAGGGCGGCCTGGAACGCCGGCAGGCCTTCTGGTTCGCCTATCAATCGAAGCAATATTTTCTACTGCGGCGCGCCGTACGCTATCTACTTGAATCCGACGACTACGAAGACCATCGCATGATTCTTCGCGTCATGGAAGTGCTCGGCCCATCGCTTGATACGCACATTCCCGGCTGGTACGATATTCTTGACCGGTACATGACGCCATCCGTTCCCGATGATCTGCTCGTGCGCTGCATGAAGCTTTCGGTGCAGTTTAAAGAGCATCGTATGGTCTTTGCGGTAACGCGCATGATGGAGCATCCCATCTATGCGGTGCGGCTGGAGGCCATTCGGTCGCTTGTGGCGATGGAGAACGATAACGTCGTTCCCGTATTGATTCGCTACATGAAGTCCGATGATCCGGTGCTGCTTATCTACGGATTGCAGGGAGCCCGCGTTCTCGGCGATTCAAGGTTTTTGCCCTTTATTCGCGATCTGCTCGAGCATCGCAATAAATCGGTGCGCATCTATGCGCTGCGAGCCGTCTCGGAATCAAGAGGCGAAGGCGATCTCAGCTATCTGATCACGGGGCGCTTTTCGCGCGAGAACAACGCCGAAGTGAGACGCACGATCGTACAGCTGATCGGCGAACGTATGATGGGCGGACAGCAATATACGGTGACGCGGGCGATGCAGGATTCTTCTGCTCTTGTACGAGAAGCGGCCTATAATACGGCCGTGCATCTGCGCTCTGCACTCTTCGCGCGAGAGCTGTCGCTGCGTCTTACACAGGAAGACGATGCGAGATTGAAGGGCGTCGTTATCGATGCCCTGACCCGGCTCAATATGGGGGACCCTCTCTCGGGGCTGAGCCGCATTGCACGATCCGACGCCGATCCCACTCTGCGCTCCCTTGCTGTGCGCGCCATCGGTCGTATCAAGGATCGGACGCAGAACGATGCCCTTTTTCAGGTAGCGACGACCGATACCGATGCTTCTGTGCGGCGTGAGGCCGCGCAATCGCTTGCTCTTCTTGCCGACTTAAGTCAGGGACAACGACTTGCCTCGGCCGTCGAAAATAACGATCTTGATACAGAGGTGCGCTTCCTCTTATTCAGAGCCCTTGTAAAAAGCGGCAACCGAGAGGCGGTGCGTCAGCTGAAAGAACGGGCCCGTCACATCAAAGATCCCGTTCTTCGCAGCGCTGTCGAGAACGACGCATAACAGAGGTGAGCCGTGGCAGACGAGGGCATTGTCGACATAGAGCTGCCCGGCCCGTTTGAGGAGCCGGATCAACCACGCCGCAAGAAGCGCGATCCTTTTTCAAAGGAGCATATCTCGTCTGACGAGGTGCTGCATCAGCGCCGTGAACTGGCCACAAGAGGCGATCTCAAGCGCATCCAGAAGGCCGGAGTCCGCCATGAGGGAAAGAAGGTCGTCACGGATGACGTGAAGAAGCTGAAGTCGCTTTCCGTCGATCCGGGTATTCCTGATCTCGATCGCATCCACTATTATATCGAGCCCGTGCGCATCGAATACTATGTGCCTAAAGATTCTCGATTCGTCGTCGAAACGAGATACCTCTTTATTCCGCTCATCGATCCGGAGCCGTCAGAGCGTTATCCAGTTCTTAACTCTTACATGGAGAGAGAGAAGTTTTTCGACATCATCGAGGTCGTCGGCGAGCATTCGCGTTATACGACGATGATTCTCGAAGCGTATCATGAGACATTTACGATGCTTGAGAACATATCGAGAGCCGTGAAGGATGGGCGTTTCAATCAGGAGTCTTACAGGAAGGCCTTTTATCTGACAGAGACGATGATGAAATTCGAGCCGACGGTGGCCTCTCTCGAAGTTCTCGGTGATTATATCTCGTACAATATCAACTGGCTGATCCGTCGCATGAACAGCCTTGAAATGGAATTCGCCGCCTCTGACGATACGATCGCTTATCTGATCAAACGGCGCAACGTGCGCTGGGAGGAAAAAGGCCTGCCTGAAGACGAACGCTTTGAGATCCTGGCCGCGCTTTTTTACGATCAGGCCTTTCCCAACCGCGGTCTTGAGTTTGAAGAGGAAGACTACTTCTTTGACATCTTCGATAAAAAGTCGAAATACTGACGCCGTTTCTGTGATCCTTTTCTGTAAGGCACCCGTTCCCGGTCGGGTGAAGACCCGGCTGGCGGCGGATTTTGCGGGCGCCGTCGATCTCTATGCCTCTCTTCTCGATTCTGTAATATGGCGGCTTGAGGCCGATGCCGGCATAGAGTTGTATCTTTTCGCCGATTCTGAGAGCATACCGTATTTCGAGGAGCGTTATCCGAATCTGTCGATCGCTGAACAGCAGGGCCATGATCTTGGCGAGCGCATGCAGAATGCCTTCGCTCACGTCTTTTCGATCGATGACGCTTTGTCTGTTGTTCTTGCGGGGTCCGATGTGCCGGATTTTACGGCGGAGACGGCACGACAGATGGCTGAACTCTGTAAAGAGAGCGATGCCGTCGTTCTACCTTCATCTGACGGAGGTTATTCGGCCATCTGCTTGAGCAGAAGAACGATGCCGGATCTACAGCGCCTGTTTCATGGTATTATATGGTCTACGTCTTCGGTTCTCGAAACGCAGATACGACGTCTCATAGATGCCGGCTTTAAGGCGACTGTGATGCCCGAGGCGATGGACGACATCGACATTCTTGAAGATCTGCTTGCATATCGAAAGGGGGCAAAGAGGCGACCTCTGTCGAATGCCGACCTGTCTTTTCTGGAGCATCTTCCGCGGGTGGTGGCGATTCTTCCCGTTCTGAACGAAGCCGAAAGCCTTCCTTTCATTCTGCCTTCGCTTCTTGAATCCATCTGGATCGACGAGGTGATCTGCGTCGATAACGGCAGTACGGACGATTCGTCCGCGATTATTGAGACAAACGGAGCGACTCTTCTTTATTGTAAGGAGCGAGGATACGGGGCGGCGATGCTGACGGGCATCGAGTATGCGTCGCGAAAAGCGTCCGATACCATCCTGCTTTTCATGGATGCGGACGGCTCTGACGACCGAACCCGTCTCGGTGATCTTCTGAGGCCGATTCTGGCGGGCAGGGCGGATTTCGTTCTCGGCGCCCGACAGGGTGGATTGCTTCTTCATCAGAGGGCCGGCAACATCCTATCCGTCTGGCTGATCCGCTTGCTCTGGAGACACTCGTTTGCCGATCTCGGCCCGTTTCGAGCCATCCGACTAAAAGCCCTTCAATCACTGGAAATGGACGATCGCAACTTCGGCTGGACGATTCAGATGCAGATCCGCTCCGTGCAGCGTGGGCTTACGACGATTGAAATTCCCGTACCGTCTCTTCCTCGTCTCGGCGGAAAAAGCAAGGTGAGCGGAACGGTGCGAGGCACGGTGCTTGCGGGAACGATCATCCTGCGCACGGTTTTCAGAGAATGGCGTCGCCAGCGAAAAGGCTTTACATCACATCGCCGCTGATCCAGGATGGGGCATGGCCGCGGAACAGGATGATCGATCCTCTGAGAACGAAGCTGAAAAGAAAGCTGCGAACAAAGCTGAGAGCTTGAAAGGCGAGAAGCCGACCGATCGCCCTTCTGAAGAGCACATCGATATCGACGTTTATGATGAGACTCCTTCGGGCCCGTCCGTGACGGTCCGCAACGCAAACCGTGAATCTTCGTGAATACTACATTACGCCTGAATACCTGAAGCTGATGGCGTCGCGAGCCCGTCAGTGGAGCGAGCGATTTATCGCAGAACAGATGGAACAGTTCCGGCGTACCATACCCGATTATCCCGAGGTGGTCGATCTTCTTGAGGGGGAGCTGCACAGGCGTCGTCTGAACGCTCTGCGCAAAGAGCTGCGCTTATTGAATAAAGACGAGCTGCAAGGACGGCTTCAGTTGATGCAGCGGGATTTCGCAGCAAAGGCGATTACACAGGACGAGCTGGAAGTCGCAGAAACGGAGTGGAGGATTCGCAACAGGAAGCGGTTGCCCGAGGATTACAGGCCAGGCATGAGTTGAGCAGCTTTGCGAGCAGACTCTCGCACTGTGTGCGAACCCGCTACTCCTTCATCTGCTCCTCTATTCGCCTGTTCTTTTATTCTTCTTCGCGCTCCATGTATTTGCCTTTGCCCCGCGCGACGATCTTTCCGATCTCGTTCTCGATTTCGGCACGGTTCTCGACGACGCGACGGTTCTTTTTGACGAACCATCCGCGAAGATAAAGGCTTTCACCGGCGCGGGCGGGCATGAGGTAGCGAATCGTAAGCTCACCGGTAAGCGTATCGAAGTTCATCGCCTGATTGATCTTGATCATCGTTTCATCAAGAAGCGTAGCGAGGATGCCGGGGTGGATCTCACCGGGCTCGCCGACAAAGCGATCGTCTGCTTTGAACTCGCCGTAGACTGTTTTTGTATCTTCGTCAAAGCTCAGCTTGAGTTGAAGACCGTTTGCGTTTTCGGTGCCCGAGCCGAAGCTCAAGGTCTCGCTGCGTGCAGACACGCGTGCATGTTTGCCGGACATTAATTAGTTGTCAAGCGTTATTCGAGCCGGAGAAGTGGAATACGAATGGCCATTTTCCCGTCCGACGCCTCTGCCTTTTTCAGCAGGGCGTTCAGAATCTGTTTGCTTGCAGTTCTTTACACGCTGATCCATTGTTCGACAAGCCCTGAGCAGTTACGCATGCGTCCGCCCGGTGAATGCATGAGCCGCCTCGAAGCGCGGGATTTCAAGGTGGAGCGAAACGAAGAAGAAGGTCGTATCTGCGTGCTGGCGGCGCGATCGTCGGTTCTGGAGGCCGCTGAAGAAGCTTCGCCGACCATATTCGGGCCGCGAAGGCCCGTGCTTGGCGGACTTGATCTTGCGGCGGCCACAGGCTTTCGTATACTCGAAGGACGACGTTTTGCGCTGCTGACGAATGCGACAGGACGTGATCGTGAGTTGAACTCCATTCTTGATCTGCTTGTATCTTCGGGCCATCGTCCCGAACTCATTCTCGAACCGGAGCACGGCCTGTACGGCGCCGACGATACGATTCATACAGGCATCTTTCGCGTCGATTCCGATACGGGCATTCGCGTGCTCAGCCTGTATTCGCAGATCAAGCGTCCCGGCCCGGCGAATCTTGCGGGGCTTGATACGCTCGTCGTCGATTTGCAGAATCTGCCCGTGCGGTGTTATACATATGCGACGACGCTGACCTACATTCTCGAAGACGCCGAGCAGGCAGGTCTTGAGGTGCTCATTCTGGATCGACCTCATCCCTACGGTATCTGGCCGACGGCAGGCGGCATCGTCGAAGAGGATTACCTGAGCTTCGTCGGAACGGCTCCCGTTCCCTTTCTCTATTCGATGACGCCGGGCGAGTATGCGATCTTTATGGCGCAGCATCGCTTTCCTTCGTTACGATTGCGCGTTATACGCGTACATGGATTCGTACCCGCCGAGATGGATTGGGTGCTTGCCGGCAGCTGGATCAATCCATCGCCTAATATTCCCGACCTGGAATCGGCCCTGGTGTATCCGGGGCTCGTTTTCTTCGAAGGAACTAACGTATCGCTCGGTCGGGGCACGACGCGGCCGTTTGTCTATTCTGGCGCTCCCTGGATGAAAGAAAAGCTCGTGCTCGAAGAGCTGCGCAAGCTCAATCTGAAAGGCGTGCGGTTCGGCAGCGTCACCTTCACGCCGTCCGCTTCGCTCTATGCAGGCCAGCATGTGCGCGGCATACAGTTTCATCCTTATTCGAAAGAGTTTGATCCGCTTCGTACGGGCTACGAATACATGCGTATCATCAAGCGTCTTCATCCGGCGTACTTTCGCATCGTCGGCGGACGTACCTTCTTTATGGATCGACTCTGGGGATCGGCCTCTTATCGAGAGGCGATTGAGGCTGATCTGACTTACGATGAATTTCGCGCTCTCTGGCAGGATGACTCTGTCGCCTTTGAAAAACTGACGGCAAGTGCGCGTATCTACGGGCTGTAATGCTGTGCAATGCGTAAGAAACGAGCCCGGCTCAGGAGCCCTGTAGTATGAACTCCGACAACCGGATCTTCGATCGTCTGCTCACGGTTCTCATTGCGGTGGGAACGCTTTTCAGCGCGGTGCTCGTCGCCTCTGCTCTGCCCGATGCGCTCTTGCACAATTCTGACATCCTGTATGCACCGGCATTTTGCGACGATCTGTGGCAGGGCGTCGATATTTCGGGATGGGCACTCACGCCGGCGCCTTATTTCTTTCCAGACCTTGCTGTCTATGGCGGTGTTGATGCCTTATTGCGCCTGTTCGATGCAAGCACGGCCACTCGCATCGACATGGCGCTCCGTCTGACGGCAGCCGTCTTTTATCTGCTGAATGGAGCGGGTTTTGTGCTTCTTCTCAAAGAGATGCGACCCGTCTCGTATCGCAGCGGCTTCTTGATCTGGACGACGATCAGTATTTTATTTTCGCAGCTGCCTTTTTTCTCGGCTCCCTTTCTTACCGCTCATATACCGACGCATCATTCGGGGTTGCTTCCAGTCGTGCTTTTCTTCTGGGCGCTGTGGCTGCGCAAAGCAAAGCCGGTCGATGCGTCCTTTCTTGCACTTATTCGAGCGAATGCCGTGCGATATCTGGCAGTCTTATTCGTTTTGCCGACACTGATCTCAGACGCGCAGCTCCTGCCGCTGCTCTTTATACCGGCCTTTCTTCTTGCCGGTTACGGGGTCTTCTTTCTCGCAGATGAATTGCGGCATGGCGTTGATGTGTTTCTGCTTTTTCTGGTATGGTTGTTAGCCGAACGCCTTATTCCGCGCATCCGCTATACTGTTGTTTTCTTTCCTTCTGTCGAAGGCAGGCCGGCCCTTGAGGCCTTGCTGAAAGTTTCGCCAGACCGAATCCTGAGGATAGCGAGCGATCACGAATTTGTTATTGCGATATTGCTTTTCCTGATTTCTGCCTTCCTGCTCTGGGTTAACCATCGATTCTTCAAACGAAGAGATCAAGCTCCAGGCGCAACCAATCTGAGTTTTGAAACCCTGGATCCTGACAGACAGAGTTTTAAGGCTGAGGCGGCTCTGCTTCTGGGAGCCGGCGCAGGTTTGCTGGCCGCACTGGTCTTTCACGTAGGGCTCAGCGCTCATCTTGATGATGTGCCGCCGATTACAGGTCGATACCTGCACTTTCTTTTTGTTACCGTGTTTCCCTTTGTGCCTGCCCTTTTAGTCTTGAGCGTTTCTTCCCGGTTACGGCGTTCTCTTGCACGGCGCAGACAGAGAGAGCAAGATGGTCGCCCTGCCGCCCGTCTTCTCAAGCGCTTTCTGTCGGATGGCCTGATCGTACTCTGTTTCTCTCTGCTTCCGTTTGCCATGCCAGCCCTGCGTCCCGGTTTATTTCCCGTTTCAGGTCTGCTTTCGCGAGGGCAGCGATCGGCTGCCGCAAGAGAAGCCCAATGTCTGCGTGATGTGGCGATTGTGCACGGAGTCACAGGCCCGCTCTACGGCATCTCGGATTATTGGCATGCGAAGAAGCTCTCGGTATTCGCAGAGCAGGTTCGCCTGTTGCCGGTTGAGCTGGATGAGCCGACGAAGCTGTATTTCTGGATTTCTAATCTGAGCTGGTTTGATGACGAGCAGATCGTGTACCGCTTTGTCGTGATCGATGGCCTCGATCGTGAGATGATTGCCGGCCTCTACGGTGAGCCTGCATCACGTGACCGATGTGCCGGCATGGAAATCTGGTGGTATGGCGATGACAGCCCGATCCGCCATGAACCGGCCCGGCTGCGTGAGTTTGCCCGCGTCATCGGCATCCCCTACCGAGCAAGCAGAGGGGAGGGGGCGAGATGATTTCTCGATTGACAGAGGAGCGGCCTTCAGTTCTCTATCCACAGAAAAGCGCCCATAGCTCAGCTGGATAGAGTATTTGACTACGAATCAAAGGGTCGGAGGTTCGAATCCTTCTGGGCGCATTTTCTTCTCCTCTCGATCTCTTCCTCTGGTCTCTTCCCATCACCACTTTCGCTTTCACCGGACCTGCGCACTCAGTTCCTTTCGTTAGGAGCACGTCCTCAAATCGGCTCTAATTCCGGATCGGCAGAACAAGCAACGAAAGCGGATCGGCCACCACTCCGCGAATCGTAAGCGTGGCGTGCAGATGCGGCCCCGTTGAGAATCCCGTAGATCCGACCTCGCCGATGAAGTCGCCGGCACGCACGTCCTGACCGGCCCGCACGTGAATCTTTGACTGATGCATGTAGCCGGTAAAAACGCCGTTGCCGTGGTCGAGCACGGTGTAGTTCCCCTCATAATGCATGCGCTGCGCAAGCACGACACGCCCGTCGAGCATGGCGAAGATCGGAGCTCCGACCTTGCCGCGCAGGTCGACCCCGTTATGGATGATGGTGCGCCGGCCAAGCTCCTTGCGCTTCTTCTTCTCTATCGTATACGAAATCTGCATGCGACGCACGAAGATCGACGAGGTGATGTAGTGCATGTCACGCGGATGCGAAATCGAAAGTCCGATGCGATCCGCCGAACGCGAAGAGAAGGCCGCCGCCTTGATGCGTCGTTCTGCGGCGATCTTGCGTTCAAATTCCGCCTGTCTTTCCTGACGACGACGCTCCTCATCGGGCGTTAGTTTCCTCGCAGGTCCGCCATGCACGCGACGGTAGTTTTTCGTAACGGGCCATGTGACCGATGTCGGGCGCAATGCCAGATATTTGGTGATTTGCAGCTCAGGAACCGTCCATTGAAGTTCCATATGCTGTGCCATGAAGTTCGAGGGGATGGCAAAGAGCGTGCGGTAGCCGAACGACGTCTTCGTCAGAGGCAGCGTCACTCCGTCGAGCCGCAGATAGGATGCCCTTGCCTTTTCGGGAAGGCGGATCTCTGCGTAGACGGCATCGCCCACTTTAAAGCCGCGCGAATAAAGATCGAGTCGAGCGCCTTCGGCCTCGGCGTAACGGCGTTCGGGCTGCTGCCATTTAAAGTCGCGGGGCAGATGGATGCGCGTCGCCGACGAAACGACGTAGATGCGGCGTTCGCTTCGCGCAAGCAAAGGAGAGACGAACACAAACAGAAGTAAAAGCGAGACTTGAAGACGCGAAACCACGTTTCTATCATCGGAGGCGGGGCATCGTAGATGCAGCCATGGCATTCTGTTTTCTGAACCCGGCCGGGCTGCTGTCAACTATCTGCGTCAGATTCTCGGCGCTTTCAGCCTTCTTCGCCGGCCGGCGTATAAGGGATTCCCTGATCGCAGGACTGGCGCATGCTATCATACGTATAGATGCCAAGATCATGCCCGTCAGACCAGAGAAGAGAAAGGGCGTAGCGGCCTACCTTGCGAAACGAACGCAGCTGGATCTCCTGAATACTTCCCGTAACGCGCTTTGCCGTCGTTTCATGACCTCCGCGGCACTGAGCGCAGGGGCACATCTTGCGCATGCGCAGAAGGTCGTAGGAGCATTCTTTCCCGTCCTTCCAGCGGATGTGCAGATTTTTCTCATCGAAGGAAATCTGATCAGGAATCGTTTCGAGCATACTGTAAAGACTCAAGCCTCCGGCAAGCCGTCCATCCGAAAACGCAGTACGAGCGCTTTTTGACGAAATCGCTGCGAAGGGATTGACGGAAAGTACCGATCTGCTATCCTCGAAAGCGCATGACTGAAGAAGCCTCTCTCAACGAACGCATCACCGAAGAATACATCCTTATCGACACAAACGTCTTCCTGATCGATCCAAACGCCCCTCTTAAATTTGCCAATCGCAAGCTGATCATTCCTCTGATCGTCATAGAGGAGCTCGACTCGTTCAAACGAGAGATGTCGAGTATCGGCAAGGCTGCGCGCGAAACGATCCGCAACATCGACCAGCTGCGCATGCAGGGCAAGATTACCGAAGGGGTTCCGCTTGAGAACGGCTCCACCGTTCAGGTCTATATCCTCGAAAACTACGAGGATCTGCCCGAGGGTCTCGATCATGCGATCAAGGATAACTATATCCTGTCGGCCGCTTTACAGATCCGCAGTCGTAGCGGAAGGCCGACGGCCATCCTCACAAAGGACGCCGATCTGCGTATCAAGGCCGATGTACTCGGTATCACGGCGTGGGACTACCATGAAAACGGCGTTCAGGGCGAGCATCTGTATCAGGGAGAGCGCAGTATCGATACTTCCGATGAAATCGTCGATCGGTTTTATGGCGGTGAACAGATTCCCTATCTCGACGGATCTCTCATCGCCGAAAACCAGCCTCCGCTCATCATCAACGAATATGTGACCCTCAAGTCGCCTTCTCGCAGCGCCCTTGCTCGCTGCGGCGCCGACGGATTTCTGCGTCCGCTGATGGAGCGGCAGGGTATGGCCATTCACCCGCGTAACCGCGAGCAGCGTTTTGCCATGGACGCCCTGCTTGATCCCGATATCAAGCTCGTCACGATCGCCGGCAAGGCCGGTACCGGAAAGACGCTGCTTGCCATCGCCGCCGGGCTGGACATGGTGTTATCCGAACAACTCTATCGTAAACTGCTTGTGGCCCGTCCCGTCGTGCCGATGGGTCGCGACCTGGGATTTTTACCCGGCGAGCTGGAAGAGAAGCTGCGCCCCTGGATGCAGCCCATCTATGACAACCTTGAGTTTCTACTTGAAGGCCCGACGAAACCGAAAGAAGAACGACGACATGGTAAGAAGCGCGACGGTGACAAGGACAAAGAGAAAGAAGACGAGAATAAAGAGAAGGAGCTTGCGGCGAAGAAGAGCGAGAGTACGATCCAGTATCTGCATCAGGCAGGATTGCTCGACGTCGAGCCGCTGACCTATATTCGAGGGCGCTCCATTCCGCATCAATATGTGATCATCGACGAGGCGCAGAATCTCTCGCCGCATGAGGCGAAGACGATCATCACGCGGGCGGGCGAAGGCACAAAGGTGATCTTTACCGGCGACTTCTATCAGATCGACCATCCGTATCTGAACCTTTATACGAACGGGTTAACCTTCACGTTTAATCGTATGAAAGGGCAGCCCATCTTCGCGCATATTACGCTTGAGAAGGGCGAACGGTCCGAACTGGCCGAGCTGGCCTCGCAGTTGATGGAGAATTGACGCCGGAGCGCTTGTTAATGTCACAGGATCTTTTCGAATACTCGAAGAAGAAGCCGATTCTACCCGGGGCGGCCATATCCAGCGCGCCGCAACCGGGGCCGGCTGCAGGCGAATCGGGCATGAGCGAAGCGCCTGTGTCGTCAGGGGCGTCTAATCCCTTTGCCGGCATTGTGACTCTTGACGAATTGAAAGACGTCGCATCAGAATGCCGCCGCTGCCGGCTCTGTGAAACGCGAAAGACAGTCGTCTTCGGCGAGGGCAATCCGAAGGCCAGACTGATGTTTATCGGGGAGGGACCTGGCAGAACCGAGGACGAGACCGGACGTCCCTTTGTCGGCCGAGCCGGTGAGCTGCTCACCCGTATCATCGAGAACGGTATGCATCTGCGGCGCGAAGACGTCTATATCGCGAACGTCGTTAAGTGCAGGCCCACCGTCGACGGTCTGGGCACGCGAGACCGCCCGCCTGAGGCTGACGAGACGGCGGCCTGTTCGCCCTTTCTTCTGCGACAGATCGAGATCATCAAGCCCGACGCCATCGTCACGCTGGGCAATCCGTCGACGCGGTTCCTTCTGAAAACTACGGAGGGAATTACGAAGCTGCGCGGCACAGAGGCGTCGTTTGAAGGCATCCCCGTATTCCCGACCTATCATCCAAGCTATGTGCTGCGCAACGGCGGCGATTCGTCTCCGCTGAAAAAAGACGTCTGGGCCGACATCAAGAAGGTGATGGCGAAGCTCGGCCTGCCTCTGAATTGACTTTACAGGGCGTCTTCTTTTTGCAGCCTGGAAGAATGGAAGATCAGCTCAACTCCGTCGCCTATCATCTGGGAGAGTTCCGTCCGCTGCGCGAATGCAACATCAACATCATGACGCATGCTCTACAGTATGGCACGATGGTCTTCGGCGGCATGCGGGGTTATCATGACGCTGAGACGAACAACGTTTTTCTTTTTCGACCTTATGATCATTTTCGCAGACTGCATCGCAGCTCTCGCATCATGCAGATGCAACCGTCTCTCACGCCCGAGCAGATGGCCGACATAGCCCTTGAACTCGTCAGACGCAACGAGTATCGTTGCAACGTGTACTTCCGTCCTTTTATCTACAAGTCCGAGTTGAAACTTTCGCCGCGACTGCACGACGTCGCCGATTCCTTTTCGATTTATACGATGAAGCTCGACGATTACATCGATACGAGCCGCGGACTGAACGTCGCCGTATCAAGCTGGAGGCGCATCGACGATAACGTAATCCCCACTCGCGCGAAAGTGGCCGGGGGTTATGCGAACTCGGCTCTCGCCAAGTCCGAAGCGGTGCAGAACGGGTTCGACGAGGCGATCTTCCTCGACTCGCGAGGCTTCATCAGCGAGGGAAGCGCCGAGAATCTTTTTGTCGTAAGAGACGGCGTTCTGATCACGCCTCCTAACAGCGCTTCGATCCTTGAAGGCATCACGATGCGTACGATCATCGAACTCGCGAAAGACGAAGGCATCGAGGTAATACGACGCGATATCGGTCGTTCCGAGCTGTATATTGCCGACGAGGTTTTTTTCACGGGAACGGGAGCTCAGGTCGCATGGGTTGCGCAGATTGATCGACGCCTCATCGCCGACGGAGCGATCGGTCCGATCACACAGCGTCTGCGCGACCGTTATATGCAGCTTGTGCGCGGGCGTGATACGAAGTTCAAAGACTGGGCCGTTCCGGTGTACGCTTCGTGACGCAGCCCACCGCTCCGACCTATCAGGCAGGCCTCGGTTGGACCGAGGCCTTTTCCATCATTATCGGCCGCATTATCGGTTCGGGCATCTTTCGCACGCCGGCCTCGGTGATGCTTGCCGTTTCGGGCGGCCTCGGGCCTTTCTTTGTCGTCTGGATTCTCGGGGGCCTGTTAACCTTTCTCTCAGCCCTGCTTTATTCCGAGATGGTGGCCATGCTTCCGAAAAACGGCGGCCCGTACGTCTATCTCAGGGCCGCCTTTCCGCCTATCATCAGCTTTCTTCGCGGCTGGGCGATGTTCTTCGTTTCAGAGACCGCATCGATCGTCGTCGTCTCTATCGTTTTCGCCGAATACAGCTCTCGCGTTATCGTAATCGCCGGCCTGTCCGATCCCGGTCTTGTCTTTCGCGGACTTCTTGCCCTGGGTACGATCTGGTCGTTAACAGGGGCCAATATGCTCGGCGTGCGCTTCTCGGGCCTCTTTCAGGACGTTCTTAGCTTCGTAAAGATCGCCTCTCTTGCCGCAGTCATCGTCGTCGGCACCGTCTTTGATCCGCAGCCTTCGCATTTTGCCGCTTCCTGGTGGCCCGATCAGCCTGTCATCGAAACGATACTGGGTATGGCGATGGCCTTGCGCTATGTGCTTTTCTCATACAGCGGATGGGAAGGCGCTACCTATGTGGCCGAAGAGGTGAAGAATCCGGCGAAGAATCTGCCTCTTTCTCTGTTCGCCGGTATCGGCATGGTGATGCTGCTTTATATCTCGGCTAACGTCGCCTATGTGCTGCAGCTATCGCCGGCCGAATTGATCGGATCGCCGTCCGTCGCCGCTGTCGCCCTTGAACGAGCGGCCGGCAATATCGGCGGTCTCTTGATCTCGCTGGCCGTCGTCGCCAACACCTTCGGCAACGTGAACTCACAGATCTTCACTAAAAGCCGCACCTGGCAGGCGATGGCCCGCGATGGCCTGTTCTTTCGCATTCTTGCTCCGTTATCCAGGGCTGGCGTTCCGACCATGTCGCTGCTTTTCCAGGGGCTCTGGGCGACGGCGCTGCTTCTCCTGGCCCTTACCGCCGATCATTTCAAGGCTGAGGGCGAGAAATCGGCCTATGACCGCGTCATTGATTTCTTCTCGTTTACGTCGGCCGTGTTCAACTTTCTTACGTTCTATGCCGTGTTGCGATTGCGGCAGCTGCTTCCCGATAAGCATCGTCCCTTTCGCACGCCGGCCTTTCCGCTTGTCTTTGCCGCCGTGATGCTGATTCAAACGGCCTTTGCCGTCTTCACGTTTATTACATCCCCCTGGGCCTCTCTTGCCGGATTGGCTCTGACGACAACAGGGTTAGTCTACTGGCACTTCGGCGTAGATCAGGAGGCAAAGCAGGACCGCAGAGGCCAGGATGCATGACATTCTAATCGAAGGGACCGACCGCTCTTCTATGTATGAGCAGCTGATCCCGCAGATCAGAGCGCTGCTCGAAGGCGAGAAGGATGCCATCGCCAACCTGGCAAATACGGCAGCGGCGTTGAAGCAGGCCTTCGGTTTTCTCTGGGTCGGATTCTATCTTGTAAGAGATCAGGAGCTTGTTCTCGGTCCCTTTCAAGGCCCTGTAGCCTGTACGCGTATTGCCTTCGGTCGCGGCGTTTGCGGCTCTGCCTGGCAGCAGCGGCAGACGATCATCGTTCCGGATGTGGATCAGTTTCCCGGACACATCGCCTGTTCGAGCGCCTCTCGCTCAGAGATTGTTGTACCCCTCTTGCATGGCGGTGAGGTCGTCGGTGTGCTTGATATCGATAGCGATCGGCTCGATGATTTCTCGAAAGTCGATCAGGAAGCTCTGGAATCCATCGCCTCGTTGTTGACGCCTTTTTTAAGAAATCCTTGACGAATCCTGCGCACCCCATCATGATAGGGCGGCATCCCGATGAATCGGGGTATAACAGGAGAGACTCATGAGACGAACACTGCTTCTACTGGCTATTCTCTTTACAGGAACCATTATGTGGACTCCGGCGCTTTCCGCTGATGGCTGCTACATCTGCGGTTCGGGCAGCACCGATGCCTGCCGTGACTATTGCCGCTACTCGGGATCAGACACCTTCGACAACCGCAAGAAGTGCGAGAAGGCCGGTTGCAAGGTAAGCGGAACTGCTTCCTGCCCGACAGCCGTAAACTACAAGGTATGCAACGCCCTTCAGGAGAGATCCATCTCTGAAATGCTGCTTGCTCACTTTCAAGTTCGCGTTCAGTAAGAGGCGGATTCTGTGAATGATAGAGGTCGGGCAACAGTCCGGCCTTTTGCTATTCGGAGTATCCTTGCCGGTCTTGCAATATTTGCCCTGTCAGTCGTTGGGCAGAGCTGTAGCGACTCGCGCAATACGATTATTCTTTTCCCTGGAAGCCTTGTGATTCAGTTTCAGGGCTCTATTCGAGATGGCCGGTATCATGGCAAGGGACGACTATATCATCCGAATGGAAAGATTAAATATCATGGTGGTTTCAAAGAAGGCCTGTTTCACGGGAAGGGGATGCTTTATACCGATGCAGGAATTCTTTCTTATGAAGGACATTTTCTAAACGGCAAACCCGACGGCCACGGCCGCACCGTTTATGGAAATGGTAAAACCCATTATATCGGCGAATGGCGAGAAGGTGCAAGGGACGGTGATGGCCGGCTCTTTTACGAGGATGGAACTCTGGCTTACGAGGGAGAGTTCAAAAATGATCAAAGGCATGGGTATGGGCGATTCTATGTTTACGGACGGTTAGTCTATGAGGGCCGGTTTGAGAATGGTAAGATGGTGGAGAAAGAAGGACACAGGAGGCCTTTAAAGGAGTCAAAGTGATAGCGCCGGACCAGTTTATCGTGCTGTCGCCCTCCAGAACAGGCCGGATTGGCCTCGATATTCATGATCGCCGAGTCGTCCTCCTGAAACCTCTGTTGACACATACTATTCCATGTGAGACGATTACCCTATGAAACACGTTCTTGTTCCTCTGGCCGAAGGCTTTGAAGAAATGGAAGGCATCATCGTCGTCGACGTTCTGCGTCGGGCAGGCTTTGACGTCGTCACTGCCTCGCTGAATGACGGACCCGTGAAAGCTGCCCGACAGACTGTGCACATCGCCGATATGACGCTCGATCAGGCGATACAAAAAGGACTTTCTTTTGATCTGATCGTGCTGCCCGGTGGTGGTAAAGGCGCCGAAAATCTCGCCGCAGATGCTCGCATCGCCTCCCTCTTAAAAGAGATGAAGAGAGAGCAGAAGTGGATCGCTGCAATCTGCGCTGCGCCTAACGTTCTCTTAAAGCATGGAATCCTCGGCGATCAGGATCGCTTTACGCTGTTTCCGGGGACGATGCCCGGCCGGCATCCAGGTTATGCTCCTGATGAGCGCGTCGTCGTCTCGGGCAGAGTCGTCACCAGCAAAGGCCCGGGTACGGCATTTGAATTCGCTCTCTCGCTTGTCGAGCAGCTGGGCGGGGCGGCGCTTCGTGATAAGGTAGCCGGGCCGCTCTTTGTCAAATGAGATTGTCTTGACAGAAGAGCGGGAGTGCAGACAGATCATAGGATGAAGCGTTCCTATCTTCTGCTCGTCTTATTCTCTGTGACGGCACTGCAGGCTCAGACTCCCATCTCGATGGGCCGACCCGACGTATATACCAGTGAAAAGGGCGGCTTCTCGATTCCCGTACCTGTTCTTAAATCGGTGGGTGGCCGCGGCTACGAAGAAGAATCTTCGATAACGTTCCAGGATGACTTCGAGGCCTTTCTTCGAATCGACTTTTCTGATCTATCACAGGCGATGATCGAACGTCTGGAATCGGGCGAGATTCCCGAGGCGGCCTATCTTGAGTGGATGGGAAAACAGCAGTTTTTCAGGTCGGTCATCCTCCCGGCAAAGCCAGGAACAACGATAGCCGGCGAGCAAGCCCTGATGTTAGACGGAAAGCCGGCCTATCTGCTCACGCTCAGTATTCCTGAAGGCTCTACCGTATTGGTTAACGGCGCACGTGTCGATGCTCGCCGCGGCCTTCTGCTTTTTATACGGAACGAGCGCGTCTATATCATGCATGCACAGGAAAGTATTCTTGCGCGGATGGTCGGCAATAAGGAGCGCCTTACAGACGAAGAGGCCCATAAGGAGATTCGCGAGGCGCTTCTCGGATATCAGAAGACGATGACCTTTCATCCTCTGAAAATTCTGCCTGCCGATGAAAAGCTCTGTGGCGGTGTAAAGAAGGGGTCTTTTTATTATGAGCCTGCTATGGGTCTTCTGATACTTGTGGACAGGAATGGAGCCGCCCAGACTCAAATCCGCTATCTCGATCGATTTTATAAAAAGGAAAAGATTACCTGGACCTCCAGTTGTTCCTATGAACTCGAAGCCGTCGAGCTGCATGATCCCATACTGGAAGAAAAGATAGGGCAGAAGTGGAAGATCACGATCACGGGCTTTACGGATCGCTATTATCTCTGGACGATGGTGCGCGAGAGCGGCGAGGTCAAAAAAGGCCGCTTCTACTTTGTGAAAGATCGAGATGCCTTCATCGAAGAGCAGAAGAAGAATCCGATGAATTCTTTTGATCCCGCCGAAGCGAAAGAGCAGAAACCGCAGGAGTAAGCATGCATCCGATTACAAAACCTGGAGAACGAACCCGCTGGATTCGAGAGCAAATCGCCGGCGGGAAGGATCGTGCTGAGCTTTTTAGCGAAATAGAGAGCTTTTACCCGGTGAAGATAACCCTGGCTAAAGAGATTGCTATGTGGCTACCTCCAACCCTTCTGTCTCTTTACAGGGGCAAGATGAGATTGCTGGCAGCCTTGCATGTCGGCATAGCGATCTGCATCTTTGTTCTACAGATTCAATTTGATCCCCATTTTGATGGAAACCTTCTCGGTTATATCGATAAGGTGATTTTTCCACTCATGTTCCTTGTTGTAGCGTTTGGCTTTTTTCTCCCGGTCAGCCCGATTGTCTGGGTATCCGTCGTATTCTCCTGGTTAGCATTTCTATATTCTCTGCTCGTCGCCGCAATCCTGTTCTTATTGTCGCCACAGGGGGGAGACATCGCAAGCGAGGGCGCAGTGATAGCATTAACGCTGTTGTCGGGTACTGCAATTTACCTTTCTCGCTATTTGAAAAAACGAATGATCCCTCATTATAGACTTTCAGGTCCGAAGAAAGACGCTGAAGGCAGGTTCCTGTTTTGAGATTTGAAGCTATGGGCCCTGTCTTTGTCACGAGTGTGAAATCCGGTATATTTTATCTCTCGCAAGAGAAATCATTGAATTTGGCAGGGTTCGCAGTAATCGAACCGTTCAGGAGATAGGAATGAATCGACGTGCTTTTTTATTGCGAACTGGCGGCGGTGTTCTTGCTGCCGTTGCAGGCGGACTCTGGCTGCGACGCACAACGATACCGACGCCCGATGTTCAGGCCATGCTTACCGAGCTGAAAGGCTGGCGAGGGCGGTCCGTCACGACGACGGGCAGCTGGTCGCCGGCGCAGATATTCACACATCTGGCGCAGAGTATCGAGTATTCGATGACGGGTTATCCAGAGATGAAGCCGGCGCTGTTTCAGAAGACGGCAGGCTCGGCGGCCTTTTTCGTTTTCTCGTCGCTCGGGAAAATGAAGCACAATCTTGCCGATCCCATCCCCGGAGCTCCGTCTCTTGAAACGAGCGATACGGGCAGCGCCCTCGATCGACTGATCACCGCACTTCAATCGTTCCATGATTTCACCGGAGAGCTGCGTCCGCATTTCGCCTATGGTGCACTGAGTAAGGCCGAATACGCTGCCGCACATCTCATGCATATACGGGACCATCAGCGCGAATTCACCGTCGGAGGCTGACGTGTCGGGCGATAGCGTCGAGAGACTGATCGTACTCGGCGCAAGCAATGTCGTTCGCGGATTGCCCGCCCTTGTTTCGTCGATGCGTCGTAGTGAGGGCAATGCCGAGTTTCTGGTTGCGGCAGGCCTCGGGCGTTCCTACGGCGTCAGCAGTCGATTCTCTTACAGGATTCTACCGGGTATTCTCACGGGAGGACTGTGGGCGGCCGTGTCTGAGAGAGCGCCCATGCGCACACGAGCGGTTGTGGCCGACGTGGGAAACGATCTGCTTTATGGTTTTCCTCCGGAACAGGTTCTGGCATGGGTAGAGGACGCTGTCGGGCGCCTTGAGTCCGTCGCTGATGATATCGTTATCGTCGGATTGCCGCTTCACAGTATAGACTCGCTCTCTGAGACGCGCTTTCGTCTGTTTCGCAGTCTGCTCGTGCCGTCGTGCACACTTTCGCTTTCCGATCTCGCAGTTTCGGCGCGTACAGTTCACGAAGGCCTCATGACGATGGCGCGAAAGAGAAAGCATCGATTCTTCGAGTTGCGGGCAGGCTGGTACGGGATTGATCCCATTCACATTCGACCGCGCTACTGGCGAGCGGCATGGAGTGAGATCGCCGGTCTTCCCGTATCGCAGCCTTTATCGTTAGTCGAGACCATGCGCCTGCGTCTTCTGCGACCGGAGAGGCGCATCCTCTTTTCAAGAGAGCAGATTACGGAGCAAACAGGCTCCGGGATTGGAGGTGTGAAGGTATTCCTTTTTTGATCGGCTGCAGAAGGTCGATTGACGATACAGGAAGGAGCGCATTCTTTTACATGACATGCCTGTTGTGGATTACTCCGGTATCAGTCTTGCTCCCATGGCCGGGTATTCCGATATGCCGTTCCGGCGCATCTGCCGCCGCTTCGGATCAGCCCTTTCTTACACAGAGTTTGTCAGCACCGATGCCGTGGTTCGCGAGAACGTGCGCACCCTGCAGATGCTTCGTTTTGCCGAAGACGAGCGTCCTGTGATTTTCCAGATCTTCGGCTACGATGTCGATACGATCGTCGAGGCCGCCTTGCGGCTTGAAGTTCTGCGGCCAGACGGCATCGATCTGAACCTCGGTTGTTCCGTTCCCAAGGTGGCTCATAAAGGCTCCGGAGCGGCCCTGCTACAGAGCCCGGAAAAGATCGGCGCTATCATTGAGGCTATGGTGAAGCGGCTTCGCGTTCCTGTCAGCGCAAAGATGCGGATCGGCTGGAGCGATACCGACCAGGCCGTCGATATCGCCCGTCGCATTGAGGATGCAGGCGCTTCGATGCTTGCCGTTCACGGACGCACGGCAGATCAGCGTTATACGGGCAGGGCCGACTGGAGCGTCATCGGGGCGATTCGAGAGGCTGTTAAGATTCCGCTACTTGGGAATGGAGATATCGAATCCCGTGCCGACGCCGAAGAGAGGATGCGTCGCTACGGTGTGGATGGCGTCCTGATCGGTCGCGCAGCACATGGAAACCCCTGGATCTTCCGGTCCGCTGCAAATCCTGTAACGGCGCAGGAGTTAAGCAGTGTCTTTGCAGAGCACCTGCAGGCCATGCTGGACTTTCACGGAGAGCAGGGGCTCTTTCGATTTCGCAAGCATGCGGCGCAATACGGGCGTCACTTCGCCATGACCGACGCACAGAGATCACAGCTTCTTTCTGCCGCTACTACCGAAGAGATGATGCATGTCTTCGAGCAAATCGTCAATGACCGAACGGACAGCGTCTTTCCATCTCAGAAAGGGTCTGTAACGAATCCGGAGTGTTGCGTTCTTTGAGGTTCTGCGCGATCAACCTCCAGACTCTTTCGCCCTGATTCTGTCCGAATTTGAATTTTGCCGTTAACCTCTCGGGTATAATCTGAAGCATCGCGACGCCTTTCAGATTCTTGCGATATTCGGGATCTTCTGCTGAAAAAGGCCGATATCCGCCTTCGGGCTGAAGACGTTTCATAAAGAGCGAGAAGGCCTCGCACTTTTGATCGAGGTCCGTCACCTCTGATATACTGCCATAAGCGACGACCGACTTGAAGAAGGCAGTGGCCGGGCAGGCGATCTCTGCGCCTGAGAAGTAAGATGGAATGATGCTGTATTCTTTTGCCACGGCAAAGGTTACGGCCTCTCTTTCGGCGATATCACGCATCTTCTGTCCGATCCGACTGCCGTGCATATAGAACGTGCCTTCGTGATACACATAGTTCAGAGCAGTGATATGCGGATGCCCTTCCGCCTGTGTGCCGAGAAAGCCGAAGGTCATCTCATTCAGGAACGATTCAATCTCGACCCGCCCTTCGGTCTCATAATCCACGGAAAACTCTTTGCGTCTCATGCTTCAAGAATAGCGAAATTCTGGTATAATAAAAGGTCCAGATAATGTAAAATTGATTGGTCCAGTATTCGGCCGCTATTTAAGTAGGGCATGAGCTTTCAGATCGACTGGCACCTTCATCGGCGGCAGTATGCAACGAAGCAGCTTGCACTCTTTCATGCCATCCGGGAGCGCATCGTCACGGGATCGTCCTCTACCGGTGAGGCTTTGCCGTCGACGCGTGATCTGGCGCGACAGTACGGTCTTTCGCGGGGTACGGTGACGCAGGTCTATGAAATGCTCGCAGCGGACGGCTATATCCGTTCAGAGAGCAGACAGAGAACGCTCGTCAGCTATCGGTCGCCGACGGCCGAACCGGTTAAGGGAGTTGATGTTGTGTTATCCGAATGGGCACGCCGATGTCGCCCACATCAGCCCGCAGAGCGAGCCGAAGCGAAAGTGCATTTTTATCCGGGCTTTACAGATCAGCGCATCTTTCCAAACAGAGAGTGGCAACGTTCTATCTCGCGATCGTTGCGCCAGCCGTCACAGCGAGTGCTTCATCCGGCGGGGCATCCTGAGCTGCGAGAGCGACTTGCGGCGCACCTCCGCTATCACCGGAACATTCAGGCTACGGCTGAGAATACCGTCATTGTGAACGGCTCGACGCAAGCCATCGCACTTCTCGCGCTGATGCTGCTGGAAAAGGGAGATAGAGCCATCATGGAAGATCCGGGGTTCGGAGGCATAGAGAGGGCCATTGTTGCGGCGGGCGCAAAGGCGATTCGCGCTCCGGTCGATGAGCAGGGCATTGATGTATCGACGCTTTCAAGCATCGAACGCCGTGCCCGGGTTGCGTTTGTAACGCCGACGCATCAGTTCCCCACGGGAGTTGTTCTGAGCTTTGAGCGCCGACGCCAGTTGCTCGATTGGGCGGAACGACAGGGAGCGATAATTATCGAAGATGACTACGATAGCGAATTCCGCCGTTCGGGTAAGCCGCTTGAGCCGTTACGCTCACTCAGCCCTGGCCGCGTCGTTTATATGGGGACGTTTTCGCGGACGATGTCGCTCTCCCTGCGTCTCGGTTACGTCGTACTGCCGGATTCGTTGATAGAGCCCTTTCTTCGGGCAAAGGCCGTGTTTGAAACGTATTCAACGGCTTGGATGGAGCAAGCTGCGCTTGCTGACTTCATGGGTTCCGGTGCGTACGAAAGGCATCTGCGACGTATGACGCGCATCTACAGGCAGAGGCATGATACCCTGCTACAGCTTTTCGAAGAACATCTGCCTGGCGCCTTTGTCTGGACGGCCTCAGATGCCGGGCTGCATCTTTTCGGTCGATGGCAATACGGGCGACAGAGGTTTAACCGATTCGAGAAGCAATGCGAGGCTGCCGGCATAGGATTCACGAATGCCGATCGTTTTTATGAATCGAAGTCGCCGCCGTCAGCGTTATTCGCCTTCGCGCATCTGAATCCCGAAGAAGCCGCTCCGGCAATAGAGCGTATGGGAAGGATTCTGAAACGATTGCTGTAGCGAGGTTGCTTGACATACGCGTCGCTTACAGTTTTCTGAATCCGGTACCGGATGAGATCAATTCTCAAAAATGACGCGTCTTGTACGCACTCAACCGCTCCAGTTCTTCAGCTGGAATGGAAAACAACGCTCGTGGCCTTTCTTCTGGCCGCCGGTGCCGGCATATTCATGCGTTTCGCACTCGTGAGCGGTGATTGGTACGGGCTACATTTCGCAAACGTACGCCATGCACATTCACATCTCATGCTATTCAGCTGGGCCACATCTGCGTGGATGATCCTGCTGGCACGCAGATTCGCAGCGCACGGGCAGGGCATCAAAGGCATGCAGATCTGCATTCGTCTGTCGATCCTTATCGGATTCCTCACCTTTATTCCATTTCTGTTCTGGGGTTATACGCCTGCCCGTATCGGCGACGTTCGTGTTCCCGTTTCAATCATCCTGTCGATAGCGATCATCTTCGTCTGGTATGCCTTCGCTGCTTTCTACTTTCGAAATCGCAGGCTACTGGTTGAACGGCTGCATCTCATCGACATTGCCGTGATCGGCATGATCGTGTGTACGGGAGGGGCCTGGCTTCGTGGCGTCTTCGTCGCATTAAAGTTCGCCGATCCGGTTTTCGCCGACGGAGCGGTCCATGCGTTTCTCACGATTCTCACAGACGGCTGGCTTCTGCTGGGATTGTTCGGCCTGGTCGCCCTTCGTTCCGGTGTTGCGATACCGCGTATGACCGTTATCGCAGCGACAATCGGCCTTGTCCTCTCTTTCCTGGTAAACCTTGAGGCCGCTCCTGATGCGATTCGATGGATCGGCGCCGTCTTTATGTTCGTCTTCGCAGTGGCCGCTCTTTCCGCTCTGCGTGCGTTATCCGGTCATATTTCTCGTTTCGCTTATGTCGCTCTCGGAGCGGCGCTTCTGCTGAGGCTTCTTTATGTCGTGCCTCCGATCATGCATACGATCGACGGATTACAGCTTCGCGTCACCTATCTGCACTGGCTGTATCTTCCCGGCATCTCCACTCTGCTTCTTGAGTTGAGCGGTGTGAGTGGTCGAAGACTGCGCTGGTTTTTCGCAAGCAGCGTGCTGCTCGTCATCGGAACCGTTCCGATGAGCGGGCTCTGGCCTTATCTTGATTCAGGGGCGCTGCGTCCGGTAGGTTTGACCTTTATGATCGCAAGCAGCTTCGGGCCTCCCATTGTTTTGCTTTCGTTGCTTTTTCAGCGAGGGCGAAAGAAATGAATACCGGGAATTCGGTTTCCGATCACTGACGGCTCTTCTGTGATCAGCCGAGCAAAAAAAACCGGACCCTCTTCGAGTCCGGCTTTTCATAATGGAGATCGTGACAGCGGTCACGATCCGTTTGCAAGGCCGCTGCTTATTGTCCGGGCTGGTTGGCAATCGGAGCTGCCGGTCCTGGAGCCGTCGAACAATCTTTAGGCTGATAGAGATCGGGGCGACGTGCGCTCGATTGAATCAGCTTGATCAGACGGTTCTTCTGCTCGCAATCGGCGCGATCGAAATCCACCTGATTCCCGTCGAAGTTTACTTCGAAGATGTTGGTCAGGATGCGCAGCTCGTCAAAGAAGATATACACCGTTTCCAGTGAAGTCTGCGGGTTAGAGCGCAGCTTGAACTGACGGAAGACCAGAGTCTTAACCTGCGGATACGAGCTCACATCTTGCGGAACATTCTTAGGAATATCGATCGTCATAGGACGCCATCCGATGAAATCGATGGAACCGAACTTATAGATATGCGTGTTGCCTTTCCAGTCTTCCACCCATCCCTCAAGATCGTATTCGTTGCCGCGTCCGAGTACCCAGACCGAGATCTTTGATACGACGCCCGGGAGGTTAACCCCGACCACGCAGTCGACCATCTGGGCGCGCTGCGTCGTTACGGCGCTTGATAGAGCGGGATTCTGATAGCAGGATCGGGCCTTGTAGTTTTCGGCCAGAGCAAGCTCGTTCAGATAAGGACGAGGACGCTCGACGATATACTGGTCTACTGCGGGCGGACGGATCGTCACAACGTTGTATCCCGAGAAGGTGAAGGCGAACTTCACTCCGAGGATGCGGGCTCCGTCGAAGCCGAGGTTCTCACGGATGTCGGCCGGAGTACCTTTGATCAGCTTCACTTCTCGCTCTGCCTGCAGGTTTGAGGCCGCCGGCTGATACGCACCCTGTGTGCGGGTGTCCTTATCGGTGAGCAGCTCCCATCCGTAGCCGCCGTTCGAGTAATCTCGATCCCAGCTTTCTACTGTGATGGCGCGCATCTCTGATGCGGTGACGTCGTTTCCGATGGCCGTTTCTACGCCGGCCCGAACCCCGTCGACTAAGAACATGCTGGATACGCCTGCCACCGCGGCGACCAGAGTGGGGATTGATACCTTGAATTTCATGACCGTAACCTCATTCCTGTATCGGCATTACTTGAAGAATCCTGTATGAGGAGCTGGTTTTTACCAGTTGTCTTTGATCTCCGAGCCCGGGTATACCTGCTCGGACTGGTCGACGAGAACCTTGAGGCCGTCTACGTAGAAGTAGAACTCGCCGGGAACCTCGTGAACGTCGCTCGTTACAAAGAAGCTGACGAAGTGGAGGTTCTTATCAAGAAGCGAGAATCGCGTACTCTGCGGCACCCATCCCGGAACGGCGACGGTGAACTTCCTCCATCCGAAGAAATCCAGCCGACCGAGTCGGATGTTATGCGTCTTGCCGCGATAGTCACGAACGCGAACATACATGGTATGACGATAGTTACGACCGAGTACCCAGATCGAGAACTGACGGGCCTTTCCTTTCAGAACGAATTCATGCGGAGGTTTCACCTCGACACGGTCGAAGCCGCGGTCGTCGAAGTAGGTCTTCACGCCGAGGATGTGGTTCGGAGCGTCGGGGTTTACGTCTACAGAGAGAGCCTCGCCCTGCGGCGGACGCATGTTCTCGTCGTCGGTCGCGCGGATTTCGCCGCGCTGAACGAGCTTCAGCGTCTTTGTTTCTCCAAGCGGAGAGGTAGAGCGAGCAACCCAGTCCTCGGCCTCTTCGAAATTCTCCAGATCAATCTGAAGAAGGGGCATCTGCTGCGCCTGATTGGCGTCGGCAGGGGCCGGCTGGGGCTGAGCCTGAGCGAACACCATGGTCGGCGCCGCCAGGACGGAAAAAAGGATCGAAAATTGAAATAACTTGAGATTCATAAGAAACTCCTCACAGGATTCACCTTCATATGAGGTATCGGTCAAAGCAGGCCGGAACTTTTCTCTATTGGAAAAGTTTTTTTCCGACGCGGCGCAGCCGGACGTTTTGCGTGACAGTCATCCGTCCTCCGCGTATCAAGGTTCATGCAATCCGTGTATCTTGTCAACGGCGTACGGTCCGCTTTTGGCCGTTTTGGCGGCTCTTTAAAAGAAGCGAACGAAAGCGAGCTGCTTTCGGCCATCCTTTCCTCGGCCATCGAGCGTTCCGGCCTCTCTGCGGCCGATATCGAGCAGCATATTCTTGGCAGCGTAGTTCCGACCTCGGGGCAGAGCGCCTATCTGGCCCGACATGCGGCCCTCAAGGCGGGCATTTCCCTCCGCGCCGCCGCCCACAGCGTCAACCGCCTCTGCGGATCGGGCATGGAATCCGTCGCACAGGGAGCCTCAGCGTTGCTTCTCGGCCATGCACAGGCCGTCGTCTGCTCGGGTCTTGAACTCATGTCGAAGATCCCGTATTATTCCAATGGCACCCGCTGGGGCGTTCGTATGGGCCATGAGCCTCTTGAAGACGCCCTGCAGGCCGCTCTGACCGACACCTATGCAGGCATCAACATGGGGCAGACGGCCGAGAACCTTGCCCGTGACTTCGAGATCAGTCGTGAAGAACAGGATGCCTGGGCCCTGCGCTCGCAGAGCCGTGCCGAACAGGCAAAGGCCTTCTTATCGGGCGAGATCCTTCCGCTGGGTGTGATCGTCGACGGAAAAGAGGCGGAGTTCAAGGTCGACGAAGGCGTGCGCGGAGCGTCGGTGGAGGCAAAGCTGCCGTCGATGCGCCCGGCCTTCGATCCAGAAGGCACCGTAACGGCCGGCAATGCCTCGGGCATCAACGACGGGGCCTCGGCGCTTGTTCTGGCATCCGAAGAATTCGTGCAGAAGAAGGGGATCACGCCTCTTGCAAAGATTCGCAGCTGGGCCGTCGCCGGATGCCGCCCCGATCGCATGGGCATGGGCCCGTCCTATGCTCTGCCGATCGCCTTACAGCGAGCCGGCCTCACGCTGGATGATCTGGAAATCGTCGAGATCAACGAAGCCTTCGCAGCGCAGGTGCTTGCCGTGTTGCGAGAGACTCCCGTTCCGCAAGAGAAGGTGAACCTGCGCGGAGGGGCCATCGCTCTCGGGCATCCGCTTGGCGCCTCGGGCAATCGCATCCTGTTAACGCTCGCCCGCCAGCTGCACGAAGACGGCAAAAAGATCGGAGCAGCCACGCTCTGTATCGGCGGCGGTCAGGGCATAGCGATGATTATCGAACGCGTGTAGCGGCTCAGAATACTGAGATCGGGGCCTGGTTCTCTCACGCCTTTGCTCGATTCTCTGACGAAAATTTTGCGGCGCTATGATTCGAGACGTTAGCTTTCGAGGCGATTCATACGCATGATCGCCTCGCTGACGAAATCCTGTAGCTCTTCCCGTATGGGCTGCAGACGATGCGTGGTGTCGGCGAAGATATTCTTACGCTGCCCCATGAGCTCTGACACGCCGATACGATCCTGAATGCAGGCATCAAAGAGCAGATCAGGATACATCTCCCGTATCTGCCGGCTCTGTCGGTCGTGTTCGTTCACAAGCTTTGATCCGCTGCGGCGCACGCGGTTGCGGATGATGCCGAGGTTGCGGGCGCGCTCCTTTTCGGGCAGCAGGTCGTGCAGAAGCGTTTGAATGTGATTCTCGATGAAGGGGATGCCGTAACACGATATGAAATCGGGGATCGTCGGCACAAGGTAGTAGTCGCTTGCGAGCATGGCGCTTCGCGAAACGAAATAGATATTGGGCGGACAATCGCAGATGATAAAGTCGTAGTCCTTTCTGTAAGGCTCGATGGCATCTCGCAGCAGGCGATGCCGGCTCTTTTCGAACTCAGCGGTATCGGCGGCCTGTGGCGGTCGCTCTGAAACGAGTCGCATCTCATAATCGGGCAGATCAAGATGGCAGGGAACAAGATCCAGCTGCCCTTCGCCGGCATGCAGGGCCTTCTCGGCGATCCAGTCCTTTTCGAGACGGACGTTGCCCTCGTAGTAGCTCCACAGTATCGATCGGATTGATCCGCGGTTCTCGATATGATCGATCCAGGCCTCTTCGGGCAGAACAGATACCGACAGCGAGCACTGCGGATCCAGATCGAGCATCAACACACGCTTCTGATGCAGCGAGGCCAGTCCGGCGGCCAGCTGCAGGGCAATCGTCGTCTTACCGACGCCGCCCTTGTAGTTGATGATCGAGATTACTTTGCAGGAATCGGCCATTCCATTACAGTATCGGCCGCTTCTGTCGAATCGACCGACGATAATTTCCGGTCTGTCCGGCGGGTTCTTCTGTCACATTTTATGTTGACTTCTGGTTTCATATTCTTGAGATCAACACAGGAGTCTTAAATGAGAAAAATTGCGCTTTTTATGATTGCAACAGGCACCTGCCTGGGCTCTCTGCATGCAGAAAATTCCATCAGGTTGAATGCCGCCATGCCGGTAACGTCGACGCACTCCGATCTTGAATCGAGATTGCGTCTTGAAGAGATGCGATACGGCACCTATACGAAATCGTGGCATAACGACTTCAATCTGGCTCACTTTCGCTTCGGACTTGAGCTTCGTCTTGATGCAGGGCCCGGTGAGGTCTTTGCCGAATACAGAGCCGAGAGCAAAATCACATCTTTTACTGCGGAACGAATGACCGTAAACGGCGGTGCCGGGTTCGGGCAGCTGGGCGTTACGCCTTACCGACAGAGTTGGAGCGATTTTGAAATCGGCTACAGGCTTCCTGTACATGAGCGCGTCGGCATGTCGGTGCTTGGCGGGCGACGCAGCTGGTCGCGAGATGTGACGCTTCTGGGCTTTGATCGTCCGGGAAGCAGCATGCTCACGTTCGCCGGCGGTTTTTTGAGCGACTCTTTTGAAACGACGGTCGCCGGCAATTATCTCGGCGCAGAAGTGGATTTTAAACTTGATAAGAATGTTGACATCTTCACCGGCTATGCGGCATCCATCAGCCCGCTCAGCGGCGAAGCATCGCGCAGTCAACTACATGCTTTCTCGGCTGGCGGGAGTTCGACTTCCTCGTTCCTCATCGCCGACTATGGAGCGAAGGCCGATCTCAGTCGCATCTGGATCGGGGCTCGCATGCGGCCGCATAAGATGGTTTCGCTTGAGGTAGGATACCAGCAGGACATCCTGCGCATGCGATACGACAGCTACCTTCCGATCGATCTCCTGTCGATGAGTCTGCCGTCCACTGCGGAGCTGCTTCAGAATCAACTGATTCATGGCAAGACGGCTAACGAAGAAAATGCAGGCTTCTTCATCGGAGTATCGCTCATCGGCGTCTTCGCTGATTGATACTACCAGATCCAATCAGATACGAGCAGGCGCGGGTATTATGAACGGCCCGGCTTATTCTGTATCGGCTTCTGCTGCCCGATCCATGCGATCGGGCGCTTCCATTCCCAGAAGGCCGAGTCCGCGCTTCAGACAGACGGCCACTCCTTGCAGAACGGCAAGAAGCGTCGAAGCCGTCGATGCATCCAGATCGATGATCTTATTCTCGCGCAGCCCATAGAATCGAGAGAGAGCGCTGGCCGTCTGATAGAGGAATACGATCAGACGATGCGGTTCGAAGCTCAGCGCCGCCTCGCGCACCTCTTCGGGAAAGCGGGCGATTAAAAGGAGCAGGCGACGTCTCTCCTCGCTCCACTCAAGATCACCAGGCGCCTTTTCGGGAATCGAGCCTGCATAAACCCCTCGCTCGACGGCCTTCTGCACGATAGAGCGGATGCGCGCATGCGCATAGGCGACGTAGTAATACGGATTCTTCTCGGACGTATCGCGGGCCTCGGCCAGGTCGAAATCCAGATGCGCCTCAAACGAGCGCATGATGAAGAAGTAGCGCACCACATCAAGCGGAATCTCGTCTATCAGCTCTCGCAGCGTGATGATCTTGCCCGTGCGCTTGCTCATCACGACGGGCTGCCCGTTCTCAAGAAGGTTAACCTGCTGTGCGATCAAGACGCGAAAGCGATCCTCGGGATAACCGAGGGCCTTCACCGCTCCGGCAAGGCGGGCGATGTAGCCGTGATGGTCGGGGCCCCAGATGTCGAAGATATGCGAGAATCCGCGCTGGATCTTCGTATGATGATAGGCGATGTCGGCCAGAAGATACGTGGGCCGGCCGTCTTCGCGCACGATAACGCGATCCTTGTCGTCGCCGAAATCCGTGCTGCGAAAGACCTTCTTACCGCCGTCATCATAGACGTATGCTTTCAGATCTTCGGCCGCTTTTAGAACCGCTCCGCTCTCATGCAGAGAACTCTCGCGAAAGAACTGATCGAATCGAACGCGAAAGCTCTCAAGATCGGCCTGCTGCATCGACAGGAATTGATCGACGGCTGCCTTGCCGAAAAGGGCGGCGATGCCTTCAAGGTCGTCGTTGAAAACCTTCGTCGAAAGATCGCTTTCTTTGAGATTCCCATGGGCGAGCTCGCGCAGTCGATCCATCTCTTTTACGGGAATGACGATACCGCCTTTAATCGTCTCGACGATCTCTTTCAGATACTCGCCATGATAGGCCTCGGCGGGAAAGGGAAGCCCCGGCCCGTCCGGATGCACGGCGCCGCTTTCGCTTTTCACGGCGAACTTTACCGGAATGCCTTCCTGTTCGAGCGTGCGAAAGAGGCAGCTTACACCAAGAAGCGTTACCTGATTGCCATAGTCGTTCACGTAGTATTCGCGCGATACCTTCTCGCCGACCGCCTCAAGCAGATTGCAGCAGGAGTCGCCGAGTGCAGCCGAGCGCGCCGAGACGACGTTCAACGGTCCGGTCGGATTCGCCGAGACGAATTCAAAGACGATGTTGCGAGGCTCTTCGACCTGACTTCTTCCGTAGCTTGTGGCCTCAGCGTTGGCCGTTACCGTAAAGGCATAGAGAAAGTCGTTCTGAAGCATGACGTTGATAAAACCGGGGCCTGCAATCTCCACTTTGGAGAAGATGTCGTCGATCGTCGCCGCCCGAACGCCTGCTTTCTTTGCGATGTCGCCGACTGAAAGGGTCTGCAGACGTTCGATGATCTTCGTCGCCATCTCACGCGGATTTTTGATGCCGCAGAGTTCACGCAGTCGGTTATCCATCGCCGAGGTGCAGGCAAAGTCGCCGAAGCGTTCATCGCGAGCATTCTCGACACGAGCCTGCACGGGCTGTGCGGCAAGGTCGCTCAGAGCGGCGCTGAAGAGATCACGGATAAGGTCACGCAGAATCATGGTCGGCCTCAGGGAAAGATCGGGATTGAGGCCATGATTCTGTAAAGGGCGGTGCGGCCAATTCAAACTCGGGAAGAGAGGGAATTGAACCGCGGAGGGCTCTGAGGGCGCGGAGAAGGCGAGGGAGAGGGAGGATGCGGGCGATTTGGAATGAGTAAAGAGAAGAAGGGGGACCACGGCGGCACGGAGGAAGAGGCGGAGGGAGAGCTTTAAGGTTCTTATGGCATTTTTGCAATTGACCGGGCGGGGTGGTGGCAGTATGATTTCCGGGAGATAATGCTGGATGGATCGACGTGGTGCAGACGGGGTGTTCAGGAAAAGGGTGGGGGATGCTACATGAATGCAAGTGCGAGGGGATGTGCGATTGCATTCGCTCTAGTACTATCTGGCGTTGTAGCATTTTGCGGTGAGAGCATGCAAGAAGACGATAATCCTATTCCAGCAAGGTTCGCGGAGTTTGTCGACTATGTCGAATCGAACGAGCTATCAGGGTTTTTCCGTTCATCCCTGGACTTTCACATAGATACCTCAAACACATCTCGCGGATATGGGATGCCACCAGAGTTTTATCCCGTCGTTTTTACGGGTGTCGATGGAGTAATGTGGGGTTTTTTATTGCTCGCGCCTGAGCTGGAGCATGGAAATATTCCATTGATTCAATTCAGCCCCATGGATAGCGAGAGATATTCCATAGAAGGAACGAATATCGAAGAGTCGCTCTTGAATATTCTGGCATTAGAATATCAAATATTTCTGGAGCTTGAAGAAGACGAAGCAAAGAAAAGAGAGGCAAGGTCAATACTGACTCGACTCTATAAAGAGCTCTTCAGAATTGAGCTGACGGATGATTATGTCAATAGAGCAGGCTCGAACAGAAAGGACTATCGGCTTACGGATGTCTTGAATGTTCCTCCGGATTATGCTTTTATTGATACTTCGGATGGCCTTGGCATACTGGTTCCACAGAAATACGTCAATGGCGATCTGAAGTCAATGGAGATCAATGTTGATGATTTTGAATCTATCCGGAGCGAAGTGAAACGATGGAAAGAAAATCGGTTGTACGGCAATGCCTTGTTCGTAATTCAGGAATACCGCATAAAAACTTCCTTCAACGAAAACTACAATGAAAACAATCAAGAGCTGAAAAAGGATTTGGTGGAAATCTACGAAAAGTTGGATCGATCTATTCTGATAGAGAATGTTAATAACCAAAATTAAGCGCGGGCGCAGTGATCGAAGATAGTAAGTGGCATTACTCGTTTAGATTCGCCCCGGCCCGTCCTTCTCGATCTCTTTGCGTATAGCTCGGAACCTGTCGAGGATGCGATGGTATCCTCCCGGTTTTGCTTCAGGAAAGGACACGATGATGGCGACGGGTTTTCCCCTGCGGGTGATGGTGATCTCTTCTCCTTCTTCAACCTGACGCAGGATTTCAGAAAGGTGGACTCTGGCTTCGAGCGATGAGTATTCTGTTCGTCCGGCCATACAAAAAAATAGAGCGCATCAGTGATGTCTGTCAACATGTTTTCATGCCATCACCCGAACACCTCAGGCGATTGCGGAACTGAGAAGCGCAGTGCTCGCAGTAATCCGCTTTTCAGTTGTTGAAAGACGGGCGCATCAAGGCCTTCGACATGCAACCGTATGTCTCTATAGCGCCGGGCCTGCATGTTTGCAACCTCAAGCGAGCACTGGAAGCCGGCAGTGTCGGCAAGAGAGTTGCAACTCTCACAGATAAAGAAGGCGCCTTCGCCGAAGAGGGCCCGACCCTGAAGCGGGCGTTCACACTGCGCGCAATGCGTCGTGTCGCCCATAAGCCCCATCAGATCAAGTGTCCGCACACAGAGGAACATCAAGAAGGCCTCGGCCCGATGCGTATCGAGCTCTGCGCCTGCAATCGATGCCTCGGCGAATTCAAGGGCTGAGCGCAGAAGCAAGAAGGCGGCCGGATCAGGGGCGCCCGAGCCGGCCAGGCTGCCAAGCGTCAGTATCTTCGAGAGCAGATCCTGATTGCGATAGTCCGACTTCAGAGCGTCGTGCCGCGTGAGGACGACGCCTTCGCGAAGAGACAGCTCTTCTTTCTGGCTTTCATAATAATCGACTTCAATGAGAGCGCCCGGTTCGGCGATTAAAGGACTTCGATTCTTTGAGGCGAGGATGCCATGCAGCCGCAACATGCGCTTCTCGCCGTTTTCAAGAAGCAGATGGGCGATGAGGTCTTTCTCGCCCGATCGAGTCTTTTTCAAGACGATGGCGCGGCCTTTTTTCAGGCTCATACTAACCCAGACCGAAGCGTTGCAGCTTGCGATAGAGCGTGCGTTCTGAGATGCCGAGCAGCGAAGCCGTGCGATCGCGTTTGCCCGATGCAAACGAAAGATTCTTCTCGATGATGGCCTTCTCGTAATCGTCCATGCTGACGCCCGGTATGATCGTCTCGACGAGGTTGCGATGTCCGGAAGGGGCGCGCAGGATCTCTTCGGGAAGATCGGCCTTTGTGAGCACGTCATCGCGGGCGAGGATAACCATCGCCTCGATGACGTTGCGAAACTGACGGATGTTGCCCGGCCAGTCATAGTTCTTGAAGAACCCGAGCAGATCGGGAGCAAGCGTCGTCACGCTTTTTCCGTAACGCTCGTTGAACTGGATCACGAAATGATTGAAGAGAAGCGGGATGTCGTCGGCCCTTTCGCGCAGAGGCGGCAGCTTGATCTTGATGACGGCGAGGCGATAATAGAGGTCTTCGCGAAAGCGACCTGAGTCGACCTCTTTCAGAAGATCTCGATTGGTGGCCGTAACGATACGAACGTCCACCTCGATCGGCCGGGTCGATCCAAGCCTGGTGACCGTGCGGTCCTCAAGTACGCGAAGCAGGCGCACCTGACTTTCGAGATCCATCTCGCCGATCTCGTCGAGAAAGATCGTTCCGCCCGAGGCGGCCTCGAACAGGCCCGCTCGATCGCGGTCGGCGCCGGTGAACGCCCCGCGGGTAACGCCAAAAAGCTCCGATTCAAGGATGGACTTTGTCAGGGCGCCGCAGTTCACCTTGATGAAGGGGCGGGCGGCTCGTGCCGAGTTCTCGTGTAAAAAGCCGGCGACGAGTTCCTTGCCCGTGCCCGACTCGCCTTCGACGAGCACGGTGACGTCGGTCGGCGCGACCTGTGAGGCGCGCTCCACCATCTGAAGCAGCGCGGGCGAGTTGCCGATGATTTTCTCGCGGCCGGATAACCCCGACAGCTGCATACGCAGCGATCGGTTCTCTTTTTCAAGACGATAGGATTGTAAATAGCTCTCGATCTTCTTTTGAAGATGCAGAAGATCGATCGGCTTTGTCAGGTAATCCGAGGCGCCGGCCTGTAAAGCCTCGACGGCCGACTCGATTTCAGGCTGCCCTGTAAGAAAGATAAAAGGCAGGTCGGGATTCTGTTCACGCACATAGCGCAGATAGTCGATGCCCGTTCCGTCGGGCAGCTTCAGGTCAGAGAGAACGATGGCGATCTCAGGAGACCTCGCCGCATAACTCTGCATCGCCTCTTTTACGCTTCCGTTTTCGAGCACGCGCACCTTTTCGCGGCCGCTGAGCGTCGTTTCCACGAACTCTTTCAGGGCGTCGCGCTGGACGGGATCATCTTCTATAAGCTGGATCAGAATCATAGCTGTATCTTTTGGGTATTATTCAGAAGCCATTCTTGAGATGCGTCTTAAACGGCCTCATGGCCCTGGATCTCTGCGGGCTCGGGTAACGCCTTTACTGCGCCGTCAAAATAAAGCGTGAACCTCGTTCCTTTGCCCGGCGACGAAACAAGATCGACGTGACCGCCCATCTCCATCATCATCTTGCGCACAAGAGAAAGACCGAGCCCGCTGCCGTGCACCTTCGTCGTGAAGAAAGGCTCGAAGATCTTCTCGCGATCCTCGGGCAGGATGCCCGCTCCGTTATCTTCGACTCTCAAGAAGAAGCGTCCGTTCTCTGTGCCCGTCGTGACGACGATGAGTCGGTCGCGATTGTCGTCGACCGTTTCGTAGGCCTGTATCGAATTCAGGATCAGGTTCACAAGCGTCTGCTTTAAAAACGAAGCGTCCATCTGCAGATGATCGGGCACGGCGCCCGTATTCGTTTCGAGTCGAATCTGATTTCGCCCGGCCTGCGGACCGAGCAGCTGTACGACCTGTTCGACGATCTCGTTCAACCCGGCGGCAGCGATGGCGCGGGTCTCGGAGCGAATGAGGCGGATGAACTCCTGCAACGTCTGATTCAATCCAAGGATCTCACGCTTGATGATCTCGACGCGCCGTTTCATCTGGGCGCGCAGCTCTTCATCCTCCACCTGAAGCACCTGATTCTCAAGCAGCTGCAGATGCAGATGGATGGCCGACAGCGGATTCTTAACCTCGTGCACCAGGCCGGCGGCGAGGACCGGAAGTGTGAACGGTTCTTGCGAATCATTCATGGCGATAATCGCGCACCTCCACATGAAAAAACCATGCGTCTCGAACGTTCCAGTAAGATCGGTTCAGTTTGAGCAGCCTCTCGTATTCAAGTAAGAAAAGTCGCGGCACTTCGGCATCGGGCAGCATATAGATACGAGCGGGGATGTTCTCAACGCCGCCCGGCGTCGCCTTTAAGTGCAATCCGACGTAGAGCTTTTCGCCCTTCTTTCTGCTGAGCGCCTGATAGTCCTCTTTGCTGTTCAGACCGATCCAGAAGGCGCGGCTGCCGCTCTGCACAAGTACGCGGTACGGAGCGCGCGCTCCGGTACGGTCGGTAAGAAAATCGGCGATGCGAAACTCAAGGTCGGAGTACACCGGACTGATCTCGCTGATCTTCAGATTGTTGCGGTCGGCGTAGGCCTGGACGATGCGATCGAGGTCCAGCTCGGTCTTTGAATAACGATGTGCGGGAAAGCTCTGACAGCGAGACGTGTCGAGCCGGCCCGAGGCGATGTCGTCGCCTGCATTGCCCGGACACAGAAAGAAGGCCGATCCCCGGCGTACAAAGAAGCGAGACTCTCCCGATACAAAGCCGCCGCGACGGGCGAAGACGGGCGTGTAGACGCGAGCGATGCGATCAAAGCGTCCGGTACGATCAAGGAATGCCGGATCGCTGCCATAGCCCGGAAACAGCGCCACGTCGATACCCGCTCGTTTATAACTGCGAAAGATCTCCTGTAACTGAAGCAGGCCTTTCTCAGAGAATGTAGCATCCGATAAAAAAAGCATGCGTGTCGTGCCCGGCTTTATATGATCCGCTGCGCGACGCAGTCCATCCAGTAAAGAGGCCTCCGTCGTAGCACCCGATCCGTGCAGCGATCGCACCGTTTTCAGATAGGCTGTCTGATCTGCAAAGGTCTCCGTATGTTCTATGCGCGCCGAGGAACCGATGACGGTGAAAGTAACGGTTTTACCGGGCGAAGGCTCAAGGGCTTCGAGGGCGCGACGGGCAAAGGGGAGGGTTAACTCCATCGATCCCGACAGATCTACGACGACGTGCAGATGGCTATCGCGCATCTCTTCGAAGTTCTGCAAGCGTGCATACGATCGGCTCTCGGGTAGAAACGGCGTCGCGCGAAAGATGCTTTTACGCATCAGGCTCTGGATCTCGTTGATATTCCCCGACGAACGATCTCTGTAAAGAATACTGCGGCGAACACACGATGCGGTGAAAACCTCGACGGTCAGGTCAGATGGCCCGGTGAAAAGAAGCTGTCCGCCAAGCACATGCGAGACGTTCGGATCGCTGCAGAACGAGCCGAGGCGATTCTCTGCGGCCTGTTCATCAAGCCCTTGCAGGCGATCGGCTCCGGACTCCCTGTAGGGGATGGCCCTGTACTCCCGCAGCAGGCGACTCAGAAAAAGGGCGGCCTGCATGGACTGGGCCGGCAGCTCTGACTCGTCGAAGTAGGCGGCCGGCGCCTTGCCCGATACGCGAAACGGCAGAACAAGCAGGCGATCGGCCCGGGCCGACAGCACGGACGGAACGGTCAAACAGAGCGTCAGAAAGGCCGCCGAAACGGCACGCAGAGACGTGCGCCTGGTCATTGGAGTTGACATTCCGGCCGCTTGTGTTGTCATCAATCGAAAAACCATCACATGAGACATAAAAACCAATCCTGTCCTCTGCATTTCACGCTTCATGGCGCTGTGCATTTTGCGCTGCTGCTCTTTCTATCGGTCCCGCTGGTCCGATGCACGAGCCCTGAAAATCGTCTGACCGACGACGCCATGCGTTATGACTTTTTCAATACAGAGGACGGAATCCGCATCGTCGGCAGGGCCGCGATGCCTGAGGGAAGCCTGTCAGAAAGCTATGAAGATCGCAAGGCCCGCTGCATCGAGTCCGCCCGGCAGCATGCGAACAGCAAATGGCTCGGCCTGACCGAGAAGGCGATTGAGCTGCAAACGCTCTGGCATCATCGTTTACAGAAGGGGGCCCGTGGGCCGTGGCAGCGCTGCTTCGACGAGGCGACGATGCTGCGTTACATCCCCGCCGGCGAATCGTGCAGCGTGGTGATGCTGTATAAGTGCGATCCGCGGGACTGGTAATCATCGCCGGGGCGGATTACTGAGACGGATTACTTCTATCAGAGGGCGTATTCTTCGCGCTTCGCATCGATCTCTGTCTTGAACTGCGTCCACAGCGCCTGCGGATCGGAATGAAAGCTTGAGAAGACGCCCATGCGAATCAGATCGACAAGCTCCGTAATCGTGAAGTTCAGATGCTTGTAATGGTTATAAAACTCCGTCGTCAGATCGACGTTAAAGATCTCGGGGTCGTCGGTATTCACCGTGCAGATCAGGCCGTCGTCATAGTAGCGACGTACCGGATGATCTTCAGCGCGACGCACATACTTGCCGGTGAAGAGGTTTGACGTGAGGCAGATCTCGACGGGGATCTGCTTCTCTTTCAAATACATGAGAAGGTCGGGATCTTGAATAGCCGACGTGCCATGACCGACGCGCTCGGCCTTGAGAATACGAACCGTATCCCAGATCGACCAGGGGCCGTCGTCTTCGCCGGAGTGCGCCACCGTACGCAGTCCCTCGGCCCGCGCCTGGGCGAAGACGTCGCGATAATCGCGTGCCGGGCCCATAAGCTCGGCGCCGCCAAGGCCGATGCCGATATGACTGGGCGTCTTACAGGCAAGCAGGCGTTGCAGATTCTGGCTGGCGTTCTCGGGCCCGAAGGTGCGCGAAACGTCCACAAGATATCGAATATCGGGTCCGCCTGAAAGACGACAGTCGCGCGAAAGGCCGTCCAGCGTGCGTGCGATGTCTTCGAAGCGAAGGCCGTTCTGTATCAGCTTCGACGGAGCGTAGAAGACCTCGGCGTAACGGATGTTATTCGCCTCGCAGTAGTCGCGCAGGTTCTTAAAGATGAGAACAAAATCCTCGGGCTTGCGGATCGCATCGAGTATATAGAGAAAGAGCTTGATGAACTCCTGCAGATTCTTGAAGTTATACAGCTGGTCGATCTCTTCGGCGTTATACTCTTTGCCGTGGCTGTCGAGGATGCCCATCAGCGTCTGACGCGAGATACACGCTTCCATATGCAGATGCAGCTCGGTCTTCGGAATCTCACGCAGGAACTTCATGATCTGCGCGTCTTTCTCGTCGGGCCGCTCGGGCATCTGCCGGTCGACCTGGATGCGCGACGCCGTTGCCAGGTCGACGGTGAGGATGCTCTCGACAAGATCGACGGGGGGCGATTCTACCTCGAGCTGCTCGAGCTCAAGCTTCTGATTCAGAAGATCATTGATAACGCGATCAAACGAGACCTGCAGATCGGCGGAATAGGGACGCCTGTCGGGCACCTTACGGCGAAGCAGATTGAGCTCGTCAACCTCGCGATTCAGCGACTGAATGCGTCTGTATATCTCTTCGAATGTGATCTTCAATGCGATAACCGTACGATGTTCACTCTGACCGCAGATGAATCGAGTTCAATATCAGTTTGAACGACCTGATTCTGCCGCCAGTCGAGCAATCTTCTCTTCGAGGGTTTTTCCCTGACTGTTATTCGGGTCAATCTGAAAAACCTGCTCTAAGAAGATCTTTGCCCGGCCTGCATGCCCCATACGGAAGTGCAGATCGGCCAGCTGTAGCAGATTCGGCACCCTCTGGCTGTTGATCTCGAAGACCTTCTCGGCCGACTCAAGCGAGCGATCCAGATTGCCCATACGTTTATGAGCGATCGAAAGATAGAGCCAGAAGTCCTCAATATTCGGATCATGACTCAGATAGTTTTCCAGGATCTCGACGGCCTTCTCGTAATCCTTCTCGCGGAAAGTCAGGACGGCGAGGATCTTATTCAGCGCCGGATCATCCTGGCGCATCTCGTAGGCCTTCTCAAGTTTCGCAAGCGCCTCGGGAGATTTACCGGCCCGAACCAGCCGGCGACCCTCTTCGAGCAGCTCGCTGTATTCCGATGAGACGCCGGCCGGCAACTCACTGTGATCGAGATCGTACTCATCGTGATCGTCGATCAGCACGACAGGCTTAACGACGTCTTCGTCGTGGAAAGCGTCTTCGGTCTCTTTCCTCTGACTGCTCGGCATAAACTCGATTTTAAGAAGCGAAAGGTCGTCTGTGAGTTCGCCCTTGCTTTTGATCAGTTCGGCGAGTTTATCGAGATCGCCCCTTGCCTGATCGACCAGGCTGAGAACGAGGAACTCGTCTTCGTTGATGGTGCGAACCGGTTCGTCGGGCGTGAGATCGATATCGTCCCGTCCGTCAGAGCCGGCAATGATGGCGTCGCCCGGTTCAAGGCGAAAGCGCTTCACCTCGAAAGGTATCTCGGATTCAAGACCGAGCTTGCGAAGCTGCAGATCCTCTTCGATGAAAGAGGCCTTTCCGTTGCGATAGAGGATCTGGAACGGATGCTCTGCGTTGAAGTAAAACATCTCGCCCGTTTCTTCGTCGATAACATCGACGACGCACGAGATGACCATGCTGCCGTTGAAGGCCTTGAATACGCCGTTAATCTCTTCGTAGACCTCGGTCAGCCAGGCCTCAGGCGTCAGATCAAGGATGCGGTCATGGCTTGCGGAGCGCGCGAGAATGGAGTTCATCACGACGCCCATCACAAGCGCTCCACCGGCGCCCTGCATCGATTTGCCCATGGCGTCGCCGTTCATGGCCACAAGATAGCGGCGATAGCTTTCGCGCGTACCGAGACGCAGGTTACCCGTAACGCAAATGTCGCCGCCCAGGTCGGCGCTTTTATTCCGGAATTCAAACTGCTTCTTCTGTAGAACGAGGAAGTTCGAACGCACGCGCTCCGACTTGTTGGCGTTGAAGTTCAGCGGCTTCATGAGTAGCGACGTCAGGAAGTAGTCTCCATCCTGTTGAATCTTCAGCTTGCGAACCTCTTCAAGCGTCGAGTTCAGTTCGGCCGTGCGCTCTTTCACCTTCTCTTCGAGGTTATTCGCATAATCGCGCAGCTGATCTCGCGCCTCGCGGATCGAGCTCACCATGCTGTTGAACGATGCGGCGAGAAATCCGATCTCATCCTGCACGTGAATGGGCACGCGGACGTCGAGATTGCCGCGGTTCACTTTCGTCACGCCTTCAAGCAGCTCCGTCAGCGGATTCACGAGAGAACCGCGAAAGAAGAGCGGGAAGACGATAAGAACCATGAAAAGAACGGCGGCCAGAATCGTTACCTGCTTATAAGCCGTTCGGTGTATGAAAGCTCGATAGTCTCGATAAAAGAAGCCGCCTTCGTAAACGGTCTGCGTCTCGGGGCTGTAAACGGTATAGGCGATCAGATGCTCGAAACCGTTTCGGCTATGACGGTAGTGACGGCTGTACTGAGGCTTGAAAGGCGCCATATATTCGCCGAGGCGCAGCTTCAGCGCCTCTCCTTGAAGGGACGAGCGAGCCTTCAGCTCTGCGAGCATCGCATCGCGAAAAGGAGCGAAACTTGCGTTGCCGTCGTTTTCGAGGCGAGCGGTCACGTCGGCGCGGAAGTTCGCATCAGAGATGTAGCTGATACGATTCTTATTCACGAACGTAAGCTGGTTGAGGCTGTCGATCTGGGCAAAGACTGCCTCGATCGTAGGGTTATCCTGAAACTCCTTGCTATCGATAAATCTTTCGAGGGACTGACGGTATCCTATGAACTCCGGAGGCGTCTTTTCCAGAAGCCTTTTTAAGCCGTCGGCGGCCTGCGAGGGATCCATCTTATGGATCTCTTCGTATAACGCCGTGTTGCGATACTCGATCTCGGCGTGAGAGAAGTCGATGCGTCGCTCTTCAGGCAGATTGAAATAATTCTCATGCGTATATTTTAGTTCGCCGCGACCTTTTGTCGTGTCGTAGACGTAGAGATAGCCGAGCTCTGATTCGATCGTTCCGCCTTCAACGGCGCGAATCAGATATTGAAGTCGAATCTGATCGTATTCTTTCTCGCGATCTTCCATCGAAACGTAGGCCATTCCCTGAAAGAGCAGCAGGAAGGTTACCATACAGATACCGACGATCTTCGCCATAAACGTCGTGCGGTCCGTCGTAGTGTTCAAGAAGAGGATCGTTATCGAGAAGAAGGCGACGATGGAGAGAAGTACAAGGGCGTTCAGATAAAATCCGCGGTCGACGACGCCGTCGCGACTGAGCGTATTCAAAATGGCGGGTACGGCGGCACCGGCGACCAGGCTTGCCACAAGGCCGATGATCGTATAACGATCCTTCTTCTCTGTAACAATGGTTGCCTTCCAGGCTCCGATGACAGGCGCCAGGAAGATGTAGGCCATAATCAGATACGCCCCGTAGCGACTGATCGTTTCGGCGTCAAAATCCCAGTAGTGTCCGTTGAAGTGGAATTTGATCGGCACCGTTTGCGTCTTCCAGATGAAAGCGCTGATCATGCCGATTGCCAGCAGATACTGCACGATCAAGAATCCGCGGCGCAGCCTGGGATGCGTATTCTCGGGATAACGCAGAATCCACTGCACAAGGTGGATCAGGGCCGGGAAGATGAAGCCCAGGGTCATGTAGCGGTGATACACGGCCAGAGGAGAATAGACGACCGCTGCGACGAAATAGCCGAGGAAGAAGAGCGCGAACCAGAAATACATCAGGCCGAGGTCGATCGTCGGCCTGGACTTCTGTTTGATCGTCAGGGTGAATACGGCAAGGAATCCCGAGAACACCGTTACAAGCAGAGTTCCAAAAGAGAAGAAGTTGAAATAAATATCGTAACGATTCAAAAGTTCAATCATGATTACTCCCCTCAAATGACCGACCGCTCAGAGCTTTGCTCGCCTGTTCTGGCGCGCTCATCCCTGGCTTATGAGGACACTCTATCAGTATCGTCTCGCAGAACACCGAGCCATTTTCTTTTTTGAATGGTGCATCCGAAAAACCTTTACGATTTCTATGTTGCGCCGTAGCTGCATTAACCTGACACCCATCCTGATTCACAATCAAGTCAGGCTGCCGCTCTGAAATGAGGCTCATTCATTTCTCTGATACTGTGGGTTTTTGCCTTAGAATTGCAATCCATTTTCAGAAAAGGGCCCGTTCCAGAACCGGTTCTTCAAGGTCGCGCCTCTGAGGCCTCGAAATAAAAACGGCCCCTTGCGGAGCCGTGAAGAGACGTGATACGTCGTAGGAGATTTTCGACAGATGTTTACTGTTTGATCAGTTGCGGCGGCCTGCGAGCTCATCACCGGAAAGGTTGGCGATGATGTTACGGCCAAGCGCCACATCAAGGGCATGACCGGCACGGAAGGCGATGATATGAGCCATAAGCGGACGACCGAGCAGGTAAAGGTCACCGATCAGATCGAGCACCTTATGGCGCAGACATTCATCGGGATAACGCAGATCGTCGTTCAGGTAACCGGTATCCGTGAGCACCACGGCGTTTTCCAGAGAGGCGCCCATGCCCAGGCCACGCTTGCGAAGCTCTTCAACATCTTTCAGGAATCCGAAGGTGCGGGCTTCGAGGACTTCCTGCTCCATGATTTCGCTGTTCAGCAGGCCGTGGTAGGTCTTGCCTTTCAGTTCGGGATGCGGGAAGTCGATGGTATAGGTGACACGGAAGTCGTCGGCGGGGATGGCGACGAGGTACTTGTCGTCTTTAACGACCCAGACCGGTGCGCTGAGGCGGATGGGTTCGACAACGACGTCGGATTCCTGCACGCCCGCAGCCATGATACCGCGATAGAGCTCGCCGGCAGCGCCGTCGAGGATGGGAATCTCTGTTCCGTCAAGTTCAAGGATGGCGTCGGTGATACCGGCTACGGCCATGGCGCAGAGAACATGCTCTACGGTATGAACCTTCCAGGAGCCGTTTGAGAGGGTGACGGCCTGTGCCGTTTCTGTTACACTGAGTGGTGAGATGGGGATGATGCCGAGAGAAGGAGAGGTGCTCTGTAAGATGAGGCCTGTGCCGGGAGCTGCGGGATGAATGCGAAGCGTCGTTGCGCCTGCCGTATGGATGCCCGTTCCCGTAAAGCTAACCGTTTCGGCCACCGTGCAGCGATTCTGACGACCGATACGGTTCGCAGGCAGTTCAAGTGCCGGCGCCATCAGCGCAGATGAAGTGGTTGAAACGGACTCATTGCTCAGCGTTTGCATATTCATGGTTCCTGCGAACTATAGTGCAAACCCCGTGCCAGCCCTCGTTAAATGACATAATTCTGGCGTTCAACAGAAAAAGGCCCTGTACAGGGCCTTTTTTGACGTTTTCATGACTTCTGGCCCAAACAGGCTGCCGGGCCGGTGTGTGAAAAATACCACAGTTGTCGCTGTACGGCGACGCAGGGCAATTTTCAGCGGCGGCGAGCCACCCAGGTGCCCGAGCTATGCGAGCCGGAGTAGTTGCCCTTGATTTCTCTTTGCATGGGGTTCAGCGTGCCGGTGTAATCCTGATGAAAATCATGCGGTGAGCCGATACGCCGACATTCCGTGCTTGTACAGGCCCGTCGGAAGTCGATCCGGTTTCCAATGACACGCACTCCGGTCAGGTATTCCGGCTGCTTTGTGCCCCAGTTTGTGAAACGCACGATGGCTCCGATGGATCCGCTCTGCGAGAGGAAGATCGAAAGCTCGCCTTTATGCCCGCCGGCCTCGATGTCGTACTGGCCTGGAAAGTAGCCGAGGGCGGCCGCCGTGCTCATCACGTCAAAGGAGGCGTTTCGAAGCTCTGCCTCGTCACGAAAGAAGATAATGCGTGAGATGTTCTCGAAATCATAGCGCTCGGATTCTGTCTCTTTCTGAAAGAAGGCACCTGCTCGATCGAGGGAGTTGAGGATGCCCGTCCATTGTTGCCCGTCTTTTGTAATAAGAAGGGCCGGTCGATTGACCTCGCAGGCATTTCCTGTACTGAGGCGTCCGGCAAGGCCGCCCAGACCACCGGCGACGACGGCAGAGAGAAGCATCGCCGTCCACAGCCCCTTTGGTCCCTGAAGGCCTGTCTTCTCAAGCAGAGCGCTCTGTTCGCCCTCGATCTCTGAGAGCGATGACTCTGATCCGGTCGGATGCTCGGGTTTTTCTTCTTTGCCAAAGAGTTGCAGCAGGCGGTTGATAATCATACCCTTTAACGATCGGCCAGAATGCTCCGGGCCTCAAGGCATGAGAGCCCCCTTTCGGGCAAAAGGCAGCAGCTCTGTCTTTTAGAGAAGCTCGTGTACCCGATTGCGTAGATGCGGCACAAGCATCTGTTCAAAGAACGGGTTCTTCTTTAGCCAGAGCTGGTTGCGCGGAGACGGATGCACAAGCGGCAGATACAGAGGTCCATAATCGGCAAAGGCCTGTACCGTTTCGGTCAGATTCGCCCGGCGTCTCTTACCCAGATAGTAGGCGTGCGCATACTGGCCGATGAGCAAAATGAGACGCAGTTCTTTCAGATGAGCAAGCAGCGCCTCATGCCACTGTGGAGCACATTCCGGACGGGGAGGTAGATCTCCCGATCTGCCTTTTCCCGGATAACAGAATCCCATGGGAATGATGGCGATGCGGCTTTCATCATAGAAGGTATCGGAGTCGACGCCCATCCAGAGACGCAGGCGCTCTCCACTTGCATCGTTCCAGGGGATGCCTGAGGCATGTACCTTTGTTCCGGGTGCCTGCCCGACGATGAGGATGCGCGCCGAGGCCTTTGCTCGCAGAACAGGACGCGGTTCAAAGGGCAGATGCTCTTTGCAGAGGGTGCAGCTGCGTACCTCGCGTAACAGGTGGTCCAGGCTCATCATCGAACACTATAAGTACAGTGCATCGGGCAGGCAAAGTCAATCGGAATCGCGAGACATCTGAAATAAGGGTTGCGTTGTCAGAACCACCGGCAAGGCTCAGACAAAATTGACACAGGAGTCAATTTTGTGCCTGCAACGCCTGTGGAAACGGCACACTGTGTTCAGGTGGCCATAGCGTCGGTAGCAAATTGAGGACCTGGAGGAAGTCGTGTTTCGTGCAGATCAGGTATATAGAAAGAACCTATTCGAAGGGCAGGCCATCCTGCTTACAGGGGGTGGAAGCGGCATCGGGCGACGGCTGGCGCACGGCTTTGCCTCGCTGGGCGGCTCACTGGCTCTGCTCGGGCGACGCCGTGAGAAGCTTGAAGAGACGGCCGCCGAACTAAAGGCCGAGGGATACTCGGTGGATGTGCTCTGTCTGGAGTGCGATATCGCCGATCCGGCGCAGGTGAAGAAGGCTGTGGCCGCGGCCTTTCAATGGAAAGAAATCGATTTACTGATTAACAATGCCGGGGCTAACAGCCTGCGCCCCGCCGAGGCCCTGACACCGGTGCGCTGGCAGGCCATCATCGATACGGTGCTGAACGGCACGTTTTACATGTCACGGGAATGTGCTCTGCACTGGATCCGGCGCAAGCGAGCCGGGCATATCATCAACATTGCCTCGACGACGGCCTGGACCGGATCGCCTTTTATGGCGCCGTCGGGGGCGGCCAAGGCCGGCATCGTCAATCTCGGCCGCACGCTCGGATCGGAATGGGCGAAGCATAAGATTCGCATCAACGACGTAAGCCCTGGCCCGGTGTTCACGAAGGGCAGCTTTGATCGCCTGTGGCTGAACGAAAAGATCGTCGAAGAGGTCCAGCGCCGCGTTCCGCTCGGACGCTTTCCCGAGCCCGATGACATCGTCGGCCCGGTGATCTTTCTTGCCTCGCCGGCAGCGGCGATGATGACCGGCGCCACGATCGCCGTCGATGGAGGCGAGTCCTTGCGACCCGATCTGAGCGCCCTTGTCGATTCGTTTCGTCCGCGCAAGGGGACGGCAGGGGACGAGGTGCCCGAGGTGTAATCGTCGGGCACTGGCCGAAAAGCCGAGGGGAAAGGAACCTGTTTCGAGTCGATTTTTTTGTATAGAGTTTTCTGATCAGTGTTGTCTTATTGATATATGCGGGCCGCCCTTCTCATCTTCATTCTTGCCGGACTGGTGGCCTGCGTGCAAAAGCAGGAAGAGAACCAGCATATCGGTCTGGTGGCCAATCTTTACACAGTGGCTGCCGATACGGCCCTGATTGATCGGGCCGAGCAGGGTATGACCGCCTGGCAGATCGGCCTGAATACCGGCTTCCGTGCCCGGTATCGCAATGCAGGCGGGGCGGCCGGGACCTATGATCCGCCGCACTGGGTCGCCATCGCTCCGCGTGACTGTGCGGTGATGGGCGCTCCGGGAGATATGAGACTCAGCTGTCCGCTTGCGAATACCTCTGTCGTCGGTGTCTGTCAGATCATCAACGATTCGTTCACAGGCGAGATCCTCAATACGACGACGCTCATCGCCCGTGACTATCAGTTAAACGAGGCCGAGACGCTTGCAAACCGGCTTTCGATATTCACGCATGAATTCGGGCATTGTCTGGGCCTGCAGCATTCGGCAAGCACGGGCGATGTTATGTATGCCGATACATCGGGCGCCGACGTCCCCTCTGCCGGAGAGCTGTCCGTGATTCAATACGCCTACACCGTTTTTCAAGATCCGCCCGATACGTCGCGCTTCTTTACTTCAAACGGCAAAGTGATGCGGCATTTTAAGGCGCCCGCTTTTTTTCTCTATGACGAGACGAATTACCAGGCCTCTGCGTTAACCATTCCGCCCGCTCCGCCCGTGAATCCGGTCGAGGTGCATAACATTCTGATCTTCGCCGACGGAAGCGAGATGTATTACAGGAGTTGGTAGCGCAAAGAAAAAGAGGGCCCGCAGGCCCTCTTTTAGGATGGGAGAGTAATTCCCGTAGAATCAGAAGCTCATCGTGTAGCCGACTGTGTAGAAATACACGAGCTTGGGAACATGTTGCTTCGGTGTATAGGCGTAGCCCATACCTGTCGGATCACCGATGGCCGTATCAATGGTTCCATTGATGAAGGCATTCGCTACTCCGTTGTTCTTTGATGGATCGACGATCATATCATCACCGAGCCAGGTCTCGCCAAGAATCGATGTATCGTACCGACCCGCTTCACTCATGAATCCCTGGAAGAAGCGAGTATCCATTCGGTAAACGCCGGTAATACCGGCATGAAAACCGCCAAGGTTGAATGTCAACGGAAGGTTGGCGTTCTGAAAGCCTTGAATCCGAAGCAAAGTGTTTGTTGCATAGCCAATACTGGGTGCGATTGCAAGACTCATTTCCTTGCCGAGTTCAATCGATTTGCTATAGGCAAGTGAAGTATAGGTTGAACCTGACTTACCGGGCGTTGCTACGTTGACGTAAGCAGTCAATGAAACTTCGGGCAGCGCAGCTGGCGAAAAGCCGGCGAACATTTCGATGTCAGATGGGAGCTGCTGAGAAATATTCGTATAATTATACGATACAATACCCCCGGTCATAGTGCCCAGCTTAGAGCTTGTAGAATAGCTCAACGTTATATCCACTTCATCATTGCGGCGCAGACCGTTGGCCTCTTTGTAATAATTCGGGGCCACAGTGGGGTCGCGGACCAAATCAGCATTGCTGGCCATGTCAGTCGTGTCAATCGTCGCCAGATCGATCGTTCCTGTTGCCAGTTTAGCAAGGTAGTCTTGAGCGACGGAAGAGGTTGTATCACCGGCGCCCAGCTGGAACAACTCATCCGTATCGACGTCATTGCGTCCGGTCAGTGCAAACGAGCCCCAGATGTTAAGAGACCAGCCTTCTGCGAATTTGAAGGTCAGGCTGGGCTGGAAGGCCGGAGCCAGGTTGAAGCTCGAATGCGCTTTACCATCTTGGTTAAATTTGTTAAAGTGAACATCATCACCGCGGAATACGTAGTTAGAGACCACATCCGCGGTGAAGTCGATGCCCGGTTCGAAGGTCTGTGCTTGCAGCGAGCCTGCAGCAAAGAGAGCTCCGGTGAGTCCGGCTGTGAGGCCGAGACGTTTTGTGATTATGGATTTCAAAGTTTGCCTCCTGGAAAATCCTGTTGTAACAGCATATGCATGAGTCGTGCCAGGGCCTTCCCCGGTGCGACGATTGCGAAATGCGTAAAAAATGTGCTTCTTGCCCTTCTCGGGCCGGCCTCCTTCATTTTCTTGCTTCCTTACTGCCATAGTGCCTAAAATTTAGGCTCAGGTTGTCTTCTGGCAGGATCTCCCGATCTGAAAACGGCGACAACCCGAAAGCAAATGCCCTGATGGCATGAGTTGGGACGAGAAAAATACCATGTTCTGTTTGATTTTCCCGGGACGCCGTTCGATCCTGTAATGGTAGATAGCGGCACTTGCAGATGAGGCAAATGAATGAATGATGAGATCCGATCTCTGGAATGGGTTCTGAAGCCGGAGTCGGTGGTCGCACTGGTCGACCGGCACCTTATCGGTAAGATCATCTTCTTAAAGGGGTACGAACCGCATCCCCGGATTCGCCTGCTTGCACGAAATCCGAACGGAACCGTTGAGATCCAATCGCCTATCCCCTTTGAGCTCGAGCATAAGCCTGTCTTCTTTCGTATTCTCGGTCGTTACCTTGAGATGCACGGTACGATTATTCAAAAGAAAGATGCCGAGCATTTCACGATGCGCATCGACCGGCTCGGCGTTTCGGTAAAGGACCGCGGCGATACGCGGATACCGGTCGAGGGGGATGAGGTCTGCATTACGAATATTCAAACGAGCAAGTATCTGATCGATACGGCGAATTCGACGATTCCGACGACGGTTAAAGTGAGCTTCGGCGAGTACGAGCGCTTCCTGGCTTCTGAATTCGACTCGGTGAATATTGACGTCTTCGGACAGCGCGGCACGCTGCTCGACGAGATACGCAAAACGGGTAAAGCGGTTTTTCTCGCTGATGCTACGAATCCCGATAGTTATTCGCCGGCCGATCCTCGCTTTATCGACTACGGCCGATTCCTCGGCGCCGGTTTGCAAAAGCAGATCTTTGAATACCGCAATAAGAAGGTGCGTTCCGAAGCGATCGTGCCCGTAATGTATGTGACGCACGACCGCACCGAGGTGCCGATCGGCTATCTTCAGGTGCAGAGTCGCACGAAAAGCTTCGACGTCTCGGTCATTGATCGGTTAAAGCAGATCTGCGAAGAGATGATCGAAAAGATCCGCCTTTCGAATACGGTTTATGTGAAAGAGCGCGAGAGCATCGTGAACATGTCGCTCAGCGGTATGCGCGTGCGTATTCGCAACCGCGAGCTGGCCAGCTATATGATGCGTCAGAGCGGATTCACCTTCGACGTCCTTTTTCGCGGACAGGCTCCGATTACCGTGTATGGTCTGATCCGGTCGGCGGCGAAGACGGCCGAGGGGCATCTGATCTGCGGCGTGCAGATCGCCGGTTATACCGACGACACGGCGGGCAAGGCGCGCTATGAGAGCAATGTGCGCGGCATGGAGCAGAAGTATAAACAGAAGATGCAGATGGAGATGAAGAAGCAGTGAGGCGTTCGGCGCTTTTCTTCGCATCTCTCGTTCTCGGCTCTTCGACTGTTCTTGCTCAGAGCGAGATGCCTTCGTATTTCGAGTCGATTACGTCGCAGCCCGTATCGGAGTTCGCCGTCGGATGCGAGGCTGCGCGGAACTCTTCAACGCTGAACTTTCAGGATTCTAAGCGCGTTCTACGCACGATGTTTCTTTCGCTTCAGGCGCGCACGCTCTACTGTCAGTGTCGCCTCGTTCTGAGCGGACGAGAGCTTGGCGTGGACGAGAGCTGCTCGTATCGCCCGCGTCAGAGTCCGGCCGTGAACTGGGAGCATGTCGTTCCCGCTTCGCGCTTCGGTCAGTTGCGTCCCTGCTGGAGCGGCGAAGGCTGCAAAGGTAAGCGCGGCCGACGTTGCTGTCAGGTTAGCGATCCCTGCTTTAACCGTATGGAGGCCGATCTGCATAATCTGCATGCGGCGCTCAATGATCTGAACTATGATCGCAACAACTTCATGTTCGGCGATGTGAACGGAGAGGAGCGGCGCTACGGAAGCTGTGACTTCGAGATTGATAGCCGGCGACGTATCGCCGAGCCGACGCCGCAGATCCGCGGCGACATTGCACGCTCGTATCTTTATATGTCGTGGCGCTATGGCTTCGATCTAACCGACGACGAGAAGATGCTTTTTTTACGCTGGAATATTGAAGATCCGCCTGACGAAGCGGAACGCAAGCTTGAGGCGGCCCGACGCCGCCTTCAGGGGAACGGCAATCCCTTTATCAGCGGCTGGAAAAATCCGACTTCTTGAAAAGAGCGATGAGCTGTACGCCTTCGGCGCTCAGCGCTTCGCGTCCGCCCTCTTCGCGGTCGACGATGCAGACGGCCGTTGTGACCGTCTTGCCGGCTTCGCGCAGAGCGGCGACGGCTTTAAGAGTCGATCCGGCCGTCGTGATGACGTCGTCAAATACAAGAACTTCGTCGATATCGGTGAGGTCGCCTTCGATCTGCCGGCCTGTGCCGTGACCTTTGGCCTCTTTGCGAACGACGACGGGCATACACAGGTGGCCTTTCTCATGACAGGCGAGAGAGAAGGCGTAGGCGATGGGGTCGGCGCCCAGTGTGAGGCCGCCGGCCGCCTTCGGAAGAACAAGTCCGTGTGCAGGCAGCAGCTCATCACGGATGGCTGTGGCCAGAAGCGAAAGCCGCGCAGGGTGTAAGGTAATCTTCTTGCAATTGAAATAGTGATGCGACATCTTGCCCGAGGCCAGCGTGAAAGGCTCTTCTCTATACATATAGATCAGAGAAGCGGATTCTTGATAGAGACGGGCTGTGAGCGGAGGAAAAGATGCCATATCTTCTTAAATCAGCGAAGGCTATCGTGCGATCAACGTTTTTTCTGAGCGCACTGGCCGGGCTGCTGGCGACCGTTTCTTTTGCTCCGTTTAACTGGCCCGTTGTCGGATGGTTTGCTCCCTGGCCGATCTTCATCCTGGCCGACCGATACCGCCATTCTCTCTCGAAGATGATCGGCGCCGGAATCCTCATCGCCTTCTTCATCTGCACGTTTGCCTTCTACTGGACGGTCTACCTGTTCGTCGTCTTTGGCGGCCTTCCGGTGTGGATGTCGCTTTTTGTTTTTGCGGCGCATACGTTCTTCCTGAATCTCAAGATACCGCTCTTCCTTGTAGCGCTGGGCCTCCTGCGTCGTCGTCGTTTTCGTTCTTTGCGTCTGATGCCGCTATTGCTTGTGCCTCTTCTTGGTCTGCTCTTCGATCGTTATACACCGCAGATCTTTAACTGGTACTGGGGTAATGCCGTCGCCGGGAATCCGTATCTGGTGCAGGTGGCCGATCTGATCGGCATTCATGGCATCACCTTTCTCTTCTTTGTGATCACCTATTCCGTTTATCGTGCCGTGCCGATGCTGCGTTACCTGTGGCGTCGGCGACGATCGGGCATGCGGACGATGACGGCGATGCTCGGTCGTCGGATCGTGCTGCGTCGCTTTGCCGTGCCTGTTATGATTCTGCCCGTCTGGTTCTTTTATGGCGTTACGCAGAAGATGCGCTACGAATCGCTTCAGAGTCAGCTGCCGCATGCGCGAGTGGCCGCCCTGCAACCCAATTCACCTCTTGAAAAGTACGGTGAGAGCAGGGTGACCGAAGAGGTCGTTAATGATCTATTACGAGAGACCATTCCGGCGCTGGCCGAGCAGGCCTTTCGCGAGGCAGATGGACGTCTTGATCTGATCGTGCTGCCCGAATCGGCCGTTCCGTATTACACGACGCAGGACGATCAGCTGACACGTCGGCTGGGCGTGTATAATCCGAATTTCGAAAGCATGGTCGTTCAATTGAGCAGCGGATACAGGACGCCGGTTTTTTATAACGAGATTGCGATCGGCGTCAGTAAGGACCGTCATACAGACCGCCCGAAAATCGACGCGTATAACTCAGCCTCGGTCTATAATGCCGAGGGAGAGCGGGCCGAGACGTATCATAAGCGGATCTTGATCGCCTTTGGAGAGCAGATTCCTTATGCGAGCTTTCTCGATGAGACGGGCTTGATTCAGCTTGTTCCTGAATCTGTGCGCTACAGTCGTTTTAAACCGGGGGATCGTTTTGTGATGATGCCGTACGGGCACTCGGGCGAGGGGCGTTTTATGCCGCTGATCTGTTACGAGATCCTCGATCCCGAATACGTGCGCGATTATGTGCGATCCGACGGCTCTGACTTTCTGGTTAACATAACGCAGGACCGCTGGTACGGAAAGACGATCGAGACCTTTCAGCATTACGAACTCGGTCGCATCAGAGCGGTTGAAACGCGTAAGGCTATCGTTCGCTCGACGAATAGCGGCACAAGCGGAATGGTCGATATTGCAGGCAATTATGCCAGGCCTCTGGTCGGCCCGGTTTTCACAGGGCAGGAAGTTGAAGCCGTTCAGATCTTCGAGGTGCCCGTTCATCGCAACAGCCCCACTGTATTCGTGCGGTTTGGTAATCTGTGGATGTGGATTCCGCTGCTGTTGTTTGTTCTGGCGTTTGTCGCGCGACGCTTCAGGCGCAAGCGCTAAACGATGCGGCGGGGAGCTGGTTCTGTCAGGTTCGGGGGCCAGGAGCTATGTTTGCAGTATTCTTGTGAGGTTTCTCGTGGCCGCGTCGACGGAAACGGAGCAAAAAACGACGGGATTCCAGTGGCCCCTCGTCCCGGATCGCTGAGTTCCTCCACTCTCCAGTATTATCACTCCCAATGCGATCAACATCAAGTAGACAAAAATATAACAGCGGGAATACCCGGTCGCATTAGCAATGGCAGCCAGCCGCCCCCAGTCCCTGTCGTCCGGATAAAAATTCACCCGGCACAACTCCTGCCCCTCCTCCTGATACTGCTTCTTCCACTTGCCTGTCTTCTCAAGGAAGCCGAGCTTGTAGTCCAGTAGCGGATCATCCATAAGCATGCTGAGAAACCCGGCAAGAGCCCACTGATCTACTTTAATGTAGGGACTTCGCCAGAAGAACTCCTTGAAATACGATTCCGGAATCAGCAAGGTGGAGCGACTGCGGTAGTAGGGTTCACGATCAACGCGCGTTTGTTCGTTTATCTGTTCGTTCATAACCAGAGAAGGTCGAACAGGAGCCGAACTGATCGAAAAATTTTCCGGGATTCTTACTCTATGTCTTCCCAGTCTTCGCCGTAGTGGAACGTCAGTTCCTCGCCTTCTTCGATTGTGCGGAGGGCGTAAAGCTTGTTGCCGTCCCATTCGGCGTTTGGTTTAGACGAGTGGTTCAGCCAGCGCAGATCGTTCTTGCCGTCGATCAGATGCCAGCCGCCGTTATCCTTCTGCACCCACAGAACGTAGGTGTCGTCTTCGAGAACGGTCGGGCCTTCATAAGAGCCGAGATAGGCGCCTTTGCGGATCTTCTTTTTCGCGAAGCAGCCCTTTCCGTGGATCGGGCTTTTTTTCACGAGAACCTTATCTTCGATGGCTTTGTTTGATTTTGCGGAAAATGTAACGGGAGGAGCGGTTTTCTTTTTCATCCTTTCTTCTTCACGAGCTTCAGTCGATCTTTTGAGCTCACGATGTCCGTTACACGCACGCCGAAGTTCTCGTCAATCACGACGACCTCTCCTTTGGCGATAAGCTTTCCGTTTACAAGAAGGTCCACCGGTTCACCGGCAAGTTTGTCGAGTTCGAGAATCGAACCTTCCCCTAACAGAAGGATTTCTTTGATGTATTTTTTTGTACGGCCGAGTTCCACCGTCACCGTCATCTGCACGTCAAGCAGCAGATCGAGGTTGGGCGAGGCAAGACCCTGCACCGTCGTCGAGATCTGCGGGAATTCCACATCCTGAATGGGCATCTGACTGGCCGCCATCATACCTCCGCCGTGATCCATCATATCTATAGACGGGCCATGCGAGGAGGGAGCGCCCGAGTTGCGGTTCAGGAAATCCCGCGCAAGGGTAACGCCCATCAGAGCGATGATCTTCGAATCGATCAATCCTTCGATGCTGATGCTGTACTGGATGCGCAGGTAATGGGAGTCCTCAAGCGGAGGTACGCCGTCCGCTCCATTCTTGACTTCAAGGCCGGCATGGCTGACAGGCTGCCCGACCTTCGCCGAAAACTGTGACAGCACGGAATAGAGCAGCGGTCCGACAGTATCTTTCACCGTCGCAAGCTGAGCGCTATCAAGAACGGTGCGCGTGGCGGAGTCGCCGTTTGATCCCATGACGACTGAGGCGATCTTCGCTCCGTCCTGGGCAGGGAAGATAAGATGAAGGGCGCCCTGAAGGCCTCCGCCCATGCGCTGGGTGAAATAGACGGTGGCGTCGCCGAAATCGCGGCTGATATCCTGCGCCGGACGCAGCTCTGCATACGGATTGGAGATAGAAACGCGGCGATTGTTCAGGATCGTCATCAGGCCCTGAGCGCCGGAGCGCAGGCCCGAGAGCACGGCGTCGGCGATCGACTCCCGCTCCAGCGGAGACATATCGACTCCGCCGCCGCCGCTGTCGGCGCCAGAAAAGGCCGTGTCTTCAGAGACGGCATAGGGGTCCGCTCCCCTTAAAAGAGCGTCGATTTCTTCCTGTGTCAGGTTGCCTTCAGTCATAAGTCCGCCTGTGCGAATTATCGACAGTTCCAGAATAGTATGCAGAATTTCTCAGTATCGGGAACAGCTTTTTTACACTTGTTTGCCCGTCCGCCGTGGTGAAAGTCGTCCCGATGTCCGATATCCATCAGGTTCTGGCCCGCAAGTACCGTCCGCAGCTCTTTTCTGAGGTCGTCGAGCAGCATACGGCCGTGCATGCGCTTGAGAATGCCATCCGCGAGAATCGGGTCGGCTCGGCCTATCTGTTTTTCGGACCGCGAGGCGTGGGCAAGACGACTATCGCCCGCATCCTCGCCAAGCGCATTAACTGTGAGAATCCGAAAGATGCCGAGCCCTGCGACGCCTGTGAATCGTGTCTTTCCATTCAGAAAGGCTATTCGATGGACGTCATTGAGATCGATGCGGCGTCCAATCGCAAGATCGACGACATCCGTGATCTGCGTGAGAAGGTGAAGTTCCGACCGATCCGCGGCACGAAGAAGGTTTACATCATTGATGAAGTTCACATGCTCACGACGGAGGCCTTCAACGCCCTTCTGAAAACGCTCGAAGAGCCGCCCGATCACGTCGTCTTCGTGCTGGCGACGACGGAGCTGAACAAGATTCCCGAGACGATCCTGTCGCGCTGTCAGGTCTTCACGTTTCGCAAGGTGCCCGTTACCAGACTCACGCGTCATCTGGCCGAGATCTGTCGTAGCGAAAACATCGTCGCCGAGGAGGATGCGCTTTTTCTCATCGCCCGCAAAGGGGATGGGTCGGTGCGCGATTCGCTATCCTTTCTCGAACAGGCCGTTTCTTTCTGCGATCGTAACATCACGTCGGAGCGCATCCGCGAACTGACGGGCAGCTTTACGATCGAGACGTTCTTGCAGATCACGTCGTCGCTGCTTGACCCCGCCGTCGGGCCCGACGCGCTCATCCGTCCCGTCGTACAGATCTTCGACGAAGGCGGCGACCTGGAGCGCTTCGTCTGGGAATACATGGATTTTCTGCGCACGGCGTTATACATCCGCCGCGGCGTCGCCGATTCCGATTTTCTCGGACTGAGCGGGCATGACGTCATTCGCATACAGGAGGGCATGAAGGATGTTCCGCCCGCCCGTCTGCAACAGCTTTTCGACGACATGTTCGATCTGAAGGGACGGGCGCATCAGATGCGCATCCGCAATTCCTACGAGGCGCGTATTCTTATCGAGATGACGCTTCTGCGCGTCCACGAAAAGATGCATCGTCCGTCGCTCGACGACGTTATCCAGCAGCTCAATCATCTTTCGCGCGTCCTTGAAGGCGAGGATGTTAGTGAGGATCGCATCTTCGCCGAACGTCCGAAGCAGGAACCATCCGCTCCGCGAAGCGTGCCGCAGCCCTCATCCGTTTCGAATGCGGGGCCTGCAGCGGTCCAACCGCCTATCTCTCCGCCCATCTCCCCGCCGAAGCCGCAGGAAGAACCCGTGGCCGCTCCTGGCGAGTCGGAACGCAAGGTCTTCGGTGATGCCGGTACGAAAGACTTCTCGATCGAGAACGAGCTACAGAAGCGTGTGCTTGGAACGCTCGTCGAGCCCGATTCGCTGCCCGATCTGAAGGGCAGCAAATCGGGATTGTCGTGACTATACGGATTCGTTCAGCCGTTTCAGCAGCTTGTGATACTGCCCTTTTGTAAGGAAGACTCGGTGCGAATCGGGCTTTTCTGATAGATCGATGCTCTGTTTCTGCTCATGCGCGTGGTGTATGATCTTTTGTGCGTGCCTCAATTGATGTTACGATGGCTGGTTCGAGTGGACCGTTCTATAGAACGGAGCAATCCGTGAAAAAATCGAACGTTCTAAGCAGTGACAGGCGTGATAAAAGCCAATACGGCTCTCTGACAGTATCGACATGTTGTTGTGGCGTCCTGGTTTGTGCAGGTTTAATTTTTTTGTTGCTATCTTAAACAGGATTTTGAAATTTGGGGCCACAGGTTATGAAAAAAATCAATACTCTACTATCACTTTCCGTTCTGAGCTTTCTATCCCTGACTGGATGCATGACGGCCTCTCTCACTCTGGAGAGAAGCATCAATTCTCCTGAATGGACTATGACAGTACGCGAAATTGGATTTCCGTCGGCCGTTTCCATTGGCAACATGCGCTACTGGCCGAAAAACGGTCGTTTCGTCGAAGTAGTTCTGAACTTCGAGAACATGAGCAAGCAGGATATTATCCTGAATTTTGGCGAGAGCAAAGTACTGACGAGTGAAGGCGGAGCGTCTTCTCCTCCGTCATTTGTTTTCTCAGGTTATGGCTTCTTTGGTTCGCGCTCTATCTTCGAAAGCACGGATTCTGTCCGGACAGTAGATGCCGGCAGTTCGACGCGTTTCGTTGCCTATTACGTGATTCCTGTTGAAGTGATGCCTGCCCGTTTTGTTTTCAAGAGCTACGGTGAATTCGATTTAGCGCCTGCACCATCGCCAAACAAATAGGTTGAACCATAAACGGAGCAAATCTGGCATGGCGGTTTCGTCCAGTACGCATGGGCACGATCAAATACTTGCGTACTGGACCTCAGGTAGTGCTCGCTTCTCATTAGTTTTACGTCCAATCTTTTGCTTGCCGGAATGCCGGGCATCTTCATAGATGCCCAATGATTCAAGGCAATTATTTCGCAGATAACGGGGACCTTCAGCTTCATTTCGATACGCTTGTGGACTGGGATGAGGTCGTCTCGCTTTATGAGAACGGTTTTACGGACGCCGCTGCCTTTGACGCGGCCGAGCCCGGAAGCATGCAGGCGGAGCGTCTCTCGATGGCGCCGCACACCACAGCAGAGGCCATTGAATATTACCGACAGATCCTCGAAGGCTTCGGTGAATTCTGGGGCAACGAGGCCGCTCCTCTGGCGCAGTCGATGGACCAGCTCGGTCTGAAGTTCGAGAGCGGCAAGGTGACGCATCCGCAGCCCTTTGTCGATGTCGTGAAGAAGTTTCATGAAACGGGGCTGCATCCGATCGCCTTTTTGCGTCGCTTCGGAGGCCTGGGCGTTCCGCACGTTCTCAAAGCGATGGCCTTCGAGCTTGCCTACAGAGCCGATACGTCGATGACGATCGCCGCGGCCAGCGTGAATCTCGCCGGTATCCTTGAGATGTACGCAAGCGAAGAGCTCTGCGAAGAATGGATTCCTAAGCTCATCGAAGGCGGCTACGTCGTGACGATGGGGTTAAGCGAACCCGACTTCGGGTCGGATCTGCCGTCCGTGCGCACGAAGGCCGAGTTCGTCGACGGACGTTGGTTGCTTACGGGAACGAAGCGCTTTCAGACCGTCGCCAGCGGTATTAACGAAATCCCCTCGGTGTTGCTTGCCCTTGCGCGAACGGGCGATGCGGGCGCTCGTGGGTTATCCTTCTTTCTCGTAGAAGGCAAGGACGTTCAGATCAGCGGCATCGAGAAGAAGCTCGGCCTGAAGGCGTCGGCAACATGCGAGGTCGTGCTTGAGCAATCTCCGGGAATTCTGATCGGCGAGAAGGGCTACGGGCTTTCGCGCTATGTGATCGGCATGTTGAACGGAGCGCGCCTGAGCGTCGCCTCGCAGGGCACGGGCATCGCCATGGCCGCTTTTAAAGAAGCGCAGAAGTATGCCTCGGAACGCATCCAGTTCGGGCGTCCGATCGCAGAGTTACCCGCCGTCGCCCGCATGCTGCGTCGTATGGACGTTGAGATCAAGGCGATGCGCTGCCTGATGGTCGAGGCGGCGTTAAGCGTCGATCGTTATCACTGGGCGGAACTGCGCGCACGCTTTGCGACGAAGCCCGGTGATCGGGAACAGAAGGGCGGTCCGGGCGAAACCGACACACGTAAATGGGAGAAAATCGCCTCGATACTTACTCCGATATCGAAATACTATATCTCGGAATCGTGCAACGCCGTCGTCTATGAAGGCCTGCAGGTTCTCGGCGGAGCGGGTTATACGGAGGAATATGATCTTGCCCGTCTGTACCGGGATGCGCGCATTACGAATATCTATGACGGCACGACGCAGATTCAGGTGAACGCCGCCATCGGAGGCGTCGTTGCCGGCGTTTCGGCAAAAGGTCATCTGCGCGAGTATATCGATGAACAATTCGCCGCCCTGTCTTCTGAGAACGAGCGGCTCACAGCGATGCGTCAGACATTCGAAGATATCGTCGCCCTCTATAAAGATCTGCCCGACGCCGATACAAAAGGTCGCTATGCATTTGAGGTTGTGCAATCGGCTGCCCGTCTTCTCTGTTCTCTGTTTCTTGAGAAGACGGCGGGCAAATTAACAGGAGAGGCTCGCGAAGAACGGCTGCAGATCGCCGGCGAGTATCAGACCGATTCCGAGGCTATCCTTGCCGGCAACCGCATCAAGCTGGAGCGAGCCTGATGCGCCTCATACAGCGAATGATGTTCTGGGCATCGTTACCCTTTGTCGCCTTGCAGGCGGTTAGACTTCGCAAGCGTGCTCCGCGCTTTCCGGCCGCTGAAGGAGATCGTACGGGCGCCGTCGGCAAAGGAAAGCCCGCGAGGTTGCTCTGCGTCGGCGATTCCATTATCGACGGCGTCGGAGCGCGCACGATCGACAGGGCCCTTGTCGGCGGCATCGCCTCGGCTTGGGCGAATACGGGCCGCAAGGTTCACTATCAGGCCATCGGTCGCACAGGCGCCACGTCGTCGCAGATGATTGAAGAGATGCTTCCTCTGCTACGGACGGGGGCGGTGCCCCGGGCGGAGCTGATCGTCGTTTCGGCGGGGGTTAACGATATTACGGGATTGCAGCGCACGAACCGCTGGCGTATTAACCTTTACCGTATGATAGGGGAGCTTCGCGAGCATTCGCCCGAAGCGACGATCGTTTTCCTGGGAGTGCCTCCGCTCTGGCGCTTTCCGCTTCTGCCCGAGCCGCTGCGCTCGGTGATCGGACTGCGCGCCCGTATCTTTGACCGCATTTTAAAAAGCGTGACGGAGCGTCATCATGGGGTGATACATCTACCTCTTGCATTCGACGCCAGGCCCGAGCAATTCTCGGGCGACGGCTATCATCCGAACGAAGAGAGCTATGCGATGATCGGCGAGATGGTCGTGCGTCAGATCCAGCCGAGTATGCCGGCAAAAACAATCATGGCAACGATGTCGATGCCGGCCATCGTAGCGATAAAGGCGATCTGACGTTTCGGCTGCCAGTCATAGCAATAGAAGGCGGCCAGGAAGAACGGTATATACACGGTGATGAATACGGGCAGGGCTCCCCACCACGGATAAACCCAGACGAAGGTGGGCGTCATGGCGAGAAAGATCTCGACGAAAGAGAAGAAGGCGGCGTTTCCTACGGCAAAAAGCAGTCGGTTCGGAACGCCGAAGATACGCAGCTTCGGATCTTCAGGAAGCGTCTTGCTCAAGACCAGTCCGGCGATTGAAAACATAAAGCTCAGTTCAATACCGACCCCAACAAGAAGCAACCATGCCGTTCCTGTTGGCACCGTCCACAGAGCATGGCCGCTGAAATGCTGGATCAGGGCGTTGCCGATCTCGAAAAACCAGTGCACGGAATAGAGGGCGAGGCCCGCTGCGATGCCGCGCCAGTTTTTCTTCGAGTATTCGTTTGTATAAACGTAAACGACGAGAGCAAGCAGTGTGATGACGTACCACTGAAACGTCTCGCCGCTTCGCAGAATACTCAGTGCAGATGCCGTCGCTTCGGGATTGTTCAGTTGCATAAAGCCTCAACGCAGTTCAGGAACTTCATCAAACCAGTCGTTCACCAGGGTGTCGAAATCCTCAAGTGAGTGGGAACCCGAGTTCGTTGAGTTCGTACCGGAAAGGATTATCGTTCCCGTTTCGACTGAAGTGAGGTTACCCGAAAAAAGCAGTTGCGTGTCGCCGCCGCGAACGATGAATAACGGAGGAAAGAGGCAGGCGACGACAAAAGGAACATCCAGACCTGCTTTCTTTCGCGCTACGATCGTTCCCTGAAAAACGGCGTCGGCCTTCACCAGCTGGCCGATTTTCGTGACATCGTCGGTCAGCCCGGTCTGCTGAAAACGCTGCTCGTTCAGTACGGTCTTGATCTGCGATCTCTGAACGGGCAGAAATCCGCGCTCCAGAAGGTTACGGTTAATATTACTGATGATATACTCTTCGATCTGCGAGGCCGATTCGGTGCCCGACGACATCTTCATCTGGGAGCGAGCCATATCCATAGCGTCTTTGAGCAATCCTTCTTCGCGTACGTCGACCTTTACGTTAATAACGGCCACTTTCAAATGCTGGCGCAGGATGGGCTCAGAGGCATGGTTGAGCCGCACGTTGCCGCCGCATGACGTCAGGGCGATCGTGAGAATCAGGGGGACCGTTCTCAGAGTTGATAGAAAGGCCGATTTCAGGGAAGGCATGAGATCTCCAGGCACAGTCCGTTTAACTGTGGATAGAGACTCAGATATCACCCCGTTGCCAGAAAGCAAGGAAAAAAGGGCCGCTTCTAAAACTCTGCGGTGATCTTCTGGAATCGGCCTGCCTTTACGATAGCATCGAACATTGGAGTGGCCTGCATGGCGGTAATCATGTCATCGAACTCCGCGTAATCGTGCTCTTTCGCCTTTTCGATGCAATCAAGGGCTCCGTCGACGTCGTGCATCTCTGCATACAGACAGGCAGCATTGAAGTAGATGGCCGGATTGGACGGAGCATAAGGCAGACATCGCTTCAGAAAATAGTCGTTCAGCTTCGCGTCGACGGGGCGTCCGGTGTTGTCGTTTTGAAGAGGCCAGAGGGCGTTGCAGTAGACTTCAAGTCGCGTGCACGGCGCCGGCGTCTCGATCTCAAGAGAGATTCTGTATAAATAGATGGCCTGTTCGATATTCCCTTTCTGCTGCTCCTGCAAGGCGAAGACGCCGATGTCGTTCACAATGTCGCACGCCTGCGAGTGACCGTTAACCAGACGAGGGGTTCGCTTCAAGAAGGATCGGCGGAACTCGGGGATGGCCGCCATCACGCCTCGCAGGATCAGCTCAGCATCCGGTTTCGGGCCTGAATTTCGCTTTTGAATGAATAAAGGCAGCACAAGGCGCAGGATCTGCTCGCGGCCTTCTTCTTCATTGGCCGGAAAGCGTCTTATCGCCGCAAGCATGAGATCGGGCGTTACGGTCGAACGGGCGAATCGAATCGATTCCAGTATCTTTCCCGAAGCGGTCAGATGAGCGAAATGCAGAACAGGCATGACCCTCTGAACTGTGGATGATGGAATGTCTTCTGGGTTAACCTCGCAGAGATCGAGTATTTCACTGAGGGCTTCCTGCAATTCTTCGTCTCCCGTTGAAAGGGATTCCAGTAAAGCAGGCAGTTGATCTTTGCTCCAGAAATGCCACTCCGAAAAATCCGTTCCGCCTGCTTCGCCGTCTTCGGGACGTAAGGCAAAGGCAATCGGGCAGATTTCGTGTATCTGGCGAAGCCACTGCTCTATGTGTTCGTTGAATCGATCGAAGGCCTGGTCGTCGGTGAGCATCGTATCTTCGTCCAGCTCGCCGTCATAGGCCTCGGCGACGGAGGCATGAATGAACTGATCGCTCATGGCTTCGAGGAATCGGCCTTTGAAGTCCTCTTCGTTCAGGTCAAAAGGAGGAGGGGCAAGCTCGATGATACGGTCCCTCATTTCGCCGGTCGGCGTATTTTTGAAATAAACCGTCATCGTGGCCCATTCAAAATAGGCGGCGTCTCCGGCTCCGAAGAAAGGGAAGGGGAACATGTTTATACAACAGGCTTGAACATAGGGCTTTTCAAAATCCCGACTCCTGTCATGTTGACGACTTATCTTTGCCGCGCTTCTTTTCACCGGTGCGACTTTTCTGTGGAAGTGAAAAGACTCGCCTTCTATAGGAAGGCGGATTTATTTGCCTTCTGGAAGGTTGATTGAGCAACTTTCCCCTCATCACATGCAAACACAAAACGTTCCGTTCACCGATAAGCAGGAAAAGCTGATCGTCGCCTTGCTTACCCTGATGAACTTCGCCCACATCCTTGACTTTGTTATTATGATGCCTCTCGGGCCGAAGCTCATCCATGCCTTTCATATCGATGCGCCGAGGTTCGGCATTCTCGTTTCGGCCTATGCCTTTGCCGCAGCGATATCGGGTCTGCTTGGCGCTTTTGTTATCGATCGGTTTGATCGCAAGCACGCCCTTATTGTTCTGTTCAGCGGGTTTACGATCGGTACGCTTCTCTGTGCTATCGCATGGAATTACTGGTTCATGCTTTTCGCGCGCATCGTCGCCGGCGGGTTCGGAGGAATTCTCGGTGGCGTGGTGCTATCGATCATCGGTGATCTCTTTCCTCCTGAGCGTCGCGGAACGCCGACCGGAGTCGTTATGAGCGCCTTTTCGGTCGCATCCGTGGTCGGTATACCGATCGGATTGAAGGCGGCCGACCTTTTCGGATGGCAGAGCCCTTTTTACATGATAGCGGCGATCTGCGCCGTGATTATTCCCTTTGCCGGCCGTATCTTTCCGTCTGTAAAAGGGCATCATCAACATGCCTCGCTTCACTGGTTCGCCTTAATGAAGGCCATCTTCGCGAATGGAAAGCACTGGATCATCTTCTCTTTTCTGTTTATGGTCGTGGTCGGCGGATTCAGCGTCATCCCGTATCTGCCCATCTATCTCGTCGAGAACGCAGGGTTAGCCAGCGAGCATCTCTTCCTTGTATATTTTATAGGCGGATGCTTCACGTTTTTTACCTCTCGCTGGATCGGCCGTCTTTCAGACCGCTACGGAAAGGTTTTCGTCTTTCGCCTTACGGCGTCGCTGGCGATCCTGCCCATATACGCTCTGACGCATCTTCCGAGGTCGACCGAGGTCGTGATCTTTACGTTAACCACGATCTTCATGATCGTCGTCTCGGGTCGTTTTGTTCCCGCCCTCGCCCTTATAACGGGAAACGTCGAAGGCCGGATTCGAGGCAGCTTTATGAGCGTGAATTCTTCAGTGCAGCAGATGTCGTCGGGAGTGGCCACGATGCTCGGTGGCTTTCTTGCCGGTAGCGCGGGAGAAGGACAGCCGATTCCGCATTACGGCCATGCCGGGTATCTTGCCATCGGCGCGATTCTGATCAGCCTTTATCTCGTGCGCTTTCTCGCGAAAGAGCAGTAAAGGCGTACAGAGTTACATGGAATCGGGCCAGAGTCCTTTCTGGCGATCCCGGTCAGTTTTTATTCCTTTAACGTGAAGGGAGAGAAATTCGTGTCCCTGTCGTAATAGTCCTCGTTCTCTTTGCGCTTCAGGAAGTTCACGATCATATAGGTGAACGGAGTGATGGCCGCCTCCCAGCCCACTTTAATGAAATAGTTCGAGACCATAACAAGCATGACGTCGTTCGTTGCCCAGACTCCGTAGAATGCCACCGGATAAAAAATGAGAGAGTCGACAGCCTGGCCGACGATAGTCGAGCCGATCGTGCGCATCCAGAGCGAGCGACCGTCCATCATGACCTTCATGCGAGCCATGACGAAGGAGTTGGCAAACTCGCCGGCCCAGTAGGCGATTAACGATGCCAGTGCGATCCGGGGCGTCTGTCCGAAGATCGTAGCGTATGCCTCCTGGTTCCCCCAGTCCGGAGCGGGCGGAAGGGCGACGATGGCGATGCTCATAAGAGAAGCAAAGGCAAGGGCGGCGAATCCGGCCCAGACGACGCGCCGTGTCTTCGCGTAGCCGTAGACCTCGGTTAAGACATCGCCGAAAATATAGCTGAAGGGAAAGAAGAAGACGCCCGCCCCGAAAACAAAGCCGCCGACGCTGGCCACCTTCGCCGCTCCGATGATATTTGAACAGAGCAGGACGGTGACAAAGCCTGCCATGACGAAATCATAGTAACGGTAGGGGCGCATGATCAGTCAGGAAACGGTCCTTTTCGCGAATCGTCTACAAAGAATCGCCGTCATCGGCTGCTGACGCGAAGAAATCACGCCGCCTGTACGTTGCCTCTGCGCTGTAGCTTGTTCCAGCTCTGTTTCATTCCTGAGAGCGCCTTCCAGAGAGAATGGTAGATGACGAGATAGAGAATCTGCCGGTAGAGGATGCGCTGCAGAGGCAGAGACCAGAGCGCTCGCAGTCTTTCGCGATCCAGCCGGAAGGCGATGATGGCGCCAAGGAGCTCGACCGCAAAAAGCAGCAGATAGAGGAAACCGAACTGAAGCAGGTCTGCCGTGGCCGCATGTAGCGGTTGCCAGTCCTGCTGATGGAGCCCGCTGGCTATGTAAGCGTTCAAAAAGCGCGCCGCCAGAAACAGGATCTGAATGTCCACAAGAGGCGCGATCACCTGAAAGAGGAACTGGAAGATCCAGAGCGACGGTAAGGCGAAACGTCCGAACCATCCGTACCGGAAGAGGGCGGAGCGATGTTTGTAAAGACACTGTAGCGACCCAAACGACCATCGCATGCGCTGCTTGATAAACGAACGGTATGTGTCCGGGACCTCCGTATAACCGATGGCGTCGCCTTCGTTAACCATCCGGTATCCGGCCCGTCGCAGACGCCATGTCAGATCCATATCTTCGGCAAGCGTATCGGTAACGAAGCCGCCGGCCTCGCGAACGGCTGAAGCTCGCCAGGCTCCCAGTGCGCCGGGAATCACGGTTACGGCGTTGACGAGATCGCCGGCGCGACGATCGAGGTTCTGACTCGTAATATACTCGATGGCCTGCCATTTTGTGAGCAGGTTGCTGCGGTTGCCGACCTTGATATTGCCGGCAACGCCGCCTACTCGTTCATCTGAAAAATGTGCGACCAGTCTGCCGATAGCATCGGGGGCGGCGATGGTATCGGCATCCAGACAGACAAGAACGTCGCCCGTCGCGTACTCGATACCGTGATTCAGCGCGGCTGACTTGCCTGCGTTCTCCTGATGTAGAATACGAATGCGACGTTTCTTTGACTTCGGCCCTTCGATACGGGCAAGCGCCTGTCTTGCGATGCTCAGTGTGTCGTCGGTGGAGCCGTCGTCGATGACGATCAGCTCTTTGATCGCGTACCGGCTTTTCATGATGCTTTCCATCGTCCGGGCGATCACCTTGCCTTCGTTATACGCAGCGACAAGCACCGTTACGGTAGGGCCGGTCGCCGCCGTCATAATCGGACTCGGATGACGCAGGTCGCGGATAAGTGCAAGAAGGGCGAGCAGCAGAACGATGAGAACGCGCCCGATACCGAGAACGACGGCGAGGATAAAAAGCCCGCCAAGAATCAGTTCACCGAAAAACAACACCTCGAACACGAATCGATCGTAACCGATGATCATGCGGTCCTGATCTCGCAGCGCCGGCATGAGATCGTCCCGACGCTGATCGAGCAGATCGGCCACCGTTCCGAACGTATAACCCCGCTCTTTTAAAAGAGGGATCAGGATGGCAAGCGTTTCTACAGTGATGCGGCGCTCGCCCCCTCCGTCGTGCAGCAGGATCACGTTCCCTTTTTTTCGGCCGAGTTGATAGAGGATGGATTCAAGCAGATCGGCCGAAGAACGCGGAACGGTTTCGCCCGTCTTCAGCTTTCGATAGAGATTCCAATCCTGTGGATCGATCAGTTCGCCGACCGTTACGTAGCCGAGATCAGAGGCGATGAGAAGCGGATCGACCTCCTCGCTTGTTTCAGGTTCGGCATCGGCATGATACGGCGGTCGAAAGAGAACGGTAGATCGTTTCAGCAAGCTCTGAATCGACCGCTGTGTCGTGTTCAGTTCGAGGCGGGCCCGCTGCTCGTTCACCCTCGACATATTCGGATGTGTGAACGTATGATTGCCGATTAAATGCCCTTCTGCATAGGCGCGCTGAATGAGGTCCGGATAACGCTCGGCGTTCTGGCCGATGACAAAGAAAGTTCCTTTAACCCCGTAAAACTTGAGAAGATCGAGTATCTTTTTCGTGTACTTCGGATGAGGCCCGTCGTCAAACGTAAGGGCGACGAACTTCTCGCGGTAACCGCTCCGCTTTATTACATAAGAAGACGGGAATTCTTCATATTTGACGTCGGTAATTAATGAAGTGTTTGAATCCATCGTAATCGTGCGATGACCGTCCGCCGGCATAGAAGCGACGTAGAGGATCTCACCGTCGCCTTCGTATTCTACACGATGCGGAAAGCGCACGACGTCGATGCCGTCGGGCGACTCGCTTTCAGGCTTGCGCAGTACATGCCAGATCGCCGGATCTTCCGCTCCGAGTACCCAGAGCGCCGTTCCGCGAAAGCCGAACTCGCGACCGACGCGCATCTGATTGAAGGCCGTACTGGCATCGAGAAACCAGACGGTTCGCTCTTTGCCGTCTTCGTCGATATAACGAAAGTAGGGGTTGAGCGCGTCGGGATCGAAACGAATGAAGCTCGATCGGTTATGCTCGGGAAGATGCTCATGGGCGCGATGCAGCGCCGTTTGAAAGCTCAGGGCTTCGGCCGGGCCATGTTCGGGCCAGTCATAGGCGTAGCAGGCGATGCCAAGCACCGTTTTTTCCGGTGGTACGTGCTCTGCAAATTCGCGCAGGGAGTTATACAACCAGGGAGCGGAGGCGATAGGACCGGGTTCTCCGCCGGAATAATGCTCGTCATAGGCCATAGGGATAACGAAATCCGCCTGCTCGGCAAGCTGCCGTATGGGGATCTCGGGACGGTTCAGTTCGACGTCGATCGTTACAAGCAGATCATGCTTGCGGAACTCGGCCGAGAGTTCCTGCATAAAAAGTACAAGAAGATCATAGTCTTTTCGATAGAGATTCTCGAAGTCGATGTTGATACCGTGAAACTGCTCTTTGAGAACGAAATCGCGCAGATCGGCGATGAGCTTCGTTCTGTTCTTCGGACTGCGCAATAGACGCGAGACTCGCTCAGGACGGAACTCTCCCCCTTCGGCATTGTTGATAACGGGCAGGATCTTGATCTTCTCTTCGCGACAGATGCGCACGACCTCAAGGTTCTTGATGTTCAGCGTCGGATCCCAGTCTCGCGTCGTGAATCCCGTTCCCGACGGATTCAGATGCAGCCACTCGGGAAAGAGATGTGTGAGGTCTTCGCGTGCCTCGTTCAACGAGCTCAATCCGGCCACTCGCCAGACGCTGTAGAAGGCGGCGACGACGGTCTCTCCTCTGTAGCCGACGGATGTCTGATGCTTGCGCTTTGTGATCTCGCGAAAGAGCTGCTGTTTGGCCTGCTGCAGCAGATAGCGGCTGAGTCGGTCTTCATGATCGGGCAGATCGGGCAGGATAGCCGTGCGAGCTCGCGTCGTCTTCAGATCGCCGACGGCGGGCAGAAAGGGCGCGGCCAGCAGGCTCAGAAAGAAGAGAAAGGAAAGAAGCACCAGGGTAAAGGCAAGGGCCGCTCCTATACCCGTTAGCCTTCGTCCGCGGCGACCACTCGGGTCAAAGAAAACCTGACGTTCCGTTCCCAGGAGTCCAGCAATTCCCCGCAAGAAAGGGGGTCAACAGCGAAGCGGATTCAGGCGCAGAAAGGAACGACATCTTTGCAGATTTTCCTCGACAGTGAAGAAATGCATATTTTATACTCTTTAAGACTATATTAATCTGCTTTTGTTCGGAGTCTCTGCATGATATCGTCCTCTGCAGCGTCTCATTCTTTATTCTATTCGAGGTACACTATGGAGCCCTGGCTGAAGGATTACTACGGACAGCATGCGCGCTTGGGTGAACTTGCCGTCCGATTACAGAAAGGCCTTGAAGACGGACAGGATGAGGCTGCACTCATTTCTGTGCTTGCCGAGCTGATGGCCGTTTTGCGGCTTCATCTTGCACTTGAGGATCACGTTCTTTATCCCGTTCTTCGTCAATCGCAAGTGGCCGGAGTGTCGGCGAAGGCGAAGCAGTTTCAGGACGAGATGGGCAGCCTGCTACCCGTCGTCGTCGGCTTCATCGATCGATGGTACTCGGTCAATGCCGTGCGCGAGAATGCGGCCGTTTTTCAGAAAGAGGCGGCCGGGTTGCTTGAGGCGCTTTTCACTCGCGTTCGTCGCGAGAATCAGGAGCTGTATCCGATGGCCGAAGGAGCTCGTATCTGATGAATCCGGTTCTGTTATCGCTTCTTTTCGCCGGTGCTCTTCTCGTTATCCTGATTCCTGCGATCTTTCTCATCCGCATGAGAGAACGTCGCCGTTTGAGACGAGAGTATGCGCCTCTGCTCGACGCCATCGATCGCTTGAGTTCGATGAATCTTCTCATTCCGGCCGACAGAATGGCATCCATTCCGCCCTGGTTTCGAACCTTATCAGACCTGATTCAGCGCATCCAGTTCGAGTCGTATCGCTTTCGCGAAACAAGCGGAGCTATGCGCAAGATCAGCGACGATGCGCTTCAGTTTCAGGAGAGACAGGAGCAGGAGTTTCGGGCCTACTTTCAGCTGTTGCAGCAGGCAGGTGGAATCCTCGCCCGCCTTGAAGAGGATGTGCAGCGGCAATCAAATATTCTGGAAAAGATGCTCGCCCGTGGGATGGCGTTATCCGAATCGCTTGTCGCTTCGGGCACGAAGCTGCAGGAGCTGGAAGAGAGGTTTCGAAAGTCGGCGAGAGAGGGAATGGAAGGCCAGGCCTCGCTTGTTGAGGTGAAGCAGTCGATGAATGAAATCGATGCCGGCTTCCAGCGCATCGCCGATATCGTCGATTTCATTACCGAGATATCGGATCAGACGAATTTACTCGCCCTGAACGCTTCTATAGAGGCTGCTCGAGCCGGTCAGGCCGGTCGCGGCTTCGCTGTCGTCGCTCAGGAGGTTTCGCGTCTGGCCGATCGTACGATGACGGGCGTGAAGGATATTCTCGATCTGATGAACCAGACGGAAAGCTCGCTTGCCGGTGCGCATCAGAGCATTGAACAGAAGCTATCGGGCCGACTGGATGATCTTTTGAAAGGCCTGCAGCATGCAGTAGCGCAGCTCGAAAGCTTTGCCGCTGAGAACCGTGAACAGGGCGAACAGGTCAATCAGTTCCTGATCAATTCAAGGGAGCTTCGCGATCAGTCAAAGCAGCTTTTTTCAAGTATGGAAGAGCAGCGTCGCGCCGCCGATCAGGTATTTTCTTCGGGGAAGGGTATTCTTGACGATTTACAGAAGAACTTCTTTCGCATGCATGAACTGGCCGCCGTCGCCGACGAGGCCGAGGCTCAGTACAGTGATCTGAAAGGGATTCTCGAACGCTTTCACTCTCAATAATAGAGGAGCAGGCCGCTTCGCGAAGAAGCAGCCTGCATCAGCCGATCAGTCGTAATACGCGATGTAGTCGATGATAGCCGCGTAGAATTCGATCTCATCGAACGTATCAGGCGGAACTCCGACAACGTCGAGGTGATCCTGTTCGATCACGGCCGTCGCCGACGTCATCTGCGTCGAGGTCGGAGCGTTCAGGTTCGACACATAACCCGTCGACGATTCCGTTCCGATATAATCGAACAGACCCAACCCGTAGACGGTGTAATAGAGTCGATAACCCATCTGCTGCGAATTGATACCCACAAGGCCGTCATCGTCACGATCGGTGCGACTTCCGTCCCCTTTACCGGCCGCTCCGTCGTTATCGCAGTCGTCGACGCAGTAGCCGTCGCCGTCGATATCATAGAGGCCGTTCACAAGCAGGAACAGAGCCGGATTCACCGACAGACCGTTCTGCGCCGTCATCAGAGAGCCGTAGCGCGAGGCATACGTCGAGCTCACCGGATACTTAACGTTGAAGTCTTTCGCTCCCGTAGTCTTACCGTCGTTCGCATCGTAGTCGTTATAGACGAGCTGCTTCGCCGCGGCGATGCCGTCGTTACCCGAACCGTAGATCGTATTGCCGAAGATCGTCGCAAGGGCGTTGATCACGTTTGTGACGCCGGGCTTCAGATCGAGGATGTACTTCGCCGTCGGAGAGCCGCGGTGAGGCGACGAAACGCTGATCAGCACCTTTACGACGGTACGTCCTTTACGCAGGTACAGCTCTTTTGCCGCCTTGCGCGCATCGAGACCGCCCTGCGAGTGACCGACGATGTTTACATAAGAAGCGCCGACGGTGGCCATGTAGCCTTCGGTGTCGTTCGCCAGATCGTAGCCGCGCACCTCAGACGTCTGAAAGGGCTGAACCTGAGCGGCAAAGGCCTTCTGTCCGGCGTCGATATAGCTGTTGCACGAGACTTCGAGAAACTCGTCGCACGGATCGCCGACAAAGGTGCCATAATCATCGCCCCAGTAGTCGTAGCCAAGAAGGTCGTCAAACCCGGCCATACCGTGGGCAAACACAACGGGGTAGGTCGTACGCGCTGCCCCTGCATAAAGATTTCCGGCCGCAAAGACCAGAAGGATGGCTGGAGCGAGGCTCCAGATAGCAATGTTTTTTCGCATGTTCTTTTTCCCGGTTGAGTTAAAAAAACCCGACCGACGTAAAACTTGCCGCTTACGTTAAGGTTCCGTCAATCGAATTTCGATTCAGAATAAAGGACGCGAGGAAAAAAGGGATCGACGTACGTTTATTACCGGCGGCAGACTGATCGATCTCTATGTTTGCAGGAGCTCCAGACTCTCTGTTGATTTGAGCGTCATATCTGTTTAGAGTCGGTTTTGAGGCGTGTTCTTACGAGATAGCTTGTAGCCAGCAGGCATCCGACTCAGAAAGTGTTTTGATAGACTGAACGCGATAGCAGGCTGCTGAAAAAGCAGCCTGCTATCGCAAAATAGGATGTTTTGCCAAAATGGCCTTTTTGGAAAAAGGCCATTTTGTAAGGATTTTTGGGCTTAGCTCAAAAATCCGTCAGCTGAAAAAGTCCACGGATGGACTTTTTCAGCAGCCTGATAGGACTGAAGTGGAAAAGATCGTAGAAGAAAGGATCGCAGGAACCCGTGTCGCCTCGATGCAAGTAGAAAGGGCCTTGCTCGAAGAGTTCGGTCATCTGCTTGCCTCTCAGCTCGAAACACCCGACTATCATGTTCGCATAACGCATCCGCTTTATTTAAGCGAAGATTCCGTCGTTATCCCGCATCTACAGATCGCTCCCGATGCGTCTGAAATGCCCGCCCTCATTATCGATTTTTTTAACGTTCAGAGCAGGCTAACTACGGCGGCGCGCCTCCGACTATACGAAAGGCATCGTATTCGTGAGTACTGGGCCATTGATCTTGATACGCGCGAGCTGGATCGATACGTGCTACTTGAAGGTTATTATCTGCCACCGCATGCCTTCGATCTGCGAACGGACGCGGTCTTTTCTGTGGTCTTTCCCGAGCTGCGTCTTGAGCCCGCTTTTACGGGCTGGTCGATGTATGAGTCGAGCGATTTGCCGTCACACGATACGCCGGCGCAGTGAAGCGAATCAGGAATTCGCTTCGTCAAAGATACGGCAGATGGCAAGCATCGATTCGGCAGCCCTGCCTGGAAGGAAGTGGCGTACGATCTTGCTCAGTTCCGTGCGATCCGGATTGATTTCGAGCGTCGGGATGCCGTGTCGCGCCGCCTCGACGACGGGGCCATATATATACGGAAATACCGCCGATGTGCCGATGACGACGACGCAGTCAAAGCCCCGGTTCATCTCGCGATCGTAGATGCGGGTCGCCTCGTAAGGCAGGGCCTCACCGAACAGCGTTACCTGCGGGCGGATCAGTCCGGCGCATCGCGGACAGGCCGGCGGCAGCTCAAGGCCTATGTAGTCGTCTCTTTCTTCTTCGTGTTCGCAGACGGTGCAGGAAAGCCGATGCAGATTTCCGTGGATCTCGACCAGCTTCTCGGAGCCGGCCATATGGTGAAAGCCGTCGACGTTCTGTGTCAGGACCCAGAGACGCTTCTTTTTCTTCTCAAGATAGGCAAGCGCCTCATGGGCGGCGTTAGGCCTGCGTCCACGGCTGCTTTTCTCGAGTTCGAGCAGGTACTTCCAGGTGAGCTCCGGACGCCGCTCAAACATCTCAATCGACAGGATGTCTTCGATGGCATAACCCTCTTCGGTCTGGCCCGTATTATACAGACCTCCCACGCCTCTGTAGGTCGGCAGACCGGAATCGGCTGAGATGCCTGCTCCGGTGATAACGAGGATGTTGTCCTGTTCGAGGAAAAGTCGGGCCGCCTGCTCTATGGTCGTCTGCACGTTTCAATCTGATGACGCAGACGTATTCAGTAAAGTCATTTTGAATCCGAATCGCTCCCGGAAACCGCCCGGACTCTGAAACTCTGGAAGGGCTTCAGGAGTCACATAGAAAACCGCATACTGTCACACAATCATCACACAGTACGGCGACGCTATGCACATCTAACCTGAGAGGAAAACTCATGCAAGGTGTTGCGTTAAAAGAGAAACAGCTGGAAGTGCGTCTCGCAGAAAACCAGCTTGAAATCGAGCAGACACTGTCTCTTCGATACGACGTGTTCAATCGCGAACTGGGCGAGGGCCTGCCCGAATCGGCCGCCACATGCAAGGATCGCGACGAATATGATTTTTACTGTGATCATCTGATCGTCGTCGACAGAGCGTCCGAGGATCGCATCGTCGGAACCTACCGCCTCCTGAGAGGTTCCGTCGCTCGCGCCAACATCGGCTTTTACTCCGACAATGAATTCGATCTGTCTCGCATCTATGATCTGAAAGACGAAACGGCTGAGATCGGCCGCAGCTGCGTGCATCCCGATTACAGAGACGGATCGGTCATCGGTCTTCTGTGGACCGGTCTTGGCTGGTACATCAAGAAGCATGACATCCGCTACCTGATGGGATGCGGCTCGGTGCATGATACTACCGTCGAAACCGCCAACGAGGCCTTCGCTTTTTTTAGAGAGAAGAATCACCTTGTCGACGCCGATCTGCGCGTAACGCCGCGTAACTCTCATCGCATGGAAGGATTTAATCCTCTGCATCAACCCGAGAATCTGAAGGCGGCCATGTGGAAGATTCCGCCGCTGCTTCATGGTTATACAAAGGTGGGAGCGAAAATCGGCGGCGAGCCGGCTCTCGATGCCGTCTTTGGAACGACCGACTTCTTTATCTTTTTCGACTCAAAGAAGATCTCGGATCGCTACGAGAAGCACTACCTGAAAGACTGACTCCTCTCTCTTTTAACGCACTCCTGTGCAGGGCCGATCGAACCTGCACGGGAGACTCGTCCGCTATCGGTGCCATTCAGACAGCATCTGAGATTGTAACTCAAAAACAACTCCTGTTCACTCTCGCTTCTGCATCGCAATTGACCGCCGCTTCGACTTTAACGTTTTCGTTGCATGGCAGATGCGACAGATACCATATTGAAGGCGATGAAAAAGGCAGGCAAGGCCGTACAGGCCGGCGAGCTCGAAAAGGCGACCGGGCTACCGCGCAAAGATATCGATAAGGCTATGAAACTCTTAAAAGAAAGCGGTGCGATCGTATCGCCGAAACGCTGCTACTGGGAACCCGCCTGAAAGGAAAAAAAGGCCTCACAGAAGGGAATCTGTGAGGCAAACTACCAGGGAAACAGGCAGAGAAACAGGAGTTCTCTTACGTTTTCGTGTGCATGTCGCTTCTACATTGTTAACCGAGCTCGATGGCGCGCAGCATCAGATGGCGGCGATTCTCGCCGGCACGGATCTGCTCGTCGACCTGATCGAGGTTTCGCTCGATCGCGGCCAGTGCGTCATCGACGCTGCCTTCGCTGACGACGACGGGCGTGAAGGCGGTGCGCAGATTGCGGATGTTCGGTCCGTACTGCACCGAGCCGACGACGTTTACGTCATGCTTCTTCAACGCCGAGAAGATATGGCGGAACTTGCTTCCCGGTCCGCGGGGCTGGCGGTGTTCGCCAGATCCGGCTTCGTTTTCTTCACGGTGCCGGCCATGACCAGATCCGTGATGTTCGCCACGGCATCCCTGCCCATGGTGGTGGGCGTGGCCTTCTGTGTGGTGATCGCCACGACATCCTTCTGCATGGTGGTTTCCATGCTGCCCGTGACATCCGGGGTTTGCAACGTCGGCGATGTGCTGCCACTGGCCGTCGTCGTTACGGCGATGGATGGAGTAGAGCGAAGCAGCACCGAAATGGGTTCGGCGCAGAGTCCTGTCAGATTCTGCGGCAAGGGCTACGGTAATCGTCATGGCCCTATTGTTATGATTTTCAGCAAAAGTGAAAGAAACGGAACCGGTTTTTTATGGCACTATTTATTCATTTGAGACTTATTTTCAGTTCGGAAGGCCTCCGGAGAGCGGCCCATCTCTTTGCGAAAGAAGCGGCTGAAATATGAGGCCTCCTCGAATCCAAGCTGGTCGGCAATATAGGCGATCTTCTCGTCGGAGTGAACGAGTAATCGACAGGCCTCAAGCACGAGCCGTTCGCGGATCAGCGAGCCGGCCGTTTTCCCGGTGCGGCGCTTGCAGAGCACGTTCAAATAGTTCGAGGTAATGGCGAGAAGACCTGCATAGTCAGAGGGCGCTCGCAGTCGCAGAAAGTGTTCGTCGACAAGGCGTTCAAACTGGCGAAACAGGTCGGATCGTTCGGCCTCCGCTTTTGGAAAGGCGCGCGCCGCTTCAAGAAGCAGGAACTTCGTCAGCACCCGTAGAATGTTCGCATCGGCCTCTCTGCCGCGTCGGAACTCCTCGTAGATCAGATGCATCGGCCGCTCGATGCGATCGGCATGGTATTGAAGAAGAGGCTCTTCATCGAGGCTGTGAAAGTACGGCAGTTCGAGCAGAGGCGGATAGGCGCAGTTGCGTTCGATGAAGTTTCGCGAGAAGAGGATGTTATAACCCTGTACGTCGTCCGAGAGCTCCCACGAGTGGATCTGCCCCGGTGTCAGAAAGAAGGTGACGCCCGCCCGGATCTCATAGTCGTGAAAGTCGATGCGGTGGCGACCTGACCCGGCCGTGAACAGGATGATGTTATAAAAGTCGTGGCGATGCGGGAAGGTCGCATGGCGGATGACCTGGCGAAAGCTCTCGAAGCGATCGATATGGAAATCCTGGATAGGACTATCGGTCGTGATCCCTTCGATAATCTGGTCGATACGCAGAGGGGGGAAGAGCTGTTTTTCGCTCATCCTCACCAGCCTTGCATGTCATGCCCATTGCGCAAGCCAGTTCGCAGGCGTTGATTTCTGAACCGGTGAGAAAAGGCCGCCCCGCAATCCGCTGATTCTTAGATCTTGACTGCGCCAGGGCCGGATGAAGCGTTGAGTATGGCCGAAAACTCCGCTCTTCTGAAATACTTCCCGACCGAGCTTCCCGCTGATGTGGCGCCCGGCCTTCCCTCACAGCAGCGTCGCTATCTCATCGACGGACGCATCGAAGAGTGGAAGGGGCCGATGATCGAAGTTTATTCGCCCGTTTGTGTGCAGAAGGATAACTCCGTCGAACCCGTCTATCTGGGGTCGGCGCCGGCCATGGACGAAGAAACGGCGATGCGCGCTCTGGATGCCGCCGTGCGCGCCTGGGATCGCGGTAACGGCCTGTGGCCGCGCCTTTCAGCAGAGCAGCGTATCCAGGCCGTGCATGCGTTCACCAAACGCATGGAAGAGAGGCGCGAAGAGATCGTGCGCTGGATCGTCTTTGAGATCGGTAAGCCGAGATCCGAAGCCGAGAAGGAGTTCGATCGCACGACCGAGTATATTCGCGATACGCTTAACGCCGTGAAAGAAGGCGCCCGATCGACGGCCCGCTTTACCGTAGAGCAGGGCATTCTCGCGCAGATCCGCCGTGCTCCGCTGGGCGTTGTGCTCTGTATGGGGCCTTTTAATTATCCGCTGAACGAAACGTTTGCGACGTTTATTCCCGCGCTTGTTATGGGTAACACGGTGCTTTTCAAGCCGCCAAAAAACGGCATCCTGTTATACGGCCCTCTGCTTGAGGCTATGGCGGAGTGCTTTCCTCCGGGAGTGGTCAATACCGTCTATGGCGACGGGCCTGTCGTCATTCCGCCTGTTATGCGTTCGGGTAAGGTGGATGTGCTGGCCTTTATCGGATCAAGTCGTGTCGCCGATCAGTTGAAGAAGGAGCATCCACATCCGCATAAACTGCGGGCCATCCTGGGTATGGGCGCGAAGAACGCGGCCATCCTGCTTCCCGACGTGAAGATCGAGTCGGTCATCGATGAATGCCTGCGTGGAGCGTTAAGCTACAACGGGCAGCGCTGCACGGCGCTCAAGATCTTCTTCGTGCCTCGTGATAAAGGCGAGCAGTTTGTCGAGGCCTTTCGTGAAAAGATGGCCTCTCTTTCCGTTGGCATGCCCTATCTGGACGGCGTACAGATCACTCCGCTGCCCATCGAAGGCAAATCGCAGTATCTGCAAGGGCTTGTCGAAGATGCCGTTTCGCAGGGCGCCGTCGCATACGGCGGAGGGTATCTCGGTCCGCTTTTTCTGCCGGCGATCCTTTACCCTGTAAAGAAAGGCATGAAGGCCTATGAAGAAGAACAGTTCGGCCCCGTCGTTCCTGTCGTGCCCTATGATGATCCCGAAGAGGCCCTTGACTGGATCGTCGAATCTCATTACGGACAACAGGCATCATTATTCGGCGAAGATCCGGCGCAGGTGGCGCATTTCGTGGATGAGCTTGTACATCAGGTGTGCAGGGTTAACCTGAACAGTCAGTGCCAGCGAGGGCCTGACGTCTTTCCGTTCACAGGCCGCAAAGGATCGGCCGAAGGAACGTTATCCGTATCGGATGCTCTGCGCGCCTTCAGCATCCGCACTCTTGTGGCGGCGAAAGAAAACGACGCGAATCGCGCGCTGCTGCGAAAGATTACAGAAGAGCGTCTGTCGTCGTTTATCTCGACGGATTTCCTGTTCTGAGTTGTGTGGCGTTATTCACTTGACCTATGCGTTCGCTGAAAGATCAGCATGAGAGATGAGAACATGCACGGCTGAGGAATTTACCGCCCTTCGCACGATCATTGATCGAATCTCGCCTATTCCCGATGCGGAGTGGCAGTATGCATCACAGTTCCTTGTGGCGGAGGATTTTGCCGGCGGCGCATTCTTGCAGAGAGCGGGCGACAATCCACAGTCCTCGTTCGTGATTGTCGAAGGAGCGGTTCGCATTTATTACCTGAGTCGTGGCGGGCGCGAATACAATCAGGCCTTTTTATGCGAGGGACAGATTGCCGCCTCGATGCGTTCTGTGATCGGCGGGATTCCGTCGAAATTCTTTATCCAGGCGATGCGCCCGACGAGAACGATCCTGCTGCGGCGCGACAGCGTGCTGAAGCTCTACGATCGCAACGACTGCTGGAATCGACTGGGCCGTGTGAGCGCCGAAGGAGCGTTGATCGGTCTTGAATCGAGACAGGCGATGACCTTTGAGTCGCTTGAAGAACGGTATCGCACGTTTCTCGATGAGTATAAGGATTTTCCTTACCGCATTCCCAACTATCAGATCGCCTCGTATCTGGGCATCACCGACGTCGCCCTTTCTCGTCTGCGTCGGCGCATGAACCTGGTTTAGGGGACAGGACAGATGTTCGGAATGTATGAATTCGACCGGATGCTAAGGCAAGCCAGAAAATCCTGAATCCTGATGTGCGGTCGCTTCGCGGCGGTTGTAAATCTTTGTTTCTGCCCTCTCATACGGGTTGATTTTATTGCGAAACTTCCGAAATTGAACCTGTTATGATGCGATTGCCACAGAGATTGATCCTCATCCTTGCGATGCTGAGCCTGGCCACCCTTCACGCCGAACCGGGCGGGCAGGCACGGGAGCTCCAGAATACCTTTCACCAGATCTACGAGAAATACCAGGACTCCGTCGTCTTTATAGCGACCGAGCGTACGGTGAAGGTGCAGTCCGACCCGCTCATGCAGCATTTCTTCGGACAGAAGACTCCACAGACGCAGCGTCAGCAGGGCATGGGCACGGGTTTTGTGATCAGCGAGGATGGTTACGTCTGTACGAACCATCACGTCGTCGCCGGATTCGATCGCGTGCGCGTGCGCATCCACGAACGGGAGTACGAGGCGAAGATCGTCGGCTCCGATGCGCTCACCGACATAGCTCTATTGAAGATTGAAGGGGCGAAGGGCCTGAAGCCCGTGCAGTTCGGCGATTCGTCTAAAGTGCAGGTCGGCGACTGGGCCGTCGCCATCGGCAACCCGTTCGGGCTCGATCGCACCTTCACCGTCGGTGTGATCAGCGCCGTCGCCCGACGCGGCGTCGATGACATGGGCATGGACCATCTGCAGACCGATGCGTCGATCAATCCGGGTAACTCGGGCGGTCCGCTCATCAATCTCGACGGCGAGGTCGTCGGTATGAACCGCATGATCTTCTCGCAGACGGGCGGCAACCTCGGCATCGGATTTGCCATCCCCGTCAATCGCGTGCGCGAGATCGTCGATCAGTTGCGGCAGAAGGGAAAGATCGTACGCGGTTTTATTGGCATCCGCATCGCCCCGCTCACGCCCGAGATGATCAAAGAAGGGAATCTACCGATCGAAACGGGCCTGTTTGTGGCCGGCGTCTTTCAGAACGGACCGGCGGGCAAGGCCGGCATCCGCCCTGGCGATGTGATCTACGCGATGGACGGACGAGCACTCTCTGATCCCGAAGACCTGATCCGCTCCGTCATGGCCATGCCGCCAGGAAAATCGGTGCGCTTTGCAGTGATCCGCGGGCAGAAAAAGCTTTCCGTCCTGGTGCACGTCGGGCAGCGTCCTGAGAAATGATCGATACGGATTCCCGTAGCGCTCCGGTGCTTCACCGGCGTACGTTCTTTGAGGCCGTGCGCTTCGCTGTTGTGGGCCTGGTCAATACGGCCATCACGCTTGCTCTGATCTACGGGCTTACGGCGCTGGGCCTTTCCTATCTGATTGCAAACGCAATCGGTTATGCGGCCGGCTTTGCGAACAGCTTTGTGATGAATCGACAGTGGACGTTTCGCAGCAGCGGACACTGGGGCAGGCAGGCCGTGGCCTTCTTCCTGGTCTTCGCCGTGAGTTACGGCGTTCAGTTCCTGGCCCTGCTGACGCAGACGGAATGGCTGGGCGTGCCGGTCTGGCTGGCGCAGGGGACGTCGATGGTGGTGTATACGGGCGTGAATTTCCTCCTGAATAAGATTGTGACTTTCCGGAGCGTATGAAAACTGTCCCTGATGTTCCGGGGAAAGCTGTCCATTATCGTACCTTGTTACAACGAAGAAGAGGTCGTCGACGAGACATACCGCCGCCTGAAGGCAGTCCTACAGGAGAGCGGACTGCGCGATCATGAACTGATTTTTATTAACGACGGAAGCAGAGACCGAACGCTTTCGCTTCTACGAGCCATCGCCGAAAAAGATCCCCTGGTTATCGTGCTCTCTTTCTCGCGAAACTTCGGCCACCAGCCCGCCGTGACGGCCGGCCTGCATCGGTGCACGGGCGATGCTGCCGTTATGATCGACGCCGACTTACAGGACCCTCCGGAGCTGATTCCGCAGATGGTGCAGAAGATGCTCGATGAAGAGGCGGGCGTCGTCTATGCCGTGCGCGACGAGCGCAAGGGAGAGACCTTCTTCAAACGCTTCACAGCGTCGCTTTTCTATCGCCTGATCAACGGTCTTTCTGATGTGCCGCTTCCTATGAATACGGGGGATTTTCGCCTTGTGGACCGCAAGGTCATCGACGAGTTCTGCCGCCTTGAAGAGAAGAACAAATATATTCGCGGCCTCATCAGCTGGATCGGATTCAAGCAGGTGCCGATCTCGTACGTGCGTGAACCTCGCTTTGCCGGCGAGACGAAGTATCCTCTGTCAAAGATGCTGAAGTTCGCCACAAACGCTCTGCTCTATTTTACGAGAAAGCCGTTGAAGATGGCGATGGGCCTCGGCTTCTCAAGCGTCGTTGTCGGGCTCTTCCTGACCGTGTATGCCGTGCTTTCGCGTGTTCTGTATCCCGAAACGACGATCTCAGGATGGACGTCGACGATGATCGCCATCGTCTTTCTCGGCGGCGTGCAGCTGCTCACGATCGGAGTGATCGGCGAATACGTCGGCTCTATCTTCGACGAGGTGAAGAATCGTCCTCAGTATATCATCGGTGAAACGATTTCAGGTAGAAAGGCGAAGGATCGCAGTCGAGCGGCTAAAAAGGGAACGGGAAAGAGAAGATGATGTTGCGGTCTGTTTTCTGGGCTGCCGTCTTTTGCATCGGAGGTTTCGCTCTCTGGACGCAGTTCGCGAACTGGAATGAGCTCTTTCTCGCTACGTGCCCGAATAAGGACTCGCTTGTCTGGGACGGCAACATGCGCTTCGTGCAGGCCATCGACATCGTCGACGATGCAAGGCGAGGGGTTGTTCTTCCCGGCGTAAGCAGTCTTCTTGCCTCGCCTACCTGGCCGCCGCTTCGCACGCTTTTCAGCATCGTCCTGCTTCTCTGGAACGGTTCGCCCGATCCGGTGCTTGACGGTCGTCCGTCGGCCTTCTTTCTTTTTGCGACGGCGGCGCTGCTTTTCGCCTTTGCCTTCTTCTTTCGCAAGCAGAGTGAGAGCGCAGATCAGAGTCGGGAAGCGCTGCGTCCTTACTTTAACGGCCTGCTTGCGTTAACCGTTCTCTTTCTGCTGCTCGGCATCGTCGATCTGCCGCAGTTTGTGTTCAGCTCGATGCTTGAAATCCAGGGCATGTTCTTTTTTACCTGGAATACCTGGGCGGCCTTTTCTATTCTTCGCCATATTGATATCGGTGCTCGTATAGAGAAAAATGCGAGGAACGTTTCAGGCGGGCAGGGCCGGTCGGATGTGAGTGCGTCGGTGCTCTCGGCTGCGTCTGTGCCGAAGATGCTACTCTGGTCCTTCGCTCTTTCCGGAGCCGGCCTCTATCTTACCAAGTATCCGTTTGGAATCCTCACGGGAATGGCCCTTCTGCTTGTGTGTATCGTGCGTTCGCCGGGAGCATTCGCCTCGGCCGTGATGCGCGTGTTGAAAGAACGTTATACGGGCTGGCATCTGATTCCGCTCGGCCTGCTTGCGGCGGCGGCGTTGATCATCGTGCTCGGTCCGTATCTCGGTTCGGCCGTCGTCAATACAAAGGGCGTGAAGCGTTTTCTTTATCTGGCCATCGTCATCGTCTTTATCGACTTCAATCATTATCTGTATCGCCGTCGGCCGGATTTCTTCTCGACCGAGCTGCGTCTTTTTTATCTGTATTTCCTGCTTCCGTTTGTCTTTATTCTGCTCTCGCATCCCGATCGCTTCGGATCGCTTGTTCAGGCGCAGACGGATCGCGTGCCGGGCGGCAGTCGCTTTTATCCGGTCGCTCTCTTTCAGGAGTATTTTCTCGCATCCGATGCGCTGGCCGCCATCGTACTCGGTGGCCTGGCCTCGGCGCTGGTCGCCTTTGCCTTTGCTCTGAAATCTAGCGCACGGCATGAGCCGGCATCTTCAAGCGAGAGCATGCTGCGTTATACAGATGGGCCCGCCGCCGAGCTGCCTTCCTTCTTGCGGTTCCTACCAGAGCGCACGTCGCTTTCTCTTGAGGGGCAGATGATCCTCTTTGTATGGGCGAACATCTTCGTCATGCAGTTCATGACGTCGAATCATCAGGCCCGCTATCTTTTTCAGATATTCCCCGTGTTTCTGTTCTTTCACGGAACGCTCTTCTGGCAGCTGGGCCAGGCGTTACCGACCTCTTCGCTTCTGCGTCAGACGGTGCCGCTGCTTATGATCCTGCCTCTGCCGCTGCTGGCCGCCCGTCCTCTTCTTGCCGTCTCATCTGATTCGAGAAACGTCTGTTTCGCAACGACCGATCCGGCGCCGATTGACGCCGCCCGTCGCATCGCCGCTCACGTTCCCGAGAACACCGATGCAATTCTGCTGAATGACTTCCATGACACGGCGTCACCCGTTTTCGGAAGACGCCAGGCGACGGAGATCGATCTCTTTTTGAGATACCGCACCTACGGCGGCGGACGCATTCGCACGGATTCAAAGTACCGTTATCCGACCTGGATAGAGGATAACAGGCCGATCTTTAACGAGCTCGTGCACGTCACCTATCTGTGCGGCGAAAAGGCCGGGCAGGGACGTGATCGGGCGACGGAGCGTGCGTTAAAGGCGGGCGTGCGGATCGAGCCGGTTGATACGTATAACGATCCCGACGGTCTGTGTATGACGCGATACAGGCTGCTGCCTTCGCGCTGAACGACGCCCCGGGCTTACAGATACTTCTGTAATACGTCGGGGATGTCGAACGTTCCGTCGGCCTTCTGGTAGTTTTCCATTACGGCGATCATGGTGCGACCGGCGGCAAGGCCCGAGCCGTTCAGCGTATGCGCATAGACGTTGCCGTCTTTCGTCTTGATGCGGATCTTTCCGCGACGGGCCTGATAGTCCCCGCAATTGGAAACAGACGAGATCTCAAGCCAGCGGTTCAGGCCGGGCATCCAGACCTCAAGGTCGTAGGTTTTGCGGGCCGTCGCTCCCATATCGCCCGAGCAGAGAAGCAGCACCCGGTAGGGCAGCTTCAGCGCCTTGAGCACCGATTCGGCATGTGCAAGCATCTGCTCATGCTCTGTCGCCGAGTTATCCGGATGCGTGATGCGAACGAGTTCGACCTTTTGAAACTGATGCACACGCACGAGTCCGCGAGTATCCTTGCCGGCCGCTCCGGCCTCGCGTCTGAAGCACGACGATGCCGCCGTAACGGCGACGGGCAGCTCTTCTTCTTTGATGAGTTCGTCGTAGTACAGATTCACGAGCGGCACCTCGGCCGTCGGAATTAGCGACAGTCCGTCGCGCTCGAGCTGATAGTACTCGCCCTTGAACTTCGGATACTGGCCAGTCGTCATCATACACTGATCGTTGACGAGAATGGGAACCCACATCTCTGTATAACCATTCTGCTTTGTGTGCAGATCGAGCATGAAGCTGATGATCGCTCGCTCCAGCCGTGCCGCCAGGTCGCGATACGTATAAAAGCGCGATCCTGCAAGTTTTGCGCCTCTTTCAAAATCGAGGATGCCGAGCTTCTCGCCGATATCATAGTGCGGAAGCGGCTGAAAGTCGAAGCGAGGAATCTCGCCGACCTTTCGCACTTCGATGTTGGCCTCGGCGTCCGCTCCGTCGGGAACGTCGGCATCGACCCAGTTCGGAAGGGCGACGACGATCTCATCCTGAGCGGATTGGACCTCTTCAAGCTTCTTTTCAAGCCCGGTAATCTCGTCGCCGATGCGTCGAACCTCTTCTTTGCGAGCCTCGGCCTCGTCTTTTTTACCCTGACCGATTAAGGCGCCGATCTCTTTGCTGGCGCGGTTCCGATCGGATCGGAGGGCTTCGGCGCGGGCACGTATCTCTTTCGATTCTTCGATGAGTTTCAGAAGTTCAGAGATGGCCACGCCTTCGTGGCGGCGGCGTGAAAGCATCTGTTTCAGCGCCTCCGGGTTTTCCTGGATGAGGCGAAGCTCGAGCATAGCCGCATAGAATGGTTGTCCGGCTGCCTGTAAAGTAATTTCTGGTGATGTGGAGTTCAAAGCAGAAGAATCGCAGATGCGGCTTGATCAATTCCTGGCACAGGAGCTGATCGCCCATTTTGGCGAAGAGCGTTACAGCCGATCGACGGTACAGCGCTGGGTCAAACAGGGAGCGGTGCGCGTTTTTGCCGAGGAGCGAGAACTTCCCGAAAAGAAGGTGAAGCCTTCGCTTGCCATTGAGGCAGGCTACGTCGTTCATCTGGAGATTCCGGTGGAAGAACCGACGAAGCTTGAAGGCGAGTATGTCGATTTCCCCGTTCTCTATGAAGACGAGCATCTTGCAGTTATCATCAAGCCGGCCGGTATCTCGGTTCACCCCGGCCCCGGCGAAAGCGGAGGCACGACGCTTCTTCACGGCCTGCTTCATCGCTGGCCCGTCATCGCCTCGGTCGACTCGCAAGAGGCGAATCGACGCCCGGGCATCGTGCACCGGCTCGACCGCCCGACGGAGGGCGTAATGGTCGTCGCGAAAACGTCGCAGATGCAATGGCAGCTTTCGCGTTTGTTTCAGCGTCGCGAGGTCGAGAAGCGGTATCTGGCCTGGTTAAACGGCTCGCCCGGCGATCCCGAAGGACGCATCGAGCAGCCGTTGCGTCGACATCCGACCGATCGCATGCGAATGCAGGTGCATAAAGACGGACGCCTTGCCATCACCGAATACAGAGTTCTCGACTATAAGATCTCGCGAAGAGGGCGCAAATTCACGAAGGTCGACGTAAACCTGCTCACGGGCAGAACGCATCAGATTCGAGCGCACTTCGCTCATTTGAAATGCGCCATCGTCGGCGATGAGCTGTATTCCAATTCGGCTAAAGAGTTCTCTAAGTTCGGATTGCTGCTGCTTTCGCGAAGCCTGAGCTTTGAACATCCGGTTACGAAAGAGCGGATGAGCTTTGAAGCGCCTATCCCCCGTCGGTTTACGGAGTTTGAAGAGAAGTGCATCTTTTTCTGAGTATTGCGCCCTATCTCTTTATCGCCCTGATCGGCGCCTCGCTGGGCAGTTTCTACAGGGCGCTCGGCGATCGCATCCTCTATTATTTTTACGGGAAGGGCCGCAAAGTAGAAGTAAAAGAAGAAGTAAACGAAAAGAGAACGAAACAAGAAGACGGCGCCATCAGGCGAACGATGCCGGCTTCGAAGCGATGGAAGCTGCTTTTCACGCATCCGTCTTCGTGCCCTCATTGTGGAGGGCGCATCTCTATAAGCAGACTGATTCCCGTCATCGGCTGGTTTATCGCTCGAGGGCGTTGCGAGCATAGAGACCAATGCAGGGCGCGCATCTCTGTATGGCATCCGATAACGGAGGCGTTGTTTGCCGCCCTCGGCGTGTTCTTTCTGCATTACAGTCTGAACGCCGTCGCCGCTCTGATTCTGCTTCTTTTCTGCGGCCATCTGCTTGTGGCGATGGTTACGGACTGGAATCGGCTAACCCTCGATTACGAGAATACGGCCGTCTTGCTGCTTCTCTCTGTAATTTCGGTCTATCTGCTTGAGGGATACTCGAGTATGCCGATGCGACTCGCCGCCGGTTTCGGCGTTCTGGGCTTTTTCTTTGTTTCGTATATCGTAACAAAGGGGCGTCAGCCGGGCTTTGGAGACATACTGCTCGGCGCCGTTCTCGGCTTTCATCATGGATTTCCCTGGCTGCTGCTGCCGCTTCAGGTCGGAGCGGCAGGTTCGCTTCTGCATCTGTGGCTGATCAATCGTAATATGCGATCGGCGGCTCCGCTCGGTTTTTATATGGCGGTGGGTTCGGTCGTTACGATGGTCGTAACGACGGTGCTGGCGTCTATGTTACTCTGAGCGAACACAGTTGCGACCGGCCTTTTTAGCCTCATAGAGGGCCCGATCCGCTCGATCCATGATCGAGTTGATCGTGTCGTTCATCTGAAACTGTGTGATGCCGACGCTTGTCGTTAGCGGCCTGTCGATTCCCTGAAAGACGTGAGAGGCTACGACCTCGCGCACCTTTTCAGCGAGCAACATCGCCTGTTTGAGATCGGCCTCCGGAGCAAGGATAACGAACTCCTCGCCTCCCCAGCGTGCAAGGAAATCGGATTTACGGATGCTTGCCTGTACTCTTTCAGTGAATTCTTTCAGGATTTCGTCGCCCATGAGATGGCCGAAGGTATCGTTGATCGATTTGAAGAGGTCGAGATCGAGCATCAGAATAGAAAACGTATGGCCGCCGTTGTAGCGATGTATCTTTTGAATATTGAACTGTAGAATCGTATTGAAGTGATGGCGGTTATACACGCCCGTTAGCGGATCGATGGTGGCCAGCTTTTCCAGCTCCTGCCTTTGAAGCTCCAGCTCCGTTATATCAAAGAAAGAAACGATGTAGCGATGCTCGAATCCTGGAACAAGGCTTGCGTGCGGGCTGAAAATACGCGTCGTACCGTCTGCGACGTCTTGCATCTTGACTCTCAGAGCGACGTTAGATGTGCTTGTCGCCTGCAGCCAGTCGCTCTTGCCCGAAACGAAGCCTTCTTCTTCAACGAAGAATTCGCATATGCACTTATGTTTTGCTCTGAATGCGGCAAGCGTTTCGAAACCCGTGAAGCGAAGAGCGGCTCGATTCGCTCCCGAAAGGCTTTCGCCGTCGGTGAGGATCGTAATGAGGTTCTGCGAATCGAGCACCGTCTCGATAAAAGATTGTTGAAGCGCGAGACGGCGCCGCAAAAGAATAACAGTGCGCAGCTCGTCAAGCGTGGCCAGCAACTCCTGCATATGTATGGGTTTCATGATGAAGCGCGTCACACCGGTGCGAATCGACTCCATCAGAACCTCGCGGTCTCCGAAGGCCGATGTGATGATGATCGGAGCATCATGCTGGATCTCTTTGATCTTGCCGGCCATCGTGATGCCGTCCATAACGGGCATGCGGACGTCTGTGATGACGATATCGGGGCGATGCTTTTCGAAAAGCTCAAGGCCCTGTTGACCGTCTTCGGCCGTTATTATATCGGGGAATCGCTGTTCGAGTATCTTAAGCGTGTACTCACGATTTACGTAACTATCTTCTACGTAGAGAATCGAAAGTCTGCCCTCTGCCGGCGCGAAAAAATCTTCAATAAGTTCCATGCGAGGCCGGTCAGAATTGAAGAGTAAAGCAGGCGCCTTCCCTCCGGTTATGATGCCGGATTCCTCCTCTCATAGATTCAGCGATCATTTTCACGATATACAGTCCGAGTCCGGTGCCCGCTTCGATGGGGCGCGTCGTAAAGTAAGGTTCGAATATGCGGCCGGCGATATCATCGGGCACGCCTCCGCCGTTGTCAGAGATGTCGATTTTTCTCAGCGTATCATTGACGTCGATTACGATTCTTCCACGGACGTCGGGCCTGGCGATACGCCTCTGGTTGATGGCATCTCGTGCGTTGTTTAAGAGATTGAGGATAGCCTGTTTGAAACGATTCGGGTAACCGACGATTTCGAAGTCGCCGCCGAACGTTTCGATAACGATATCTGGCATCTGATCGTGCACGATTTCCACGCATTCGAGGATGCTCGATCGCACTCGGAATTCTCTCTCTTCTGTCTCTGGTTTCAGGTAATCGCGAAAGTCGTCGATCGTTCGCGACATGTATTGCAACTGAGCAGTCGCGTCGTTTACGACCGATTCGACGGCTTCGGTGGTTAAACCTCCTCCGTGGCTCAACTCCGAAAGGTACTGCATCATCAGCGAGACGGCGTTCAGAGGCTGCTTCCACTGATGGGCGATGGCACCGAGCATATCGCCCATCGCCGCCGTCTTCGCCTGTTGAATCAACAGACGTTCCGTTTCGCTTTTCTGTTTTTCCTTTTCCGTTTCTGCCGTGACATCCTTGCACATGGCGTAGAGCACATAGCCCTCGTCGAGATCGACGCGTGAAAGGTCGACGTGTACATTGATTGCGTTACCGTCGGCTCTGCGATGAAGATAGGTGAACTGCTGTCGGCCTTCATGCTCGGCTCGAGCAAATACCTGTTTTGCCCTTTCTTCGGAACTCTGACCGTCGATCTGAAACGGAGGGGCGAAGTCGTGAGGATGCCGCCCTTTGATCTGCTCTCGATCCGAAAGACCGAACAATGCGAGAGCGGCGTCGTTGCAATCCAGGTAAACGGTATTCTGTAAGATGAAGACCGCTCCGCCTGCTCTTTCGAAAAGCAATTGATACCGTCGCAGAATGTCGGTGCGACGAAGGATTTCTTCGTCGACCCGGCGTTGCAGATCCTGGTTCAGTTCTTTCAGCTCCGTCTCAAGTCTGACCCTGTCCGAGATATCGTGAATGATCGAGAAAAGGTACTGCCTGTCGTAGATCTGCGCCGGTGTACTGTGTACTTCAACCGTGCGAACCTCGCCTGATGCGAGACGATGCGGGAAGATGAAATAGTTACGCCTCAGCCGTTCCGCCTCATCCATTCGCCGTTTGATCTCATCTCGCGGCAGGGCGTTGATCTGCGAGATGGACATCTGCTCGAGCTCTTCGATGGAATATCCGTAGAAAACAGCCGCTGATCGGTTCGCCTTCACGATTCGTCCGTTAACCGGATCAATGAGGAGAAAGATGGAGGAGTGCTTTTCGAAGAAGGATCGGTATTTCAACGACTCCATCATCAGAGCGTCGACGTTGTTCTTCTGCGTCGTTATGTCGGTAAGGTATCCGTAGATAAATGTCGGCCGATTGGATTCATATTCGACGTAGCCATATTCTCGCACCCAGCGGACCGAGCCGTCGCGATGGATGATGCGATATGGTTGATGACGATACTGTGTCGCTCTCTGGACGTCGGTATAGAACGTCATTTCCTGAACGATTCTCTGTATGTCTTCCGGATGGATGATCTCACGATGATGCAATCCATCCAGAAATTGTTGCCTGGCATATCCGCAGAGGTCGTTCACGTTCTCTGAAATGGCCAGCACGGTCCACTGCTCATCGGCCTTTCGTTTGAAGAAGACGAGAGGGCCGTGGCTAAGCCGATCGAGAAATCCGATGATCTTTTCATCTTCGATCATAAAAGCCTTACTGTTTTGACGTTCACAAACGATCGAATCCCTTCAAGCGAAAGTTCGCGGCCATAACCCGAGTCTTTTATACCGCCGAACGGAAGCGCCGGATCGGATCGGACGGTGGCGTTGATAAAGACGCTTCCCGCCTCGATGAACGGAGCCATCGCCATCGCCCTTTCCGTATCGCCCGCCCATATCGAGGCGCCGAGCCCGAAGCGGCTATCGTTAGCCAGTCGAACGGCCTCTTCATCTTCGGTGAAAGGCAGCACGGCTGCTACAGGACCGAAGGCCTCTTCGTGATAGAGCTTCATCGAAGGATGCAACGTATCGACGATGGTCGGCGCATAGTATGCTCCTTGCTCGAAAACGGCGTTACCGCCGAGAACGATACGCGCCCCGTTTGCGCCTGCATCTTCGACAAGCCCGTGCAGCTCCTCGCGAAGATCTTTTCGTGCGAGTGGCCCGATTTCAGTCTCGGACTGAAGCGGATCGCCGATCTTCAGGGCCTGCATACCGGAGCGAAAAAGATCAAGGAAAGAATCGTATATCTTTTCGTGAACGATGAATCGTTTCGCGGCGATACAGCTCTGTCCGCTGTTAACGCATCGCGCACGAACGGCATTCTCGGCCGCAACACGAACATCGGCATCGGCAAGCACGATATAGGGATCGGATCCGCCCAGTTCCAGAACGGCGGGCTTTAAGAAACGGCCGGCAAGGGCGGCAAGCGATCGACCCGCCGCCTCGGAGCCTGTGAGCGTAACGGCCTGGACCTCGGGCACGACGCTTTCGAGTCGCGAAGCGGGAAGAAGTAGCGTTCCAAAAACTCCGTCAGGAAATCCGGCCATTCGAAAGATCTCTTCGATCTCCAGGGCGCATCGGCTCACATTCGAAGAGTGTTTGAGGAGCATGACGTTGCCCGCTGCAAGGGCGGGCACGGCGGCGCGAAAAACCTGCCAGAACGGGAAGTTCCATGGCATGACGGCAAGCACGGTACCGAGCGGATCAAAACGAACAGAGGAGTGACGGAACGGAGCCGAAGGACGGATCTCGGTCTGCAAGAAGCGTTCGGCGTTTTCGGCATAATAATCGCAGAGCAGGGCGCATTTGTCGACCTCTGCCAGCGCTTCAGAAATGGGCTTTCCCATCTCAATCGTCATGATGCGGGCGTACTTTTGCTTCCCGTCCCGGAGCGTATTCGCCGCGGAGCGCAGCAGGTCCGTGCGACGCATCAGCGGTAGAGATTTCCAGTGAGCAAAGCTCCGACGAGCCCCGTCGATCAATCTCTGAACATCGGCCGGAGTATGAACGGCGAAGGTCTCAACGGTCTCGTCCGTAGCCGGATTGATACTGGTTAGAATCTCCATAGATGGCATTCACATGCCGGGAGCCCGGCTGACGTTCAAGGATTATTTCGATCATCCTCGTGTGGCAGCGCTCCGTTATCAAGGGCTTCGAGGCTTGCTTCAAGCCTGCGTTCCTGCTCCGTTTCTGTAAAGAATTGCAGAATCTCTTTCAGGTCGCCCGTAAAGCCCAGCAATGTGGCCGCTTCGCTGTGTATCTTTTCGTTCTGGCTGAGATGGCCGGTTACGGCCTTCATTACGGTATTCAGTCCGATGCCTATTTCGTTTAGCGCGTATCTTTGCTCTTTGCTATTGGCTGAGATGAATTTGACGATTTCGTTAATCTCGTTGTTACGTTCGGCGACGAATTGATTGGTGAGGCTCAGGTCGTTGCGGGTTTTTGCAATCTCTTCTATGACGTCGTTGATCGTGTTCATGTCGACAAGAACGCGGTTGAAAAGTCGTGCCGCTTCCGTAGCGTTTTCGAAACCGCGCTTGCTTTCTTCGCGGTTTCCCTGTACGAGCGAGCTGATGTTTTTCACGCTCTCTGAGATACGGTCGGCGAGTCGCGACACCTCGTCGGCGACGACGGCAAAGCCGCGTCCGGCCTCGCCGGCTCGTGCCGCCTCAATCGAAGCGTTCAGCGCGAGCAGGTTGACCTGCTTCGAAATATCGTTGATAAAACCCACGATGCCTTCGATCTGATTGGCGCGATCGTCCAGGCTGCGCATTGCGTCTTTAAGATCCTTGAGAAGAGAGCGTCCGATCGACGCCTCGCTTCGCGTTGAGTTATAGAGTGAGTTCAGCTGATTCACAGTCTCATTCATCTTGCCGATTGTGACCGTGAGTTTTTCGATGGCCTGTAGATATTGATCGATGTTGCCGATCTGCTGCTGCGTCTTGTGATCGACCTCTTCAACCGTCGTCAGGATTTCCGTGCTCGACGTGGCGATCTCTTCCACCGTCGCCGATATGGCCTGGAATTGCTGACGGTTCTCTTCTGTGAGAAGGAGGTTCTGCTGATTGCGTCTGAGGATAAGCCCGATCGTAAAACGTGTCTGGTTCACGATGCTCTGCAGCTTTTCAATGAGCTCATTCAGGTGCAGCGAAAGCTGGCCGAGGCTATCCCCGGTAATATACTCGATGTGCGCCTGAAGATCGCCCTCGGCAAGCCGTGTTACCTGATCCTTCAAGCTGCGAACGCTTCCAAGATTGAAAAACAGAAGCAGATGCATGCCGGCTGAGAATGCCAGGGCAAGCGGAAACATGACGAGAGAGATATAGAAAAGAAGATGGTCTACGTTCTTTTCAAGATGCTTCGCATCGGTCAGGAGCAGCACGGAAAGCGGCCCGCCCTGATGAGGACCGATGAGCACGCGATCGACATTGTCTTCGTGATAGTAGACGACCTGTGGTTTTCCCTCGTCGCCCGAGAATTCAGCGTCTTCGAGCGAGGCGAAGCTCTTCCCGATCAGAGAAGTATCAGGATGATACGCGATCGTTCCATCTTCTCTTGCAAGAACAATGTGCAATCCTGCGGGCAGGGCGGCCTGTATGAGAGAGAATTCGCCGTGGCCGTCATATATCAGGCCCGCAGCCGTATTTTTACCCGTGCAGGCGGCAAGCAGCAACGCTTTGTCGTTTTCATAAACGACATCAATAAAGAAAGAGCGACCCTTCCATTGATCGGGTGCGGGCAGGCTAAGCGAGCTTCCTCTGACTATTCCGTCCGCCCATCGAACGATGTATTTCAGCGTCGGGCTTTTCGGATGTTTCAATTGCTGACGGATCTCTTCGTCCGTGGCGTCTCTATCGATCAGAGAGCGGGTCTGTACACATTGCGCCTCCATGACCTCAAGACGCTGATTGAGCTGCATCTGCAGAACGGTCCGCAGGCCTTCCTTTTCTTTCAGTTCTTCCTGAAACAGCGAGTAGCCACCCGTGACCTTGATGACGAGAATAAGCCAGCCCGTAAAGAATCCCAGGGCGAGAAAGACCGAAAACGAAACGATCTCTCGAAGTTTATTAAACTGTAGAAGATGAACGGGAGCCTTTAAGAATTGCGTGGCGTTGAGCAGATTTCCGATCAGCAGTCGATGGAAGGCAAGCAGGACAAAGAGCGCGAGGCTTGCCGAGATCAAGGTCTGGGCAATAAACCGAACCGAATCATAGATGCTTGCATCGATAAATGCGAAACGTATCGTCATCGCAAGCACGGCGAGCAAAGTGATGCGTACGCTCAGGTTCAATGTGAACCGGAACGGAATCTGTAGCATCCGGTTCACGCTCTGCGCTCGCTGCTGCTCGCTCCAGGCGTTTAAATTATTCAGCTGTTCGAAATACGAGTCGACATCCTTCCGGTTTCTGAGGTAGCACAGAAGTCCCGCTATGACGGAAACCGAAAGAGAGGCGCCATAAGCCAAAAGAAGCGTCAGCGGCTGGTTGAGCAACGAAGGCTCAAGCAGGATCCTGAAAAGGAAAAAGATCGGCAGTGCAAAGATCGACAGCAGCGCCTCGGGCAGCAGAAAAAGCAACCTCTTGAAGGCCGTCGCTTCCACGGGGACGCGAATCGATCTGACATATTCGAGAATCCTGTCGACTATCAGCATCTCAACTCCATGAATCCTTTCAATATCGGCAAATTCTGCAAATAGCCCGCGCTTAATATGGTCTTTCTGCAATCGAGAAAGGTTCTTGATGTAGAGCCGATCTCAATGCAATGAGGTACACGAAATAAGCTCAAAGCCACTGGCATGGTAAACGCAGGCTTACCTATGAGACGGAAGAACGCTGCGTTTTCTAAGCTTGAATCGGCGGGAGTTACTTTTCCAGTCGGTTTTCCATCTTATAGATAACGTCGTCGATATCGATGTTATATTTCGGGAAAATCCGATTCCGGATCATATCGTAACGGACGAGGGAGATGTTGTATTGTATGGAGGCGCGGGTCAGCGCCTGTCTTGCTTGAACGAGCGAATCAAGGGCGTTTTTTACGGCAACGGCCGTAAACCGGCCGCGCTGATATCCGTTTACAAGACCGAGATAAAAGGCCTCCGTCTGGCGAAGGGCGTTTCGAGCCTTCTGAAGCGCCTGAAAGCTGACACGGATCTGATCGTGACCCTGGACGACCTCATCCTTCACCTGTCGTGTAATCTCGGCCTTCTGGATGGTGAGTTGCTTTAACGTAATGCGAGCGTTGCGCGCATCAACCTTCGCCCCTTCATCCCAGAGCGGATATTGCATATAGAACTCCACTCCCGTTTCTGGATAACTTCCGTCGGGAACGGCGTTGAAGGCAGTCGTTCCATGACGGCCCCAGTCGCGGCTGGAGTACTTACCACCGATGCGCATCGTGGGCAGCAGGTTGTTGTCGGCCAGCTCGGTAGAAAGGCGGGCAATCTCCATCTGTTTGTCGATGGCCTTCAGGTCGGGTCGATGCTGGAGAGCATATTCCGTATCTTTCTTGATGTCGATATCGGCGGGCAACTCGTCGATGAGATCGGTAGCGCCGGTAAGCTTCAGATTCGGATCAAGATTCATCGTACGCAGAAGATCACGACGCATCGTATTACGATTGAGCTCCGCCGCCTCTACCTGGATCTCAGCCGAGCTGACGAGGGCGTTCCATTGATTCAGCTCGAACCCTTCTGCAAGGCCGATGTTCAATTTTTGAGCCGTGATGTTTCTGATATTCGTTGTGTTATTCAGAAGCAATCTCGACGTCGTCACTTCCTGCTCGGCGATGGCGAGATTCCAGTAGTTGATCATCGTCTGAACGACCAGGCCCGTCAGCTGATACTCAAGCTGCTCTCGCTTGAGCAGCGATTGCTTGCGGGCGATTTCGCTCAGACGTCGCTGGCTATAACCGAAAGAGTTCTTCAGCAGTTCCTGTTGAAGCTGGATGGACACGGCTCCCGTATGAACCGGCGGCTGGGCAAGACGCGAAAGTAACGAATTCGAAAGCGCCGTTGCGCCTTCGCCGGCATTGGAATCGAAGCGCGTATCAGAGCCTTCCAGACGGAAAAAGGTACCGCTTTCAAAAAGCTTCTCGATACCGGCCGTATACGTGTTCTGGCTGATCTTCGTTCCTGAAAAGACCGTCGACGGAAGCGTCTTATCGGTCTTTTGATAATTCTGGGCCTTGAAATCTACTTTAGGCGTGTACTTCGCCTCTTCTTTCAGGAGGTCGGTGTCGGCCTTGACGATTTCGAGCTGTTGCAGGCGAACCGTATTGTTGTTCTGTAGAACGAGCTTGATCGTCTCTTCCATCGTAAGGGATCGCGGTTGCCCGGACTTATCGAGCGGAATCGTCATCAACTCTTCTGCGAAGACAGGCGCCGTTTCCGTCGCCTGTGTATCGGCTTCGGTCTCAACGGCGGCTTCTGCGGGCTGAGTCGCATCCTGATCGGTCGTTTCTTTCAGGTTGGACTCCGCCGGGGAGTTCGTCGTCGTAGATTTGCACGAGGCGACGAGGAAAAAGAGCATGCCGGAAAGCAGGGTGGTTAGGATTATTCTTGATAACATGGCAGTTGTAATGATTGTCGGGTTCAAAAATCGTATCCAGATTGGTCCGTCCATAAAAAATATCAATCTCTCTCTAAGAGAGGCGTGAAAAACGCCCGCAAAAGGCCCCATATCAATGAAAAACAGACGAATGCGAGACGGTCATTATGTTCGGATTGTTCAGTTTTTACTGAATGGTCGACCGATCAATCGTTTTCTCGCCGCCCTGTCGCTTCTGATCGTCGCAGGCTGTTCTACGCCCCCTCAAAAGACGAATGAGCCGGTCATACCGCTCTTTCACGGCTATCCGCTGCCCGTTGATTCGCTTCAGCCGGCGGGACCCCTTCTTGTAAAAGGGGACGGCGAGGGCCTCTACAGGCTTGCCGCTCAGAACGATGCAGCCTTGAAAAAGAGGCTCGATCAGGAGGCGGCTCCGCTTCGCCGGTCTTTCTGCGACGCCTGTAATGAGCAGTGTCGCCGTCGCCGTGTCGATACGATGAAAGCCCTCACAGAGAAACGTAATCTGGCCCAGAGAAAGCAGCTTAAGCTGCGTCTGGATGCTCTTGAGGGTCGCCTTGAGACTTATTCTCGCAGGCAGGGGCCCGATTCTGTGATGTCGGAGTTCCGACGTAACCGGCTTTTGCTCGAAACAGTAGCGGATGAGCGACTGCTTCACATCCAGGAATACTGGCTGCAATCCCTTCTCGCCTGCGAAAGCGCTGTACGGCCCGAGGATCGATTGTTCCTGCCCTATTATACGGCCTATTTCAAGCTTGTGAAGTCCTTGCCTGCGGGATTTGCAGCAGAGTTTTTTCCATAAAGGGGACGGAAAAAACGGCCGACCTTTGCAGAGTGAAAGCCTGGCTTCCTCTTGCTCTTCTAACGGTCTCGGCGCTATCCGCCGCGCCGCGTATCGTTCCCGCTCCCGAACGCCTGCCCGTCGACCTCGCCGCTCTGGCTCGCAAAAATCCGCTTTTACAGTATCGCAGTGGATTGCAGCTCGCCCCCGGAACGGCCGTCGACCTGGACAATGCCCTTCTGTATCTCAACTTCGATGAGCCGGCAGCTCCGTTGCTCAAGGATCGCCGCGGGCTTTACAGGGTACTCGAATCGAATTACACACCTTCCACAGAGGCGCATTCGGGCGATCGATCTGCCTTCTTTCGCTTTCGCCGGCAGATGATCCGGCTACGAACCACTGAGGACCTGTGGCCCCTGCAAAACGAGCAGGCCTTTACTATCAGCTTCTGGATGAGGCCGAGGCATTTCTTTCGTTCTTCTAACCTTTTTCGCCGCGTAGCCTACGCCTCTGGAGAGCGCAAAGGTATCGAGATACTGCTGGAGCAGGATCGTCTGCGGCTGAACCTTGAAGGCGTCCTCGTCTATGAAGGCGAGACCGAGCCGTCTCACAGCATACGTGTGCCGCGACCGTTGCAAAAGGATCGCTGGTACCATCTCGCCGTATCTTTCGATCTTCCAAAATCGACCGTTATTGTGTTTCTCGACGGGAAAGAAGAAGGGCGCTTTCGCCTGAATCGCGACGGCCGCCTGCCTGAAATCGACTTCAGCGGGCCGGAGCTTGCGCCGATCCAGCTCGGCGGCGACTTTATAGGACAGATCGACGAGTTGATGATCCTTGCCGGAGCGTTATCCGAGGAGTCCGATCTCGACACTTCGCCTTATGGAAAACTGAAATACAATCATCAATCCGGACGCGGAACTCTGCCTGTGGTGCCCGTTGTAACCGAAGTCTTTCAGCTCTCCGGAGCTTCAGAAGCGATCGATATCACCGCGAGCGGTGAGGCCGGCGGCGGCTCCTCTCTTCGCCTTTACTACAGAATATCAGATAAGCCCTTTCATGAGAGCAATCGCACGCTTCCCTGGATACAGTTCGCCGATCTTGCCCGGGGTGGAAGCCACCGGCAGAATGTTCCTCAATCGGGACGTTACGTGCAGCTGAGAGGAGAGTGGCAGCCCGATCCGTCGGGAACGATGGGGCCTGTCTTAAAATCCATGGCCATCGAGCAGCATCCGCTGGCTCCGCCGATCAGGCCGAGCGAGGTGCGCATCATTGAAGAGCTGTCGCGCGACGGAAGGATCTGCCTTGAGTGGCGAATCAATCCCGAGATCGAAATAGAAGAGCGCGGCGGTTATCTGGTCCATGTCGGCGTCAGGCCGGGCGAGTACGAGGCCGTTTTGAATAAGGGCTTTGCCGCAAACGATCTCGTTCTGATCCGTCGCCGTAACTTCACCGAGTTTCCCCTGACGGCCGAGGAGCGACGTCTTGAACAGTTGCGACCTGAAAGGATTCGCGAATGGAAGCGTTCCCATATACGTATTTTTCTGGATAACGCCCTTTTATCGCGGGCAAGGTTTACGCAGAACGTGCGCCGTCCTCTGCCCTTTTTTGAGCGAAACCATCCATACTATTTTGCCGTCAGTGCCTATATACATGAACAGGCTCCGTCGAAAGTTTCTGCTCCGGCTCGGTCGATTTTCAACGATTGAAAGAGCCCGAGCAGATGAAGACAGGCGAAGCCGCTAAAGTGTTGACGGCCTGCCGGTAAGGGTAAGGCTTATTCATGCGCCTGCCTGCCTTGCTCCTTATTCTCTGCCTGCTTCATTGCTCCGCCGATGTGCGTCAGGTTCCGCTGCGCCGGCCATTTCCCGCTCCGCAGCCCGGCGGAAAGGTCCTGTATATAGGCATCTTCGACATCATCTCGTCGGAGCGCGAAGAGATGGTCTTACCGATGAAGGAGTCGTTCCGTTCCTTCCTGCAGTCTGAGCGATACTTCGCCGACGTGCGCGACCTGATGAACGATGCCGGCGCTGTCGGCAAAGAAGACCTCATCATAGATATACGCATCGGTATGCAGCTCGATGAGAGCTATAACTGGTGGTATACATGGCCGGGTGTGTATCCCTTCTCTGCCTACTGGCCGTTTCAGGGACGTCAGGCGCGCTATCGCACCGAGATGGACGTGCAGGTGAACGGATTGAGCGAGCAACCCATTCGGTTTATGTGCTCTCGCAGTAACACCGATTCCGTCGTCTTCTATGGCTTCTTTCGCGTCGCCTGGATTGAGTCCATTATTGCACAGACCAATCTTGAAATCTTTGATGAATGCAGTCGTCGTATCGTGCAGACCGTCAGGCTGTACGATACGAAGTCTGAAAAGCCCTCGCCCGAGAAGCCGAACAGGCGATGAAACAGAGAAGCCTCCCGATCTGACGTGATCTATGTTCCGATGGGAGGCTTCACTTTTGAATCGGTCTTAAAACTCAGGGTCAGGACCGATTCATATTAGAAATTGCGTCAATCTTCCAGCGTAGAAAGATCTCCTGCATCCTGTCCCATCTCCTGTGCTTTGAGCAGACGACGCACGATTTTGCCCGACCGTGTTTTCGGCAGGTTGGTGCGGAAGTCGACCTCGCTCGGCGTGGCGATCGGGCCCAGCTCACGACGAACGTGGTCGCGCAGGGTTAGACGGAGGTTCTCGGTCGGCTCATGGCCCGGCCGCAGAACGACGAATCCTTTAATACGCTCACCTTTCACTTCGTCGGGCAGACCGATAACGGCGGCCTCGGCCACGGCCGGATGCGAAACAAAAGCGCCTTCCACTTCGGCCGTGCCGATACGATGACCGGCAACGTTCATCACGTCGTCGGCGCGACCGAGAACGCAGAAGTATCCGTCTTCATCATAGAAGGCGACGTCGCCCGCCGAATAGCAGCCCGGGAATTCGCTCCAGTATTCTTTATAGCGATCGTCGTCGTTCCAGATCGTCCTCATCATATAGGGCAGAGGGCGACGGATGATCAAGAGGCCGCCTTTGTTAGGCGCTACCTTTTCGCCGTCGGGTGAAACGACATCGACGATCGCGCCCGGCATCGGACGGCCGACCTTGCCCACCTTCGCTTCCATCGACGCAAGAGTTCCAAGAACGGGCGAGGCGATCTCAGTCTGCCACCAGTTGTCGACGATGTATCCGTGATCTTTAAGGATGTTTTTCTGGGCCCAGAGCTGCGCCTCCGGGTTAAGCGGTTCACCGGCCGAGGCGATCAGGCGCAGGCTGCGAATATCGTATTTGTTGACGAATTCTTCGCCGAAGCGCATGAACATACGGATGGCCGTCGGCGCCGTAAACATGACGTTCACGCCGTGTCGTTCGACGACCTTCCAGACGACGCCAGGATCGGGGTAGTTGATGGCGCCTTCGCGTGCAACGATCGTCGCTCCGTTTAAGAGCGGCCCGTAGACGATGTAGGAATGTCCGACGATCCAGCCGATATCGGACGTCGACCAGAAGATATCGCCGTCTTTGATATCGTAGAAGGCTCGCGAAAGATAGTAGGTGCCGACCATGTAGCCGCCATGCACATGCACGACGCCTTTCGGACGTCCCGTCGTACCCGACGTATAGAGAATGAAAAGCGGATCTTCGCTATCCATGATCTCGGGCTCGCACCATTGCGGCTGCGCTTCCATAACCTCGTTGAAATCCACTTCTTTCAGCGAGCCGAATTCGACCTGCGGCTCCTGACGGCGATGAACGACGATATGCTCCACGAATTCAAGATCTTCGACCGCTTCGTCGACGATGCCTTTCAGCGGCACGATCTTTCCGTTACGATAGGTGATATCGGAGCAGATGATTACTTTCGCATGCGAATCTTCGATTCGATTGCGAAGGGCCTGCACGCCCATACCGGCATAGACGACGGAGTGGATGGCGCCGATGCGAGCGCAGGCAAGCATCGAATAGATTCCCTGCAGCGTAAGAGGCATATAGATGATGACGCGGTCGCCTTTCTTTACTCCCATCGCTTTCAGAGCATTTGCAACCTGACAGACGCGACGGAGCAGGCGATCATAGGTTACGAGAACCTCTTCGCCCTGTTCGCTTGACCAGATGATGGCGACACGGTTTCGATTGGGACCGGCGACGTGACGATCGAGAACGTTTTTTGTGATGTTGAGTTTTCCGTTAAGAAACCATTTATGATGCGGAGCGTTAAACTCCATGACCTTATTCCACTTCTGATCCCATACCAGATCAGATGCGATGCCGCCCCAGAAGCTATCGGGCTGCGTAATAGAATGGAGATACAGTGCTTCGTAGTCCTGAATAAGAGCGTTTTGCTTCAGCGATTCGGTCGGTTGCAGCCGCTGATCCTGCTGCATCAATGTGTCGATCGTACTCATGTGATGAAATCCTCCCCTCAATTTAAACAGTGAGTGTGGTTACCCTGCGTGCAAGCCTCAGGAGATCAAATCATTTTATAAAATGTCTGTAATAATACCGCCACCTCTATGTAATGATGAAGCCGGCGTTAATTGAACGTTGTTCAGGAATGAAATGGTTTGTCGTCAAATGATATAGTGGTCGCAATCCGCTATGCTGATACCCGGCATCAGCATCAGCATCAGAATGCAAGACTTGCCATCGTCATCGTCTGCTTCTCATCAATGCGGCTGAGCAGCTTGAGAAAGAGCTGCGCCGTTATATAGGCGTCGCCTGCGGCCGTATGTCTGTCTGTTCGCCTGATATTATAGCGATCACAGAGAGCGTCAAGGCTGTATTCTTTCCAGTTGATTTCTTCGGGGTTTTTATTCGGATGCTCAAGGCGCACCGCCATGCGGGCCGTATCGATGCAGCGATTGTAGATCTGCACCGGGAAGTATCTCTTTAGATTGAAACTCAATATCTTTCTGTCGAAGGAGATATGATGCCCTACAACGACATCGCCGCGCAGATACTCGAGCAGAGGCAGCATAACGTCAGAAAGTTCTTCTCCCTTTTGAACGTCCGATGGGCGAAGCCCGTGGATGCCAATGCTTTCATCGGAACCGGCATGCTCCGATCGAACGATGCACTCGAAGGAATCGGCGATGATGATTTCTCTGTTCTGCACGGCGACTGCGCCGATCTCTATAATGTTGTCGCGCTTGAAATCCAGACCGGTCGTTTCGGTGTCAAGCACGACAAGGCGGCTCGATGAAATCCTTGCCGATAGATTTGTATCGCGCACGGCGATAAGGTATTGCCGTATCGGGTCGGGTAACGATTTGCGAAGCAGCGCAAGGCGAAGACGAAGAGCATCCAAGAACAGACTCCTGAGAAGTTGTTAATTTTTTTCTCTGCTATCGCAGAAGGTCGAGCTGGAATCGAACGCGTACGATTCGCTGTATCTCCTCGATGGTCGAGAAGGTATTACGTAACGTCTGGCGGTCGATCTTGTCGAGTTCTTGAGGATTGATATAGCGGCCGGAGTCGTTATTTCGAAGCCCGTATGTCGCCCGGAATTGCATGTAGATGCCATAGGCCCGAATCGCCTCTTCGTAGATGGAGCGATGATCCGGCTCGAGCTCGATGAGTGTGCGATATCGTTCCACCGTCGAAACCGAATTCAAACGTTCATGACTGATCGTTAACAGACGGGCTGCATCTGCAAGCGGCATCATGCAACGCGCCTTGAGGTCAAAGCGATCTTCATGCGCTCCTGATTTCTCGACGATGAAGTTGCGGAAGAAATTCAATGGGGGCGGATTGGATATGGCGTTCTTCGCCAGAAAAAGCAAGAAGGCCGGGTCCTTCTTTTTATACGTGATGATACAGTTGCGAAGCTCGTCGGCAAGCGAGCTGTCGCCATAGGCCGGGCGCAGATCAAAGAAGATCGTCGTATGCATGACGGCCTTATCGTCGGGCACTCGAATCCAGCGTCCGAAATACTCTTTCCATGCCGATACGGGTTTGCACCACATCGGGTTGCGCGCCATAATGTCAGACGGGCATTCCTGAAATCCGCAGGAGATCAGAACGTTGTTCACCTCGCGCCCGAGAGCAAGGTAGTAGCGTTCGTATTCCTCTTCACGTCCGGGCGGCGGATCGGCATAGACGATGGCGTTATCCTGGTCGGTGCGCAGCAGCTGCTCTTTACGGCCTTCGCTTCCGAGCGAGAGCCAGCAGAAGCGATCATCGGGTGACTGCAGACCCATCTCTTTCAGTTTCTGAATCGATAAATCGATGGCCCGGTCGATCAATTCGTCGTTAATCTCGGTCAGCGTACCGGCGATAAACTGAATGGAAACGTTCTGCTGCAAATAATCACGCAGCAACTGTTCGGCCCTGTCGCGAATGCGCGGCAGAGGCGTGAGATCGGTCGCCTGCTCGATCTCTTTCACAAGAACGGCCGGATTGTTGCCGTGAAGAACGAGAACGTCGTGCTCCGAGACCATGCCGCGCACGGCTGACTCAGACGTTCCATCTTCGGTGATGGCGACGTGTTTGATGTTGTGTCGCATCATGAGTACGATGGCGTCGGCCGCTGTCAGCTCGGGCGACGCGGTGATCACCGGGCTCGACATGATTTCATCTGTGCGGCTGGAAATGGGAAAAAGACCCGTCGCTACCTTCTTTCGCATATCGGAATCGGTGATGATACCAAGCGGATATTGCCGATCGTCGAGCACAAGGATGGAACCGACTCGATGCTCGGTCATGATCTTTGCAGCCTCTGAAACAAGCATATCGGGGCGGCATTGAACGACGCGCTTCGCTACGTGAATTTTGAGAATCTCATCGTGAGCGCTGAACGCGGCGCGATCATGGTTTTCGAGTCCCGTTCCGATATTGCGTTTGTGATAGAGGTGCATGCCGGCCGAGAAGCCCGATGAAAAGAAACGCAGTATGCGCGGATGCGTATAGATGATCTTCTTGAAAGGCTCCCAGGGAAGCAGATAGAGGATGCAATCCTCCTCGGCCTTTGCCGTAAAAAGATACAGGCGTCGGGCGAGCAAGGCGGCAATTCCCAGGAGATCGCCTTCATCCAGGGATTCGACCAGACCCGTTTCATTCTCTTCTTCAATGGTCAGGTGAATATGTCCTTGATTGATCACATAGAACACATCTTCGGGCTGCTCTCCCTGGTGGAAGATCACCTCGCCGGCTTTTCGGAACTGTACGCGGGCAAGGGCGCTCAGGCGAACAAGCTCATCCTCCTCAAGAAAGGAAAAGGGTGGATATTTCTTTAAGAAGTCGGCGATGCGATGCTTCAGGCTTTCAGAGACCATCGGCAAGTAGTCTACTCTCTTTATTAAAAATGTAAAGTAAAATCTCGGCCGCCGACAGCGGTAGCGCAGGAAACGGAGATTCGATTTTCTACGTCCTCAGCATTCCGGGCAGGCCCGCAAATCATTGCTCGATCTTGAAGGCGATACGGATCGCTCCCCAGTGCTTACCGTTTACATAAACCGGAACGGAAAGGTCGTTCATGATCTCGCCCGTATCGCGGCGGTATGTCTGTAGCAGGTAAGGGGCCTCGTTGCGGGCCGCCTTAAGACCCACCGTATCGTTGAAAAGACGCTTTGTGCGATTCCCCCAGAGATCGGCCTTGTAATCGCCCGTAAGCGGTTTCGAGAATTTGAGGTTATGCGTGGGAATATAACCGTTGTTGTCGTTCATCAGGGCAAAGACGATGCGCGGATCACGGACCAGATAGGCCTCTTCGATATCCTGTATGTATTTATCGGTAAACCAGTCGAAGCGCGTATTGTACTTCACCGGGTTGGTTCCCTCGATGGGCCTGTAGTCGCGATCCCACAGGTCATCCATGCTCAATTCGCCCCGGCGCAGCCCGTCTTCGAGGGCGGTTGCGCATTCACGCGACATCTCTTCGGCGAAGGTGCGGATGCGTTCGATGATCTCTTTCGTTTCGTCGCCGATCTCGAATTCGTTTGCATGCAGGCGAATGCTATCGGCGTCGGCTCGCAATCGACCGATCGCCGTCGTGATTTCATTCAGGCTACCTTCGTCGCCGCGCATCGCCTGATTGATATGCCCCAGATTGCCTGCAAAGGTTTCGATGTTCTGAGCCTGTTCTTCTGAGATGGCCGAGATGTTCTGAAGTCGCTCGTTAACGACCTCGATGCTTTCGACGATGCGAATCAGATGCTCTTCGGCGCCGGATGATATCTCAATGCCGCGCCGGGCCTTTTCGTGGCCGTCCTGCACCGTTGCCAGCGTCTGGTCGGTGTTGTCCTTGATGCGGTTTACCGTTTCAGAAATCTCGCGTATCGCCTGTCGCGTGCGATCGGCGAGTTTGCTCACCTCGTCGGCGACGACGGCGAAGCCCTTGCCCGCCTCGCCCGAACGCGCCGCCTCAATGGCTGCATTCAGCGAAAGCAGGTTCGTTTTTTCGGCGATCTCTTCGATGACCTGAACGACGCGATGCACGCGTCTCGTCGATTCAGCCAGGTCGCTCGACGCCTTCACCGTTCGCTCAACAAGATCAGAGAGCGAACGCAGGGAGGCGATCGTTTCAGAGAGCGCCTTTTTGCCTTTCAGGGCGACATCGTAGGCAAGGTCGGCATGATGTACGGTGCTTGCAATATCCTGTGTCGTCAGGTTGATGTTCTTGCTGAGTTCGCGAATGCCCTCGTCAAGGCGCTGCACCGATTCGGATTGTGAGGTCAGTCGGTTCTGTATGCCCGTCGTGCTCTGTAAGATGGCGTCGGCGGCTCGCGTAACGTCGTCTGACACCGATTGATAGAACATCTGCTGCTGTTCATAACGCCGGCTTCGAGCCTTCACATCGCTGAGCGTATCGCCGTATGTCTTTTCAAGCTCTTCGTATTTGTGAATGGTTTCGAGTTGATCATGCTGTTCTTTTCGCGTCTGTCGTGCCGTTGTCCAGGCAAGGGATGCGGAAGAAAGCAACAGTACGTTAAGACCGATCAGATGCTGCCATTGCGTGAACGGAGATCCTTCGATGAGGTAGGTAAGGGCGTTCAAGGCGACGAGCATCACGACGCCGAATACGGCGAGCGCATTCAGGTTGATCACGGCTGAGAGAAAGATGATAGCAAGTACTGTATAAACCCATACGACGGGCTGCGCCGGAGTGGCGATCACAAGGCAGAGGGCGACGATTGCGCAGCCGATCATGCGAATCCAGGGAGAGATGCGCGGCAAAAGCAGGCTCGCGTTGCAGATAAAGGCCACGCCGAGCAGAAGCAGCGCCTGAGGTGAATCGGGCGGAGGAATAAGGGCCAGCAGAAGAAAAAAGACACCGACAAGAAAGGCGGTGATCCGAAGCCCTCGGTTTGTTGATTCCAGTTTCAAATCCGCCCTCCGCAGTTTATTATCTGTGTATTTCAGTCAGTTCTGGCTGCGTACTGAATGAGAGTATTTCACCCGTATTCCGTCAAGAAAATATGCATAATATTGCGAACGTATATCGACTTCCCTTCTATTGATCGGACTTCTGTTCATCATTCTGAAAATTCAAAACGCCGATTTTCACCAGAAGAAAGACGATACCAAGCAGAGCCAGGCCTATGCCCAGGGAAAGCGCAAGGTTGCCGCGAAGAAGTGGTTCAATATAAAAACGGACCGCCATAGTAATCGCGCCGTAAACGCCAAGGAAGATGATGGATTGAAGTCGATTCAGCTGGAAGATGGATTTTTCTTTCATCGTTTTTGCCTGTAAATGCTTGTGCGGATAACAAGAGCCCTTTCGCGCTCACTCCAGACTCTACTTACGAGTCTCCGTAACGGAAATCGTCGTAACAGAGGGGAGTAAAAAAAAGAAAGGGCGCGATTGCTCGCACCCTTTCCCCGATTCTGTAATGGAATCAATGGGCAGAAGCGCCGCCCGCTCCACGCGGATAACGGATGCTTTCTACCAGATCCATAACCTCTTGCGGCGGAGCCGGAGTGAACTTCGATACGACGTAAGCGACGATGAAGTTCAGAAGCATACCGACCGTTCCGATTCCCTCAGGAGAGATACCGAACAGCCAGTTTGCCGCCACATTCTGATCGGCTGCTACCATGAACTTGAAGTAGATGATGTAGCCGGCGGTAAATACCAGACCTGTGATAAGGCCGGCAACGGCGCCTTCGCGGTTCATACGCTTGTTGAAAATCCCCATGATGATCAGAGGGAAGAACGACGATGCGGCAAGACCGAAGGCAAAGGCCACAACCTGCGCCACGAATCCAGGAGGCTTGATACCGAAGTAGCCTGCGATGATGACGGCACCACCTGCAGCGATACGAGCGGCCATGAGTTCCCCTTTCTCAGAGATGTTCGGGTTAAGAACGCTCTTGATCAGGTCATGCGCCACAGAGGTCGAGATGACAAGCAACAGACCCGCAGCGGTCGACAGAGCGGCAGCAAGACCGCCGGCAGCGACGAGAGCGACAACCCAGTTCGGCAGACCGCCGATCTCGGGGTTAGCCAGAACCATGATGTCACGGTCCACAGTGAGCTCGTTGCCCTTCCAGCCCGCTTCTTCAGCCGTTTTCAGTACGGTTTCGTTCTTGGTCTTGTCGTTGTAGTACTGAACCAGTCCGTCGCCGTTTTTATCTTCGAACTTCAGAAGACCGGTTTCTTTCCAGTTGTTGAACCAGGAAGGCAGTTCGGCAACGGGCTTGTTGTGAACGGTCTGAACAAGGTTCGTACGGGCGAAGGCGCCGACAGCGGGAGCCGTCGTATAAAGCAGGGCGATGAAGAACAGGGCCCAGCCTGCAGACGTACGGGCATCACGTACTTTCGGAACCGTATAGAAGCGAACGATCACGTGCGGAAGGCCGGCCGTTCCCACCATAAGGGCGACGGTAATGGCGAACATATCGATCATGTTCTTCGTGCCCGCCGTATAGGCGTCAAAGCCGAGTTCCGTCGTCAGTCCGTCGAGGCGGTCAAGCAGATAGACGTTCGATCCGTCGCTGAGCGTCGCTCCAAGGCCAGTTTGCGGCAGGACGTGGCCCGTCATCATCAGCGAAAGGAAGATGGCCGGTACCAGGTAGGCTACAATCAGAACTACGTACTGAGCAACCTGTGTCCACGTAATGCCCTTCATACCGCCGAGAACGGCGTAGAAGAATACAAGCACCATACCGATGACGACGCCGAGGTTGATGTCTACTTCGAGGAATCGTGAGAATACGATTCCTACGCCGCGCATCTGACCGGCTACGTAGGTGAACGACACGAAGATGGCGGCCACAACGGCAACCAGTCGAGCCGCTTTTGAATAGTAGCGGTCGCCGACGAAGTCGGGTACGGTGAACTTGCCGAACTTACGCAGATAGGGGGCAAGCAGCATGGCAAGAAGCACATAACCGCCGGTCCAGCCCATCAGATAGACGGCTCCGGAATAGCCCATGAACGAGATCATACCCGCCATGGAGATGAACGATGCAGCCGACATCCAGTCAGCGCCCGTGGCCATACCGTTAGCAATCGGAGGAACCGATGCAGCGGCTACATAAAAGTCTTTCGTGCTTTTCGCCCGGGACCAGATGGCGATCCCGATGTAGAGGGCGAAAGAAAGCCCGACGATGATATATGTCCAAACTTGAACAGACATTCTGTCTCTCTCCTACCTTTTATTTGTTTTCTCTCAGTCCTCGTGGACGTCGAATTCTTCGTCGAGTCTATCCATCAGCCATACGTAGGCGATGATGAGAAAGACGAAGATGATCATCGAACCCTGCTGTGCAAACCAGAAGCCCAGCTGGAATCCGAAGAGCCTTATACTGTTCAGGGAGTCAGCAAACAGAATCCCTGCCCCGTACGATACCAGGAACCATACGGCAAGAAGGATACCCACGTAGGTGAGGTTCTTCATCCAGTAGTCCCGAAGGTTTTTACCGCTCATTCAGCTTCTCCTTCAATAGAGTCGAGGTTTGACCCCCGCTATCGGGTCATCGCTGACCCATCTTACCGGCATCGCCGGAAGACCGTTATCAACTCCGATTCTCAGAACGCTTCGCACCGCATATCGGGCTTCTGAAATCGGTCGCAGTATCGCTGCGAAGTGCCTCTCAATCAAATCAAGTTAAATCGAACCGAATCAATTCAAAAGGTTAACAGAATCCTTCGAGCTGTTCGACAGCAAAGGATTGTGTATACCGTCTGTATAAAGCATAACGCTCGAAAAAAAACCGGGGCCGGAGCCCCGGTACAACTCTCTCCTCTTCTTAGAAGTTCTGTTGAACGGACAGCTGAATACGGTGGTTGATGGCCGTATAGGTCTCTCCGATTTTGCCTTTGTCGTCACGGATGGCGCCGTTGTTGATTGAAACGCCGTTCAGCGACAGTGTCGTATATGACGGGTTCGTCACTCCATTCAAGACCTGTACTGCGTTGATGATCGACTGGTAGTTCTTGTCGTCTTCCATGTAAGCGGCTTCGGAATAGATGTATTCCAGACCGATCATCGTCTTGCCCGAGGTGAACTTGATGCGAGGTGCGATCGTGATGACTTCTTTGATGTTACCACCGCGGGCATACATCAGCGAAGTATTAATATAATCGGCGGCGCCAAGGTTGATGATGCGACCACCGACGATGCCGAACTCAACTTCTTTACCATAAGCGATCTCAGCCCAGTATGCCTGTGTTTTCAGCGGAAGATACTCGCGTTTCGTGAAGGCTTTAAGAGTATTGATCTCTGTAGCAGTCATCCCGCTGTTTGTCGTCGTCAGGTTGTCAATGATGAAATCCTTCTTAACGGCATACCCACCCAGACTGAGTGCGTTATACAGGTTTTCGCCGATCGTCGTCGAGAGCTTAACCGTAAGGTCGTTCGCCTTGAATTGGCCGAAAACCTGCCATGACGTGCTTTTTACTTCCTCATCGTTATTGCCGACTCGGGTGTTCGCCTGGCCTGCAAGCAGAGTGGGGTTCGTATCGTCGCTCGGACGCAGACGCTTATGATCGATCGTACCGCCGAAGGTAATAGGACCGGCTGCATAGACGAGCTGTGCCGCAAGTTCAGGCATCTTGCCGTTACGCAGAGGGCGAGTCGTTACCGTTCCCGTCGTGTCGAGATCGGCGTGGCCGGACTGCTCGAGCGCATAGAGACTGAGTTTCAGATCGCCCATCTTCTGAGTAAGCGCGATCTGCGGGTTACGTGCGAAGGGATGGATCGGAGCGATGGGATTGAACTGAATCGTTCCCGGAAAGACGCCGCTTGCAAGAAAGAGCGGATGCCAGTCCTGGCCGAAGCGAATCGAGGTTGTGCCCCAGTCGAGGTTGATCCACGCATGACGCAGACCGAACGAATAGATGGTCGCCTCAGACGGGCCGAAGAAATCGCCTTCGAGCAGACCCGTTACCTTTGCACCAAATGCATCGGGAGCGGTGATCCTGCCAATCAGACGGGATTGAACGGCGGTGAAGTGTGTCTGTCCGCGGTTGTTCAGGTCACGGTTATCCAGAGCCACATAGTAGGCGGCGTCTGTGCCGAGCAGGGCGGTCGTTGTCGTGGTGGTCGTTACGGGACAGGCTGTTACTGCATCTGGCGCACAGCCAGCACCACCAACCGTACTCGTCGTTGCAGACGTACTCGGTCCCGATGTAATCTGGCTGCGAGCAGCGGGGTACAGCAGGAACATGTCGTCCCGTGCGCCGACAACACGGCGCGAATCGTTAAAGGCATCGAATTTCACGAAGCCGCCGAACTTTATTCCGTACTCTGGTTGAGCATCCTGCGCATGTACTACGGCAGGAGCAATCAGAGCGGAAAGGGCCACTGTGAGCCACAATCTTTTCTTGGTCATACTCTCTCCTTTCAATCTTTCAATCTTCATAAAGGTTTTTTTATTTTATTTGAACTTTTTTTCAGGCCATCTTCTGTCGCGCACTAAAAGTGTGCATGCTTACGCTTACGTAAGGGGGAGTTCTTCTGGCCTGCGTTTGCAACCTGTGCAATTCTCTGGATGATGTTTGCAATCCCCCTGCTTCGCTTGAGCAGTATCTCTTCAATTCCTGTTCTTAGAACAGTCCTTAGAGCATGGTCTTCATGAGACACAACTCAAAGTCCTTGTTCTCAATCCTCTCTCTTCCTTGCAGCTTTGAGCCTGTCAGGTCGACAGCCTCTCATTGCAGCCTGCTTGCAGACGTCAGTGTCTCTCGGGCAGGGCCTCTTTGTTGCCCGGTTTCGAGAGACACTCTCAGAATCCGTTGCAGCAAATTACTATATTTTTTAAAGGATATTGGAAGGGCCGCTGTATTTTACAAGAATTTTTTGACCTGGAGGCCCGAGAAATTAAAAAAAATTAATAATTCAATTTAAGGAATGAACGTCGTTCATCTTTGTTTCTGAATGGGTGTTCATGATTGTATCGTGCGTTAGTCGGCAGCGGGCGAAAGTATGAAGCTGAGAATCATTATGAACTGAAGTTCGAGCCCGCTTTCTCAAAAGGACTATACAGTGTGTTCGCTTTTCTGGAAGGCTTGAAGTCGATGGGCGTTCCGAAAACCGAGGAATTCAACCGACAGCAGAACGAGCTGGCTGCGATGGCCCGCGCACTCGCCAGCCCGTCCCGTGTGGCGATTCTGGAATTCATTTACGATCGAGATAACTGCACGTGCAGCGAGATCGTCGATCGTCTGCCGCTTGCCCAGGCGACCATCTCCAGGCATCTGAAAGAGCTGAAAGAGAACGGCCTCATAGAGGGCAGGGCCTCAGGCACCTCGGTGCTCTACAGCATCAATCGCAAAAAGTGGGATCTGTGCCGGGCTCGCTTCGAGCGCTTCTTTCGCCGCTGAGGGGGCTCTCGCAGAAGCTTTTATATATGAAGAAAGCGTGATTTTACGTCGGCTGCCTGCCTCTTTCACTTTTCCCGATTCGGCCCCGAAAAAACCTGGGTTGTGAGCCGCTGGCGAGACACCCTGCTACTACTGCTGACGGTCCTGTTCTGGGGCACGACCTTTCACGCCGCGCGCTACGCGATGCAGAGCTTCACTCCTGTGGCGCTCGCCGCCGCTCGATTCTTGATCGGAGCGCTCTTTTTACTGATAGTTACGGGGCGCCTCACGGATCTGACTTTGCTTCGCAACCGGGACTTTCTGTGGCGTATCGTGTTGCTGGGCGCCGTCGGAGTCGGCATCTATAATCTGCTTTTTTATGAAGGAATCGCCCGTGTGAATCCGGCCAGGGCCGCTCTCATTGCAGCGGCCAATCCAGGCATCACGGCGCTTTTGCTTCGCGTCTGGAAGAAGGAGGCATTGCCCGTAGCCTCGCTTGCCGGTATCGTCCTGGCCTTTGCCGGCGTGGCCTTTGTCGTCTTTGAACCCGGATCAGGCTGGTCGATCGGAGTGGGAGAGCTCTGCATCATGGGAGCGGCAACGGCCTGGTCGATCTATAGCATCGCCGGGCGCGATGTGATGCGCACCTACGAACAGCGTGCCGTGACGCTTTACTCGGTCGTTGCCGGGTCGCTGATGCTGCCGCTTTTTATCGGCGATGTGAACGATACGCATTTGGCTATCGGCCCATTTATTGCCGTGCTCTATATGGCCATCTTTGCCACAGGCCTTGCCTACGTCTGGTGGGCGAGGGCGGTGCAATCGCTCGGGCCGGCTCCGGCTGCCGTCTTCATGAATCTTGTGCCGGTGACGGCTCTTGTCATTGAGGTCTTGCTCGGCGGCAGCATTGAGATGCGACAGCTTTTCGGGGGCGCCCTTGTGATAGCGGGAGTCTGGCTGACGAATCGCCGATGAGCATTGATCGAAACACTAGCAGGCTGCTAAGAAAAGCGGTGAGCAAACGGCGGGCAGACGCCCGGTCAGGGACCGCGGCGCGAGATGTCGATCGTGACTCCCGTCCCGGCCAGTTCTTCGTCGAACTGCGTTTCTTCGGGGACGGGACGCACGTCGTTCAAAAAAAGCAAAAAGTCGTCGCCCTGAATGCGAAAACACAGGCAGTCAGGGTACAGTTCTCGCAGCCGCCCTGCCACCCTCTGTAAGAGGACGTCGCCTTCATGCCAGGAAAGGCGTCGGTTATAAGAGTGAAATCCGCGCAGCTGCAGATCGATCTGTTTCGTCAGAGGCGGGGTTTCGCCTTTTTTCTCAAGATAGGCGAGGTATTTTTCGTTATAAAGACGCGTCAGCTGGTCGCGAAAGAAAAAGGCGAAGCGCTCCTGTTCGAGCATCGTCGCCGGTTCCTGGTGAATGGATTCGTCGACCGTGACGTCGGCAAGGGCCGGTCGGACGGCGGGCACGATCTCGGGATCATACCGGCTGCCAGCAAGTCGCTCGATTTCGTCGAGGGCGTCGTTCACAGTCTTTCTCGGGCGATAGATGCGGCTGGTCGTCATCGCGTCAAAGGCGTCGGCGATCGTAAGAATCCGGGCCAGCAACGGAATCTGCCTGCCTCTCGCTCCTTTCGGATAACCGCTACCGTCGAAATGCTCGTGGTGATAGCGGATGATCTCGGCCAGATTGCGGTAGAGCGGCGTGCCCGAAAGCATCTGTACTCCGATGTCGACATGCATGCGAATGAGGCGGTGTTCGTAGGGATCAAGCGGGCCCGGCTTCAATAGAATGGAGTCGGGCGTCGAGACCTTACCGACGTCGTGCAGCCTGGCGGCTCGCGTTAACAGCTGAATCTGCTCAGAGCTGAGGCCGAGTTCGAGAGCGATGAGTTCACTGTAGCGGGCGACGCGAGATTGATGTCCGGCCGTATAGGAATCGCGCTGTTCGATGAGGCGGGCGAAGGTCTCGATGACCTCTTCCTGTTCGAGGAACTTCTCCATCTCGATGCGCTGCAGGTCTTCTCGAATGCGAAAGGCGTTGATGGCGAAGCCGATATCTCCGGCAAGCTCTTCAAGCATGCCCGCCTCTTCGTTATCGAAGCCGCGCTCGCGTCGGGAATAAATCGTTAACAGACCGATCGGCGGCAGGTCGGACCGGGGCCGCAGAGGATAACAGGCGACGGCCTGGATGCCGGCCTGAAGGGCCCGATCTTTCCAGGGCATGAAGTCTGCCGCTGTAGTGATATCGTTTATGATGTACGGATGGTTGTCTAAAAGGGCCCTTCCCGCCGGCCCGCGTGAAAGGGGGTCTTTCGGGTCGAGCGAGATTTGAGGCTTCACCTCAAGGTAGCGCAGGTGATCCTCGGAGTGATAGGCGATTCTGCACTCCTGGCCGTCCACAAAACCGATCCAGGCCATGCTGTAATGCGAATGCTCGGCGAGTCGATCGCAGCACTTCTGTAGAAGAACGGGCAGGTCGGTCTCGGTGACGAGCAGCTGGTTGATGTCGGCGACGGTTTGAAGCGCTTGCCTGAGATACCGTTCATGCCTGTACATCTGATCGATGTAATCGTTCCTGCTCGTCAGTTCGACGCGCATATCTTTCAGGCTTCTGTTCAGACGATAGGATCTGTACGTCCACAGGGAAAGAACGAGCAAACCGGCAAGTGCTATGCCGATCAGATATAAATCATAATCATGCAAGAACTGCCTGAGTGAAATCGGTTCGGGCTCGTAGGGTTCTAAGGCCAGCTCGCGAAGGCAGGCGTGCACCTCTCTGTAGTCGGCCGGAGCGACCCATCCGATCCCGGCGGTGTTTAACTGAAGCAGGGAAAGCGTTACCGATCGGGCAAGGTCGGTCGGCGTACCCGGCATGGCGGCAAAGGCCCACTCCGGATACAGAGTCGAGCTGTGCCGCTCTTTCATGCCGGGCGTTAGCTGTTCGTTAAGGACCGTGAGATCGTCGGGCGAGAACGTCTCGGATTGCAGCGATTCGATGATACCGGTACGCACGACGCCCGCATCGGCCGTGCCTGTGAGCACCGCATGGATGACCGCTTCATGCGTTCCGACGAAGATGATCCGGGAAAGATCATCGGTTTGAACGCCGGCTCGCTTGAGCTCGCGCAGAGCGGCGATCCATCCTCCAAAGGATGTGGCGTCCGGGGCGGCAATCGAGCGGCCTTTGAGATCGCTGATTGTATCTATGCCGTCGAGATCCTTCCGTTTGAAGATGACGGTGCTGAACGAGCTGCGCCGATCTCTGCCCGATGGAATCTCCATGGTAGCGATACGTGAGGCGCCATATCTGGATTCTGCGAGAACATAGATCGCCGGATTCGCGATCAAGAAATCGAGATCGGTGCGGCTCAGCGTTTTGTCTGTTTCGCTGAGAAGAAAGGGAACGGCCTCAAATCGGTAGCCCGGAATCGAGCGATTCAGTTGTTCGAGAGTGGGAGTAAAGTCCTCATAAATACGGGGAAGGCCTCGATGAGCCAGTATGCCGATACGCACTGTCGTCTTTTCTGCGTACAGGGATTGGCGCGAGCCCGGTGCGATAAGGGAAAAGATTGACAGAACAACGAAAAGTGAAGGGATTTGAGTTGCTGATAACAGACGACGATGCAACTCTCGCATAGACCGGTATTGAAAACGCCTGCGCTCTGGTGGCAAGCAAAGATTCTCAGGCGAGATCGGAGGCATTATGGATTTAAAAGAGAATCAATCTCACATGATTCTGAGTCGGCGAGAGCTACTTGCTGCGGGCATGGCAATATCCGTAGCTTCGCTTGTCGAATCGTGTGGATCGGTACGCGATGAAGAGTTAGTCGAATCCGATCCGATGCTTTTCGCACTGAAAATCGGGCTGAAGGCGCCGAATCCTCATAACACACAGGCATGGAAGATCAGGTTGATTTCGTCGACGGAGGCCGAGCTCTATGTCGATGAAAAGCGCCTGCTTCCTGAAACCGATCCTCCGAACCGGCAGATCCATATCGGACAGGGCACGTTTATCGAACACTTCGTCCTCGGTGCCGCAGCGGCCGGCTTTACAGCCAGTGTTAAGCTATTCCCGCTCGGGCCGTACGGCGCCGCCGAAATCGGCCGAAAGCCCGTCGCCAGGCTAACGCTTGCAAAAGATGCTGTAAAAACCAGTGAGCTTTATGACGCCATCGCTCTTCGGATAACGAATCGAAGCGAATACTCGGGGCCTGATATTACTGTCGCTGAATTCGAGCGGCTGAAATCTCTCGTCGGTCCTGTGGCCGGTCGTCTTGATACGAGAACGGGCAACGGCGGAGCGCTGGCCGATCTTTTTGTAAAGGCCTTCGCCGTCGAAACGAACACGCTTACCACAAACGAAGAATCGCGGCTTTGGTTTCGCTTCAATGATTCCGAGATTGAGAAATATCGAGACGGCATCTCGCTTCGCGGCAACGGCGTCTCGGGAATAAAGTATCAGATCGCCTCTCGTTTTGTTATGGAAAACGATAAGGCCTACTGGAACGCCCCTGAGACGAAGCAGTATTCGATCGACGCCTTTCGCAATCAGGCGACAAGCGCAAAAGGCATCGTCATGATCGTCACACCTCGTAACGGTCTGGTAGACTGGGTGCAGGCCGGTCGTGCTTATGCGCGTCTGCAACTGGCGGCGACGGCGATGGGCCTGGCCTCGCATCCGATGAGTCAGATCTTACAGGAGTACGAAGAGATGCGCTCGCTGCGCGAAGAATTCGAACGCGAGGTGGGCGTCACAGGCTCCGAGAAGGTGCAGATGATCGCACGCCTTGGCCGGAGCGATTATTTCTTTCGTGCGCCGAGACGTGCTCTTACGTCGTTTCTTGTTTAGACGCCGTTAGAGGGCGCATATATATCGGCCGTATCAATCGGCCAGGCATCGGACGAGCAATGGGTCTGTAGCGGGCGTATCTGCCTCAATTAGCCCGCTTCCAAATTTCAGCGACCAGTAATCGGCGCCGTTCGGTGTTGTGGTCCAGACGTAATCGGAGGGAGTATTTGGAAAGGCCGCCGTGTAGGTTGCAGGCGTGGAAAAGCCGGCATCACAAACCGCGCCATCTATAACAGGCAGAGGGTAAGGGCCGTTTGTGCAGTTCACAAGACGGAGCAGCTCAGTCATCATAGGAAGGTGCCAGGAGTTACGACCATTCCAGTTTGCAAGCGCAAGGCCGTCGCAGTATGCCTGGGCGCCGGCAAGGTCCATCGCAATTGGAGATCCAACCGTACAATCGGCCCCCGACACGCCCGCCACACAGCTCGTCCACCATAAGCCGCTTGAGTCGACACTGACATATCCGTCGCCACCGACGAACTCTGTGGGCCCGGTGAAGGTGTTTTTCGTTTGAATGATAAGTTGCGTTGAAACGGCGCTTCCATTTCCGAAATCGTCGAAGGCCCGGACAGCAATGTAATACAGCGTCATCGTATTCAATCCCGCCAACATTACGTCCGTCGATCCGGTCGTGTTTGTCGTACCTGTCGTGAAGGCCGAACACGTCGCCGCTGTCGTCGCAATACAGATCTCGTAGCGGAGCGAAGCGGCCGCCGTTCGGTTATCTGAAGACGCAGCCCATTCGATGCTGATAGAGTTTTCGGAAACGGCCACGGCTGCAAGGGATCCCGGCGTCGACGGCGGCGAAGCATCAATGGCATAGTCGGCCGATGCCTCGGGTGAATTGCTCAGTCCGTTCATGCAGGCGATGGCGCGAACGCTGTAGTCCGTCGCCGAGGAGGCCAGGGTAAAGGGGCCGGAATATGTCGAGCCCGTTGTGCAGACCCCATTTGCGCAGTCAGGGGCTACGCCGTTTGAGGTATAGCAGACGGTTGCCCCGGCGTTGGCGGCGATGCTGATCGACGGCTCGTAGGTGTAGCTTCCCGATGCAAGACTGAGGACGGGCGTATTCAGCTCTGTGATCGGATCGCCATCACTGCTCCCGGTGAACTGGCTGAGCAGGGTATCGAGGCCTGTCGGTTCGCTCAGGCGCGACGGCAAACAGCTCGTCAAGAGCAGTAAGGCAACAATTGCAGGACTGGCAATCGAGCGGCCCATCTCCCATACAATCTGTCGGGATTGTATGGATTGGCAAGAGTTTTTTTCTGCCCTTTCTCAGCGTTTCTTCAAATAATCGGCCACCGTATGCCGAGTCTCGGCATGCTGCGAACCCGTCTGTAGATCCTTGATGATAACGGTGCCGGCCTTCGCCTCGTCTTCGCCGAGGATCAGCACGTAACGGAAGCCTTTCTTTTCGGCGAGCTCGAACTGTTTGCCGAACTTCTTGGTCGCTTCAAGAGAGGCCTCGATATGCACCCCTTCGGAGCGAAGTTCTGAGGCAAGCTTCAGCGTCTCGCCGAGCAGATCGTTATTCATCAGAGTGAGGAAGGCGCGATGCGATACGGTGCGCGATGATTTCAGGCCATGCCCTTCGAGAAAATGTTCGAGTGTGACGTCGCCCATGCCGAAGCCGACGGCCGGAATATCCTCTTTACCGAACTGCCCGAGCAGGCGATCATAACGTCCGCCGCCGAAGATCGCCCTGCGATTCTCCGGGTTCGTGTCATAGATCTCGAAAACAAGTCCCGTATAATAGTCGAAACCGCGAACGATCGCCGGATCAAAGAGCACGGCAGCTTCATGGCCCGATTTACGAAGAAGAAGCCGGACTGCGATCAGATGATTGAGAACGGCTAACAGATCGTCGGCCTTCTGGCCTTCAAGCTTCAGATGAGCGACGATTTCGTCAGGCTCCCGGTCAAGCGAAGCGTTATCCATCGCAAGAAACGAGCGCACGCGCGATTCAAGCTCGGGATCTTCGCATTCTTTTGCCAGCTCTTCGGCGAAGGCCTCTTCGGTGATCTTTTCTTTCTTGTCGATCAGGCGACCGATGCGACGCAGCTTCTCGCGGTCGTCGATACCGATCCACAGATCGAGCAGACGTCGGTCGCTGATGCGAACGACGAACATATCGTCGCTTGCTCCATAGGCGCGCATGAGGTCGACGGCGATCATGAGAATCTCGGCGTCGGCGCCGGGGCCCTTTGCTCCGAGCAGGTCGACGTTCAGCTGATAGAACTCGCGAAGGCGTCCGCGGCCGGGGCGTTCGTAACGCATGAAATTCGCGATAGAGAACCAGCGCAGAGGAAGAAGGCAGGAGGCGGGGCGATCGACGGCCATACGCGCAAGCGTCGGCGTCATCTCGGGGCGAATCGAAACCTCGCGATCGCCGCGGTCGGTAAAGGTATAAAGCTGTTCGTTGACGATCTCTTCAGATGACTTTGCGCGATAGAGATCTGTCGATTCAAGCACGGGCGCCTGGTATTCGCCGTATCCGTAGCGTTCGCATACTTCCCGTTGAGTCTGGAACATCCAGTTGCGGAATTCCATCTCGGCGGGATAAAAATCCCGTGTGCCTGGATAGGGGCGAAATTTTGCAGCCATGAGCCCTCCCGGAGCTCACGTCTATCAGCTCCGCAGCAGTTTCTGAATCAGTGAGCGGTACACTTCTTTCGTGCTTTTGCGATAGTCGGAATGTCCCTGACCTGAAAGGTCGATTCCAACAAGCCATTCTCCGTCCTTCTTACCGATATGGCGGATGTTGCCGTAGAAGCGGATCGGAGCGTGCATCTTGAAAAGCAGGTCGAAGGTCAACCAGTCTCTGAGAGGCAGGTTTTTCTGTAGAACTTCACTGTCTATCTGAAGCGCCACACCTCCCTCTGAAATGTTTATGACCTTCTGCTTCTCTTTCACAAGAGAGGCATTTGCATCAATCACCTTCTGCAAGAGCTCGTCGGCCAGCTCTTCGGCGCGGGATTGCACGGCGGGGCTCATGCCCGAGGACGGCATCGGAAAAAAGATCAGAGCAAGCAGGATGCTCTTCTGATCTTCGAACATGTGTACGGGTTGAAGAAAGTGAGGGCGGCCCTGTATGGTAACCTCGATGCCTTTTTCGGGTTGCTGTGTGGCGATCTCAGCCGGCAGTCGCGGATCGCCGGCAAGGGAGACGCGCAATGCGTTGAACTCCGCCTGATGCAGCTTTTCAAACTCGGGAAAGATAACCTGCGTCGTGATCTGCAGCTTCGTGTTATTGGGAGCGATCTTGTTCGTAGAGATGCGAAAGTTCGAGGCGACGACCTCGCCGTCGTTCAGGGCAAATCGAGGGAAGGCCCTCTGAACGGAACCGACGCGAGCTTGCAGAGGAACAAGAACGACATGACCGGGGCTGACCTGCTCGGATAGCGAGAAGTCGATCTCAAGCTGTCGGTTCAACGTAATAAAAAGCGTGTTCTGAGTATTCAGCTTAACGGAAGGATTGCAGTAGAATTCAAGACCATCGCCGCGACGCTCGCCTGGCGTAAACTCCGCAGCCGGATGCGTACCTTTCAAATAGAGCGGACGGCGGTTCAGTTTTTCTTCGATCAGCTTGAGGATGGCTTCGCGATCCTTCATCAGCTGCCAGCTTCGCGGAGTCTCTTTCAACAGCCTGAAATCGTAGTTGCTGAATCCGTTTGTTACTGCGTCGTTTGCCATTGTCGCGCTGCCTTTAAAGCCGATGCACCATATATCGGGCCCGGCTCTAATCTTTACGACGCCGCTTTTTTAAAAAATCAGTCGATTTTTTTAAACTCCACCCTGCGATTGATCGCTCCTTTTACTGCATCTTTTACGGGGATCAACGGTCGATCATAGCTGTAGCCGCGAACGATAAGCCGGTCTGCGGCGATGCCCAGCTCGATCAGTCGCTGCTTCACGGCATTGGCTCTGTCAAGGGAAAGCTTCTGGTTGTAGGTGTGGGACTTCGTCTCGGGCCCTCTGTAGGTGAGATCCGTATGTCCCTGGATCTCGATGCGAATGCCCGTATTGCTCTGCATGATGCGCGCAATCGCTCGCAGCTTCTTCATCTCGCTTTCTTTGAGTACGGCGCTGTTCAGATCAAAGTAGATGCGTTCGTTGCCGATGCATTGCGGATCGCCCGCCTCGCATGGATTCGTATCTTTGCCTGCCTTCAGGCGGATGACGATCTCTTTCAGCTCTTTCGTTTCTGTGAACGATTCCTCCTGTGAGACATAACCTGGAGAAGAGGCCATGATGGCGAATCGTTCGTCGTTGCGTACGGGCACGGCGAAGCGGCCCTCGGCATTTACCTCAAGAGGGACGGCCGTTCCGTCCGCCTCGCGTTTCGTGATCGTCGATCCCGGTAGCGGCAGCCCTGTTGCATCGTCGACGACGATGCCGGCGAGGCGTCTTTCATATGTGGCCTCTTTACGAATCGGCTCCAGATAGAAGATGCGTTCGTCCTTGCGCCCGGCCGGTATGACGCCGCGATAATCAAGCACCGTCTGATAGGGCTGGTATCCGGGCGCGCTGATGCGCAGTCGATAGCTGCGACCCGTATAAAGATCGGTGGTGAAGTTGTTCTCAATGGTCTCGCCGTCGTTTTTCACCCGTCGCTTTGACGTGATCACCTTCGTCATCAATTCAAAGTCGATATGTATCGTCGCATCCATACCCAGAGGCAGTCGCGAAGATGCGTCGAGAATGCGTCCGGTTAGCGTAAGTTTAACCGACTCGATCAATTCGGTCGGCACGGCCACTCTGTAGATGTCGAAGCGACCCTTCGCGTCGGTGTGCCGTCGATCCGAAGAGAAGTAGCCCCACATGCCGTCGTCGGTGAGCTTGAAGGCTTCGTCGTCGCGCTCGGAGTTGAACGGACGACCGGCGTTTAACGGCATCTCGAACTCAAGGCCGTTCCAGTGTGAGATATAGATATCGAATCCGCCAAGTCCGCCTTTGCGATTGGAAGAGAATACGAGCTTCTGTCCGTTTGCCGTAAGAAAGGGCGTGATCTCGTCGTCGGGCCCGTTCACAAGAGGACCGAGATTGATCGGAGACGCCCACAGTCCGGTACGCATATCGCGCTCCGTATAATAGATATCGTCGCCGCCGTAGCCGCCCGGCCGATTCGAGACGAAGAACATACGCTTGCCGTCGGGCGTCACATAGGCCATGCGATCGTCGTAATCGCCGTTGATCTCGTTGATATGCATGAGCTCGCTCCAGCGATTGTTGCGGTAGCGAGCGTAGTAAATATTCAGTCCTGCATAACCCTGTCGTCCGCCCTCGGCTCTGCGTGAGGTCAGATAGATCTCGACGGGTTTTGATCCGACCATGACGATAGACGGATGTCCTTCAAAACCGTCGCTGTTCACCGAGAACTGTCCTGGAGGATTCTCTGCCGGCTTCTGCACCTGCATCGTATCAGATGGATTGCCGATCAGAGGAAAGGCGAACGGAAGCGGCACAGACCACTGCGGTCGTCCTGTTCGATCGCGATAGTTAGCATTGTGGCTGTACCACAGATCATGTCCTTCGGTCGAGCCGGGTCTGGCGGATTGAAAGACAAGAAAGCGTTCGTGAAGCAAAGGCAGGGGGGCGTAGTCATCCCACGGATGATTGAGCACCATCTGGTTCGCCGGTTCGTCGTCGGCGAGTATGCTGTCAGGTTCGATGACGGTATCGACGGGCTTCGCTGTGTCGGGCTCTTTCTCGACAGGTTTCGTGCTGTCGGGCGCCTTCTCGGCTTCGACTGGCTTCTCGGTTTTTCCGGGAAGCGTTTCGGCCGCCTCGGGCTTCTTCGCAGTCGGCTTCGTAACGGTCGGAGTCTGTTTGACCGGCGTCTTTTGCGTCGCAGGAGGCTTCGCCGGTTTTTTGACCGGCTTTTTCTCAGGCTTCTTAACCGGCTTCTTGGTTTGTGTTGCCGGCGGCTTATTGTTGACCGGAGCCGATCGGGAGTCGACCGGCAACAGCATCGTCCATATAACGACGGCGCTCGTCAAAGAGAGCGTCAAGATTCTTCGCCGACCCTGGAACAAAGCCGAAGACGCCCTCCCACATGCGCTGCGTTTCCATGCAGAGGTAAAGGAAGAGGCGAGGGTCGCGGTCCTGAATCTTTTTTCGGATCGATGCATACATGGATTCCCGTATCGTTTTAAAGTAACGGTACTTGCCATCCGATCCTTGAACCATTTCTTCGCGCGTCAGAGCGTCGGCGGAGAATCGCGATTGCATGACCTCTTTCTGACCGGGCGAGTAGCGGAACGATCCGACCGAGATCCATGAGATACGATCGGGATGAATGCGGTCAAAGAGTTCTTCAAGCAGGCGATGGTAGTTCTGTTCCCAGTTATCATGATGGATCAGCGGATCAAGATGAAAGGCCAGGCGGTATCCCGCTCCCTGCACCTTCTCGGCCGCCTGCAGCCGCTCTTCAAGCGTCGCCGTGCCGGGCTCGACGGCATCGATGACATTCTGCGGATTCAGCGACCACGAAACGACCGTATGCTCGCGATGGTCGAGCTGCAGAAGCTCGTTCACGTTCGACGATTTCGTCTTCAGTTCAAGCGTCGCATTCGGAGTTTTCGCAAAGCGTTCGACAAGGATCGTCGAAAGGCCGGTGATCGGCTCGAGCGCAAGCGAGTCGGTGTATTCGCCGGTGCCGACGCGAAAGTGAAACTTCTTGCCGAGGATCTTGCGATCGAGCTCGGCGAACATGTCTTCGAGGTTCCCGAAAAGCGTCATCAGCGGATGATTGAGAAAATTCTGAAGATAGCAATAGTGGCAGTCGTAGAGGCAGCCCACTCCGAAGTTGATGACGAAGTACTGACAGCAGACCATGCCATCAGAGCCGGGGCATGAAGAAAGGAAGCGGCCCGGATAGTTATAAACCAGCAGCGTATCTTTCTCGAAAAGGTTGCCGTTCTTCTGGTAGTGATCGAGCAGGGCGCGCGGATCGTCGATCTCTTCGATCACGACGGAGCTGTCTTTGAGCTTGCTGCGGATCGATCGGGCCAGCTCACCTTCGGCGACGGCCCGGTCTATGTAGATCTTCTGGATCAGTTCAGGACTGCGCATCCGGACCAATTAAATGGAAGTATCGAGAAAAGCAAGACAGGTCACACCGACACCCACCTTCGGCCGTGCGGGTGGTGTTTGTTGTTTGGTTCAACACCAGGCCCGGCACGCTGCGCTCTCAGGTGGGTGTCGGTGTGACGGGAAGGGGATGCAGCGGGGTTCGGATGGGCGCGGTCGTGGCGGGAAGGGAGGGGCACGCTGCGCTCTCAGGTGGGTGTCGGTGTGACGGGAAGGGGATGCAGCGGGGTTCGGATGGGTGCGGTCGTGGCGGGAAGGCCCGGACTTTACTCTTGATTTTTCTCAGGCAAGCATGTAAGCTGTTTCTATGCTCGATCTGTATTCTGAGTTTGAGCGGTTGATTGCCGCTATGGCTGACCGGCAGATAGAGTATGCACTCTGTGGCGGCCTGGCCATTGCCGTGTATGCACAGCCGCGCGCCACGGCCGACATCGCCGCTTTACGCGAAGCGACGGGCGAACCATGAAAGAGGTGGAGCTGACATCGGCAGAGATCGATCGTCGCCTGCGTCGCGTCGCTCAGCTGAATCGCCTCTGTAAAAGCCTCAAACAGGCCGGAACGATGCAAAAGGCGGTGGACGGCGACGTCGGCCATCAGAGCGTTTCTTCAGCGGACGCTCAGCGTCGAAAGAGGCGTATGTCATCACGTAAATTCCTGTATATTCTGATTGCTGCGAAAGTTGTCGTACTGGGGTTCAGTATCGCCCTGGTCCTGTTCCTGATGAAAACCTGAAGACCGGTCCTTATCCTCGCAATTAATCGTTGACACAAGCTCCGGGGAGTGCTGATCTCTGGCCTCTGACAGAGTTCGGGTTTGGTTTCGCACGCATAGCGGACTGAGTGTTCGGCAACGTCGGGCAGACCCGCTAATATCAAAAGGTAGTAAATGGAGAGAAGTATGAAGAAGTCAATGGTTGTCGGATTAGTTCTGGCAATGGTGCTGGGCGTTTCGTGCAAAGATGCAAAAAAAGAGGCCCTGCTTGCAGAGGTTGCAAAGCTTGAGGCCGAACATAAGGCGGTGAGCGACGAGCATCACAGCCAGTTGCATGCAGGCCATGATGCACTGAAGGCCGATCACGATAAGGTGAAGGCGACGGTTAAGAGCAAAGAAGGCAAGGCCACGATTGAGGCGCATGAGAAGCTGATGGCGCAGCATGAAGAGCTCATGTCGCAACATATGAAGATGATGGACGAACATGAGGCCGCCTTCGCGAAACTCAAGGACGGCAGCATGTCGACGGCCGATATGGAAAAAGAGATCGCCCGCATCCGCTCTGAACATGAGAAGATGACGCAGGAGCATAAGGCGATGATCGAAGAGCACAAAAAGATGGAAGAAGAGCATAAGACTGTAAAGTAAATCTCACGAATCGTCTTAGCTTTTTGATCAGGCTGTTCCGGAAACCCGGCGTGGCGTCCGGAGCAGCCTCTGAAAAGTTCTTGTAGTCTGATGGGCCCGTCGCATCCTCTTTATCATGCAACCCATTCGAATTATCCTGACGGGCTTAATCGCCCTGAGCCTGCTTCAGTGCGGCAAAGAGCCGTCTGCTCCGCAGACCTCAGGCGAAGTGACCGTTGAAATCACCGGAAAGACGCTAACCGGCACCATCGTCTCGGGAGCGACGCTGCTTGAGACGATGGAGAAGCTGAAGGCGGCCGGCCTGATCCAGTTTGAGGCCTCGGGCACGGGCGAGATGATCATGGTTGACTCCCTGAACGGGCAGAAGAATGAAGGGGCCGGCGATACAAAGCGCAACTGGCTCTATGCGCACAACGGAAAGCTCTCGCCGCTTGGCATCGGTCAGCTTAAACTGAATCCTGGCGATCGCATCACCTGGTGTTTCGTGCTCTGGCAGGACCGGGAGAGCTGTAAGTAAAAATCGCTTTGCCTTCTGAGACAGGACGAAAAGATTGCACTGTTTACCGGAATCGGGGGATCTATGAGCTTTAATCGTTTCAAATCTGAAGATGCAGGTCGCATCCTGCTTTTTACCATCCTTGTAGGCTTTGCCGTGCTGGCCCGTACGATGGAGCATGCGCCGAATTTCACGCCGGTCGCCGCCATCGGCCTCCTGGGCGGCTATCTGTTCCGCTCGCGTCTGGCCGGACTTCTTTCCGTCCTCGCCGCCATGTTTGTAAGCGATCTCATCATCGGCTATGAAAGCGTGACGATGCGCGTCGTTGTGTATCTCGCTCTCAGTGTGCCTGTTCTTCTTGGTTCGGCTCTGAAGAGCGTCAAAGGCGTAAAACTGGGATTCGGTCTTGTCGGTTCTTCCCTTCTTTCTTCGGTGTCGTTCTACCTGACGACGAACCTGGCCGTCTGGGCCTTCAGCGGAATGTACGAGCATACGATGCAGGGCCTTGTCCTCTGCTACACCTATGCGCTGCCCTTCCTGCGTAATACCATGATCGGCGACCTCTTCTACACCGGAGCCTTCTTCGGTATCTACGCCGCCGTGCGCCATTTTGCCTGGCGTCCGGTTACATCAGCAGCCTGATGCAATCCGGCCCCCGGCGCCGCTTCAGACTTCGTTACCTGCTCCTGCTGGCCGTTGCCGCAGGAGCTTTCGTTTTTCTCGGCCGCCATGCCTGGCGCGAATGGCGCTGGCGCTACATCGTTATCCATCATACGGCCTCCGATGCCGGGAATCTCGAATACTACCGACGTCTGCATAAAGAAGAGCGCGGATGGCCTGATATCGCCTATCACTTCGTCGTTAATAACGGCGCCTCAAATACCGTTCCCGGCCAGATCGAAGAGAGCAATCTCTGGAAGGAGCGCAGCCGCGGATATTCGACTCGCAATACCTACGTGAATACGGTGGGCATCGCCGTCGTCATGGTGGGCAATCTTGAACGACATGCGCCGACAACGTTACAGTATCAGTCTCTTGTAAGCCTGCTTGTCACACTTGCGCGTGAGTATGATATACCGCCCGAGCGCATCATAGGGCATCGCGAATTACAGCAGACGAAATGCCCCGGACAGCATCTTGATATGGCGAAGCTGCGCGAAGATGTGGCGCGGGAGCTTGCGAGATAGAATGCCCGGCAGGTAATGCTGCTCGCTTCTTTCCATTACGTTCACTCCAGTGCCGCGCCGAACTGCGCAGGCCGGAGGTGCGTCCGTTTTGTTGTTGTCGTCAAAGGCACGTTCAAAAAACTGACACTCTGTCCGCACCTCAAAAGGCAGGGCGGATATTCCGCCGTTTTCCTCTGGACTCAGAACCCTGGTTCCATCCGAAAACCGCAGCAGGCAAGGGCCTGCATTTTTACTGGATGGAGACCAGGATTTGAAAACACTTACACCAACAAAAGAAGCGACGTCATTTGAAGAGTTCGGCTTCGCCGATACGATTCTGCAGGGCATCAAAGAAGCCGGCTTCGAAACGCCGAGCCCCGTACAGAGCCTTGCCATTCCGGCGTTACTTGAAGGCCAGGATGCGACCGTAATGGCCGCCACCGGCACTGGAAAAACGGCAGCCTATGGCCTGCCCTCTCTCGATTACCTCGTGCGTCATCCGAAAGAGACCATGCTTGTCATGGCTCCGACGCGAGAGCTTGCCGGACAGATCAGCGATGAGCTGTATCGCCTTGGCAAATTTGCAAACATCCGCAGCATCGCCATCTATGGCGGCCGCTCCTACGGACGTCAGACAGACATCATCAGCCGCGGAGTAAACGTAATCGTCGCCACCCCCGGTCGTCTGCTTGATCTGCTTGATTCCGGACGCCTGAAATTCTCGCCGTCCATCGTCGTTCTCGACGAAGCCGACGAGATGCTCGATATGGGCTTTCTCGACGACATCCAGCGCATCATGGACTATGTACCCGATCGCGCCCAGACGCTGCTTTTTTCGGCGACGCTGCCTGCTCCGATTCAGGGGCTGATTAAGAAGTTCCAGAAGAATCCGGTCATGCTGAAGGCGGCCGGCGCCGGTTCGGCCAGCCTGCAGATCGACCAGAGCTTCTATGTCGTCGGCGAAGAAGAGCGCGATCTGGCCGCTCTGCGCCTTATCGAATCGATGAATCCCGAGAAGTGCATCGTTTTCTGTCGCACGCGCGAAGAAACCGATCGGCTAACCTCAACGCTGCTCGGTCGCAGCTTTCCCGCCGCTCCGCTTCATGGCGATATCGATCAGTCCCGACGCGAGAAGACGATCCGTGATTTCCGTCAGGGACGCGTAAAGATTCTCGTCGCCACCGACGTCGCCGCACGCGGCCTTGACGTCGCCGACGTATCACACGTATTCAACTACCATATTCCCGGTAACTCTGAAAGCTATATTCACCGTATCGGACGAACCGGTCGTGCCGGACGTTCGGGCGAGGCCATCACCTTCGTCGCACCGGGTGAGATGCGCCGTCTTCGCATGCTGAAGCAGGCCGTCGGCGATATCAAACCGGCATCGATTCCGACTCTGCGTGATCTGCGCCGCCGCGAGGTGGAGCGTATGACGGGTCTGGTTAACGAAGCCGAAGGCACCAAAGAGGCCGTGCGTCAGGTCGAGCGTCTGGTCGAGGCCGGATTAACGGCCGAAGAGATCGCCGTCAGAGCTCTCAGCCTTCTTATTCAAAAAGATGCGCCCACGGGCCCCGAAAAGATCGGCTGGGAAGTGGATCGCATCAACGAGTTCCTCTCTCGACCGGCGCCGCGCTCGTCTTCGGGCGGACGTGGGTTCCCGTCACGGGGCGGTTCGCGTGGACCGAGCAGGGGCAGCTATGATCGCGGATCCGGTAAGGGCCGCAAATTTGAATCCGGTGATTCCGGTCGGCGTCGCAGCTGATCCGGGTAACTGCTGAAGGCGATGCGGTTACGCTCGGCGTCAAAGGCGTAGAGCGTAAAACCCGATTCGCTGGCAAGCAACTCTCTCTCTTCTAAAAAGTCTCGCCACGCATCGGCGGCATCGGCGTCGATGGCGAAAGCGAGCAGATGAAAGCCCGCCTCTTTATCGTGAAAGGGGCGGGATTTTTTTTTGCCTGCATGATCGGCCCGTTCGAGCATGAGTATGGTCGGATGGCAATCCAGCCAGACGGAGCGAAGTCCGCGATCGTCATGATGCCTCGATAGTTCCTTAAAGCCAAGCGACGTATAGAACTGCGTCTGCCGCTCTACGTCGTCACAGGCAAGGGCGATATGATGGATCATGGCGCCCTTGCGCAAGCCGGGGCTCTCGTCTTTCATGCTTCTTCCCGTATCGTTAACATATCCAAAGGCCCTGGCGCCTGATCCGACTCAATTCAGTCCTTGCAGAAATTCCTGAAAGACGGCGTTATACTGCGCGAAGTTATCGTCGATGGACCGGGCATGAACGGCATTCCAGTCGGTTAAAAGCAGGCGACAGGGAACGCCGGCCTTGAGCAGCGTCGAGGCGATCTCTTCGGAATGTCGCGGAACCGTATACGTATCGGATAGCGAATGCACGACCATGACGGGCGCCTGGACCTGCGCGGCAAAGCGAAGCGACGAAGATTCGTCGGGATCAAAGCCGGCTCGCAGACCGGCCAGTACAAAAGCGCCTCCGGTAAAGAGCAGGCTGCCCTGTGTATAACGCTGCACCGCCTGTTCGGTTACGATCGTGCGCATGGCCGTGTAGGGCGAATCGACAAGCAGGAACCAGAAGCGGCGCTTTGAATGACCGGCGGCCTGAAGCGAGGTTGCCGCCCCGTAGGATTCGCCGATCAGCGCCGTATGTGCGTCGTCGACGCCTGTCTTCTTCTGTAAGAAATCGACGGCGGCGAGCAGATCATGTTTCTCGTAGAATCCAAACGTGCCATAATCGCCTTCGCTTTCGCCGTGGCGTCGGGCGTCATAGAGCAGCAGATGGCAGCTTTGGTCTTTAAGAAGCGGCGTATATTTCAGCATGCCGTAGCGGGTGCCGCTGAAGCCATGATGAAAAACGGCGGCGCAGGGGCGATCGCCGCGAAAGTACCATCCGCGAAGCGTTGTGCCGTCATCAGGATTCTGGAAAGAGACGGCCTCGGGTTCGGCCAGGCCGAAGTCGGCCACCGAGCCGATCTTTAACCGAATCCGATCGGCCTCAAGGGTCCGGCTGTTAAAGGCGACGACCTGCGAGCTGAAATACCAGCTCACGCCGAAATAGATGCACAGAAGAGCGCCGACGGCCGCCGACCCTCGTTTTATGTTCGCTTTTCGCATATCCCCTCGCTACGTTTCGGATCAGTGTCTGAGCCGATCTTTATCTCTTTTTAAAATCGCTTCCGTTGCCTGTTGATACTATCGACATTCGGCGTTAATCGAACCGACGTATTCTGGCGCCAGAGAAAAGGCCGACGGTGCGCCGGCAAACTTCAGATCGTCGCCTTTGATCTTCTTCTCTTTATGCAGTCGTTCCCAGTCCTTAACAAAAGGAGCTGAGAGTGGTTTGAAAGACCAGTGCCACGGCTCGAATTCATAGCCTTTGTTGCGGCCTTCTGTATAAACAAGGCAGAAGCCGTACTGCGGAGCATGGGCAAGCATCCACTGATAGAGCTTCTTGCCTTCGCCCGATCGATAGTAGTCGACGGTCAGGCTGTTGATGTCGAAGTCCGTGCCCCAGTGATGTCGCGATGTGCCCGGCATAGAAGAATACGTAAGGATGCGCCGCGCTCGCTCCACCGGATCTTTTACCGTATTGAGGCGGATGCCGCCGACGGCCACATTACCGTTCCACTTGGATTCCCAGATGCTCTTCTGGCTGGCGAAGTTGCGTGTGCCGCTCTGCACCCAGAACGGAACGCCGGGAAGGTCTTTTTGAATCTGGGCATACATCTTCTGGATCGCCTCAAGGGCCTCGCGACGCAGATAGATGCCGCGGCCGCGATCGGGAATGCCGTAAGAAGCGGCCGTCGCGAAGGCAGGATGACGATCAGGAGCGAACTGGCCTGTAAGATAGCTGGTCGGATCAATATCGCCGTATAGATCTGGAGCGCCGGCAGGCTGCGAGCAGAGCGGCAGAATACAGACAAAGAGCGGGAAGAGAAGAGAGAGACGGCGGGAGAAACGTTTCACAGTGATGAACGTATTGCCCGCTCGATGAAGTTGTCAATCAAATGTCAGAAGCCAGGATGGCTTCGATACCACTTTAACGTCAGACCAATCGCTTCATCTTTTCATCAAGGTAGTGTGCATGGTGTTCGAGATGCCATGTGCAATACGACAGGATCGTATGTACGGTCTGCTCGCCGCGCTGCGGATGTAATCCGACTCTGTTAAACTCTTCGCCGGCAAGCGACTTCAGCCAGGAGGCCGTCCAGTTGCGCAGAGAGCGAAGGGCCTGCATCGTTTCGTCGATGGAGGCGCTGCGATAGAGGCCTTGATTGATGAAGTCGTCCTCCTGCCATACTGTAAAAGCCGGACGTTCTTCTGCAACGGCGCGACGCATACGATGCACGAAGGCGATCTCGGCATCGAGCAGGTGGCCGAGCAGCATGCGGCAGGACCAGGTGCCGGCCGTGCCGTCGAATGTGCGATCGGCCTTCTCTTCGGTCAGATCGGCGAGGCCAGGATGGATCTTGCTGATCCCGGACGTATAGGCGTCGGTCAGATCGCTGTGCGACAGGGCAAGGAAGGCGGAGATCTCGGGTTTTGCGCTCATAATCCAAAGGTAAATCGAAGAGTTTTTTTGCACAGGAAAAAAAGCAGCATTGTAGGAATTGGGCAGTCGGCTGAGGCCACTTTGTGAAGGCAGAAGAATTTAACCGCGAAATACGCGAAAAAGGAAATGGTGAACCACCGTTGAACCCGGAATTTAGGAGCAAACATGAGAGCAGATAGGGGAAGAGCGAAGACAGCCTATCCCCGGATCAAACCTTTAGCGTATCTCGCACTTTTCGCGGTCAATAAATTCTGAGCGCTTCATCCCATCAACCTGTCGGCGTTCGCTGCCGCGCAAATACCTCACCCCTCCACTCTTCCCTCTGTGCCCTCCGCGCCCTCAGCGGTTCCCCTTTCTTCCTGTCTTCCGGTTAACGCTACGATAACCGACGCTCGTTCAGTTATCGCCGTTTTCTTCTGTTCTATTTTTAATCTATGTTTTTTATTATTTGCAAGGTCTTCTCATGGAAAACGTCTTGCAAATATCACACTGTCGTAATTATGTAACACATCACTGTTCGTGAGGTGCTGATGCATGGAAGTCCGACAGGTCAATCCGGGAACGGAACGCCCGATCGAAAAGCTCTCTTCGGCCGATACTGATCTTCTAAAGAAGATGTATCGCGAGATGGTGCTGATCCGGCGCTTTGAAGAAGAGGCGGCGCGAGCCTATGCGATGGGCAAATTTGGCGGCTTCTGTCACCTCTATATCGGACAGGAGGCCGTCGGCACGGGAGCGATCAACGCCCTGAACGAGCGCGATTACATACTTTCTACTTATAGAGACCACGGACATGCCCTTGCTCGCGGCTGCGATCCAGGAGCGCTGATGGCCGAGCTTTTCGGTAAGCGCACCGGCATCGTCAAAGGGAAGGGCGGTTCGATGCACTTCTTTGATCGTCGCCGCAACTTCATGGGAGGCCACGGCATCGTCGGCGGGCACGTCGCCCTTGCTACCGGTATCGGCTGGGCCATTCAGTATCGGAACGAACAGGCCGTGTGCATCTGCTTCTTCGGCGAAGGCGCCGCCAACATCGGAGCCTTTCATGAAGGCCTGAACCTGGCCGCTCTCTGGAAGTTACCCGTCATCTTTATCTGCGAGAATAACCATTACAGCATGGGCACGCCCGAGTATAAGGCGCTGTCCGTTCCGGACGTCAGCATTCGCGCCGTCGCCTATAATATGGACCGTGATCTTTTCGACGGCGACGACGCCCTCTTCGTACAGAAGAAGGTTTCGGAGCATGTGGAGAAGGCGCGCAGGGGCGACGGGCCGTCTCTGCTTGAGATCAGTACGTATCGCTTTCGCGGTCATTCGATGTCTGATCCGGCGAAGTATCGTACGAAAGAAGAGGTGGAGATCTGGAAGCAGCGCGACGCCATTCTACGTGCACGGCGCATGCTTGAGTTCAACGGCGTCGCCGAGAAGGAGTTCGCCCGCATCGAGGCCGAGATCAAAGATATCGTCACCGCCTCTTTGAAATTCGCCGAGGACTCTCCCGAGCCTCCTGTGTCAGATCTGTATGCCGACGTCTATGCCGTTTAACCGAGGATCATCATGGCAGTAATCAGTTATAGAGAAGCCTTACGCCGCGCCCTGGACGAAGAGATGGAGCGCGATAACAACGTCTTTTTGATGGGCGAAGAGGTGGGCGCCTATCAGGGGGCCTATAAGGTCAGCCAGGGTCTGCTTGAAAAATACGGCGAGAAGCGCGTCGTCGATACTCCGATCTCCGAGCAGGGATTTGCCGGGTTAGGCGTCGGGGCGGCGATGTGCGGCCTGCGTCCCGTTATCGAGTTCATGACCTGGAACTTTTCGCTTGTGGCGATCGACCAGATCTACTCGAATGCGGCGAAACTCTTTTATATGTCGGGCGGGCAGATACCGATTCCGATGGTCTTTCGAGCTCCGGCCGGGGCGGGCGGCATGCTGGCCGCTCAGCATTCGCAGGCCCTTGAGTCGATATACGTGCATTGCCCGGGATTGATCGTCGTGGCGCCGGCGACGCCGGCCGACGCCTGCGGATTGCTGAAAAGCTCCATACGCGATAATAACCCCGTCATCTTCATCGAAGGAGAGGTGCTGTACGGCATGACGGGCGAGGTGCCCGATCAGGAGTTTCTCGTTCCTATCGGCAAGGCTGAGGTGAAAAAAGAGGGCCGGGATTTCACGATCATCACCTGGTCGCGCGGTTACTCCTTCGCTTTAGAGGCGATGGATGCCATACAGAAGCTCGGCTATGATCCGATGATCCTCGATCTGCGCAGCCTGCGCCCGATGGACGAGCAGGCCGTGATCGAGGCGGCGACGGCGACGGGCCGCGTCCTGATCATCGAAGAGAGCTGGCCGCGCGCCTCGATGGGATCGCATGTGGCCGATTTCATTCAGCGGAACTGCTTCTATGACCTGCATGCTCCGATCCTTCGGGTAACGCAGGAGGACGTTCCGATGCCCTACGCCCGCAATCTTGAAAAGCTCAGCCTTCCCAATCCGGTGAAGATCGTTCAGGCCGTCGAAGAGCTGATGAAATACTGAGAACCTGCCTGAAAGGAGCGCGAACATGGCACGTATTCTTGAACTGATGCAACTCTCGCCGACGATGAAGGTCGGTACATTCGTTAAGTGGACGAAAAAGCCGGGCGATGCCGTGTCGCCCGACGACATCGTCGCCGAGATCGAAACCGATAAGGCGGTGATGGAGATGGCGGCCTTTGATACGGGCGTGCTTCTGGGCACGCTTGTAGAACAGGGCGATCAACTTCCTGTCGGAGCTCCGATCGCCATTATCGGCGAGGTGGGCGAAGACATCTCTGATCTGCTTCAGAAGGCGAAGGATCAGCTGCGTTCTCTGCGCGAGCAGGGGGCGGCGCCTGCACCGGCGCGATCCGAAGAGAAGCCGCCGGCGGGGCCGGTGTCGGCGGTCGCCGAGAATCTTATCCCTGATCCTGAGATGCAGCTCCAGGGTGGCGGCGAGCGGCCCGAGGCGAAATCCAGCGCTGCGCCGTCCGTTCGCGAAGATGCGTTAACAGGCGAACCCGTGCGCGCAGCGCATCCGCTGGAGCGCGTCTCGGTCGCCGTCTCGACGATCGATCGCCCGCTACTGGACGAGCCTTCGCTGAACGGCCTTATCGCCCTGCCCGCGCATATAACCCTGGCCCGCTCTTCGTATCGCACACGACATCCGATCAGTCCGCTTGCGCGTAAGATCGCAGAGGCGCACGGCGTCGATATCAGCGTTATCCAACCGGCCGATCGCAAGCGCATCAAGGCCTCTGACGTCGAACAGTTCATCAAGCAGCGCGGCTCATCCCCCGGTCGATCGATTGCCGTCGCCCCCGATCGACGAATGGAGATCTCGGGCATGCGGCGCGTCATCGCGAGTCGGCTCTCGGATTCAAAGACGCATATTCCGCACTACTATCTGACGGCGGAGTTCGATGCCACCGCCCTGATCGCCCTTCGCGAAGAGATCAATCAGGGTCTTGCCGAAGGCGAGTCGAAGTTTTCAATTAACGACTTCATCGTGCGCGGATGCGCCCTTTCTCTTAAGAGACATCCGGTTGTGAACAGCTCCTGGCGCGGCGATCATATCGTGCAGTACGGTCGGGTCGATGTCGGCATCGCTGTCGCCCTCGATCAGGGCCTGATCACTCCCTACGTGCGCAATGCCGATCAGCTCAGCCTGCGCGAGCTGGCGGCGCGCATCCGCGAGCTGGCGAAGCGAGCGAAGGATCGCAAGCTGAAGCCCGAAGAGTATTCCGATGGCACGTTCACCGTTTCAAATCTGGGTATGTTCGGCATCCGCGATTTTGCCGCCATCATCAACGAACCCGAAGCGGCCATTATGGCCGTCGGCGGTATCTTTGACAGAGCCACCGTGAGGGATGGACAGGTCGTGGCGACGAAGACGGTGACCGTGACCCTGAGCTGCGATCATCGCGTCGTAGACGGAGCGGAAGGGGCGAGCTTCCTTGCGACCTTCAAGCACTTTATGGAGCATCCGCCGCTTCTGCTTGTTTAAAGCGACATGACCTTGTTTCAAACGGCAGTGAGCCGCGTATGCGTTTACAGCCTCTTGTTCGGCATGTTCCTGTTAACCGTGCCGCTTTACAGAGCTATCTGGCAGGGAAAGGCGCGGTGGCCATCCGCAGAAGCGCCGCCGATGCCTATGCGAAGAACCAGAGGATCAAGCAGAAAGCGGCTCTCGGAGTTTTTTCGCAATTGTAAGAACGGGAGCGTGATAAAAAAAGATATTGCACGGCCGTTTCCCTGCGGCATAATGCACCGTGGATAATCGACGTCAGTTCCCTCGTATCATGGTCTTCAATCTGGGAATCGCATTTCAGTCCGAAGCTGGAGAGCGTTTCGATGTTGTGAATGCAGCCGACGGCGGTCTCTGCCTCAAGCGCCATGGGGCGCCGAAGGTTGCTCCAGGGCATCCTATTGCCGGGAGGCTGAGCTGGCCAGAAAAGAGCATCGAGAAGGACGTCAGAGGTGTGATTTGCTGGTCCCGTTCGGTCGATGATGGAGATATGTTCTATGGAGTTCATGCCGACGTCTCCTGGCTGATGGACACGCTTGGCGATGCGCCCCAGCTCGAAATCGGAGACGGAATACCTTGATCTATTCGGAATCCGCCCTTGCGCGGCGGATCTTTTCACGATTCTTACCCGCCTATGCTTCGAGAGCCGGTTACTTCGAAGGCGTCTCGCCCGAAGGGCTTTTTCCCGTAGGCATCTATCCTATTCCCGTGCATCTGGCGCCGGCGGCAAGCCTCGACGGAATCTGGGTTGATTCGGCGCACGCCCCTGAGAACAGTAGAGAGCTGGCGGCGCTGCTGCAAACGCTCGGCGCCGGTGGCATCGGCGTATTGTTTCTGCGTACGAAGCACTGGAATCGGCGGGCTATTCGCGATTTCTGTCGCGGTGCGGCTATGCAGCTGCTGTTCTTGAGCCCGATTCCCGCGAAAGGGCGCGTGAAGCTGACGCCTGCCGGATTGCCCGTTCCGAAGAGCATTCTGCGCCGTTTCACTCTGCGTTTCGTTACGTCTTTTTTTCCGTCGTTAGCCGGTCTTTTCGGGCGCGAGCTTTTCGTCATCGTACAGAAAAGCCCCGCACGTCACCGCGAGACGGACGGCATGCGACTGAGCGTCATCATCCCCGCTATTACTCCCGATCGCCTTCATCAGTGGGAGGACTTTATCGCAAAGCATCGCGTGCACGAGATCGAGCTGATTTCGGTCGAAGAGGATGTGATGCCGACATCAAAATCAGGCTCAACGATTCATGTGCAGCATTACAGAGAGGCGGGAAGAGCGGCGGCCATTCGCAGCGGGCTGCTGCACAGCCGCGGTAAATCCGTTCTGCTGGATAACGATCAGCGCTGTGCGCCCGCCTATCTATTCGATCTCATGCAGGCGCGCATGCAGGCGAAACAGAGGGTCGACGTCGTCGCCGGTCTCGATGCCGCCGAGCGCCCATGGTGGCCACGTCGATTTCTTAACCGGTGGCTGACGGGATTCGCTGATCCCGAGCCTCTGTATCTTCTTCTTTCAGATAAGGCGATTCGCGATCTCATCGACGTGCATCCCGATCAGTTAAGCGGCTATGCATACGCCACCGGATTGCGCCTGCGCTCCAGACTGCAAATCGAAGAGGCCGATCTTGTAATCGAGCCGCCGCTTCCGCCGCGTAAGATCAAAGCGCCGTCGATCTTTTCGTATCTGATTTACAGACTGAGACGCGGTGCGATCTATCTGCTCTTTCCATTATTATTGCCGGCGCTGCTCCCCGTTCCCGCTGCCTTTCCCGCTTCGCTGCCTGAATGGAGCGATCTGATTCCTGGTGAGGCGATTCGCTCGCAGGCGGCCCGGCCGATCGAGCTTGAGCACTGGACACAGATACCCGATACAGCGTTAACGCTTGGCGCAAACGCCGCTCTGCTTGCAGAGAAAGGCCTGGCAATCGTCGTGCATCGGGGGCATGAGGTTGTCGATCGCATGATCCGACCCGAGCTTCAGAGAGAGTTAGCCGCTCGCTTTTTTTTTGTTCTGATTGTGGGGATGCTGATTCACGTCTGGAACGTCGTTTCGGTCTTCGGGCGTCCGTCGGGCTCGCTTCTGCCGTGGATCATGGCGCAGGCCGAGGCGCTTTCCATTCTATCTCTCTTTCTTGAGTTCGAGCCATCCGCTTTGCAATGGACGACGACAATGCCGGCGACTTTTCTGCCTGTTGTATGCGGCTTCCACCTCTTATTCCTCGGGGTCTATTTCTGGCTCTTTCGTTACCGAACGTGAGCGCAGAAAGGCCGACGCCTCAGAGAGCATAACTCCGAAAAGAATGATGAAGCCGCCGATCCATTCATGGGCGCCGGGCCAGATGCCCGGATAGACGATGGCGATAAGCGTCGCGAAAAGCGGTTCCATGGCATAGAGTATCGAGGCGCGCACAGGCGTCGTGGCGCGCTGGTACTTGAGCATGATAAAGACCGTGATCAGGCTGGCAGGAATGGCAAGATACAGAAGCAGGGCGATCGATGTCGGCGTCCAGACAGGAGCGGGCGCACCATTAAGCAAGGCGAGGGCGAATCCCGCGGCAGAGCAGAGCAGGAACTGCGAGAACAGTATCGAGGCCATGCGCCCCTCGGAATGTGTGCGATCGACGGCAAGGATATAACCGGCAAAGGCGCCGGCCGAGATAAAGGTGATCCAGTCGCCTCGGTTGATCTCGCCGGCGGCAGGCTGCACGAGCACATAGGCCCCCGTCAGAAGAACGGCGGTGCTGATATAGTTCCAGAGAGTCGGAGCGCGACGATCCCACACGGCCTGAAAGACGAGCACATAAATCACGAGCAGATAGGTGATAAAGGCGGACTTCGCCGGCGTCGTATAGGCAAGGCCGAGCGTTTGCAGATAGAAGCCCGAGAAGGTGAGGGCGCCGAGCACGATGCCGTCGCGAAAGCCCGCCTTGACCTGATTGAGAAATCCGCCGCGGAAAAGAAAGGGCAGAAGAACGAGCGAGGCGACGGCAAAGCGCAGGGCGACGATATAGCCGGCGTCGGCATAGTGCAAGAAGACACTGATGGCAGGGAAGGTGCCGCCCCAGATCATCGTAGCGAGGATTAAAAAAAGCTCGGCCCGGAATCGGCGGATCATAAACGTATCCCGATGTTCTCTTTAACGGCTCTGGATTTATCTGTCATCGTCCTCTATTTCGTCCTGGTCATCGGAATCGGCTTCACCATGCGAAAGCGGGCGGCGTCCGGAGTCGACTCCTATTTCCTTGCCGGGCGTTCGCTTGCGTGGTGGTGGCTGGGAACGTCCATCGTCGCGACGACCTTCTCGGCCGATACGCCGCTTGCCGTCGCCGGCATCACGGCGAAGCAGGGGATCTCGGGAAACTGGTTCTGGTGGAGCTGGGTTCTGAGCTACATGGCCGTCACCGTATTTTTCGCGAAACGCTGGCGACGCACCGGAGCGCTGACCGACGTCGAGTTTACGGAGCTGCGCTATGGCGGACGTCCGGCGGCGACGCTTCGGATAACGAAGGCCTTCTATCTCAGCGTCATCATGAACAGCATCATCCTCGGATGGATCTTTCGTTCGCTGAGCAAGATCTTTCTTCCCTATATTCGCTGGAGCGAACTCATCGGGCCGGGCGCCTACGACGCCTTCGTTTCTGTCTGGCCGTCTATGCTGCATCTCGATTCGCCGAACAGCACGCTGACGTTGCTTGTGAGTCTGTCGGTGATCCTGATCTATTCGAGCATGGGCGGCATTCGAAGCGGCGTCATCAACGATCTCATTCAGTTTACGATGGCGATGGGAGGCTCGATCCTTTTCGCCTATCTTGCCGTGCAATCGGCAGGAGGTATGGATCAGGTCGTGCATCGCGTCGAGGCCATCGATCCGGGGCTGCTATCGTTCTTTCCCGACTTCAATCAGATCCCCTGGACGGTCTTCGGCGTGTATTTCGTCGTGCAGTGGTGGGCGCAGTATTTCTCGGACGGAACGGGGTATATTGCACAGCGCATCAACACGGCGCGAAGCGAGCGGGACGCACAGCTGGGCTCGCTCTGGTTTAACGTGGCTAACTATGCACTGCGTACCTGGCCCTGGGTTATGATCGGCCTTGTCGGCCTTGCTCTGTTCCCGCCCGCTTCAGATGCCTGTGCAAGCGAGGCCGGCGCGATGATCTGCGCCGATCGCGAGATGGCGTATCCGGTTTTAATCCATCACGTGCTCTCGCCGCATCCCGGACTCGTCGGCTTCCTGCTTGCCGGATTGCTGGCCGCCTTTATGAGCACCGTCGATACGCATATTAACTGGGGGGCGTCGTATCTGGTGAACGACATCTACCTGCGTTTCATGCGACGCAAGGCGGGGCGCCTGGAGCAGATGATCGTCAGCCGTCTCTGCGTCATCGGCATCGCCATCGTCGGATTGGTCATCGCCACCTACACGACGTCGATTGAGGCCGCCTGGAAGTTCCTGCTTGCGATGGCGGCCGGGCTCGGTCTACCGCAGATCCTTCGCTGGATCTGGTGGCGTGCTAACGCGTGGACGGAGGTGTCGGGCATGATCTCGTCCCTTGCCCTCAGCCTGATTCTGTATCCGGCCTTTCCCGAGGCGCCGGCCGAGCATCTGCTTTTTGCCGTCGCCGTCGGATCGGCGTCGATCAGTATCGTCGTCACACTGCTGACCCCGCCTGTTGATGCCGATCATCTGCGCCGTTTCGTCGAGCGAGTCGATCCGCTGGGCGCCTGGTCGGAGTTCCGACCTGCCGGCGCCGAGGGTGCGGCCCGTCGTTTTTTTGCCCACGTCGGATTGTGGCTGCTCTCATGTACGGCCGTTCTCGCCATGATGTTCACGATCGGCTACGCTCTGTTCTCGAACTGGACGGCAGCTCTTGTGGCGGCGGTCGTCATGCTGCTTGCCGGCTATCCGGCCGTGCAGGGCTTTCGCGGTCACCGGCTGCTCTCCTGATTCAGGGGCGGCCGGTCGATCGGGCCCTCCGGCCTCCGCTCTGCCGGATGGCCCGTACAGGATTTTTCTGCTCGCCCGTAAATTCGCGTGCAGGGCATCGGGCGCATGGAATTCAGGTTGAGCCGACACAGTCCGGTAATCCGAAAGCCTCTACTATTAAACGAGGCGGAGAATGTCATGAAGCGTGAGAAAAAGAAATCCATCAGCGAAATATTCGGCAGTCGTGTTTTTAACGACGCGGCCATGAAAGAGCATCTTCCTAAAGAAACCTATAAGGCCATCCGCAAGGTTATCGATAAGGGCGACTCGCTTACCCCCGAGCAGGCGAACATCGTCGCCACAGCCATGAAAGAATGGGCCATCTCGCATGGCGCCACCCACTTCACCCACTGGTTCCAGCCGATGACGGGCTTCACCGCCGAGAAGCATGAGGCCTTCCTGTGGCCGGCTGAAAACGGCAAGGCCCTGATGACCTTCAGCGGTAAAGAGCTGATCAAAGGCGAACCCGACGCCTCTTCGTTTCCCTCGGGCGGCCTGCGCGCCACGTTCGAAGCCCGCGGTTATACAGCATGGGATATCTCATCGCCGGCCTTCCTGAAAGAGGATGAAGGCGGCCTGACGCTCTGCATTCCGACGGCGTTCTGCTCGTATACGGGTGAGGCTCTTGATAAAAAGACTCCGCTTCTCCTTTCGATGGATGCCCTGTCAAAGCAGGCCGTGCGCGTTCTGCGACTTCTGGGTAACCGCAAGGTGCAGAAGGTCGTCGCCACTCTTGGCGCAGAGCAGGAATACTTCCTCATTGATCGCCGATACTATGAGCAACGTCCCGACCTCATCTATACCGGACGCACGCTGTATGGTGCGAAGCCGGCCAAAGGTCAGGAGATGGAAGATCATTACTTCGGTTCGATCAAAGAGCGCATCTCGGCCTTCATGAGCGAGATCGACGAAGAGCTGTGGAAGCTCGGCGTTTCGGCTCGCACGCGGCATAACGAAGTCGCTCCGGCGCAGCATGAGCTTGCTCCGGTATTCGCGACGGCGAACATCGCCTCGGATCATAACCAGATTATGATGGAGGTTATGAAGAAGGTGGCCATCCGTCACGGCCTCGTCTGCCTGCTGCACGAAAAGCCCTTCGCCGGCGTGAACGGTTCGGGCAAGCATAACAACTGGTCGATGCAGACCGACGACGGGCAGAACCTGCTTGATCCGGGCAATACGCCGCACGACAACGCTCAGTTCCTGCTCATGCTCGCCGCCGTCATCAAGGCCGTCGACGAATACGCCGATCTGCTTCGTGTTTCGGCCGCCAATCCCGGTAACGACCACCGTCTGGGAGCGAACGAGGCTCCTCCGGCGATCATCTCGGTCTATCTTGGCGACCAGTTAACCGACATCCTCGAACAGATCGAAGCGGGCGAGTCGCGCGGATCGCGCACCGGCGGGTTCATCGACGTCGGAACGTCCGTGCTTCCTCCTCTGCCGCGTGACGCTTCTGACCGTAACCGTACCTCTCCTTTTGCCTTCACCGGCAATAAGTTTGAATTCCGTATGGTTCCTTCTTCTTCGTCCGTTTCGGCTCCGGTGTTCACGCTGAACACGATCGTCGCCGAGTCTCTCTCTCAGATCGCCGATCGCCTCGAAAAGGCGACGAACGTTCAGGAAGAGATCAAGGCCGTCATTAAAGACATCATTCACCAGCACAAGCGTATCGTCTTCAACGGAAACGGCTATTCGGCGGACTGGGTTGAAGAAGCGGCCCGTCGCGGACTGCCTAACCTGGCGAACACCGTCGATGCGGCGAAGGCCATCGTCGCCGAGAAGAACAAGAAGCTGTATGAGAAGCACAAGGTCTTCAAGGCCGGCGAGCTTGAGGCGCGCTACGAGATTACGCTTGAAACCTACATCAAGACCATCCGCATCGAAGCCGGTGCGATGATTGAGATGGCGGAACGTATGATCATTCCGTCGGTCATCACTTACACGAAGATGCTTGCCGATTCGATCAACGCCGTCGCTGCCACGGGAACGGGAGCCGATACGTCGATCGCTCAGGATCGTCTGAAGCAGGTTAGCTCTCTGCTGAAAGACTTCGGCGCCGGTATCGCCGCTCTGCGTGCTGCCTTTGACGAAGCCGAAAACGCTCACCATGGCGATACGTATGCCGTTGCCTGCCTCTGGAGAGATCGTGTTTTCACGGCGATGGGAACGGCCCGCCAGAGCGCCGATCTTCTCGAAGGTCTGGTCGATCAGGACTTCTGGCCGATGCCGACCTATCAGGATCTGCTGTTCAAGGTTTAACTGTGACGTGCGAGGCGGCTAACGCAAGCTGCCTCGCGTTCCATCTTTTATCCACGAAATACACGAAAAGCACGAAAGAAATCTCTTTCTGATTGGCATTCTGTCTGCTCATTCATTTAGAAAAATCTTTGGGTTGGCCTTTTGCGAATGGCTTATTAGATTTCTCTATTCGAGGTTCGCGTATTTCGTGATTTTAGTGGACAAGAGGTTCTTATTCTGAGCTGCAAACTCCGGGGGCATAACATTGTATTGATTCGCTGACGAGTGACGCCGGGACTCTTGTATACTGCTCGATAAACTGATAGGCTTCTGTGTTCGTAAGCTTTCTTCTCATTGTCCACGAAAT
>SWCA01002888.1_pt1 | contig 188945 bp, 191 predicted proteins | sample 4692961 | NCBI WGS metagenome assembly SWCA01 (sample SAMN10267275, study PRJNA491770) | bioreactor metagenome | isolation source: DHS bioreactor inoculated with | place: Japan: off Shimokita Peninsula | reverse complement strand
CGGTCGCCACGCGCCCGCGCGTTGGCGTGTTTTCAACCGGCGATGAACTTGCCGAAGGTCAGCGCCGCCCCGGCGCCATTCACGACGCCAACCGCCCGATGCTGCTGGCCCTCGCCCGCGCAGCCGGGGCAGAGGCGACCGATCTCGGCATCCTGCCCGACGATCTTGCAGCCACCATCCGCGCGTTCCGCGGCCTTGGCGACCGGTTCGATCTCGTGCTCACCTCCGGCGCGGTTTCGGTCGGCGGGCGCGACCATGTGCGCGACGCCCTCGTTGCCGCTGGCGGCACGCTCGACGGCTGGCGTGTGGCGATCAAACCCGGCAAGCCGGTTGCATTCGGCCGGATCGGCGAAACCGCCATCACCGGCCTGCCCGGCAATCCCTTCGCTGCCTTTGTCGGCTTTCATCTCTTCGCCGGTCCGCAGATCGCGCGGCTCGCCGGGCAAGCGCCCCGTGCCTTCGCCGCCACCCCGGCGCGCGCGGGCTTCGAGTGGGTGCGCAAACCGGGCCGCGCCGAGGCCTTTCCGGTGCGCCTCATGGGTCATGACGATCACGGCGCGCCGATTCTCGACCGCCTCGGCAAGAGCGTTTCGGCCACGTTGTTTCCGCTGGCAGAGGCCGATGGCCTGGCCATGGTCCCGGCCGGCATCGCCCATGTCGCACCCGGCGATGCGTTGGCTTGGCAGCCCTTTTGCCAACAGGGGGGTGCAATATGATCCCGCTCGCCGCGATCCGCTTCGACGATCAGGACGTTGATTCTCTCTTCGCCGCCGCCGTCGCCCGGCTCCAGGCCGCCGGTTGGCGGGTTTGCGGCGTGATCCAGTCGCGCGGTTTGGCCGGCGGCGACTGCCATTGCGCCGATATGGACCTGACATCACTTGCCACCGGCGAGGTTTTTCGCATCTCGCAGCCGCTGGGCAATGGCTCGCATGGTTGCCGCCTGCATCCGGGCGCGCTGGCGGAATGCTCGGCGGTGCTGGAGGCCGAGCTTGAGACCTGCCCCGATCTTCTGGTGCTCAACCGCTTCGGCCGGGGCGAGAGCGAAGGCCGGGGCTTTCGTGACCTGATCGCCCGCGCGCTGGAAATGGGTGTGCCGGTGCTGACCGCCGTGCGCCCGACCTATGGCGGGGCATGGGCTGCGTTCGGTGGCGATCTCGCTTGCGATCTGCCGGTGGAGGCCGACGCCGTTCTGGCCTGGGCCGAGACCCTGAAGGAGCGCCGCGATGCCGCTTGATGGCCAGAACGATAGCCTCGTGGACCGCTTCGGACGCCGCGTCACCTACCTGCGCCTGTCGGTAACCGACCGCTGCGATTTGCGCTGCACCTACTGCATGTCGGAACGGATGCGGTTCGTGCCGCGCGCCGATCTGCTCACCCTCGAAGAGCTGGCGCTGGTGGCCGAGGAGTTCATTCGCCGGGGCGTGCGCAAGATCCGCCTGACCGGGGGCGAACCGCTGGTGCGGCGCGATGTGATGAGCCTGTTTCGCGCCCTTGGCCGCCACCTCGATACCGACGCCCTCGACGAGGTGACGCTTACCACCAACGGCACCCAGCTTGCCCGTTTCGCGGATGAGCTTGCGGCCTGCGGCGTGCGCCGCGTCAATGTCTCGCTCGATACGCTCGATCCTGCCCGCTATCGCGCCGTCACAAGGCTGGGCGATATCGGCAAGGTGCTCGCCGGGCTCGACGCCGCCCAGGCCGCCGGGCTCAAGATCAAGCTCAACGCCATCGCCACGCGCGGCGCCTTCGAGGCCGAGCTTGACGATCTGATCCGCTTTTCCCACGGGCGCGGGATGGACCTGACCCTGATCGAGGAAATGCCGATGGGCGAAGCGGTGCGCGACCGGGCGGTGAGCTTTCTGCCGCTCGACGCGCTGCAAGCCGATCTGGCGCGGCGCTGGACGCTGTCGGCGCTCAGCACCGGCACCGGCGGCCCGGCCCGCTACCTTCGGGTGGGCGAAACCGGCGGCCGGATCGGCCTGATCTCGCCCTTGTCATGCAATTTCTGCGCCACCTGCAACCGGCTGCGCGTCAGTGCCACCGGCCAGCTTTATCCCTGCATGGGCAACGAAGGCGCGGTTGACCTGCGGCCGGCCTTGCGTGAAACGCCCGAGGCATTCGGATCGCTGATCCAGCAGGCGCTCGCAGGCAAGCCGCGCGGCCACAACTTTGATGCGGCCCGGCTCGGCACCCCCAGCCTGCCGCGCCACATGTCGGTGCTCGGCGGATAGAGCAAGCGCTCAGTTCTTGTCGACCGGCCGCGACCGCATCCGCCGCGCGGTTTCGCGCTCGGCGCGTTTGCAGCGCATCGGCGGAAGGCCCCGGTCCATCAGGTCCATGTCTTCCAGCACCATGTCGCCCATCTGTTTGAACGCCACGTCCATCGCCCCGGCCCGGTGCGCCGAGCGGATCAGTCCGGCCATGCGGCGCGCCCGGTGATCGCGCGCCAGCGGCTCCTGTGGCCAGACATCGCTCGCCGCCACGATCCGCCCCGCCTCGACGGCATCGAGCAGCGCCTCGAAATCGACCACGTCGGCGCGGCTGAGCAGGATGAAGGCCGCCCCCGGCCGCATCCGGGCAAACTCCTCCGCCCCGAGGAAGCCGCGGTTTTCGGTGGTCACGGCGGCCATGACGAAAACGAAGTCCGACCCGCTGAGCACCGCGTCGAGACTGGCGGGTTCGACCCCGTGATCGACAAGGATCGAGGGCGGCAGCCACGGATCATGCACCTTGATGTTGCAGCGGAATCCGGCAAGCAGCCGGTTCAGCGCCCGGCCCAGATCGCCAAAGCCGACAATGCCGACATCGGCACCGGTGAGCAGCCGCACAGAGGCGTTGCCATCGCCGCCCCACAATTCCCGCCCGGCCTGGAAATCGGCGTCTGCCGGGCTGATCCCGCGCGCCAGATCGAGTGCGAAACCAAGCCCGATCTCGGCCACCGGCAGCGCGAACACCGCCCCGGTGGTCACCACGTGGATGCCACGGGCAAACACCTCGTCATAAGGCATGTTGTCGAGCAAGTTGCTCTCGACGTTGAGCACGGCGCGCAGCCCGGTCATCTTCGCCAGCGTTTCCGACGAGATCGGCGGCTGGCCGAGCACGAAGCGGGCCTGCGCCAGCAGGTTGTCATCCAGCTCCGCAACCGCCGCCTCCGGCACCTCGACAAGCTCATAGCGTTGCCGCAGAAGGGCCAGTTTTTCCGGGGTGAAGATCAGTTCGAGCGTGCGCGGTTCGGGGGCGCAGATCACCAGCGGTTTTTGTGGGTTGGTCATGGTGTATCCTCCGGGGATGAAAATAAACCGATTTACTTTGAGGGTAAACCGATTTATTTCTCGATTCGAGCCGATAATGGCAAGCATGGGGGGAGACCGTGCCGCAGGACGAAACGCGCAAGACGCCGCGACGGGCGACGATTCACGATGTTGCGCGGAAAGCCGGCGTTTCGGCGGCCACCGTTTCCAAGGTCATGCGCGGAGTCGCCACCGTCAAAGCCGCCAATGCCGAGCGTGTGCACGAAGCGGTCAAGGCGCTCGATTACCGGATAGACCCGCTTGCCTCGGGCCTCAGGGGCGAAAACCGCCGCATCATCGGCGCCGTCGTGCCCGACCTTGAAAGCCCGTTTTTCGGGGCTCTGGTCACCGGGCTTGAGCGCGCCGCCGAAGAAGCCGGATACCACATGATCGTCGCCTCTTCGCGCGAGAGCGAAGACCGCGAGGCCGATCTTGTCGCCCGGATGAACGATTGGCGCGTGGCGGGCACCGTGCTGGTGCCGGTGCGCTCCGAGCGCGGGCTTGGCGCGCAACAGCTCAAGGCGCAGAACATGCAGGCGGTGCTGGTCGACCGGGTCTCGGCTGACGATCGCTATGATACCGTGACCGCCGACAACTACGCCGCCTCCGCCGCCGTCGCCGACTTTCTGATCGCGGCCGGGCACCGGCACATCCTGCTGCACGGGGCGACCCGCACCTCGAAGGCGATGCGCACCCGCGTCGAGGGCTTCGAGGCGCGCGCCCGCAGCCTCGATCCGGGGGTTACGGTCGATACGTTGGTCTCGGACGATACCCGCGAGGTGCAGCGCCAGGCGATCAACGACTACTTCGACACCCATATCGGTGCCGCGCGCCCGACCGCGGTGTTTTCACTGTCGCAGCACTCGACGCTGCTGGTGCTGTCTGAGCTGCGCCGCCGCGCGGTGGCGATACCGGGCGAGATCGCGCTGGTGGGGTTTGACGATGCCGACTGGATGCAGACCACATGGCCCACGATTACCGTCGTGGCCCAGCCGGTGGCCGCCATGGCCACCGCCGCTGTCGCCGCGCTGCTTGCCCGTGTCGAGGGCGAGACAACGGGCTACCCGGTCAGCCGGCTTGAGCCGTGCAGGATGATCCTGCGCGAATCCGCAGGTCAGGATCACGAATTGTCGCGCCGCACCCGGCGCGGCGGATGAGAACGACACTTGGGTTAGAGGAGGAAACCATGTCCAAGATGAAAACCACCCTGAAACTCGGCGCAGCCTTTGCCGCGCTTCTGGCCGCCACCCCGGCGATGGCCGATGGCGAATATGGCGTGCTGATGAAAACACTGGCGAACCCGTTCTGGGGCGCGATGGGCCAGGGCGTCGAGGATGGCGCAAAGGCCGCGGGCGTTGATTACTACATGCAGGCGGTCGAAAGCGATCAGGCGGCCGAAAACCAGCTCAACGTCTGCAACACCATGCTCGAGCGCAACCCGGTGGCGATGATCACAGCCGCGATCAACTCGACCAACCTTCTGCCCTGCCTGAAGGCGGCGCAGGACAGCGGCATCAAGGTCGTCGACCTCGATGGCAACCTCGATCCCGAAATCCTTGCCGCCGAAGGGATCGACATCACCTTCTCGATCGGCTCCGACAACGTGCTGGCCGGTGCTCAGGGCGCGGAATACATGGTCAGCCAGCTGGGCGCCGACGCGACCGGACCGGTGCTGGTGATCGAGGGCCTGTCGGGCAACATCACCGGGGCCAAGCGCGCCACCGGCTTTGCCGACAAGCTGGCCGAACTGGCGCCGGGGCTCGAGATCGTCGCCTCGCTGCCCGGCGACTGGGATCGCGGCAAGGCCGCCAACATCACCAACGACATCCTGACCCGCAACCCCGACCTCGTCGGCATCTTCGCCGCCAATGACGGCATGGCGCTGGGCGCGGTCGAGAGCGTGTTTGCCGCGGGCAAGGGCGGCGAGGTGATCATCATCGGTGTCGACGGCAACTCCGACGCCGTGAAGTCGATCCAGGACGGACGCCTCACCGCGTCGGTCGCGCAACTGCCCTATCTCGTCGGCAAGCAGGCGGTGGAAAACGTGAAGGTTGCGGTCGAGGGTGGCGATGTCGAGCACCAGGTAATCGTGCCGACGCTCGTGCTCACCAAGGACGTGATGGACGCCGGCACCGAGCCGCTGCTCGAGTTCGTGAAGTAATCCTCCCGGCCGGCGGGGCCTTCGGGCCCTGCCGGCGCAAGTCCTTTACCGGGGCGCGGCGGGCCGCTCGCCGCGCCACCATACGACGAGGCAGGCATGACATCGACAGACCCAACCAGACAAGACCGCGCGCCGAATCTCTGGAAGCGCATCCACGGCGCCTCGATCGAGCGGCTCCACATCCGCCTCGAGAGCCTGATCGTGTTGCTCGTGCTCGGCACGACAATGGCGATCCTGTCGCCCTATTTCCTGTCGGTCAGCAATTTCATGAATATCCTGCTCGCCACCTCCACCATCGGGGTGCTGGCGATCGCGGCCACCTATGTGCTGTCCTCCGGCGGGCTCGATCTGTCGCTTGGCTCGGTGATGGGCCTGTCGGGCGTGGTCGGCGCTGCCGTTGCGGTCAAGCTCGGCGCCCCGACGCCGGTCGCCGTTGTGGCAACGGTCGCGGCCGGGGCGGCGGCGGGTCTGGTCAACGGCCTCATCATCACCCGCGCCTTCGTGCCCGCCTTCATCGTTACCCTCGGGATGCTCGGCATTGCGCGCGGGCTGGCGCTGGTGATCTCGGATGGGCGCGTGATCTATGGTCTGCCCAAGGCGATGGTCTATATCGGGCAGGGCCGCCCGCTGGGCATACCGATGCCGGTCATCATCTTCATCGGCACCGCTGTGGTGATGCACATCGTGCTCGCCTATACGCGCTACGGGCGGCACACGCTGGCCATCGGCGACAACGAGAACGCCGCGCGCACGGCGGGCATCAACATCGAGCGCCACCGCCTCACACTCTACACGCTGTCGGGCGCGCTTTCCGGCCTTGCCGGGCTGCTCTTTGCGACCCGGATCAACTCGGGCGACCCGACCGCCGGGCTGACCTATGAGCTCACCGCGATCACCGCCGCGATCATCGGCGGCACCAACCTGTTCGGTGGGCGCGGCTCGATCCTGGGCACCATGATCGGCGCGCTGATCATGGGCGTGCTGCAAAACGGCCTGAACCTGCTCGCGGTCCAGTCCTATTACCAGCAAATGGCCATCGGTGGCGTGCTCATCCTCGCCGTCTTCATCGACCAGTGGCAGGTGAGAAAGGAGAGCCGGGTATGAGCCTTCTCGAAATCAGGAATGTGTCCAAGAGCTTTGGCCCGGTCAGCGTGCTGCACGGCGTCAACCTGAGCGTCGAGCCGGGCGAGGTCGTCGGCCTTGTCGGCGATAACGGCGCAGGCAAATCGACGCTGATGAAGATCGTCACCGGCATGTATACGGCCGACGAAGGCAGCATCACGCTGGACGGCCAGGACATCTTCCACTTCACCCCCGGCCAGCGCAGGCGAATGGGGATCGAGATGATCTATCAGGACCTCGCGCTCGCCCGCCAGCAGGACGTGGCCGCCAACATCTTTCTTGGCCGCGAACCGACCCGGTCGGTGCTGGGGATGCGGTTTGTCGACCGCGCCGCGATGAAGCGCGACGCCCAGGCGATGATCGACCGGCTGGGCGCGCGCCTGCCCGCGATCAACCGCCCCGTGGGTTCGTTCTCCGGCGGTCAGCAGCAATCGGTGGCCATCGCCCGCGCGCTCACCTTCGACCCGAAGGTGGTGATCATGGACGAGCCCACCGCCGCGCTCGCCGTGCGCGAGGTGCAAGGCGTGCTTGACCTGATCCGCCAGCTCAAGTCCGAAGGCATCGGCGTGATCCTGATCTCGCACCGCCTGAACGACGTGCTTTCCGTCACCGACCGCATCGTGGTTCTGCACCACGGGCGGGCAGCGGCCAACCTCATCACCGCCGATAGCTCGATGGCCGAAGTGGTCTCCGCCATCGTTGGCGGCGGCGAAATGGCCGAGGCAGCGGCCCACGAATCAAGGGGATAACCATGGCCCAGCTTGGCCTTCACACTTTCGCCGCCGCGCCCAAATGGGATGTGCCCGCCATGCGCGCGCTGTTGCCAAAACTCACCGAGCACAAGGTGCGCGTGCTCGAGATCCCGCTGCTCGACCCCTCCGAGATCGACGTGGCCGAAACCCGCGCCTTCGTCGAGGAAACCGGGATCGCGCCGGTCTGCTCGCTGGGCCTGCCGGCCACGATTGACGTGATCGCCGATCCCGAGGCGGGGCTGGCCTTTCTTGAACCGGCCTTCGAGGTGGCGGCGGGTGTCGGGGCCTTCGCGCTTGCGGGGGTGACCTACGGCACCATCGGCAAGATTTCCGGCGCGCCGCGCAGCCAGGCCGAGTTCGACGGCACCGCCCGCTTCATCGCCCGTGCCGCCCGCGCTGCCCGCGCTCATGGCCTCAAGCTCGGCCTTGAGCCCTGCAACCGCTACGAGACCCACATCATGAATACCGGCGCCGATGGCCGCGCCTATTGCGAGGCGGTGGGCGCCGACAACGTGTTCATCCACCTCGACACCTATCACATGAACATCGAGGAAGTGTCGTATGCGCAAGGCATCCGCGATTGCGGCCCGTTCCTTGGTTATGTCCATTTATCCGAAAGCAATCGCGGGGCGCCGGGGGCGGGCACGATTGGCTGGAAAGAGGTTTATGACGCGCTTGTCGAGGTCGGTTTTGACGGGATCACCACGCTGGAAAGCATGAACCACGTGCACCCCGCCATCGCCTCGGCGCTGGCGATCTGGCACCCGGTCGCCAAGACGCCCGCTGACGTGATCGACAAGGGCCTGCCCTTCCTGCATCGCGCGGCAGAGGCGGCCGGATTCCGTTACGATTAGCAGGCGGCGATGATCCCGTTCAGGGGCGGCACGATCTCAGTGGAGGACTAGTGTAAATGAGCGACGTTGCACCCAGCCTGACCCAAACGGCGGCCGAGCTTGCCACCCGGATCGAGGCGCTGCCGATCACCCGAGACCGGCTGTTGATCGCCATCGCCGGCCCGCCCGGCTCCGGCAAGTCCACGCTTGGGCAGGCGGTGACGGCCGAGCTTGTCGGGCGCGGTCGCGCCGCCGTGCTGATGCCGATGGACGGCTTTCACCTCGACAATCGCCTGCTGGAACCGCGCGGCCTCTTGCCCCGCAAAGGCGCGCCTGAGACATTCGATTTCGGCGGCTTTCGGGCCACGCTCGACCGGGTGCGCAAGGAGCCGTCGGTGATCCTGCCGGTGTTTGACCGCACCCACGAGATCGCCATTGCCGGGGCAGAGGAAATCCGCGCCGAAACCCGGATCGTGGTGGTCGAGGGCAACTATCTTTGCCTCGACGAAGACCCGTGGCGCGGCCTCGGGGAATTGTGGGATTTCTCGGTGTTTCTCGACGTCCCGCTGGCCGAGCTTGAGCGCCGCCTGATCGAGCGCTGGCTGTCCTATGGCTTCGATCCCGAGGCGGCGGCGGCCAAGGCGCGGGGCAATGACTTGCGCAACGCCGAGCGCGTCAAGGCCTCGGTCCTGCCTGTCGATCTGGTTGTGTAGGGCGCGGCTTTGTCCTGCCACCGCGTCGCCCAGAAGCGCCCATCGCCGTGATGCGCTCGAGGAAGGGGCGAACGGTTTCAAGGTCGGTGCCGGCGCCAAGGCGGATCATCTCGGCTTCAGACATCGTCAGTCCGGTATCGGCCAGCAGCGGCGGCGGCGTATCGCCCGGCCCGGCGGGCAGCAGCCGAAGGCTGATCTCGTCAAAGTTCAGCCGGGCGGCGAGACTGACGGCGGAAACCGGATCAAGTCCGTTCGCCGTCAGCTGTCCCATGGACTAGTTGTGGGTCATCTTGGTGTCAGGTCAGGGGCGAAAACGCCATCGGCAGCGCGATGGTCGAGCGCATGTCGGGGGTGAGCCAGTCGGGTCCGCCTTTGGGTGGCCAATTGCCATCGGCGACGGACTGGCCGCGCGCCTTGCTGCGCTCTTCAAGCGAACGGTAGGGCCAGATCTGCGTCAGCCTCGGGGCGCCGTCGATGCCATACATGGCGATCGGGCAGGGCGAATACTCCTCCCGCCTGGGCAGCGCCGCCTGCCACTTTTCCATCGTCGGCATCAACCCGTTCATCTTCATGCCGTAGGTGCGGATTTCGTAGAACGGGCCGAGATCGCCGCTCGGCACCGGGCCCATGAAATCCAGTGCGCGGTAGCTTTCGACCGCGTAGCCGGTCAGGTGCTCGAGGCAGCCAAAGGGGTTGTCGGCGCGCGCAAGCCGGTCGCGTTCTGCCAGCATCTCGTCGGCGCTGTCATAGCCGCGCAACAGATACACTTCATTGAGCGATCCGATATCGGAAAACCACGCGCCGTGGAGCCTGCCCGCGCCGGCATCAATCCAGGCTTCGATCCCGGCGGCGGCCTTGCCCGCCCCGAAAATCACCGTGCTGAGAGTGGTCAGTTCATAGATCGACATGTTGTGTCTCCTTGTCGGTGTCGAGGCCCGCGACGGGCTGTTCGGCCAGCACCCGCCCGGCGATATAGCCGAAGGTCATCGCAGGCCCGATGGTGATCCCCCCGGAGGGGTAGTGGCCGCCCATGATCGAGGCGGCGTCGTTGCCAGTGGCGAACAGGCCGGGAATCGGCGCGCCCTGCGCATCCAGCACCCGCGCGGCGGCGTCGGTGACGAGGCCCGCAAAGGTGCCAAGGCTGCCGGGCACGATCCGCACCGCGTAGAACGGCCCGCGCGTGAGCGGTCCGAGCGCCGGGTTGGGCCGGTGCGCCGGATCGCCCTGCACCCGGTTATAGGCACTGGCGCCGCGGCCGAAGTCGGCATCGTCTCCACGCCGGGCGCTCTCGTTGAACCGCGCGACCGTGGCGGCAAGGGTCTCGGCATCTATCCCGATCTGCCCTGCGAGGTCGGCGAGCGTGCGGCCGCGCTTGAGATAGCCGGAGGCGATATGCGGCCGATCGCGGAACGGGAATGGCTTGGCCGCGCCAAGGCCGAAACGGCGGCGGGCAGGCGCGTCGGCGATGAGCCAGGCATGATCCGCCCCGGTGGCAAACAGCGCGGACATGAAATCGTGGTAGCTGTCAGCCTCGTTCACGAAGCGCCGCGCGTCGGGGCCAACCGCGATGATGCCGGGCTTGGCACGGTCGACGAGGTGGGCAAAGCGCGCAACGTCGCCGCCGGGGCGCGGAACCAGCGAGACCGGAGCCCAGGCGCCGGGGTTCACGTAATCGTCCGCCACGCGCCCGCCGGCGCTTTCGCCAAGCGCGAGGCCATCGCCGGTATTGGTCGGCGGCACGGCGGAATGGTGGCCCTCTCCGTCCGGCGCGTGGTCGAACATCCGCGCGATCCGGGCGCGGTCATGGGCAAAGCCGCCGGTGGCCAGCACCACGCCCCGCACCGCCCGGATCTCGTGCGAGCCGATGCGTGCCCCGGTTACCCGGCCGGCCTCGGTGCGCAGGGCCGTTGCCGGGGCATCGGTCAGCAACGTTACCCCAAGATCGAGTGCCGAGCGCAGCAGCCGGGCGACAAGGGCGTTGCCGTTGACCAACCGGGTGCCACGGCCATGAACGGCGCGGTCAAGCACGTGGCGGCCAAGGCGGCGGGCCACGTGGAGCGCTGCGGCGGGGCTGCGGCGCCAGTTGAAAAACTGCGCCATGTCCGCCCCCGACGCGATCCCCATGCCCCAGACCGTCGCCTCGGCCTGCGGCGGGCGCAGCCGCGCTTCCCATTCGCCGAGCCGACGCCCGTCATAGGGCGCTGCGCAAACCGAGCGGCCACCGTCGCGCGCGCCGGGCGTGGCGTGAAAATCGGGCACGCGGTTGCCGTCGATCCAGTCAACTGCCGTATGATCGCGGAAAAAACGCACCATGTCCGGGCCGTTGTGAAGAAAGGCGGCGACGCGCGGATCCTCTGCGCGGTTGCCGATCTCGGAGCGCAGGTAGGCGAGCGGTCCGTCGATATCCTCGGCGATGCCCGCTTCGACCGCGAGCGGATTGCGCGGAATCCACAGCCAGCCCCCCGACCATGCGGTGGTGCCGCCGATCAGGCCGGTCTTCTCGGCCACCACCACGCGCAAGCCGTAATGGGCCGCGGTGATCGCCGCCGAAAACCCGCCAGCACCTGAGCCGATCACGAGAACGTCGCAGTCATGGCTCATTGCCCGGCCGGCCCCTTCAGCAGCCCGGCAAAGAAATGCGAGGCGGGCGCGGCGGCGCCAAGCTCGGCAGCAGCTTCGAACAGCGCGGGCGCAAGCTCTTCCATCCGCCTGACGGGGAAGCGCACCGCGGGGCCCGCGATCGAAAGGCAGCCAAGCACCCGGCCATCGGCGACGCCGCCCGCGCGCACCGGGGCGGCCATCGCGCCCATGCCGTCGATGTAGGTATTCACCGCCACCGAATAGCCGCGTTCGCGGGTCGCGCGGATCACCTCGAGCAGCTCCGCGATGGTGTTGGGCGTGGCAGGGGCGGGGGGCAGGCCCTCGGGGCGCAGCCCGGTTTCGCCGATCAGTGCAAGCACCTGGTCGTCCGTCATGGTCGAAAGCAGCGCCTGCCCGCCCGCCGTTGAGGCCGGGTGCACCCGTATCCCCTGTTCGCGGCCGGGATCGTAGCGCAGGCCTGCCGTCGCCCCCTGTGCCACGGCAACCCAGGTCAGCCCGCGGCCTTCGAGCACCGAGAGGCGGATGAGTTCGCCGGAAGTCTGAGCGAGCCGGTCAAGGATCGGCTGGGCGATATCGGTCACGCCGGAACGGCCGAGAAATCCGAGCCCGAGCGCGGCAAGCCGGATCGTCAGCGCGTAATCGCCTTGATCGCGCGCCTGCCGCACGTAGCCGATCCGCGCCAGTTCGCGCAGCGTGCGATGCACCCCCGAAACCGGCATATCAAGCGCGCGGGCGATGGCCGAGACCTGCATTCCCTCGGGGTGATCCACCATAAGCTCCAGAATCGCCAGGGATTTTTCCAGAACGCTCGACATCGCTACGGCCTCGACACTTGCACCGGCGCGCCGGTGGCGGCTGCGGTTCGGATGGCTTCGATCACCCGCATGTTGGCAATCCCGTCGGCAAGGCTGACAAGCGGCGCGGCGCCGCCGCGCACCACCTCGATGAAATGCGCAAGTTGGGCGATATAGGGATCGGCCGGGGTCACCGGCAGGGTTTCGCGCCCCATCTTTTGGGTCCAGTCCGGCACGCCGGGATGGCGCCAGAGCGTCAGGTCAGGCAGCGACAACGCGGCGCGGGTGCCGGCATAGGCGTGGGCAATGGTGTCATGCGCCGGGAACCGCGCGGTGTTCTCACCCGCCGTCACGTCCCAGGCCCACGGCCCGGCGGCGGCGTCAGAGATCGTCAGCGTGGCGATCCCGCCGGAGGCAAAGCTGAGGATCGCGGCGGCGGTGTCTTCCACCTCGAAGCCGCGCCGCGCATTGGAGGCCACGGCGCTGAGCTCGGCGATCTCACCCCAGAAATGGCGCAACAGGTCGATCTCGTGGATCAGGTTGATCGAGAGCGGCCCCCCCGAGGCGGCGCCGCGCCGCCATGCCACGTCAAAGTAACTTGGTGGTTTGGCAAGTGTCGAAAGCACGGTGGCGGTGACAAGATCGCCCAGTTCTCCACCGTCAATGGCGGCCTTGGCAGCCTTGATGATCGGGTTATGCCGGCGGTGATGGCCGACCAGCACCGGCACGCCGGTCTCGTCCGCCACCGCGATCAGCGACATGGCATCGGCGACGGAATTGGCCACCGGCTTTTCGAGCAACACCGGCAGCCCCGCGCGCAGCAGCGCGGATGCAATCGGCACATGGGTATCGTTGGGCGAGGCGACGATGGCGGCATCCACGCCCCCCGCCTCGATCAAGGTGGCGAGTTCTGTGAAATGCGCGGCGTCGTGCTCCTTCGCCAGCGCCGCGCCACCGATCGGATCGACCACGGCACACAGTTTTGTCCCGGCGGTGCGCGCCAGCGCCTCGGCATGGGTGTGGCCGATGATTCCCGCCCCGATAATGGCAATCCTCAGATCGGACATGGTGCCGCTCCCAGTCTGGTTTCGGGCGTCAGGCTAATCTCGGGGACTAGAAAATGGAAGCAGATTTAAAACTTGAAAGACTTTCCACGTATTGCAAAGATGCCGCGACATTGTGCCACGGCAGATTCGGGTCGGGTGCGTTTCAGGGGAGGGGCCAATGGCCGAGACGTTCGACGTCGCAGTGATCGGAGCCGGGGCCGGTGGTCTTGCCGCCGCGGTGTTTGCCGCGCTTGACGGCGCGCGCGTCGTGCTGATCGAAAGCACCGAGTATGTCGGCGGCACCTCGGCCTATTCCGCGGGCACCACCTGGGCCCCCAATACCCGGTTGGCCAAGACCGTCGACGCCGAAGACAGCCCCGAGCGCGTTCATACCTACCTCGATACCGCCGTTGGCAACCGCAGCCCGCGTGCACTGCGCGAAGCCTTCGTCGATAACGCCCCGCGCGCGATCCACCGGCTGATGGATGACACGGTGATGCAGTTCCGCGCCCGCCCGTTCCATCCCGACTATCTCTATGAGCTTGATGGTTCGACCTCGCATGGCCGCGCGCTCGAACCCGAACCGTTCCGGGCCGAGGCATTGGGGCGTGACCTTGCCATGATCCGCCCAAGCATCCCCGAATTTACCATTCTCGGCGGCTTACAGGTGGACCGTGACGATATCGGCCATCTGCTGAACATGGGTAAATCTCTGAAATCCCTTGCCTATTCGGCGAGATTGATCAGCACCTACTATCTCGACAAGCTGCGCTTTGGCCGCTCGGCCCGATTGGTGATGGGCAACGCGATGATCGGGCGGCTTCTGCTCGCCGCCAAGCAGGCCGGGGTGGATATCAGGCTGAATACGCAAGTGACAGCGATCACGCCGGAAGATGGCGCCAACCGGCTGACGCTGGCAGGCGGCGGCGAGATTCTCGCCACCGGCGGGGTGATCCTTGCCACCGGGGGCTTTGGCCGCCACCCGACGCGCCGCGCCGAGATGCTGCCCGCCCCGCTGGCCGAACACAGCCCCGCCGCGCCCGGCCACACCGGCGCGCTCCACGATATCGCGCTGGGCCTTGGTGCCCGCTACGGCGAGGGCGCGGCGTCAAACGTGTTCTGGGCGCCGGTCTCGAAGCGCCGGCGGCCGGATGGCAGCTGGGCAATATTTCCGCATTTCGTCTTTGACCGCTCGAAGCCGGGGATCATTGCGGTCGGCGCCGATGGGCGACGATTCACCAACGAGGCTCGCAGCTATCATGAGTTTGCGCTGGCCCAATACGCCACCAGGACGATCCCCGCCTACCTGATCACCGATGCCGACGGGCTGAAGAAATACGGCCTCGGCATGGTTCGCCCCGGCGGGATGGGCGCCAAGGCGCTGGTCAAGGACGGCTACCTGACCGAAGCGCCAACGATTGCAGCTCTGGCTGCCGCGCTCGGGATCGACGCCGCCGGACTGGCCGACACGGTCGCGCGGCTCGACGGCTTCGCGGCAACCGGCGTGGATGGCGATTTCCACCGGGGTGAAACTGTTTACGAGCGCGGCAACGGCGATGCCAGCCATGGCCCGAACCCGACACTCGGGCGGATCGGCACTGCGCCGTTCTATGCCGTCCAGCTTTGGCCCGGCGATATCGGCGCGGCCACCGGGCTGGCCACCGACGCCAGGGCGCGGCTGCTCGGCGACGACAACGCGCCGATAGCCGGGCTCTACGCGGTCGGCAACGACATGCAGTCGATCATGGGCGGGGTCTATCCCGGCCCCGGAATCACCATCGGCCCTGCGATCACCTTCGGCTATGTCGCGGCCCGGGATGCCGTCGCCCGTGCGCGCGGCGAGGCCGCGGCATGAGCCGGGTTCTCGTCACCGGCGGAACCGGTTTTATCGGGCGATGGGTGGTTGCCGGGCTGCTCGCCGCGGGCGACGAGGTGACCGTGTTTGACGCAAGGCCAAACCCGGCCGCACTTGACGAGATCACGCCGGGCCTTGCCGGCCGGGTGCGGTTCGTGACCGGCGACATTGCCGATGGATCGGTCGCCGAAGCGGCGCGGGGCTGCGACGGGATCGTGCACCTCGCCGGAGTGATGACGGTCGACGCCGCCGCTGACCCGGTGCGCGCCGCTGCGATCAACCTGATTGGTAGCCTGCACGTCTTCGAGGCGGCGCGGGTGCAGGGGATTGCCCGGCTGGTTTATGTGTCGACCGCCGGGGTGTTTGGCCCCGACGACGGGGTGCATCCCCGCCCGATGACGCATTATGGCGCGCAGAAGCTGGCCATCGAGGGCGCGGCGCGGGCCTATTTCGCCGATCATGGCCTGCCCTCGGTCGGGTTTCGGCCCTACATCGTCTACGGCCCCGGCCAAAGCTCGGGCATCGCCGCCGGGCCGTCGATTGCCATCGCCGCGGCGGCGCGGGGCGAGGCGGCGACGATCCGCTTCTCGGGCCGGGTTGGCTTCGTGCATGTCGGCGATGTCGCGGCGCTGATGCTGGCCGCGCTGAACGCGCCGATGGTGGGGGCCGAGGCTTATACGCTTTGCGGCGAAACCGCCGAGATGAGCGCATTCCTCGCCGCGCTTCGGGCAAACGTGCCGGGGGCGAACATAGTGGTGGAAGGCCCGCCATTGCGCATACCGGCCGATCTTGCCTCCAGCCCGTTGCCGCCGGACCTTGCCAGGGTGCCAACCACAGGGATCGTGCGGGGCATTGCCGAAACGCTGGAATACTACCGCGCACGCGGTCTCGCGGCGGGGGTGTGATGCCTGACCACCGGCAAACGAATTGTCCAAGGATTGTCTCGCTTCGTCCATTTCCATCGGGCGGCGACCTGGGGTCTGATCTGTCCATGGGAGTAAGAGGCTTTGGTGCCGGTACCCCTCAGGGAGAGCGGTCCGGGAGAGCATCGCGCGCATGGCGAGCAAAGCGGCAAAAGTCCAATCGAAGAACGGACTTCAGAGGAGGGCACGGCCATGACCGCCACGCTGAACGGTGAAACGCGGGTTTATCCCATCGTTGGCGATCCGATCGCCCAGGTGAAATCGCCCGCGCTGCTGACCGCCCGCTTTGCCGCACAGGGTGAGAACGCGGTGGTGGTGCCTGCCCATGTGAGACCGGCCGATTTTGCCGTCTATATGGCCGGGCTCGACGTCACCGCCAACTTTGCCGGGCTGGTCATCACCGTGCCGCACAAGCAGGCCGCGCTCGGTCATTGCGCCCGGCTGACGGAGCGCGCCCGCTTCGCCGCCTCGGTCAACGTGATGCGCCGCACGCCGACGGGCTGGGTCGGTGACAACACCGATGGCCGTGGCTACGTCGATGGCATCGTTGCGGCAGGCGGCTCGCTCGAAGGCAAGCGGGTGCTGCTCATCGGCGCGGGCGGCGCGGGCTCTGCAATCGCTTACGAATTTCTGGCGCGTGGCGCGGCCCATCTGGCGGTTCACGAGATCGACACCGCCCGCCGTGACGCGCTGATCGCCCGGCTTGAAACCGCCTTTGCCGGCAAGCTCTCGGTCGGGTCGGCGGACCCTACAGGGTTTGACATAATCGCCAACGCAACCCCGCTCGGGATGCGCGACGGCGATCCGCTGCCGGTGGATACCGACAAGATGCATTCGGGCCAGTTCGCGGCTTGCCCGATCACCAAACCAGCCCGGTCGCCCTTCATCGAAGCGGCGCGGGCGAAGGGATGCCTGACCATGCCGGGGCTTGGCATGTTCAAGGCCCAGGAAGGGCTTCTGGTAGAGGCTCTTCTGTCACTCGAAACGGATTGAAGAACACTTCAGGGAGGAAACCAATGATCCGTAAATTTGCACTGACAACTATTGCCGGTCTCGCGCTGACAACAGGCGCGGCGCTGGCCGATGTGAAGATCGCCGACGTGGCCGAGCTTTCGGGCGCGGGCGCTGCGGCGGGTGCCGTCTGGCATGACGGCGTGAAAATGGCCGTCGAGGAAATCAACGCCAATGGCGGTATCCTCGGCGAGCAGATCGACCTTGCCGAATACGACAGCCAGACCGATCCGCAAAACAGCCGCGCCATGGTTCAAAAGGCGATTGACGAGGGCACCTATGTGTTGCTCGGCACGGTCTATTCGTCGTCGACCATCGTCAACATGCTGGTGGCCCAGCAAAACGGGATGCCGCAGATCACCGGCTCGGAAAGCCCGACAATCACCGCCAAGGGCAACCCCTATATCTTCCGCACCGCCTTCGGCTCGCAGAAGGGCCTGCCGAAACTCGCCACCTACCTCAAGGACGGGCTTGGCGCGACGAAAATCGCGGTTGTCTGGGTCAATACCGAGTTTGGCAAGGGCGGCTACGATGCCTTCATGGACATCGCCGGCGATATGGGCTTCGAGATCGTCGCTGACGTGGCGACCGAACAGGCGCAGGTCGATTTTGCGTCCGACGTGGCGAAGGTGAAGTCCTCCGGCGCGGATGCGGTGTTTGTCTATCTCACCGAAGAGGAAAGCGCGCGCTTCCTGATCGAAGCCGAAAAGCAGAGCCTTGATCTGCCGATGGGCGGCGATACCGTTCTGGTCTCGCAGAAGGTGATCGACCTCGCCGGTGGTGCCGCCGATGGCGCCTTCGGCCATGTCGGCCTGACCGCCGAAGCGCCGGTGGATGCGATCCAGGAGATGGCCGCGAAGTTTGCCGAGAAGTATGGCTACGGCGCCGACCACAACGCGATCAAGGGCTATATCGGCGTCTACATGATCAAGTATGTTACCGAACAGATCGGCGAGTTTGACCGTGAGAAGTTTGCCGAAACCCTGCACGGTCTGTGCCTCGATGCCGAGACCCATCCGGGCATCCTGATGGATACCTGCTGGGACGAGACCGGTGAGATGGGCCGCGCTAGCTTCCTTGTCGAGGTTGTCGACGGCGCGCAGCAGATCACCAAGACCCTCCCCGCGAACTGATCGTTCGCATATGGGCGGCGTCCCTTGTGGCGCCGCCCGCTTTTGCACCTGAATACCCGTTACACGGAGGCGCGGGCGCATGTCCGAATTTATCCAGCTCATCGTATCCGGGCTCTCGGCCGGTTCGATCTACGCCCTCGCGGCGGTTGGCTTCACCCTGCTGTGGCAAGCGTCGCAGACCATCAACTTCGCCCAGGGCGAGTTTGTCATGGTGCCCGCCTTCTTCGTGCTGGCACTGTCGGTCAAGCTCGGTTTTCCGCTCTGGCTTGCCATGCCGCTGGCGATCATCCTGTCGGTGCTGATCCTCGGCGCGCTGTTCAAACGCCTCGTGGTCGAGCCGATGATCAAGCACGGCACCTTGCCGTTGGTCATCGCCACCATCGCCCTTGGCCTCCTGCTCAAGGAAATGGTCAAGGAATTCTACTCGCCGCTCGGCCAGCCCTTTCCCAGCCTGTTTCCGCAGGATGTCATCAACGTTGCCGGGGCCGCGATCTCGATCCCGGATATCGCCAATTTCGTCATTGCCATGGGCACCATCGTGGCGCTCCAGCTCTTTCTCGGGCGCACCCGCACCGGCCGCTCGATGCAGGCCACGGCGCAAAACCCCGACGTGGCCCAGATCCTCGGCGTCGATATCAAGCGGATGGTGATGTATACCTTCCTGATCAACGGGGCGCTCGCCGCGATTGCCTCGATCCTGATCACGCCGATCTACCTTGCCAAGTTCTCGAACGGCGAAACGCTCGGCCTCGTCGCCTTCATCGCCGCCATCGTCGGTGGCTTCAACCAAATCCGCGGCGCCCTGGTCGGGGGCCTGCTGATCGGCGTCATTGATAACCTGTCGGCCACCTACTTCTCGTCCGAATACCGTCAGGCGCTGCCGATGATCCTGCTCATCCTCATCATTCTGGTTCGGCCGCAAGGCCTGCTCGGCACCTCGGAGGGCCGCACGGTATGACCCGCAAGACCACTCTATTCGCGCTCGTCGCGCTGGTTCTGCTCATCCTCGCGCCGCTCGGGCAGGGCAATTACATCATCTACGTGCTGACCTCGTGGCTGATGTTCTCGATCGCGGCGATGGGGCTGAACCTCACGCTTGGCTATGCCGGGCAGATCAGCCTCGCGCAGGCCAGCTTCATGGGCATCGGCGCTTACGTGACGGCGCTGATCACGCTTGCGGGCTACCATTGGGTCATCGGCTGGCTCGCCGCGATGGGCAGCACCTTCGTGATCGGGCTGTTGCTCGGCTATCCGGCGCTGCGCGTGCAGCACCACTTTCTCGCCTTCGTCACGCTCGCCTTCAACACCCTGGTGTTCCTGGTGCTGCGCAACGAGGAATGGCTCACCGGCGGCTCGCACGGGCTTGTCGGAATGCCGCGGCCCGACTTCTTCGGCTTCTCGACGATGAAGAACATGGAGTTCTATTACTTCGTGCTGGTGCTCTTCGTGATCTCGGCTGCGATCTTCTTCTGGATCGTGCATTCGCCCTGGGGCCGGGCCTTCAAGGCGCTGCGCGAAAACCCGGTGCGCGCCGAGAGCCTCGGCGTCGATACCCGCCGCATCACGCTTCTGGCCTTTGCCATCGGCTCGGCCTTCGGTGGCGGCGCCGGGGCGATCATGTCGCCGATGGTGCAATTCATCGAGCCGGGTTCCTTCGCCATCATCCACTCGCTCAAGATCCTGCTGATGGTGGTGGTCGGTGGTGCCGGCTTCTTCTACGGGCCGATGGTGGGGGCCGCGGTGGTGATCCTGCTTCCGGAATTGCTGCGCTTTACCCAGGGCTACTACCTGATGATCTACGCCGCGCTGGTGATCGTGCTGATGATCTACTCGCCGACCGGCCTGATCGGGGCGGGCCAGAAGATCTACGCCCGCCTCCGGCCCAGGCGTGAAACCCGCAAAGACATGGAAAAGGGGGCCCAGCTGTGAGCGATACCGTCCTTTCCGTCCGCAATATCTCGAAGTCTTTCGGCGGTATCCGGGCCGTGAACGACGTCACCTTCGAGGTCAAGAAGGGCGAGGTTCTCGGCCTGATCGGACCCAACGGGTCGGGCAAGTCGACGCTGTTCAACTGCGTGCTCGGCCAGCTCCGGCCCGACCATGGCGAAGTGCAGATCAACGGCCACAAGGTGGCCAACATGCGCGCTTCGCATCTCAACAAGCTTGGCGTCGGGCGCACCTTTCAGCAGCTTTCGGTGTTTCCGCAGATGTCGGTGATCGACAACATCATCCTTGCCGGGCAGGAGCACCACGGCAACATGGCCAGCCGCCTGTTCGGCCCCTCCGATGCCGGGCTGACGGAAGAGGCCGACCGGATGATCGCGTTCTTCCGGCTCGAGCACCTGCGCGACGAGATGGCGGGCAGCCTGTCATACGGGCAGCAAAAGCTGGTCGATGCGGCGATGGCCTTCATGGCGGGGCCGTCGCTGGTGCTGCTCGACGAACCGGCGGGCGGGGTGAACCTGACCATGCTGGCCAACCTCAAGGAGCGGCTGGAGACCTACAACCGCGAACACGACACGACCTTCGTGGTGATCGAGCACAACATGGAGTTCGTCATGTCGCTCTGCACCCGGATCATCGTGCTGGCCGAGGGCGCGATCATTGCCGAGGGTAGCCCGGACGAGATCCGCTCGAACAGCCAAGTCATCGACGCTTATCTGGGAGGCTGAGCGATGCTGGAACTCAAGGATATCTACGGCGGCTACGGCAAGATCACGATCCTGAACGGCACCTCGTTCAAGATTCCACCGGCCTCGATCACCACCGTGATCGGCCCCAACGGCGCCGGCAAGTCGACGGTGTTCAAGGCGATTTTCGGACTGCTCAACATCCACTCGGGCCAGATCCTGCTCGACGGTGACGATGTGACCGGGCGGACGCCGAAACAGATGATCGACGCGGGCGTGACCTATGTGCCGCAGGGGCGCAACGTGGTGCCGCAGCTTTCAGTTTATCACAATTTGGAACTGGGCGGGATCACCGCGCGGGATCAACGCAAGCTGCGCGACCGGATCGAGCAGGTGATGGACCAGTTTCCGATGCTGCGCGAATTCCGCAACCGCAAGGCCATCGAGCTTTCCGGCGGCCAGCAGAAACAGCTCGAAGTCGCGCGTGCGCTGCTGCTCGATCCCAAGCTGATGCTGATCGACGAGCCCTCCATCGGCCTCTCGCCCAACCTGGTGCAGGACGTGTTCCGCACCCTGCAAGCCCTGCGCGATCAGGGTGTCACCATCCTGATGGTGGAGCAGAACGCCAAGGCGGCGCTGGCGATGTCGGATTTCGGCCTCGTGCTCGAGCTTGGCCAGACCCGGATGCATGACGCGGCCGACAAGCTGCTGGCCGATCCGCGCGTCGGCCGGTTGTTCCTTGGCGGCCATATCGACGAAGAGGAAGACGCATGATCGCACCCGCGATCCATGTTCTGAACGGGCCAAACCTCAACCTGCCGGGTCAGAGCGAACCTCAAATCCAAGGCGCGACCACGCTGGCCGAGGTGGAGGCGATGTGCATGGCCGCCGCCGGGCCGCTCACCTTCAGACCAACCACGAAGGCGCGATGATCGGAGTGGTTCGCGCCGCGCGACCCGGTCGCGGTGCGCGCGCTCTAGGACCTGATCGGCTGACCGGCCTCACCCGGAACTGGCGTCGCCGAAATCTCCGAAAGCCGCCCAGCCGCCATCGACCGAAAGCGTTACCCCGGTGATCGCGCTGGCGGCGGGCGAGGCGAGAAACCAGATCGCTTCGGCGATTTCGCCGGGGTCGATCAGCCGCCCCATCGGCACCCGCCGCTCGATGGCGGCGAGATCAATCCGCCCATCGTTTACGAGCTTGCGCACCAGCGCCGTGCCCGCATAGCCCGGCGCAACCGCGTTCACCCGCACGCCCGATCCGGCCCATTCGCAGGCCAGCGCGCGGGTCATCATCGCAACGCCCGCCTTGGCCGCGCCGTAGGCGTTGCGCCGGGGCAGGCCGACGACGCCGGCAATCGACGACAGGTTGACGATAGCGCCGCCGCCCTGCGCCACCATCCGCCGCCCGGCCTCTCGCGCCATCAGGAAGGCCCCGGCAAGGTGCACGTCGAGCACCTTGCGGAAATGGTCGATATCCTGATCGAGCGTCGGCAGATGGCTGTCGCCGATCCCGGCATTGTTGACGAGCACGTCGACCCGCTCGAGCCCGGCGAAGAACGCGCGCACCGCCGTCTCATCGGTTACGTCGAGCGGCTGCCCGGCATGGCCCGGCCCAAGCTCGCGGGCCCGCGCCCCGGCCCCGGCCAGATCGGCGATCACCACCCGGTGGCCCTGCGCGGCAAAGTGTTGTGCGGTGGCCCAGCCGATCCCCTCGGCCCCGCCGGTGATGATCGTGACCGGCTCAGTCATCGGCGTAGCCCGGCCGCGGCACGTGGTTCATCAGGGTCTGGCCATAGCCGCCATCGACGATCACCTCCTGCCCCGAGATATAGCCTGCCCGGTCGGAAGCGAAGAACAGCACCGCCTCGGCAATGTCCTCGACCCGGCCGATCCGGCGCAGCGGCACCATTGCCTCGCGCGCTGCCTTGGTGGCGGCATCCGCGTAGAAGGCTTCCGAGAGCGGCGTGCGCACCAGCCCCGGCGACACCACGTTCGAGCGCACCCCGCGCGGCCCCCATTCGAAGGCAAGCTGGCGCGACAGCATCGACACCCCCGCCTTTGAGGCGGAATAGGCGTTGGAGAACCCTTGCTGATGGCTGCCCGAGATCGAGCCGACATGCACCAGCGCGCCCGCCCCCCGCGCCAGCATCGCCGCGCCGAAGCCCTGGGCGCAGCGCAGGTAGCCGGTAAGGTTGACCGCGAGCATCCGCTCCCAGGTGGCGATCTCCACCGCGTCGAGATTGCCGGGGCTGAGATAGGCAGCGTTGTTGACGAGAATATCGGCCGGGCCAAGCGCCGCCTGCACCGTGGCCACCGCCTCGGCAACGCTGGCGCCATCGCTCACATCGCAGCCAACGGCCAGCCCCCCGATCTTGCCCGCCGCCGTCTCGGCGGCCGCCAGGTTCAGATCGAGCAGGGCAACCCGCGCCCCGGCACCGGCCAGCGCCGCCGCGATTGCCGCACCGATGCCGCTTCCCGCGCCGGTCACCACCGCCGCGCGCCCCTCCAGACCGAGCCAACTCATGCTGCATTGTCCTTCAACGTGATCCCGGCCAGATGGCGTCCGGTAATGTAGCCAAACACCATTGCCGGGCCGAGGGTGATCCCGGCGCCGGGGTAGTTGCCGCCCATGATCGAGGCCCGGTCATTGCCGACGGCGAACAGCCCGTCGATGGCCGACCCGTCATCGCGCAGCACCCGGCCCGAAACCTCGGTGCGCAGCCCGTCGAAGGTGCCCAGATCGCCCATGATGATCTTCAGCGCATAATAGGGGCCGGTCCGGATCGGGCCGACGCAGGGGTTGGGCTTGTGCTCGGGGTCGGCCAGATAGCGGTTGAAGCTGGTCGTGCCGCGCCCGAATGCCGGGTCTTCGCCGTTGACGGCATCCACGTTGTAGGCGGCCACGGTGGCCTCCAGCCCGGCCCGGTCGATCCCGGTGGCGGCGGCCAGTTCGGCCAGGGTCGCCCCTTTCTGGACGTAGCCATTGGCGATGTATCTGCCCAGCGGCACCGGCGCGGGCTTGGCGTAGCCGAGGCCATATTTGCGGATCGTCGGGTGATCGCAGATCAGCCAGGCCGCGGTTTCGCTCTCGCCTTCGCAAGCGCGCATCATTGCAGCGCCGACATCGTGGTAGCTTTCGCTCTCGTTGGTGAAGCGCTTGCCGGACTTCAACACGGCGATGATCCCCGGCTTGTAACGGTCGAGCAGGTGCGGAAAGGCGCCGAACTTGCCCTTGCCCATCGGCACCTTCGAGACCGGCATCCAGGCCGAGGTATCGTTGAACTCGATCGGGGCATGGCCACCCACCGCTTCTGCCAGCCGGATACCGTCGCCGGTATTGCCCTCGGGCACCGGCGAGAAATGTTCGCCGCCGCGCGCAAGGTGCGGATAGGCCTTCCTCAGCTTTTCGATGTCATGGGCAAAACCGCCGGTGGCGATAACCACCCCTTTGCGTGCGGTGAGCACCGCGCCGGGCACGCGCACGCCGGTTACCCGCCCGGCCTCGACGATCAGCTCTTCGGCAGGGGTGTCGGTATAGAGCGGGATGCCAAGATCAAACACCGATTTCGCCAGCCGTGCGGCCAGCGCGTTGCCGCTGGTTACCTGCACGCCCCGCCCGTGGCGCGCCACTTCGCCAAAGTGCTTCACCATCCGCCTGGCGACGTAGGAAAACGAGGTCAGGCTCTTGGTCGCATTGAAGAAATGCTTGATGTCGGCATTGGAGGAATTGAACATCATGCCCATGAAGGTGATCGTGGCCAGCGGCGGGCGCAGGCGCTTGAGATTGTCGCCGAGCGCCGAGGTGTCGAACGGCGCGGCCAGCAGCGACCGACCAACATCGACGCCGCCGGGCACATCGGGATGATAGTCGGGATAGAGCGTCGGCACGAACTTCATCGCCGTCTCGCGCTCGAAGAACTCAACCATCTCGGGGCCGGTGTCGATAAAAGCCTCGACGGCATCGGCGGCGTAGAAATTGCCGGTTTCTGCTTTCAGGTAGGTGATCGCCGCGTCGCGGTCGTCGGCAATCCCGGCATCGCGCGCGTGGCGGCTGAGAGGGATCCACAGCACACCGCCGGAAAACGCCGTGGTGCCGCCGAACACCGGTTCTTTCTCGATGATCGCCACCGATAGCCCGTGCTTTCTGGCGGTGATCGCGGTCGACATGCCGCCCGCGCCGGAGCCGATGACGACTACATCGTAAGTTTCGTTCCCCTCGGGGCGCTGGCTCATCTGGTCCTCCCGTCGTGCTTTCCGTCGATTACGCCGCCGGAGGGCCATTTCGCCAATGGACAGCGAATGGTTTTTGTTGGACAATTCGTGTTCCGTGGCGCGCAGGGCAGGATTGGGGAGCAGCGTGAACAAACCGGGCCTGACACCAGTTCCGAGCTTTTATCTCTACGGCGATGCGCAGCTTGATGACGATCTCGACACCATCCATGTCGAGCCGATCCGCGAGCGATCCCTGCGGCATGATTGGATTATTCATCCCCACGTGCACACCGATCACGTGCAGTTCCTGTGGATCGTCGAGGGAGGCGCGACCTTCCTGATCGAGGGCGAGGAACTCATCGCCGAGCCGCGCACGCTGGTGGTGCAACCAGCCGGGGCTGTCCACGAGATCAGCTTTCGTCCCGGCACCGAAGGGCGGGTGGTCACGGCGGCGGTAACCTATATTGCCGCCATCGCGCGCGACGATCCGCGCCTGATCGACATCACCCGCCACCCCGGCGCCTACCCGGTCGTCGCCGACGGGCCGTGCGCCACGACGGTGCCCCATGCCTTTGAACAGGTGCTGCTCGAATCCTCTTGGGATGCCCCGGCGCGGCGCATGGCGCTTCAGGCCCAGATGCTGTCCATCCTCGTTTCGCTGCTGCGATTGAGTGAGAACCGGGCAGACCTCGGCCCGGCCCACCGCGATCGGGATTTTGATCTGGTCGCCCAGTACCGAAACGCGCTCGAGGCGCATTTTCGCGATCAGAAGTCGCTCGCTTTCTACGCCCGCAAACTCGGAGTCTCGACCCAGCGGCTGAACGCTGCCTGCAAGGCGCGGGCCGGGCGCACCGCCTCCGCGGTGCTGTATGACCGCATCCTCGTCGAAGCCAAGCGCTGCCTGCTCTACACCGAAATGACCGTGGCCGAGATCGGCCATTCCATCGGCTACGACGATCCGGCCTATTTCAACCGCTTCTTCTCGCAGCGCGTCGGCTCTCCGCCGGGCAGCTACCGCGTGGCAGCCGCGACCACCCAGCGCGTCGGCGGCTGACGGATCGTCCAACACAATATCCCGATCGTCCATTTCCTTCCGCGCGCTCGATTTGCAGGGTCTGATCGCCAGCAATCGGGAGTGTGCCCGCGTGTTATTCGAGCTTCGAACCTATGATCTGAAACCGGGCAAGGCCCCGGCCTATCTGGAGTTTTTTCGCACTTTCGGGGTCAGTCTGGTAACCCGCCACCTGCCAATGGCGGGCTACTGGATGGTGGAAAGCGGGCGGCTGAACCGGATCGAACACCTCTGGGCTTACGCCGACTTCGCCGAGCGCGACACCGCCCGCGCCAGCCTGGTGCAGGACCGGGCGTGGATGGAAGAGTTCGTGCCGAAAGCCTTCGCAGACGTGGTGGCGCAGGAAAACCGGCTGATGGCGCTCCATGCCTCTTCGCCCGCCTTCGATGCGGTGGTGAACGCGCGCCGCGCGCCGCACCCCAACCAGTCGGCCGCAAGCGCGATGTTTGCGCCGGAGCTCCACGGGCTGACGATCAGCTCAAACCCGGTTGCGGGCGATCACCTCGCCGCCTTTCGCGTGCTCTCAGGGCCGCAGCCGGGATCGCATGTAACGTTGTCGGCAGGCACATTCGAGGCCCTTGCCGCAGGCAATGACGGCGCGCTCACCCACGAAATTCTCCGCCCGCTGACCCTCTCGCCGCTGCGCTGAGGGCCGGGCCAGGCACAGGAAAAGACCGATGGATTTTGAAATCACCCACGAGCAACGGATGCTGGTCGATACCGTGCGCGGCTTCATCAAGGATGAGCTTGCGCCGCTGGAAGCCGGGATCGAGGAAACCGGCGTTCTGCCTGACGACACCGCGCGCGCGATCTTCGAGAAGTCGAAGGCGCTGGGGCTCTATGGCATGAACATTCCCGAAGAATTTGGCGGTGGCGGGCTCTCGGCGCTTGAGACGATGATGGTCGAGGAGCAGTTCGGCCATACCACCGACATCCTCATTCGCCGCGCCTTCGGCAACGTCTATGAAGTGCTCTTGTCCTGCGTCGGCCCGCAGATCGCGCGCTGGCTGACCCCGGCGGTGACGGGCGAACGGGTATGCTCCATCGCCTTCACCGAGCCGGGCGCCGGCTCCGATGCGGCGGGGATCAAGACCAAGGCCGTGCGCAAGGGCGACAAGTGGGTGCTGAACGGCATGAAGCACTTCATTTCCGATGGCAGCTTTTCGGATTTCTTCGTGGTGACGGCGGTGACCGACCCCACCAAGGGCCATCGCGGCATTTCGATGTTTCTGGTCGACAAGGGGATGCCGGGCTTTTCCGTCGGGCGTGACCAGCCGATGATGGGCATTCGTGGCACCTCGCATCTGGAACTGCATTTCGATGATGTCGAACTGACCGACGAACATCTGCTCGGCACCGAGGGCGAGGGGCTGAAGCTGGCGTTCTCGGTGCTGGGCCGGGTGCGGCTGGCGCAGGTGGCGGCGCGCTCCATCGGCAAGGCGACCAAGGTTTTGGGAATGACCCTCGACTATGCCCGCGAGCGGGTGCAGTTTGGCCAGCCCATCGGCGATTTCCAGATGGTGCAGCAGATGCTGGCGGACTCGGCCATCGAGATCAATGCCGCGCGCACCGCTCTGTGGCAATGCGCCTGGGAGATTGACGCCGGGCTTGACCCGCGCGCCAAGATTTCGGCGCTCAAGGTGCAGGGTTCCGAAACGCTGGGCCGGGTGGTTGACCGCGCGATGCAGATTTTCGGCGGCATGGGGTTTTCAAAAGACCTGCCGATCGAGCGCTACTACCGCGATGCCCGGATCTATCGCATTTTCGACGGGTCGAGCGAGATCCACCGCGGCGTGATCGCCAAATCCATGTTGAAAGGCGGCGGCGCCATCTTCGACCCGTGGGGCGCGTGATGCACGACAAGTTCATGACGGCGGCCGAGGCCGTGGCGCTGGTGCCTGACGATGCCACCGTTTCGATCACCGGCGGTGGCGGCGGGCTGTGCGAAGCGATGTGTTTGCAGGCGGCCATCGAGACGCGCTTTCTGACCACCGGGCATCCGCAAAACCTCACGCTCGTGCACGCGCTGGGGATTGGTGACCGCAACGGCTCGGGGGTGCAGCGCTTTGCCCACAAGGGCATGGTGCGCAAGGTCATCGGCGGGCACTGGGTGTGGTCACCGAAAATGCAGGAAATGGCGGCGAACGACGAAATCGAGGCCCATGTGCTGCCCGGTGGTGTCGCCATGCAGTTGATGCGCGAGATCGCCGCGGGGCGGCCGGGGCTGATCACCCATGTCGGGCTTGGCACCTTCATTGATCCGCGCGTCGATGGTGGCCGGATGAACGCGGCGGCGCGCGATCCGCTCTGCGAGGTGATCGAGATCGCCGGGCGGGAATACCTGCGCTATCTGCCATTTCCGATCCATGCCTGCCTGCTCAAAGGTTCGATTGCCGATGACGAGGGCAATATTTCGCTCGATGAAGAACCGGCGAATGTCGACACCTACGCCATCGCCGCAGCGGTGCACAATTCCGGCGGCACGGTGATCTTTCAGGTCCGCGACCGGGTGCGCGCCGGCGAGCTGGGCGCGCGGCAGGTGCGTATTCCGGGCGCCATCGTCGATGCTATCGTCGTCGATCCCGGCCAGACGCAGGGCTACGACATCGGCTATGACCCCTCGATTTCGGGGCAGGCGCGGGTGCCGCTGGAACCGCCGCACGATCCGGGCTTCGGACCCCGCCGCATCGTCGCCAACCGCGCGCGCGACGAATTGCGCGCGGGCGCGATCATCAACTTCGGCTATGGCATCCCCGACGAGATCGCCACCATCCTCGCCGCGCGCGGCGAGAGCCACCTGTATTATCAGACCATCGAACATGGCACCTATGGCGGGCGGCTGCTGACCGGCTCGCTCTTTGGCTACGCGCAGAATGCGAGCTGCATGATCGACGGGCCGGCACAGTTCGATTTCTACGCCGGTGGCGGTCTCGATATCGCCTTTCTCGGCTTTGGCCAGGTCGATGCGGCGGGCAACGTCAACGCCTCCAAACTCGGCGGGATGCCGGTGGGGCCGGGCGGCTTCATCGACATTGCCCAGAACGCCCGCAAGGTGGTGTTTGTCGGCACCTTCGACGCCAAGGGAGCCGAACTGGTCTCCGGTGACGGACGGTTGACGATCAGCCGCCACGGTGCGGTAACGAAGTTTGTCGACAAGGTTGACCAGATCACGTTTTCGGGGCCGCAGGCGCTGCGTCAGGGGCAGGAGGTGCTCTATGTGACCGAGCGCGCCGTGTTCCGTCTGGGCGCGAATGGTCCGGTGCTGGTGGAAACCGCGCCAGGCGTTGATCCCGAGGCCGACGTGCTGGCGCGGATGGCGTTTCGTCCAGAGGTGCGCGCTGGCGGAGTGATGCCCGAGGCGTGCTTTCGCAGCTGATCCGGCGCGGCCCTTCACGCTCTGAATTGTCCCCCTACCGTTTTGCGCGCAACTTGCCTAAGAACGAACCAGGCGCGCGCAGCGGACAGAGGAGATAACGCGATGACAACTCTTTCAGGCAAAACGGCATTGGTGACCGGATCGGTGCAGGGCATCGGGCTGGGCGTGGCCAAGGCGCTGGCGGAAGCGGGCGTGCGGATCGCCGTGCACGGGCTGGCAACACCCGAGCAGGCCGAGGCGGCGCTTCAGGCCGTGCGGGCCGCCGGTGCGCCCGAGGCGCGGTTCTTTGGCGCCGATCTGCGCAATGTCTCCGAAATCGAGCAGATGATGGCCGAGCTTGCGGACTGGGGCGGGGTCGACATTCTTGTCAACAACGCCGGGATTCAGAAAACGGTGAGCCTTGCCGAGGCCGATGCCGCCACCTGGGATGCCGTGATCGGCGTCAACCTGTCCGCCGCGTTCCACACCATGCGGCTGGCTCTGCCGGCGATGGCCGCGCGCGGCTTTGGGCGCGTTGTCAACATCGCCAGTGTCCACGGGCTGGTGGCCTCGGTGAACAAGGCGCCCTACGTGTCGGCCAAGTTCGGCCTTGTCGGGCTGAGCAAGGTCGCCGCGCTCGAATATGCCCAGGCCGGCAGCCGCGATAGTGGCGGCGTGACGGTCAACTGCATCGCGCCGGGCTGGACCGAGACGGTGCTGATCGAGCCGCAAATCGAGGCGCGCGCGGAAAGATTTGGCGGCGACAGGGCGGCCGGCGTGGCCGACCTTCTGGGCGAGAAGCAACCGAGCCTGCGCATGTCGGACAGCTCCGAGATTGGCGCGCTGGCACTCTGGCTGTGCAACCCGATCGCCCATAACGTCACCGGCACGACGATTCCGATCGACGGCGGCTGGACCGCGCAATAGCGGACCGAAGCTGCCGGTGGTCAGGGCTGCGGGATAGCGTAGCCGAAATGATCAATCTCGTCGGCGCAGGCCGCGGCCACGGCGGCGATGGCGTCGGGGAAGCGGGCATAGATCTCGGGCACCGTGGCGCCGTCGGCCGGGCGTGACTGGCCCTTCGCGTTCAGCGTGCGAAACACGTCCCAGACATCGCCAAGGCCGATCGCGGCCAGATCCGCTTCGAGGTTCTCGTATGCGATGTAGTGATCGAGCCGGGCCTCGCCCGACAGTGGCGCGATCTCGGGATTGACGCTGAGAAGCTCGGGAAACCGCAGAACGAACTGGCCAAAATCCAGATCGGGCAGGGTGCGCCGCCGCCAGTAATAGCGCGAGATCGCCGCGTCGAACGGATTTCGCCAGATCGTGATCTTGCGGTAGCCCTGCCAGATATCCGGCGGAATGCGGGCCTTGAGGCTTGGCGCGGGCTCATGGGCGGCAAAGGCGCCGTGGCTTGTCGTCCCATCGGGCCAGCGCGTATCCTCGTGGTTCTGCGCGCCGCGAAACCCGAGTGCGCGGCGCGCTGTCTCGTCGCCCCGGCCAAGCGGAGTGATCACACAGTCGGGTCCGCAGAACCTCGACAGCGCAATCTCGAAGGACGAGCCGCCGACCTTCTTCGTCTTGATGAAGATGAGGCGGCGCGTGTGCGAGACGATCATCGTGGTGCAACTTCCGGGCGCAGGTGCGCGCGATCAGATGCCGCGCGCGAGGATAGCGCCGTTATTGTCCGGGTCCATGTCATGATACTCGCGGCGCACCACGTTGTCATACTTGGCAAACTCGGCCTGCAAGTTCTCGGGGAACATGCTGCTTCTGAAGTTTTCGAAGCCCGGCAGTGACCGCAGAATCGCCGAAACCGAATTGGCGCAAAAGGCCTTGGGCACCGCGCCGTATTCCTTCACCGCGCGCAGCGCCTGTTCGGCAACGGCGGCGGGCACCACGAGATCTTGCCGCACCACCCGCCAGGTTACCCGCGAATGATAGTCGATGTAGAAATCCACCGCCTGGTCGGTCATGCCATGAACCACGTCGTTGCGCTCTGGCAGGCGCGGGTGGTGGAAGCTGCCCGCCGGGTCGAACAGCACCCGCTCGGACGGGGCCGAGACCATCAGCGCTGCGTGTCCGCCATTGCCGGAGCGCTCGTTGATCACCGTGAACAGCGTGAGCGTCGGCGCGCCGGACGAGGAATACCGCGCCCGTTCCACCGCCTCGTCAGGCGCCCAGACGGATTCGCCCGCGCAGGCGGCAAGACCAAGAAGAAGCGTGAGCAGGACGAAGATGCGTCTCATGACGGCGATATACCCCGGAACGGTGAAACAGATGTGACATCCGGGGCGATGCACCCCGGACGCCGGATCAGGCGCCGAAAATCGCCATTATGATAACAATCGCGATGATCGTGATGACCGAGCGCACGGTAACCTTGATGAAACCCTCGAAGGTCTTTTCCTGCACGCGCGTATCCATCGTGCCATGTTGATGTTCAGCCATGGTTGTCTCCCTAACCATCTTGTCGTGGTTGTGTTATCGACAGAGGACTAGACGATTTGTCGCGCCCTGTCACGACCAAGGATACCTCCTTTTGGCGAGGCGTGGCAGAGCGGGCGCAGGTGCTTTTTGGCCTTGTCAGAGACGCCAAACCGGCCTATACGCCCCCCTTCAACCGCGCGGCCGGCCCAAGTGGCATGCCGAGTCGCGCTGAACGGGGTAACTCGAAGGAGACCGAAATGCCCAAGATGAAGACCAAGTCGAGCTGCAAGAAGCGGTTCAAGGTGACGGCCTCGGGCCGGATCAAAAGAGGGTATGCCGGCAAGCGCCATGGCATGATCAAGCGCAGCACCAAGTTCATCCGCCAGGCGCGGGGAACGACCATGATGTCGAAGGCTGATGAGCAGATCATCAAGCCGATGATGCCGTATTCGCGCTAAGGAGATCAGCACATGTCCCGCGTCAAAGGTGGAACCACGACCCACGCCCGTCACAAGAAGGTCATCAAGGCAGCGAAGGGCTATTACGGCCGCCGCAGCACGAACTTCAAGACTGCAACCCAGGCCGTCGACAAGGCCAACCAGTATGCGACCCGCGATCGCAAGCAGCGCAAGCGCAATTTCCGCGCGCTGTGGATCCAGCGGATCAACGCCGCCGTGCGCTCGCATGACGAGGCGCTGACCTATTCGCGCTTCATCAACGGGCTGTCGCTCGCCGGAATCGAGGTGGACCGCAAGGTGCTCGCCGATCTCGCCGTGAACGAGCCCGACGCGTTTACCGCCATCGTCGATAAGGCGAAGGCCGCGCTCGCGTAAGCTCCCGCAAGGGTAAACCATTCGAAGCCGCGGACCTTTCGAGGTCTCGCGGCTTCTTGCGTATCGGGCCCCTGTTTCGTAAGCGGGGGCGACCAGAACCAAGGGGGTCCGGGGTATGGATGATCTGAGGCAGAAATATCTCGACGCGATCGGCGCGGCCGATAGCGAGGCGGCGCTGGAAGAGCTCCGCGTTGCCGCCGTGGGCAAGAAGGGCGAAGTGGCGCTGGCGATGCGCGAGCTTGGCAGGATGACGCCCGAAGAGCGGCAGGTGATGGGGCCAAAGCTCAACGCGCTGAAAGACGAGATCAACGCCGCGCTGGCGGTGAAGAAGGAAGCGTTGAGCGATGCCGCATTGAACGAGCGGCTGAAGACCGAATGGCTTGATGTGACCCTGCCCGCCCGGCCGCGCCCGGCGGGCACCGTGCACCCGGTGAGCCAGGTGACCGAGGAAGTCACCACGATCTTCGCCGATATGGGCTTCTCGGTGGCCGAAGGTCCGCAGATCGAGGACGACTGGCACAATTTCGACGCGCTCAACATCCCGCCGCATCACCCGGCGCGGCAGGAATTCGATACCTTCTACATGCACCGCGACGCGGGCGACGAACGCCCGCCGCATGTGCTGCGCACCCACACCTCGCCGGTGCAGATCCGGGCCATGCTGGCGCAGGGGGCGCCGATCCGGGTGATTGCGCCGGGCCGGGTGTATCGCAGCGATTACGACCAGACCCATACGCCGATGTTTCACCAGGTCGAGGGGCTGGCGATCGGCAAGGATATCTCGATGGCCAACCTCAAGTGGACGCTGGAGGAATTCTGCCGCGCCTTCTTCGAGGTCGACGAGGTGGAACTGCGCTTCCGCGCCTCGCACTTCCCGTTCACCGAACCGAGCGCCGAGGTCGACCTGCGCTGCTCGTGGCAGGACGGCAAGCTGCATGTGGGCGAGGGCGACGACTGGATGGAAATCCTCGGGTCCGGCATGGTGCATCCGAAGGTGCTGGAAGCGTCCGGGGTGGACCCCAACGAATGGCAGGGCTTCGCGTTTGGCATCGGTATCGACCGGCTGGCGATGCTGAAATATGGGATTCCCGATTTGCGGGCGTTCTTTGATTCGGACCTGCGGTGGCTCAGGCACTACGGCTTCTCGGCGCTGGACATGCCGACGATGCGGGGTGGGTTGTCGCGGTGATCGCTACGGCGTTATTCGAGATCGGTGCCATTCCGGTATTTGCGGTAGCCGGATTTCTCTTAGGTAAGCTTTGGAGTTCTTCCGAGGCAGTTTTCGCCAATCGGCAGAGAGCCTATGCGCATTTCACAAGGAAATGTGTTCACCCCACCGAAATCTTAGTGCGCGATGACGAAGAGTTCCATGCCGGTCTTATGCCGGAAATGCGCGACGCTGCCGCCGAGTTTCAGCTCTACGCCTCGCCTAAAGCGCAAACTCTCGTAGGCGAATACATGGGAAGGCTAGGTTCTTTGTTGGCAGAGTTGGCAGAAACAGAAAAAACTGACGCGTCCCAAGCAGCAGCTGCGTTTGAAGAGACAAACGAGGTCTACATCGAGTTGGGCAAGCAAATGCGTCGTGACGCGTTGGGATGGACAGTATTCGGAATCCGCAATTGGTTCTCACAAGACGAGCGGGAATGGCGCAGGGAACAAAAGGCCAAGAGAAAATGATATTCACTCTCTCGCAAACTAAACCCCGTGTCGTCACCCCCGCCACCCAAGGCCCCCAATGACCGACGACATGGAAGACCTGCAAGTCACCTACCCCGGCGCGGGCACGTTCACCTTTGGCGACGACCCCGAGCTGTCCGCCCAACTGATCGCCCTCGTGCGCGCCGGCAAGAAACGGGCGACCTGCGGCGCGCTCTCGGAGTTCGCCGACGATCCGGCGTCGATGCCCAAGGTCGGGCGCTGCGACATTGCCGCCAACTGGGATGGCACCCCGGCACTGGTGATCCGCACCGTGAAAGTCCAGAAAATCCGTTTCTGCGACGTGACCGAGGAGATGGCGCTGGCGGAGGGCGAAAACGACACGCTGGAAGGCTGGCGCCGCGACCACGAAGCCTATTTCACCCGCAACGGCGGGTTCGACCCGCAGATGATGCTGGTCTTCGAGCATTTCGACCTGGTTGAAGACCTGGCAGACCGCTAGACGCCGCCGACAGAGGCAAGACCCTTGAAATTCACGCCAGCCGGGCTGAAAACCACCGCAACGCCACGCTCCAACCCCAAACGGACCCACCCATGCCCCTTTTCCACCAAGAAAACCGGCAAGCCTCCGAGGAAGCCAGGGCGCTCTACGCGCGGGTCGAGATCGTCTATACAGCGGTGGACTTCGCCGCCGCGCTCCTCTTTCTCGTTGGGTCGTTCCTGTTTTTCAACGAAGATACACAGCACGCCGCCACATGGCTCTTTGTCATCGGCTCCGCCTGCTTCGCCATGAAACCCACCCTGCGCCTGTGGCGCGAGATCAGGCTCTACCGCATGGGCAAGATCGACAAACTCGCCGCCCGTGAGCGGGATTGACCGGAGACAAACAGATGAAATTCACCCTCTCCTGGCTGAAAGACCACCTCGACACCACGGCCTCCGTGGACGAGATCGCCGAAGCGCTGACCGATCTTGGCCTTGAGGTCGAGGGTATCGAAAACCCGCTGGCCTCGCTCGCGGGCTTCACGCTTGGCAAGGTCAAATCCGCCGTCCAGCACCCCGATGCCGACCGGCTGCGGGTGTGCGTCGTCGAGACCGACGAGGGCGACAAGCAGATCGTCTGCGGCGCGCCGAATGCCCGCGAAGGGATCACCGTGGTCGTGGCGAAACCCGGCGACTACGTGCCCGGCATCGACGTGACGCTAAGCGTCGGCAAGATCCGCGGCGTCGAGAGCCATGGCATGATGGCCTCGGAGCGCGAGCTGGAAATCTCCGACGAGCATAACGGCATCATCGAGCTGCCCTCCGGCGAGGTCGGCGAGAGCTTCGCCGACTGGATGGCGGCGAACCGGCCCGAAAAGGTCGATCCGGTCATCGAGATCGCCATCACCCCGAACCGCCCCGATGCGCTTGGCGTGCGCGGCGTGGCGCGCGACCTTGCGGCGCGCGGGCTGGGCACGCTGCGCCCCGAGAAAACCGCCAGGGTGGCGGGCACGTTTGCCTCTCCGATCACCGTGACCATCGACGACGACACCCGCGCCGACGGCTGCGAGGTGTTCATGGGCCGGCTGATCAAGGGCGTGAAGAACGGCCCCAGTCCGGCCTGGTTGCAGCAGCGCCTGCGCGCCATCGGGTTGCGTCCGATCTCGGCTCTGGTCGATGTGACCAACTTCTTCACCTACGACATGAACCGCCCGCTGCACGTGTTCGACGCCGACAAGGTGCGCGGCAATCTCCGCGTTCACCGCGCCAAGGGCGGCGAGACGCTGATCGGGCTGGACGACAAGGAATATACCTTCCCGGCGGGTGCGGTGGTGATCTCGGACGACGACGAGATCGAGAGCATCGCGGGGATCATGGGCGGGCTGCGCACCGGCTGCACCGGGGAGACCACCAACGTCTTTCTTGAAGCTGCGGTCTGGGATCCGATCCAGATCGCCAAGACCGGGCGCGCGCTCAAGATCAACTCCGATGCGCGTTACCGCAACGAACGCGGCATTGATCCCGCCTTCAACGCCCCGGCGATCGAGCTGGCGACGCAGATGATCCTTGATCTCTGCGGCGGCGAGCCGTCCGAGGTGGTGATCGCGGGTGAGGTGCCCGACACGGATCGCGCCTACCGGCTCGATACCGACCGGGTGCAATCGCTGGTGGGCATGGACATTCCTGCCGACGAGCAGCGCCGCACCCTCACCGCGCTGGGTTTCCGGCTGGATGGCGACATGGCGCATGTGCCGTCCTGGCGGCCCGACGTGATGGGCGAGGCCGATCTGGTCGAGGAGGTGGCGCGCGTTGCCTCGCTCACCAAGCTGGTCGGCAAGCCGCTGCCGCGCATGGGCACCGGCGTGCCGAAGCCGGTGCTGACCCCGATCCAGAAGCGCGAAGGCATGGCGCGGCGCACCATGGCGGCACTCGGTTACAACGAGGCGGTGACCTATTCGTTCATCGACGCCGACAGCGCCGCGCTGTTCGGCGGCGGTGCCGATGCGACCAGGCTCGAAAACCCGATTTCGTCGGAGATGAGCCATATGCGGCCCAACCTGCTGCCCGGCCTGCTGCAAGCGGCCGCCCGCAACCAGGCGCGCGGCTTCAGTGATCTTGCGCTGTTCGAGGTGGGTCCGGCCTTTGACGGCGGCGAGCCGGACGAGAGCCATGTGCAGGTCGCGGGCCTGTTGGTGGGCGGCTCGGCCCCGCGCGATCCGTGGGGGTCGCGCCGCAACGTCGATCTCTACGACGCCAAGGCCGATGCCGAGGCGGTGCTGGCCGCGATCGGCGCCCCGGCGCGCCAGATGATCCAGCGCAATGCGCCTGCCTGGTGGCATCCCGGCCGCTCCGGCCAGATCAGCCTTGGGCCGAAAAACATCCTTGCCGTCTTCGGCGAATTGCACCCGAAGGTGCTCGACGCGCTGGGCGTGAAGGGCCCGGCGGTGGCGTTCACGCTCTACCCCGAGCGGGTGCCTTTCCCGAAATCCACCACCGCCACCCGGCCGGCGCTGGGCGCATCTGATCTGCAACCGGTCGACCGCGATTTCGCCTTCGTGGTGGATGCCGACGTCGAGGCGCTGGTGTTGGTCAACGCCGCGCAGGGTGCCGACAAGGCACTGATTGAAAGCGTCGCCGTGTTCGACGAGTTTCATGGCGCGAAGGCGGAAGCGCAGATGGGCGCGGGCAAGAAGTCGCTCGCCATCACCGTGCGGCTGCAACCGCGCGACAAGACCCTGACCGACGCCGAGATCGAGGCGGTCGCCGCCAGGATCGTCGACAAGGTGGCCAAGGCGACGGGCGGCAGCCTGCGCGGCTGATACCGGCTGGCACCGACTCGGCGTCGGTGCCATGCTGGCGCCATGTTCAGAGATCGCAAACACGCGGGCGACCGGCTCGCCGAGGCATTGGCAAAGCTCGACTTGCCAGACCCGGTGGTGCTCGCCCTGCCGCGCGGCGGGGTGCCGGTGGCGCTGCCAGTGGCCGAGCGGCTGAACGCGCCGCTCGATCTGCTGCTCGTGCGCAAGATCGGCGCGCCGGGCAATCCCGAGCTTGCAGCCGGTGCCGTGGTCGAGGGTGCGCCGCCGGTGTTCAACGCCGACGTGCTGCGCGGCCTTGGCCTGAATGAGTCCAGCTTTGAGCAGGCCATCATCGAAAAGCGTGCCGAGATCGCCGAGCGGCGCAAGCTCTGGCTCGCCGGGCGCGCGCCGGTGCCGCGCGCGGGCAAATCGCTGATCGTGGTCGATGACGGCATCGCCACCGGCGCCACCATGCGTGCGGCGCTCAGCGGCCTTGCCGGGGCAGACCCGGCCGCCATCGTGCTCGCCGTGCCCGTCGCTCCGCCCGACACGCTCGCCGCACTGGCCCCGCTTTGCACACGGATCGTTTGCCTCGAGACGCCGACGCTGTTCCAAGCCGTCGGCGCGCACTACGCCCAATTCGACCAGGTTCCCGATGCCGCCGTCGCCGGGATGCTGGCGGGGCGCTGAACCGGCTACGGGGAATGGCGTATGCGTTTTCCCCCGTCAAAACACGATTATGCAAAGTGCGAAATGTGCTATCGTTCTGCCAGTGGGTGAGTTTGCCTGCGCGCACAGTTTCGTATGGGGGCAGAAATGCTAAAAGAATTCAAAGACTTCATTGCCAAGGGCAATGTCATGGACATGGCGGTGGGCATCATCATCGGCGCCGCCTTTACCGCCATCGTCAGCTCGCTGGTCAGCGATCTGATCAACCCGATCATCGGCCTGTTTACCGGCGGCCTGGACTTCACCAACAACTATGCCGTTCTCGCCGGTGACGTGACCGAGGGGGCGAGCCTCGAGGCCGCGCGGGCGGCCGGTGCATCGGTCTTTGCCTATGGTTCGTTCATCATGGCGGTCATCAATTTCCTGATCATCGCCTTCGTCGTCTTCATGCTGGTGCGCTACGTCAACAAGATCAAAGACGCGGCTTCCCGGAAGGAAGAAGAAGCGCCCGCCGCGCCCGCCGGGCCGAGCGAGATCGACCTGCTCAAAGAAATCCGCGACTCGCTCGCCACCAAGGCCTGAGCCTTCAAGCCATCGTGAAGGGGAGTGGTGCGCCGCTCCCCTTTTTCTTTTCGATCAAATCTTTACCTTGGCGACATGGACCAGATCATCAGTGATATCTCCGGCATTGCCGCCGGTTACGCCCCGCTCATCATCAGCGCCGGGAAGGCGCTCTTCGTTCTTCTGCTCGGCTGGATCGTGGCCGGGTTTGCCGGCCGCCTGCTGCGCCGCCGTGTCGAGGCGTCGGCCCGGATCGACGATACGATCGGCCATTTCGCCGCCTCGATCGTGCGTTGGCTCATCCTTCTGGTCACCTTCATCGCGGTTCTGAACCTGTTCGGCATCCAGGCCACATCGCTGGTGGCAATGCTGGGCGCCGCCACGCTGGCCATCGGCATGGCCTTGCAGGGCACGCTCTCCGATCTCGCCGCGGGGTTCATGATCATTCTGTTCCGGCCCTACCGCCTTGGCCAATATGTGTCGCTCGACGGCACGTCGGGCACGGTCAAGGATATCAACCTGTTCTTCACCGAGCTGGCGACGCCCGACAACGTCCAGATCATCGTGCCCAACGGCAAGGCCTGGGGCGCGATCATCACCAATTACTCCCACCACAAGACCCGCCGCGTCGATCTGACCTTCGGCATCGATTACGGCGACGACGCCGGGCAGGCGATGGCGATCATCGAAAAGATCGCGAAGGCCGACAGCCGCGTGCACGACGACCCTGCGCCGTGGCTGCGGGTGACCAATCTGGGCGACAGCTCCGTCGACATCACCGCGCGGCTCTGGGTCGCGGCGGACGACTACTGGGATGTGAAGTTCGAGCTGACGCGGGCGGTCAAGGAAGCCTTCGACGCCGGCGGCATTTCGATCCCCTATCCGCATCAGGTGCTGGTGCGCGCCGACGCCTGAGGCGGGCCTGTGCAGGGCGGGCGGGTTTTGCCGCCTGCCCGGTAAAATCGCGTTGACAGCGCCTGCCCGCACCGCTATCTGCCCCCTCGTGTGAATGGCGTGGTAGCTCAGCTGGTTAGAGCACAGCACTCATAATGCTGGGGTCGGCGGTTCAAGTCCGCCCCACGCTACCACACGGATCTTCTCCAAGAGCATCTCTGGCCAAGGTGGCACAGCTTGCGCCGTGCCACGATCTTCGTTCGCAAAATGCCTCGGGGCGTGGGGCCGAGGCCCCACGCTTTCCCCCTATTGCGCCAGCGCCAGTTTCGGCGAGAGCACGTCGAGCCCCTGCGCCAGCCCGACCGGGTAGCAGGTGAGCTGACCGGCATGAACGTTCAGCCCGTCCAGCAGATAGGGGTCGTCTTCGCAGGCCCGCCGCCAGCCCTTGTCGGCGATGTCGAGCAGGAACGGGAGGGTGGCGTTGCCGAGCGCCAGCGTCGAGGTGCGGGCGACGGCGCCGGGCATGTTGGCCACGCAGTAATGCATGATCCCGTCGACCTCATAGATCGGGTCCTGGTGGGTCGTGGCGTGCGATGTCTCGAAGCATCCGCCCTGGTCGATGGCCACGTCGACCAGCGCCGCGCCGGGCTTCATCGTCGCCAGCATGGCGCGGGTGACCACCTTGGGCGCCGCCGCACCCGGCACCAGCACCGCGCCGATCACCATGTCGGCCTCGGCCACAAGTTCGGCGGTGAAGGTCGCAGAGGCGAAGCCGGTCTTGAATTCGTTCCGGAAGGCATCATCGAGTTGGCGCAGACGCGGCAGCGACTTGTCGAGCACCATCACGTCGGCACCCATGCCGGCGGCCACCCGCGCGGCCTGCGTGCCGACCACGCCGCCGCCGATCACAACCACCTTTGCGGGCCCGACGCCGGGCACCCCGCCCATCAGCACACCGCGCCCGCCATTGGCCTTTTGCAGCGTCCAGGCGCCGACCTGCGGTGCCAGCTTGCCGGCCACTTCCGACATCGGCGCGAGCAGCGGCAGCCGGCCGTCGCGGTCGGTCACCGTCTCATAGGCAATCGCGGTCACGCCACTGTCGAGCAGGTCGCGGGTCTGCGCCACGTCGGGCGCGAGATGGAGATAGGTGAACAATACCTGGCCTTCGCGCAGCATCTTGCGCTCGGCCGCTTGCGGCTCTTTCACCTTCACGATCATCTCGGCGCGGGCGAAAACCTCGGCGGCGGTCTCTGCCAGCTCGGCACCGACCGCGCGGTAATCGTCATCGGTGAAGCCGGAGCCGATACCGGCACCGGACTCGACCAGAATGGCATGGCCATGCGCAATCGCTTCCGCCGCCGCGCGCGGCGTGAGGCCGACCCGAAATTCCTGCGGCTTGATTTCCCTTGGACATCCGATGAGCATCAATTTCTCCCTGTTGTTTTGGCCTCACCTTGCGCTTGCCCGCGCGCAATTGTTTTGACAATCGGGGAGCGGGCAGGCATGGAAAATGGTGGAAGCTGCGAAAATATCGTGAATCGACGAAAGGATCTTCGACTATCGCGGACCTTGATAGTATGGACCGGCGCATACTGACCGTTCTTCAAAAGAGCGGGCGGATGTCGAACGCGGATCTGAGTGAGCGGGTTCACCTCTCGCCCTCCGCCTGCCACCGGCGGGTGCAGCGGCTCGAAAAGGACGGCTATATCCGAGATTACGTGGCGCTCGTCGACCCGCGCCGGATCGGGTTGCCGACAACCGCGTTCGTTGAAATCACCCTGTCAGGTCAGGCCGATGAACTGCTCGAAGCCTTCGAGCGCGAGGTGGCGCGGGTGCCTGAAGTGCTGGAATGTCACCTGATGGCGGGCAAGTCGGATTACCTGCTGAAGGTCGTGGCGCAGGATACCGATGATTTTGCCCGGATCCACCGGCAGAAACTCGTGCGCCTGCCCGGCGTGCAGGGGATGCAATCGAGCTTCGCCCTGCGCACGGTGTTCAAGACCACGGCGTTGCCGGTTTAGGCGCGGGCGAGGCCACCCGAGGGGCCGACGAGCGGCTTTTCCCGGATCGGCAGGTGGATCAACGCCGAGAAGGCGCCGACGCCGACGCCGATCCACCACACGAAGGTGTAGTCGCCGGTCAGGTCATACATCCGCCCGCCGAGCCAGACCCCGAGAAAGCTGCCAAGCTGGTGTGAGAAAAACACGATGCCATAGAGCGTGCCCATATAGCGCAGCCCGTAGATATGGGCGACGAGGCCGGATGTAAGCGGCACTGTGGCGAGCCAGAGCGATCCCATCGAGATCGAAAACAGCACCACCGTCGTGGGCGTGATTGGAAAGATGATGAACAGTGCGGCGATGACGGTGCGCGCGGTGTAGATGCCCGCGAGCAGGTATTTTTTCGGCAGCCGATTGCCGAGCGCCCCCGCCGCCAGCGTTCCGGCGATATTGGCCAGCCCGATCAGCGAGATCGAGATCGCCCCGAGCGCCGAAGTGGTCGCCACGCCAAGCGACGCCAGCGTGCCAGAGGGGTCGATCGTGCCGCACATCTCGGTCACGAAGGCCGGGAAATGCGCGGTGATGAAGGCGAGCTGGTAACCGCAGGAAAAGAAGCCAAGAAAGATCATCGTGTAGGACGGATCGCGAAAGGCGCGGCGGAGCACCATGCCAAGGCCCTCTTCCAGCTCCACCCTGGAGGCCGTCGGTGCGCGCATCATCGGCAGCAAGATGAGCGACGCGAGCACCACGGCGGCAAAGACGATGAACACGTTCTGCCACGGCATCAGCGTGAGCAGCCATTCCGCCAGCGGCGCGCCAAACACCTGCCCCGCCGACCCCGCCGCCGTGGCCACGGCCAGCGCCATCGAGCGGTGCCGGTCGGACGCCGCGCGCCCCACGACCGCGAGGATCACGCCAAAGCCGGTGCCGGCGATGCCGAAGCCAACCGCCACTTCAAGAAGCTGGTGCTGCACCGGGGTCACCGCATAGGCCGAGGCCACCAGCCCGCCGGCATAGAGCAGCGCGCCGAGAATGATCGCCCGCCGGTCGCCCAGCTTTTCGGCGATGGCGCCGAAGATCGGCTGGCCAATCCCCCAGGCGAGGTTCTGGATTGCGATGGCGAGCGAGAACTCCGCCCGCGCCCAGCCAAATTCGCTGGCGATGGGGATCTGGAACACGCCGAAGCTGGCCCGCACCGCGAAGGTCAGCATCAGGATGAGTGAGCCGGCGATGAGCACCGGCGAGATCAGGCGTGCGCGTTCCATGAGATCCTCCGCGACGGCACGCTTTGACGATAAGCCGGTGTCCGTCAACCACTTTTCAACCACAGGCGCGCCTTGTATGCGTGAGGCATGAGCGAGACGATTGCCGAGATTTATCAAGCCCGCGTTGCCACCGGCGCCCTGCACCCGGATCCGGCGCAGGAGGCGGTGCTGCCGATGCTCGAAGATATCCGCCACCACCTCGAAACCACCAGGCTCCGTCGCAAGGGTATTCTCGGCGGCTTTTTCCATAAGCCGGAAGAGGTGCCGCAAGGGCTCTATCTCTGGGGCGGCGTGGGGCGCGGCAAGTCGATGCTGATGGACCTGTTCGTCAGCCATCTCGACATCCCCGACAAGCGCCGGGTGCATTTTCACGCGCTGATGCAGGAGGTCCATGCCGGAATGCACGCCGCCCGCACGCAGGGCGTCGAAGACGCGCTGGCGCCGGTGGCCGAACGGCTGTCCGACGGTGTGCGCCTGCTCGCGCTCGACGAAATGCAGATCACCGACATCACCGATGCGATGATCGTCGGGCGTTTGTTCGAAAAGCTCTTTGCCGCGGGGGTGGTGGTCATCACCACCTCGAACCGCCCGCCTGAAGCGCTCTACAAGAACGGGCTCAACCGCCAGCTCTTCCTGCCGTTCATCGACATGCTTCGGGCCCGACTGGTGGTGCATGAACTCGTGAGCCCGAAAGACTACCGCCAGAACCGGCTGGCAGGCGCGCAAACCTACTTTACCCCGTTGAACGCCGAGGCGCGCGCCGGGATCGAGGCGATCTGGAAGAGCTTTACCGACCACGGCCAGCCGCGGCCTTTGGAGCTTTCAGTGAAGGGCCGGGTGGTGGAACTGCCCGCGGTCTGCTCCGGCGTGGCGCGGGCGACGTTCTACGATCTCTGCGCCCGGCCGCATGGCCCTGCCGATTACCTTGCCATCGCCGAGGCGGTGCGGATGTTGATCCTGGAAAACATCCCGACCCTCGGGCGCGGCAACTTCAACGAGGCGCGCCGCTTCGTCATCCTGATTGATGCGCTTTACGAGGCCCATGTGCGCCTGATCGCCTCTGCCGCTGCCGAGCCGGAATATCTCTATGTCGAAGGCGAGGGCAGCTTCGAATTCGAGCGCACCGCCTCGCGGCTGCGCGAGATGCAATCGGCGGATTGGGCGCGTTAGGGCGGGGGCAAACGAAAAACCGCCCCGACAATGCCGGGGCGGCAGGTGCACCTTCCGGGCCATTGTTTGGGAGACATGAGCCCGGTCTTTACATTGAAGAGGCCACTTGCTTCGGCGCCCCCGATCGCGGCGCCTGTGGCGACGCGGATGGTCTGGTCCATGCGATCTTGCGTTATGCGCTTTTTGGATCGCGTGGTGTGCCTGGTTTAGTCTGGTCGGAACGACGTGCCTGCGATCCGAAAATATGTGATCACAAGCGTGAGCATGTTGCCCGCTGGCTGCCGAACCTCGTCAATGTCCCCCTATCCCCTATCCTGCTCGATAGGTTGGTGCTGTATGCGGGCAGGAGCCCACCAATCTAATACATCAACATTTAGACCGAACTATCTGATTTCGTCAATATTATGGGTTGACGAATAGGGGATCGCGCCCAATAGGCCAAAAAGTGAGTCGCACCAATGGGTTGAGTCGCAATCCGGGCGGGATTGGCCGGCGGAGGGCAAAACTTTTTTCTGTGATCACTAATTTTTTGCGACCAATCCGGCCGCGTGAGCCGGATTCAGCCGTTGTCGCGCAGCACCTGGCCTGCGAGGTAGAGCGACCCGCAAATCAGCATCCGCGCGCCCGGATCTGCGGCGGCAATCGCCGCAATGGCACTGATCACGTTGCTGGCGGTCCGGCTCTCGATCCCCGCCTGCGCCGCGATCCGCGCGGTTTCATCGGCGGGCAGGGTGGCCGCTTCGCCGGGGATCGAGACTGCGGTGAGCGTCGCGGCATGGGGCGCAAGCGGGCGCATGAACCCGGCCACGTCCTTGGTGTTGAGCATCCCGCAGATCAGGTGGGTCGGCCGCGGGGGCATCTCCGCCAGCACGCGCGCCAGCATTTCGCCCGCCGCCGGGTTGTGGCCGCCATCGAGCCACAGCTCCGCCCCGCCCGCCGCCGCCACGAGCGGGCCGCTGCGCAGCCGCTGCATCCGGGCGGGCCAGGTCACATCCGTCATCGCCGCCGCGCAGGCCTCTTCGCCAAAGCCAAGCCGGCTGAGGGCGGCGAGCGCCATCCCGGCATTATCGACCTGGTGCGCGCCGATCAGTGCCGGCAAGGGCAGGTCGAGCAGCCCGGTCTCGTCCTGAAACACCAGCCGCCCGCGCTCCTGCCAGACATGCCAATGCTGGCCATGGGCGATCACCGGCGCGCCGAGCCGGGCCGCCCGCGCTTCGATCACCTCCAGCGCGGCGTCGTCCTGCCGCCCGACGATCACCGGCACCCCGCGCTTGATGATCCCGGCCTTCTCACCCGCGATCGCCTCCAGCGTGTTGCCGAGATATTGCGTGTGGTCGATTGACACCGGGGTGATGATGGTGAGCGCCGGGGCTTCGACCACGTTTGTCGCATCCAGCCGCCCGCCAAGCCCGACCTCGAGCAGCGTGTAATCGGCGGGGGTTTCGGCAAAGGCAAGGAGCGCGGCGGCGGTGGTGATCTCGAAATAGGTGATGTTGCCGCCCGCATTGGCCGCGTAGCAGCGATCCAGCACCTCGCTCAGCGCGTCTTCCGCGATCAGTTCACCGGCCAGCCGGATCCGCTCGTGGAACCGCGCCAGATGCGGGCTGGTATAGGCGTGAACCCGTTTGCCAGCGCCTTCCAGCCCGGCCCGGATCATCGCCTGCGTCGAGCCTTTGCCGTTGGTGCCGGCGATGTGGATCACCGGCGGCAGCCTGCGTTCGGGGTGGTCGAGGGCGGCAAGCAGCCGCCAGACACGGTCCAGCGTGAGGTCGATCACCTTGGGATGAAGCGCCATCATCCGCTCAAGGATGAGGTCGGAGCTTTGGCTGCTCACTCTTTGGCGGCTCCTTCGGCGGGGGCTTTCTCGGGCGCCGGGGCCGGTTCGGGCGCGGGCAGGTCGCCCTTCACCGCCGGGCTTTGGCGCGTGAGCATCCGCAGGATCGTGACCAGCTCGTCCTTGATCTCCTTGCGGTGGGTAACCCGGTCAAGCATCCCGTGATCGAGCAGGTATTCGGCGCGCTGGAACCCCTCGGGCAGCTTCTCGCGGATTGTCTGTTCGATCACGCGCGGTCCGGCGAAGCAGATCAGCGCATTGGGCTCCGAGATATGCACATCCCCCAGCATCGCGTAGCTGGCAGTAACGCCGCCGGTGGTCGGGTGGGTGAGCACGACGATATAGGGCAGACCCGCCTCGCGCACCATCTCGACGGCCACGGTGGTGCGCGGCATCTGCATCAGGCTCAGAATGCCCTCCTGCATCCGCGCGCCACCGGCGGCCGAGAACAGCACCAGCGGGCGCTTGAGCTTCACCGCGCGTTCGGCGGCGGCGATGATGGCGTTGCCCACATACATGCCCATCGAGCCGCCCATGAAGGCAAAATCCTGCGCCGCGGCAACGATGGGCGTGCGCCCGATCTCGCCCTCGGCCACCAGCATCGCTTCCTTCTCGCCGGTGGCCTTTTGCGCGGCTTTCATCCGGTCGGGATAGCGCTTCTGATCTTTGAAATGCAGCGGATCGACCACCGGCTCGGGCACCGCGACCTCGGAAAAGATCCCGCCGTCAAACAGCGCCGTGAAACGGTCGCGCGGGGTGATCGCCATGTGGTGATCGCACGAGGTGCAGACGTTGAGATTTTGCTCCAGCTCGCGGTGAAACAACATCTGTCCGCATTCGGGGCACTTGATCCACAGGTTCTCGGGCACCTCGCGGCGCGAGAAAAGCGAGTTGATCCGGGGCCGGACGTAGTTGGAAATCCAGTTCATCTTGGGTCCTCGTCTGCTTGGCCCTACCTAAAGCCCGGCGCGGCCATTTGCAATCGGCCGCTGGCGTGCCATCCAGCGCCACCAGAGCGCGAAGATCGCGGCCATGACGGCGGTCTGGGTCAGGATCGAATAGGTGGTATAGCCGCTTTTCAGGTCCATCTCGACAACGAAGAGCGAAAACCCGGCGAGATTGCCCTTGAGCCCGACCGCGACCATCGCGGCGTTGTTACCGAAATGCAGCCCGGCCGCGGCGCCGAGATTACCGGTGCGCAGGGTGATGAAGGCGGCGAGAACGCCCATCACCGTGGCATTGAGCACATAGGCCGAGGCGTTGACGGTGCCGTAGGTGTCGGCGTCGAAATGCAGCAGCCCGAACAGCAGCGCCGGTGCGACCGCCCAGATCAGCGGCGACCGGAACCGGGCGCGCAGTTGTTGCAGCAGATAACCACGAAACACCGCCTCTTCGGCAAAGGATTGCAGCAGGATGAGCGCCAGGGCGGGCAGCAGCCCCAGCGCCCAGGCGCCGAGCGCGAGATTCCGTTGCAGCGGTGGCGAAACGCCGTCGGGCAGAACCAGGTGCTCCAGCCCGAGCAGCGCGTAGAGCACGGCGGCAATCGCCAGCGTCACGCCCGCGCCCCGGCGGAAATGGACGAGGTTCAGCCGGTGCGTCGGGCCAAACAGGCTGGGGTAGCGGCGGGCGTGCAGCAGCGGCAGCACCAGCGCCAGCCCGAGGTGAAAGCCGATGAAACTGGCGAAAAACACGGCCGCGGTAATCTGGGTATTGCCGGTGCCTACCACGTGCAGCGGCATCTTGAAGGCAAGGCTCGCGCCATAGATCAGCGCGAGGGTGCCAAGTAGCCAGGCGGCGACGATGAGCGCCAGCCCAAGCCCGGTGCGCCAGATTTGCGGGCGGTCCTGGGCCGGTTGCCAGAAGGGGGGTTGGGTCATTGCACGCTCCGGAATGGTGCGGCTTGATACCGCCCTGCAAGCGGCCAAGTCCAGCGCCCTGACCGCTTGCACCGGCGCCTGTGCTCACCTACCAAACAGGAGCGCGGGTAGTGGAGAGGTGCGAGTGTGGTGAGAGGGATCGGACTGGCGTTGCTGGGCGTGGCGCTTTCGGGATGCATGAACGGTGGTGCCGGATTGCCGGGCGATGATGGCCCCGACGTTCGGGCGCCCGCGCAGGTGCAGGTGATGTCGAAGGCCTTCACCATAGCCGGGCCGCGCGGCTATTGCGTCGATCCCGGCGCAACCCGTGACAGTGCTGAAGGTGCCTTTGCCATTCTGGGAAGCTGTGCCGTGATCTCGGGCAACCCACGCGATGCGACACCCGCCACCCCGGCGATCCTGACCGCCTCCGTCACCCCCGCAACCGGGCCGCTCGACGATGCCGCGCTTGATCGGTTGACGGCGTTTTTCTCGACCGGGGCCGGACGCGCCGCCCTTGCCCGTGCCGATGACGCCGGCGACGTGACGCTGATCGACCTCGACCGCGACGACGGGCTGGTGCTTGTCCATGCCCAGGACGGCGACGATTCGGGCGATGTGGCGGGCGATTACTGGCGCGCAGTGTTTGCAACGGCCGGGCAGTTGGTGACGGTGACGGTCTCGGGGTTTCGTGAAGCGCCGCTGGACGACAAGACCGGCGCGGCCCTCGCGCGCGGTTTCGTGAAAGCGATCCGGCGCGCGAACCCGGCCGGGAGCCCGGTTGCCGGGGCCGATGCCGCCACTGAAGGGATCGGCGAAAGATTGACTTCTTTTTTCAACCGTTTGCCCTGAATAAACCTTTTGTCCTAAAGATAGAAACAATCACGGCTCCAAGGCGATTCCCGATCATGGTCCCATTCTCCCTCGGTATTGTTGGCCGCGCCCTGCATCGGCGCGTCATGCAGCACTGGGCGCGCGTGGCCGATCGCGCCACCCAGATGCGGCTTGGCGATCTGCGCCAGTTCCGCCAGCGCGCGCTCCAGCTGCGCCAGGTGCTGGACCGGGTGCTCTACGTGGCCGATGGCCGCCTTGCCCTGCCGCTGATCGGCTCCAACGCCTTCCAGAAGCCGCTGCACTCGGACTGGGCGTGGCGGCCGCAGCTTTGGCGCGGGCCGATCTTTCCCGCGGGGCAGGCCGCTGCGCTGACCAAGTCCACCCTTGGCGACGAGGTGACGCTGTTTCACGATTGCCGCATCTCGGAGCTGACCGTGCGCCAGATCCGCAACAGCCGCGAGGCCGACCTTGCGCCTTACGGGCTGAAGATGGATGTGTTCAATTTCGACGGTTCGTTCCTGTCGCTGGTGATCGACCTGCCGCCGGATGCGGTGCGCGGGCTCAAGCGCAAGCATCTTGTGCGCATGACCTCGGTGATCGAAACCGAGCATCCGCTGGAGATTTTCGCCCGGCTCAATGTCCGCCATGGCCCGAACACCGAGCAGATGGTGCGCGAATTGCCGCTTGGCGGCGACGAGACCGTGGTGGAATTTGATCTCGCCTATACCAAGCTCAATGAAAAGCGGGTCGAGGCGGCGTGGCTCGATCTCATTTTTGAAGGGCCGCAGATGAACCAGGTCATCTTGCGTGATGTGACTTTCAGCCGCCGCCCGCGCGCCGAACTCTAGGAGGGGATCATGCCCGAGCTGCAACTGACCAAGACACGCATTCAGGCGGGGGTTTGGGAAGGGGTTCTGACCGGGGTCGACCAACGCCCCGAGATCGAAGTGAGCCACATGGCCCACCCCATCGGCGGGGTGAGCCTGCGCGAAGACCCCGAAGTGCCGGGCCAGTTTATCGTCCGGGTGCCGATTCCGTCCGAGCTTCTGTCGGAGGGGGTGCAGACCTTTGTCATCTCCGACAAGAACACCGACGCGCGGCTCGACAGTTTCACGATCGTGACGGGCCAGCCGATCGAGGAGGATTTTCGCGCCGAGATGGAGCTGTTGCGGGCCGAACTCGACATGCTCAAACGCGCCTTTCGCCGCCACTGCGTCGAGACGACATGACGGCAGGGGGCTGTCTGCCCCCTCGCGCTGCGCGCTCACCCCCGAGGATATTTGTGGCAAGATGAACAGGCTGACGTGGCGTAGTGGGTAACGCAACGCGGCCCGGATTGGTATTCTTGCGGGCAGGGAGACCACCATGACCGATTATCCGCACCTTATGGCCCCGCTCGATCTGGGCTACACCACCTTGAAAAACCGCGTGCTGATGGGCTCGATGCATACCGGGCTCGAAGAGCGCGGCGATTGGCAGCGGGTGGCAGCCTACTACGCGGCGCGGGCGCGCGGCGAGGCCGGGCTGATCGTGACCGGAGGCATCGCGCCCAATCGCGAGGGTGCGGTGTTTCCGGGAGCGGCGGCGATGCTGACGGCGGTCGATGTGGCCAATCATCGGCAGGTCACCGGCCAGGTGCATGACGAGGGCGGCAAGATCGCGATGCAGATCCTGCATGCCGGCCGCTATGCCTATGGCAAGGACTGCGTTGCGCCGAGCGCGATCAAGTCACCGATTTCGCCATTTGTGCCCCAGGCTCTCGACGAGGCGGGGATCGCCAGACAGATCGACGATTTTGCCGCCGCCGCCGCGCGGGCGCGCGAGGCGGGTTATGACGGCGTCGAGATCATGGGCAGCGAGGGCTATTTCCTCAACCAGTTCCTCGTGCGCCACACCAACCGGCGCGACGACGATTGGGGCGGCGCCTATGCCAACCGGATGCGCCTGCCCGTCGAGGTGGTGGCCCGCGTGCGCGAAGCGGTGGGCGAGGACTTCATCGTCATCTACCGGCTGTCGATGATCGACCTTGTGCCGGACGGGTCCACGTTTGACGAGGTGGCCGGGCTGGCCCATGCGGTCGAGGCGGCGGGGGCGACGATCCTCAACACCGGGATCGGCTGGCACGAGGCGCGTGTGCCCACGATTGCCACCAGCGTGCCGCGCGCTGCCTTCGCGTGGCTGACGCAGAAGCTCATGGGGCAGGTGGGCCTGCCGCTGATCACCTCGAACCGGATCAACACCCCCGAGGTGGCCGAGCGGCTGCTGGCCGAAGGCGTGGCCGACATGGTGAGCATGGCGCGGCCCTTCCTCGCCGATCCCGACTTCGTGACAAAAGCCGCGACCGGGCGCGCCGACGAAATCGCGCCCTGCATCGCCTGCAACCAGGCCTGCCTCGATCATACCTTCGCGGGAAAGATCAGCACCTGCCTTGTCAATCCGCGCGCCGCTTACGAGACCGAAATTGCCGATACCCCCACCACGACGCCCCGGCGCATTGCCGTGGTCGGGGCCGGGCCGGCTGGCCTTGCCGCCGCGATCACGGCTGCCGAGCGCGGCCATACGGTGGTGCTGTTCGAAAAGTCCGACAAGCCGGGCGGCCAGCTTCACCTGGCGGCCGCCGTGCCCGGCAAGGAAGAGTTTCGCGGTTTGATCCGCTGGTTCGAGACCATGGTGGTGCGCAACGGGGTCGAGCTGCGCCTGGGGGTCGAAGCCGGTGTGCACGATCTGGCCGGGTTCGACGAGGTGATCATCGCCACTGGCGTGACCCCGCGCGATCCGGCCATTGCCAATGACGGCGGGCGGGTGCTGTCCTATATCGACGTGCTGACCGGGGCCGAGGTGGGCCGCACGGTTGCCATCGTTGGGGCGGGCGGGATCGGCTTTGACGTGGCCGAGTTTCTCAGCCAGTCCGGCGAGAGCGCGACGGAGAACCTTGCGCTCTGGCGCGAGGAATGGGGGGTTGGCGATCCGGCCGACGTGCCCGGCGGCCTTGTCGCGCCCAACCCGGTGCCAAGCCCGCGCAGCATAACGCTGCTGCAACGCAAGCCCGGCGCCTTGGGCCGGGGCCTTGGCAAAACCACCGGCTGGATCCACCGCGCCAGTCTGCGCGCGCGCGGTGTGCGCACCATCGGCGGCGTGAGCTATGACCGGATTGACGCGCGCGGGCTGCATGTCACCACGAGCGACGGGCCGCAGCTTGTCGAGGCCGACACCGTGGTGATCTGTGCCGGACAGGACAGTGCCCGCGGCCTTGCCGATGCGCTTGTCGCAGCGGGGGTGACGCCGCATGTGATCGGCGGCGCCGATGTGGCGGCGGAACTCGATGCCAAGCGGGCGATCGACCAAGGCGTGCGGCTCGCCGCGACGCTCTGACCCGGCGGGCAACTCAGCCGCGATCCAACCGCACCAAAAAAGGCAGCCCGAGAGCTGCCTTCTTTCTTGTCTCATGCCTGAAGGGTCAGGCAGCCATCTTACGACGACGCATCAGGCCGAGGCCCGCCACGCTGCTCAACAGCAAAAGCGCGGTCGCGGGCAGCGGCACCGGAGCGATGTCGTTGCCTTTGAACGTCACGCCCGAGGTCACGGTGTTACCGAAACCGCCAGCCACTACGCCGTCCATGTAGAAGTCCAGCACAGAACCTTGCGCGAAGGTGATCGTGCCGGGGCCGTTCCAGGACAGGATCCCACCCGAAACAACACCGAAGAGCGTGCCGACAATGGCCCCGCCGGACGTCGAACCGAACGCCGGATCAGGCGAGCTGAACGCGAGGTTGGCGACGACGTCATAAGTCTCGGCGCCAAAACCACCGCCAACATTCCAGGTTACGAAATTGTTGACGCGCAGTTCGTCGTTGGGCCCGGTCGGGGTCCACGGCGCGAGATTCATGGCGTCCGACGTGAACGACGCCGAGAGACCACAGCCATAGCAGTAATCACCGCTCAAGGTTGGCGTGATGGAAGAACTTGCTGCATCGAATTGAAAAGCAGGGAAAGTCGCGGCGAATGCCCCCGCAACCGACGCAACCGCCACAATTGATGCCGCAATCAGATTTTTCAGCATATTTAGGTACCCCCGAAAATAACCAACTGAATGGGATCAGGATAACGAATCGGCTCTCAAGTGCCAAGAAAAACTAAGAGTAGGCGTCATTTCGACGTGCTTTGTTATCAACTTTGAAACAGTCGTCTGCATTCGCGAGCACTGTCCCAGATCGGGGGTGTCGTGGCGCCTTGATCCGAGAGGCCCCGCGCGCCTTGTCTGCATGGTAGCGCCGGGAATCGGGCCAGGGCGAAGTGGTCTGCGATGTGTCGTTTTTCGCGTCCGTTTCCGGGCGTTCGTCAATCCATGCAAAAACCGTGCAATCGTCAGGTTCGCTCCACAGTCTTGCCTGAATTGAGGGCGATACAATTCGGTGTTGGGGCGAAGACTGTAGAAAGATTGATGATGGACCGACTGACCGAAATGGAAGCCTTCGCCACCGTGGTGGACCAAGGCGGCTTCACCGATGCGGCGAAGAAGATGGGGATTTCCAAATCTGCCGTGTCCAAGCATGTTTCCTCGCTTGAAGCGCGTCTGGGTGCGCGACTGCTCAACCGCACCACCCGCCGGGTAAGCCCGACCGAGATTGGTCTCGCCTATTACGACCGCGCCCGCCGGGTGCTCAATGACGCCGGCGAAGCCGATGCGCTCGTCACCTCGATGCAATCGGCGCCGTCCGGTCTGCTGCGGATCTCGGTGGCCACCGATTTCGGGGTCAATCATCTGTCGCCGGTCCTTGGCGAATTCCTCAGCGAGTTCTCCGACATCACCGTGAACATGGTGCTGAACAACCGCTACGTCGAACTGATCTCGGAAGGGTTCGATATGGCGATCCGCGTCGGCGAACTGGAAGACAGCTCGCTGCGCGCCCGCAAGATCGCCGCAACCACGCGCCGCATGGTCGGAAGCCCGGCCTATTTCGAGAAATACGGCCGCCCGACGCGGATCGACGATCTCAACGATCACAAGCTGCTGCATTATTCGAGCCAGTCCTCGGGCAACGTCTGGAAGGTTCCCGCACCCTCGGGCGAAGTGCGCCAGGTGCGCACCGCCGGCTGGCTTTCGGTCAACGATGGACAGTCCTTGCTGAACGCCGCGATGGCCGGGCTTGGCATCGCCTACCTGCCGTCCTTCCTTTATGCCGACGCGATGGAAAAAGGCCTTGTCGAAGACGCGATCCCGGATCTGCCGCTGGATGTGCAAGGCATCTACGCCGTTTACCCGCCGGGCCGGTTCACCCAGCCCAAGGTGCGCGCCTTCATCGACTTCCTGGTGAATGCCTTCGCCGACAAGGGCCCCGATAACTGGTAGGGCCAGACTTTCCTCGCCTGACTTTCTACAGGGCACAACTGGAACGCCGGGTGGTCGCCGCCACACCGGCGTTCTTTTTGTCAATCGGGCGCCTTAGCCCAATTCATTGATTTTTCAGAAGAATGGGTGATAAACTTCAATCACGAGAGTGAGTCGTCAAACACTTTGTGTCCTGTGTCCGGAACGGCTCCGATCTAGCCAAAGGGGTATCGCTCATGACTGCACCGAAACTCAATCGCCGTGAAATGGCTGGCATGGTGGCGGCGGCCACGGCCCTTGCCGCAACGCCCGCCGTGGCGGCCGGCCAACCGCGGATGGAGAAGGCGCTGAGCTATTGCGAGGCGGCGCTCAAGGAGTTGAAGAACGCCAAGGCCAACAAGGGCGGGCATCGCATTGAAGCGATCCAGCACCTCGAATACGTGATTCAGGAAATCAAGCGCGGCATCGCCGCTGCCGACTGAACATGCCGTCTTCCCCGCCGGAAGGACGTGCGGGCGCCGCGCGGCCTATTCGGTCGAGACCAGGATCGCTTCAACCCGCCGGTTGAGGGTGCGGCCGTCTTCGGTCTGGTTTGACGCGATGGGCGCAAGGTAGCCGATACCTTCCGCCTCCAACTGTTTCGCCGCCACGCCGAAATCACTGACAAGCCTGTTCATCACCGAGGTGGCCCGGCGCTTCGAGAGCGAGATATTGCCCTCGAGCGAGCCCTGAGCGTCAGTGTGGCCAACAAGGGCAACGCGCTTTTCGGGATGCTCGGAAAGGTAGTCGGCGAGGGTGGTGAGCGACGAAAACGATCCGGGGCCAAGATCGGCCGAGCCGGTGGCGAAAACCAGATCGCTCAGAACAAATCGCCCGACGTTTTCCAGCGCGCTGACAACATCGGTGGCAATTTCGGCGGGCAGGGCGGTATCGGGTTCGGCCTTGGTCGAGGTCATCGGTTCCACCGCCACCGCGGTGGCCTCGAGTTCGCCCACCTGCACCAGCTGGATAAAGGCCGCCGAGGCGGTGCGGCTGACCAAAAGGCTGACGTGATCGGGGTTCTCGCCGGGTTTGGTCGCCGACAGGAAGTAGTAGTCGCCAAGGTTCACGTGCATTTCCGGCTCGCCGATCACCTCGGTGCCGTAACGAAAATCAAAACCACCGCAGGCCTGCGCATCGCATTCATAGCGGATATCGTAGCCCTGCCCGGTGAGTTGCGCACGCAGGTCCAGAACGATCTCGTAGCTGGATCGAGCGATGCCGCCGATCCGCCAGGCCTGACGGGTGACCTTGCCCGAGGTCAGCGCCGCGGTCACGCCGGTGTTTTCCCGCCACGGCCCGGTCGGCAGCTCGTAGCTGCCCGCCGCCTCGATCACCTCGGCGCGCAACTCGGCGCCATCGGGCAGCGAGATCGTCGCCGCCTCGCTCACCGAGGGCATGACCACCAGCGCGGCGGCGAGAAGAAAGGCGGAACGTATCATCTGGCCTGCGAATGGTAGGCGACGTTGGGATGCGTATCGGTGACCGCAGCCACCGGGGCCATCGCGGTGACGAACCCAGCAACCTTGCCAATATCCCATATGGCACGGTCCGAAAACCCGGCATTTCGCAGTTGTGGCCGGTTGGCGCCTGTGTCGGCCATTTCAGGCCCGGTCCGGGCGCACCCGGTAATGGTAGTGCCCCACCAGCGACATCCCCAGCCCGGTATAGAGCGGGTTGGCGGCGTGGTTGCCCTGGGTGACGATCAGGCTCAGCACCGTTGCGCCGTGGTCCTGGGCCCAGTTCGCTGCCGCGTGCATGAGCAGGCTGCCCGCGCCCTTGCGCCGCTGCGAGGGGAGCACATGCAGCGCGTGAACCATGGCGATTGCGCCATGCAGGCCGACAAAGGCGGCGCCGCCGGGATAATCGCCCACCCGCGCGAGAATGGCCGCCTTCTCGCAATCGGCCCGCTCCATCACCGCCTGTCGTGCCGCGCCGATGCCGCCGTCTTCCCAGATCTCGCGCACCAGTTCGAGCGGCGGCCACATCGTGTAGGCGGTGGCCCGCGCAATAGGCTCGGCGGCAAGTTTGGCCGCGTCGATGGCCCAGATATTCACCGCGTCGCGTTCCACGTAGCCATGCGCTTCCAGCAGCGTGTCGAGCTTTTCCTCGCCGGCGCGGATCTGGAACAGCGGCTCCTGCCCAAGCGCGCGCATCGCGGTTTCCGCCGCGGGCAGATCGGCATCGGTCACCGGCCAGTCCTCGGTGGCGGCCGAAACCCGGTTGCCCCCGCCCTGACCGTCGCGGATTGTCCAGGCCCCGAGATGCTGGCGTGCCGCCGGTGGCCATGTCGCCTCGCACACCTCGATCAGCGTGGCGGCGTCGGGAAGATGCAGGGGTTTGCTCATGCCGTGGCCTCCGGAAAGAGGCGGCCCAGTTCGATCATGGCCGCGCTTACCTCGGCACCGTCCTGGCCGCGCACCACGATGTTCGAGCCGAACACCCCGTGTTGGTTATAGGGATAGGAGCCGATTGACAGACTCGGATGGCGGGCGGCAAGATCGGCCAGCGGACCGGCAATATCGCCTTCGGGCATCTCGACCCGCAAGGTCTGGCTGAGCAGCGGCTGGCCGCCCTCAAGCGTGGCCAGCACGCCTTCGAGCATCGCCTCGAAGATCTTCGGCACCCCCGCCATCACATGCACGTTGCCAAGGGTAAAGCCGGGCGCGGCGGATACCGGGTTGTCGATCAGCGTCGCGCCGTCGGGGATACGGGCCATGCGCAGCCGCGCGGGCGTGATCTCGGTTCCGCGCGCGCGGACGAATTCCGCCAGGATCGCCCTGGCGTCGTCGCGCACGTCGATGCCCACGCCAAAGGCCACCGCCACCGCGTCGGCGGTGATGTCGTCATGGGTCGGACCGATTCCGCCGGAGGTGAACACATGGGTATAGGCCGCCGACAGCGCCCGCAGGGCGTCAACGATAGCCGCCTGATCGTCGGCCACCACGCGGGCTTCCCTGAGGTCGATGCCATGGGTGGACAGCCTGCCCGCGAGGTAGTGCAGGTTGCTGTCGCGGGTGCGGCCCGAGAGTATCTCGTCGCCGATCACCAGCATGGCGGCTGTAGGATTCGGCATGATGCCTCCCGATTGTCTGTCTCGATTCAGAGTAGAGCAGTTTCTCTGCCGCTTGAACCGTTCTCTTTGCGGCCGACGGGCCATGGACCTGCCCGGCCATCCCGAGTAGCGTCGCCCGCGAAATCAGCCGAAAGGACCGACCATGAGCAAGTATGAAGCCCGCCTCGCCGAACTTGGCGTCAGCCTTCCCGAAGCGCCCGCCCCGGCGGCGAATTACGTGCCCTGGGCCGTGGTTGGCGATCTCGTCTTTGTCTCGGGCCAGATCTCGATGAAGGATGGCAGCTTCATCACCGGCAAGCTGGGCGACGATATGAGCGTCGACGAGGGCGTGGCCGCGGCGCGCACCTGTGCCATTGGCCTGCTCGCGCAGCTCAAGGCGGCCTGCGGCGGCGATCTGGATCGGCTGGTGCGGGTGGTCAAGCTGACCGCCTTCGTCAATTCCACCGCCGATTTCGGCGACCAGCCGAAGGTGGTCAACGGCGCCTCCGATTTCCTCGTCGAAGTGCTGGGCGATGCCGGGCGTCACACCCGCTCGGCGGTGTCGGCGGCGAGCCTGCCCTTTGGCGTGGCGGTCGAGATCGAGGGCATTTTCCAGATCGGCTGACCATGCTCGCGCCTGCCTTCCTGCAACTGCCGCTCGCGCACCGCGCCTTTCACGATGCCGGGGCCGGGCGGCCAGAGAACTCGCGCGCCGCGATCCGGGCTGCGATTGCGGCGGGCTATGGGATCGAGATCGACGTGCAGCTCTCCGCCGATGGCGTGGCGATGGTGTTTCACGACCACCAGCTCGACCGGCTCACCGGCGAGACCGGATCGGTTCATGCCCGGAGCGCCGCCGCGCTCGGGGCGATCCGGCTCAGCGGTGGCGACGACGGCATCCCGACGCTGGCCGACGTGCTGGCTCTGGTCGCGGGCCGGGTGCCGGTGCTGATCGAGATCAAGGACCAGAGCGGGGTTCTGGGCCCCGGCAGCGGCGCGCTGGAAGCGGCCGTGGCGCAGACGCTGGCGGGCTATGGCGGCCCGGTGGCGGTGATGTCGTTCAACCCGCACAGCATGGCGGAGATGGCCCGCCGCGCGCCGCAGATCCCGCGCGGTCTGACCACCTATGCCTTTGACGGTGTCGAGGCGCACGCGCTGCCCGCTGCCACCCGCGCCGCGCTGGCGGCGATCGAGGATTTCGATGCGGTCGGGGCCAGTTTCATCAGCCATGACCTCAACGATCTGGCCAGTCCCCACGTTGCCGCGCTGAAACGCCGGGGCGTGCCGGTTCTGTGCTGGACGGTGCAATCGCCCGAGGCCGAAACAAAAGCGCGTGAGATCGCCGACAACATCACCTTCGAGGGCTATGCCGCGCCGCTGCCCGCTTGACGCTCACCGGCCCGCCCGGTCCTATGCCCCGACATGAGTGACGCACCGATCGAGATCCGCCTGCATGACAGCCTTGCCGAGATTCCGGCCGAGGCCTGGGATCGCTGTGCCGCGCCCGAGGGCAGCGCCCGGCCTTACGATCCCTTCACCACCCATCGATTCCTGATCGCGCTGGAGCAATCGGGCTCGGTCGGCCCCGGCACCGGCTGGGAGCCGCACTACCTTGCCGCCTACGAGGCAGACGAGCTGATCGCTGCCGCACCGATGTATGCCAAGGGCCACAGCCAGGGCGAATACGTGTTCGATCATTCCTGGGCCCATGCCTGGGAACGTGCCGGCGGGCGCTACTACCCCAAGCTCCAGATCGCGGTGCCCTTTACGCCCGCCACCGGCAGGCGCTTCCTCGTCCGGCCGGGGCACGACGCGCAAGGGATGGCGGCGCTGGTGCAGGGCGCGGTGCAGGTGGCGGCGCAATCGAAGCTCTCGTCGCTGCACGTGACCTATTGCACCGAGGCCGAGGCGATCGCGGGCGAGGCGATGGGCCTCTTGCGGCGGGTCGGCAGCCAGTATCACTGGGAAAACCGGGGCTATGCCGATTTTGACGCTTTCCTCGCCTCGCTTTCCTCGCGCAAGCGCAAGGCGATCCGGCGCGAGCGCAGCGGCGCGGCGGGGTTCGGCGGCGAAATCGTGAGCCTCACCGGGGCTGACCTGCGCCCGGAGCACTGGGATGCGTTCTGGGGCTTCTACCAGGATACCGGCAGCCGCAAATGGGGCACGCCCTACCTGACCCGCGCCTTCTTCGACATCCTGCACCGGACCATGGCCGACGACGTGCTCTTGGTCCTGGCGCTGCGCGATGGCGTGGCGGTAGCGGGGGCGCTCAATTTCATCGGCCGCGACGCTCTTTTTGGCCGCTATTGGGGCCAATGCGAGCACCATCCGTTCCTGCATTTCGAGCTGTGCTATTACCGCGCCATCGACTTTGCCATCGCCAAAGGGCTCGCGCGGGTCGAGGCCGGGGCGCAGGGCGAGCACAAGCTGGCGCGCGGCTATCTGCCGGTGCAGACGCACTCGCTGCACTGGATCGGCGATGCAGGCTTTCGCAAGGCGGTGGAGGAATTCGTCGCGCAGGAAGCCGAGGCGGTGGAAGACGACATCGACATTCTCACCTCGATGGGGCCATTCCGGCGCGGGCCCGGTTGACCGGGGGCCAGCGGCTACCCACATTCGGCAAAGAGAATATGGAGGATCGCATGAGCTACACCATCGACCGCACCTTTCCCGGTGCCGACTTCGAAGACATCGACAAGCGCACCCGCGCGGCGCTCGCCGCCGGGGGCTTTGGCGTGCTGACCGAGATCGACGTGAAAGCGACGATGAAAAAGAAGATCGACAAGGATCTCGATGATTACCGCATCCTCGGTGCCTGCAATCCGGGCATGGCCTACCAGGCGATCGGCCACGAGCCGCGCGTGGGCGCGATGCTGCCCTGCAACGTGATCCTGCGCCGTGTCGAGGGTGGGGTCGAGGTGTCGGCCGTCGATCCGCTGGCCTCGATGGCAAGCATCGACAACGATGCGCTGAAGGCCGTCGCGGGCCAGGTCCGTGACATGATGGCCAAGGTCGTCGACGAAATCTGAGGGCAGGTCCGGGGGGCCAGCCCCCCGGACCCCCCGGAGTATTTCGGCCAAGAAAAAGCAGAAATCAGAGCGCGGCCAGCATCGCTTCGCCGCCTGAGACGGCGCAGCCGCGCGCAGGCTCGGGGTGCCAGACTGTGACCACGCCGTTTTCGGCAGCGAGGGCGTAGCGCATCGACCGGGCGAACAATCCCGCCGGCGGCGCGTCGAACCGCATCCCCACGGCTTCAGTGAAGCTGCAATCGGCATCCGAGAGCATGGCGATCCCCGCCGCCGCCGCGCCGGTGGCCTCGCCCCAGGCACGCATCACGTGCGGATCGTTGGTCGCGACGCAGATCACCTCGTCGACGCCTTTCGCCCGCAGATCATCCATTACCCGGATGAAGCTGGGCACATGGGCCGAGTGGCAGGTGGGGGTAAAGGCGCCGGGCACCGCGAAGATCACGACCTTGCGGCCTTTCAGCCTGTCGGCCAGGGCCACCTGTTCCGGCCCGTTGTCGCCGATCCTGAGCAGGGTGGCGTCAGGCAGGCGGGTTCCAACGTCAATAGCCATGCATATCTCTCCTGTTCGCATTGCAAGTTGTCTACGCCGCGCGATAGGGTCCGGACCAAACAGGCGCAAGGGGTTTCCGTCATGAGCCATGTCGTAGTTGTCGGAGCGGGTCAGGCCGCCGCATCGCTTGCCGCCAAGCTGCGCGCGCTGGGCTTTGACGGGGGCATTACCCTGATCGGCGAAGAACCCGCGCCGCCCTACCAGCGCCCGCCGCTGTCGAAGGCCTATCTCCTCGGCGAGATGGCGCTGGACCGGCTCTTTCTGCGGCCCGAAAGCTACTACGCCGAGCAGGATATCGGGCTGCGGCTCGGTCAGCGCGTCGACCGGATCGACCGCGACGCAAAGCGCGTGCATCTCGATGGCGAGGCGCTGGACTACGACATGCTCGCACTCACCACCGGTGCGGTGCCGAACCGGCTGCCCAATGCGATCGGCGGCGACCTCGACGGGGTCTATACCGTGCGCAGCCTCGCCGATGTCGATGCGATGGCGCAGGAATTCCGCGATGGCGCGCGGGTGCTCATCGTCGGCGGTGGCTATATCGGGCTGGAAGCCGCGGCGGTGGCGGCCAGGAAGGGCCTGCGCGTGACGCTGGTGGAAATGTCCGAACGCATTCTCCAGCGCGTTGCCGCCCCCGAGACCGCCGACTATTTCCGTGCCTTGCACAGCCGCCACGGCGTCGATCTGCGCGAGGGCTGCGGGCTTGAGCGGCTGACCGGCGACGGCCGGGTGACCGGCGCGGCGCTCACCGATGGCAGCAGCCTCGATGTGGACTTCGTCATTGTCGGTGTCGGCATCCGCCCCGATACCCGCCTCGCCGAGATCGCCGGGCTCGAGATCGACAACGGCATCGCGGTCGATGCCGAGGGGCGGACCTCCGATCCGGCGATCTGGGCGGCGGGCGATTGCGCCTCGTTTCCGCAAGGCGCCGGGCGGCTGCGGCTCGAAAGCGTCGGCAACGCGATCGACATGGGCGAGCTGGTGGCCGAGAACATGATGGGTGCGCGCAAGGCCTACCTCGCCAAACCGTGGTTCTGGTCCGACCAGTATGACGTGAAGCTGCAGATCGCCGGGCTGAACACCGGCTACGACCAGATCGTGGCCCGCCGTGACGGGGACGCGGTGAGCCTGTGGTATTACGCCGCTGACAAGCTGCTCGCTGTCGATGCGATGAACGATCCGCGCGCCTACATGGTGGGAAAACGATTGATCGAGGCCGGAAAATCGCCCGACAAATCGGTGATCGCCGACGCCTCCGCCGATCTGAAGCCGCTGCTGCGCGCGTGAGGATCATTGCCGGAGAGTGGCGCGGGCGGGCGCTTGCGAGCGTCGGCAAGGGCGACAAGGGCGCCCATCTGCGCCCGACCACCGACCGGGTGCGCGAGAGCCTGTTTTCGATGCTTGCGGGCGGGCGCTTCGGTGACCCGATCCCCGACGCGCTTGTGCTTGACCTGTTTGCAGGAACCGGGGCGCTGGGGCTGGAGGCCCTGTCGCGCGGCGCAGCCCACGCCACCTTCGTTGACGATGGCCGCCCCGCCCTGCGGCTGATCCGCGACAATATCGCCAAATGCGGCGCCGAGGCGCGAACCCGCGTGATCGCGCGCGACGCGGCCCGGCTTGGGCCAAATCCCGGCGCGGCGGCGACGCTGGTGTTTTGCGATCCGCCCTACGGCAAGGGGCTTGGCGAGCGGGCGCTGGCGGCGGCGCTGGCGGGGGGCTGGATCGCCTCCGGGGCGCTGGTGGTCTGGGAGGAGAGCGCCGCGATTACGCCGCCAGAAGAACTGCACCTGCTCGACGCGCGCCGCTATGGCGATACGACGATTTCGGTGCTGGAGGCGTCATGAAACCGGCAGCCGTGCTGTTTGATTGCGATGGTGTGCTGGTTGACAGCGAACCGATCGGCCACGCGCTGTTGCGCGACGATCTGGCGGCGCATGGGCTCGACCTTTCGGTGGACGATATTCACAGCTTGTTTGTCGGCGGCACTCTGGCGGCGGTGGCCGACAAGGCCCGCGCGCTTGGCGCATCGCTGCCCGAAGGCTGGCTCGATGATCACTACCGCCGCCTGTATGCCCGGCTGGCCGAGGGCACGCCGCTGATCGACGGGGTCGTGCCGGTGCTCGATGCGCTCGATGCCGCCGGGGTGCCCTATGCCGTGGGTTCCAACGGCACCGTGGTGAAGATGACGACGACGCTCAGCCAGCACCCGGCGGTCTGGGCGCGGCTGAAGGACCGGCTGTTTTCCGGGCAAGACTTGGGCTGCCCGAAGCCCGATCCCGGCCTCTACCGCCATGCCGCCGACGCGTTGGGTGTGGCGCCCACGGCCTGCGTGGTGATCGACGACAGCCCGACCGGCTGCCGGGGCGGGATCGCGGCGGGGATGCGCACGCTTGGCTTTGCCGCGGCTGGCGGGGGCGCGGCGCTGGCCGCGACCGGCGCCGAGGTGTTCCGCGACATGGCCGAACTGCCCGGCCTTCTTTCGCTGTGAGCCGGCTCGTCCCGTGATCGTGACACTGCGCGACCGGTCACCATGCTAGACTGCGACAACGGGCCGCAGTCTGGCCAAGGTCGATCATCCTTCCGACAGGGCCCCGTTGGAGTTTCAGCGGAAACGGAGGACAATATGGTCAAGGTAATCGGAAACCCGATCGGCTGGGGGTTGCAGGCGCTCGTTGGCGGCGCGCAGGCTACCGGCGAGGCGGTCGGCAAGATCGGCAGTCACGACATGGTGCGGCCGGGCGTGAACCGGATCACGATGGCGCATGTCGGCCGCGCGCTCAGGCTCGGGCTGGATGACTTCATGGCAATGCGCAGCGACGTGGTTTTTCTGGCGCTGATCTACCCGGTGGTCGGCATTTTGCTTACCGCGTTCGCCTACCAGGCCTCGCTTGTGCACCTGGTCTTTCCTCTGGCAGCCGGGTTTACGCTGATCGGGCCGCTCGCCGCGATCGGACTATATGAGATGAGCAAACGACGTGCCGAGGGCCAGCCGGCCGGGATTGCCGACGCCTTCAAGGCGGTCCGGCGCGATACGCTGCTGCCGATCGTCGCGCTTGGCGCCTATCTGTTCGTGATCTTCGCGGTCTGGATCTATCTCGCCGACAGGCTGCATGCCGCCACGTTGGGCCAGACCCTGCCCGATAGCCTGCGCGGGTTCATCGCTCAGGTGCTGACCACCGATGCAGGCTGGCAGATGATGATCTTTGGGTCGCTGATCGGGTTTGCCCTCGCGGTGCTGGTTCTGGCGACAAGCCTCGTGTCGTTCCAGATGCTGGTCGACCGCCCGGTTGGGCTGCCTGCCGCCGTCATCACCTCGCTGCGGGTGGTGCAGCGCAACCCGGCCACCACCGCCGGTTGGGGTCTTATCGTGGTTGCACTACTGGTGATCGGCGCCCTGCCGGCACTGGTTGGGCTGATCGTCGTCTTTCCAGTGCTCGGCCATGCAAGCTGGCATCTCTACCGCGCGGCGGTGTCGTATCACTGACCGGGGCCGACAACGATGAAAGGCCGCCCCCGGCGGCCTTTCATTGATTTCGCCTAAGGCGCGCTTCGGGTGCTGTCGACGGCCGCGCGGGCATCGTTGAGAAGCGCGGCACCGTCATAGCCCTTGGCGTTCATCTCCGCGACCCACTCGGTGATAACCTCGTCGCCCAGCGCCTTGATGCGGGCGGTTTCATCCGCGCTCAGCTCGGCCGCCACGTGGCCCGCTGCCGCCAGGGCGTCGCGCCCGACCGCATCGCCGGTATCATGGGCGCGCCCCGCCCAGGCCGAGGCCATCTCGCCTGAATTGGCGTCGATCACCGCTTTCAGATCGTCCGGCAACGCCTGGTAGCGGTCCTTGTTCATCGCCCAGAGGAAGTAGAGGTTATAGAGCGCCTTGTCGCCCGCCACGTCGGTATGGCTGTCGGTCAGCTCGTCGAGCTTGAGCGAGGGGGCCTGTTCGTAGGTGATGACGCCGCCATCGACCACGCCAAGCGCGAGGCTCTCGGGAAATTGCGGCACCGGCATCCCGATCGGGGTGGCGCCCAGCTTTTCGAGCAGGAGCGTGGCGGCACGTGACGGGCCGCGCAGCTTCAGCCCGGCGAAATCCTTCACCGTCGCGATCGGATCGCCCTTCTTGTAGACCAGCCCGCGTCCATGCATGTGGGTCGCGATCACGTGGACGTCTTCGAAGTCGTCCATCAGGTGCTTTTGGCTATAGGCCCAGGCCGCACGGCTCGCCTCTTCGGCCGACTTGGTCACCATGAAGGGAAGCTCCATGGCTTCGGTTTCGGGGAAGCGACCGGGCTCGTAGCCGGGGATCACCCAGCCGCCATCAACGATGCCGTCGGCGATCTGGTCATACATCTCCGCCGCCGAGCCGCCGAGTTGCATGAAAGGATAAATCTCGACCTTGATTCGCCCGCCGGACTGCTCCTCGATCGTGCGCGCCCAGGGCTCCATGAAATAGGTCGGGTTCGCCGACGCCGGCGACACGAAATGCTGGAAGCGCAGGGTAACCTCCTGCGCGAACACACCGGAGCCGGTAAGGCCCATGACCGCGGCAAGCGCCGCCGATTTCACAAGGGTCTTCATTGAGCCCCCTCCTTTGATGGTCGCGCCGATCGTGGCGCGGCAACGAACAGGTAGGCAGGGGTGCCACAGGGCGCAAGCGCGGAGTGGCCCCAGATGGGCGCATGAGGCAATGTTTTGCCCCAATATATTGATCGAAAAGTCAAAAATCGGCGGCAACGGGGAAAACCGCAGGTGATTTCACCGTTCCGGCCGGAGCGCCTTCGGGCGCTACGACCAGGTTGGAAAAAACTTGCCCGCCGGGCTGAGTGTGAAGATCTCGGCCCCTGTCGCCGTCACCCCGATGGAATGCTCGAACTGCGCCGAGAGCGTCTTGTCGCGGGTGATCGCCGTCCAGTCGTCGCCCAGCACCTTGGTTTCCGGGCGGCCGAGATTGACCATCGGCTCGATAGTAAAAAACATGCCTTCTTCGAGCACCGCGCCAGTGCCGGGTTTGCCGTAGTGCAATACGTTGGGCGGGGCGTGAAACACCTCACCCAGCCCATGCCCGCAGAAATCGCGCACCACGCTCATCCGGTTCTGTTCGACGAAGCTCTGGATCGCGTGGCCGATATCGCCAAAGGTATTGCCGGGCTTCACCGCGGCGATGCCGCGCATCAACGCCTCGTGAGTGACGTCGATCAGCCGCTCGGCGAATGGCTTGATCGTGCCCACCTTATACATCCGCGAGGTGTCTCCGAACCAGCCATCGACAATCACCGTCACGTCGATGTTGAGGATATCGCCGTCGATCAGCTCGTCATGGTGGCGCGTGCTTTTCTCGTTCTTGCCCTTCGGCACCTTCGAGCCGGGGATGCCATGGCAGACGACGTGATTGAGCGAGATGCATGTGGCGTGCCGGTAGCCCTTGTAGCCGATGGTGGCCGAGGTCGCGCCGGCCTCGTTCACCATCTCCTCGATCGCCTTGTCGAGCGCGGCGGTGGTCACACCCGGCTGAACGTGGGGGATGATCCGGTCAAGGATTTCGGCCGCCAGCCGCCCGGCCTTGCGCATGCCGTCGAAATCCGCCTCTTCATAGATGCGAATACCGTCCTTCGTGATCCGACCGCGCGTATCCAATGCGCCTCTCCTTCTGTTGTCGGCCACTAGATAGGACAGAATATGCTTAAGGACCAGTGCATGAGGCGGATTGCCCCACGGCTCTGCCGAGAGCGCCGCCAGGCCCCCGCCTTTGGCGCCATCACCGCGCCATTTCAACGCCGGTCGGGGTCAGGCCACCGGCAGGCTGAACGGCAGTTGCGGCCCCAGCGTTACGCCCCTTGGCGAGATATTGGTGGAATGGGCGATCACCTCGACGCCCGCGCCATAGGCGGTGAGAAACGCGTCGGCGTAGCGCGGGTCGATGTCGTCGGCGATCCGCACTTCGGCCGCATCGGTGCGCTGGACGAGAAAGAACACCGCCGCGCGGTAGCCCTGCTTGGCCATCAAGGCCAGCTCCAGCATGTGCCGCGCGCCACGATCGGTCTTGGCATCGGGAAATTCGGCCACGCCGGGGCGGCGGCACAGGGTGACCGACTTGACCTCGACATAGGCATCTGGCTTGCCCTCGGCCGACAGCAAAAAGTCGATCCGGCTCTTTTCTCCGTAAGCCACTTCGGCGCGCACCTGGGTGTAGTCGTCGAGCGCAGGCACCTCGCGCGCCTCCAGCGCGGCCTTCAGCATCCGGTTCGGCACCGAGGTATCGACCCCGGTGAAATGCCCGTTTGGAAGCTCGACCAGCCGCCAGCCGAAATTGAGCTTTTTCTTCGGGTCGTCATTGGGCTCGAGCCAGACCCGCGCGCCGGGGCTGGCAAGCCCCAACATCGAGCCGGGGTTGGCGCAATGGGCGGTAATCTCGGTGCCATCGTCCAGCCGGCAATCGGCGAGGAAGCGTTTGTAGCGGCGGATCAGCGTGGCGGGCACGAGGGGGGATGCAAATTCCATCCGCCGAAGATGGGGGCGGCGGTGCGGAATGTCTACGCCGGAGCCTAGTTCTCGCGGAAGGCGGTGTTGAAATAATCGGCGAGGGGTTTGAGCAGGTAGGAAATCGGCGAGTGATCGCCGGTTTGCAGATAGGCCTGCACCGGCATACCGGGGATCAGCACCGAACCGGCCGGCAGTTTCTCTATCTCGCCCTCCACCAGTTCCACCCGCGCGCGGTAATAGCTCACCCCCGTGCGCTCGTCGTGCAGCGCATCGGGCGACACCGAGATCACCCGGCCGAGAATCTCGGGTGTGCGCCGGGTGTCGAAGGCGGCGAAGCGCAGGGTCACCTCCTGGCCGATATGCACCTGGTCGATATGGATCGTCTCGATCTGCACCCCGATGATCAGCGGCTGGTCCTGCGCCACGATATAGAGCACCGGCTGGGCGGGCTGGATCACCGAGCGTTCGCCGTAGATCTGGAGCGCGTGCACGGCGCCGGAGCGTGGCGCGCGAATATCGAGCCTGTTGAGCTGTTCGAGGATCGCGCGGCGGCGCTCGGCAAGTTCCAGTTCTCGGCCCTCCTGCTGCGACAATTGCGTGATCGCCTCTTCGCGCCGCTCCGCCTGGACGCGGATGATCTCGATGTCGATCTCGGTGATCCGCCCCTCGGCCTGGGCGCGGGCGGCGATGATCTCGCCCGCCGAGCCTGCGAGCCGCGACTTTTCGCGCTCCAGCGCCAGCACCTGGCTTTGCTGGGTCAGCCCGCGCTCGAACAGCGCCACCTGGTTCACCAGTTCCTCGTCGATGAAGGCGACCTGCTCTTCCAGCGCGGCAAGCTGGGCATCGAGCCCGACGATCTGCGATTCGATCTGGCCATTGCGCTTGCCAAGCTGCTCGACGGAGGCGGCGAGGTTGTCGCGGCGCTGGGCAAAAAGCTTGCGGTTGCCCTCCAGCATCTCCGCCACTTCCGGGTTGGTGGCGGCGATCGCGTTGATCTCATCGCTGAACGCGATCGCCTCCGACCCGTCGCGCTCGGCCTCCAGCCGCCCGCGTCGGGCCATCAGCTCGAAAAGCTGGCTTTCGATGATGGTCAGTTCCGAGTTCAACCGCTCCGAATCGAGCCGCACCAGCACCTGCCCGGCTTCGACCACATCACCCTCGCGCACCAGGATTTCTTCGACCACGCCGCCATCGGGGTGCTGCACCACCTGCCGGTTCTGCTCCACCTCGATGGCGCCGTTGGCGACGATGGCACCGGCGATATTCGACACAACGGACCATGTGCCAAAGCCGCCGACAAGAACGATCAGCGCGAGGATGCCGAGGATCACCGGTCCGCGCGCCGTCCATGCCTTGAGCACCTGCGCCTCGCCGGGGCGCGGGTCGGAGCGGTCGGCGGGGCGGGCCACGGCGGTGGCGGCGGGGGTTGTCAGCTCGTTGGCCATCAGCTCACCCCCCCGGTCTTGCCCTGCGCGGCGGTCGAGCGGATGGCTTCGGCGTTCTGCACGGTGCGGCCGAGCACCTCGTCGCGCGGGCCGAAGGCCTTGGCCATGCCGTGATCGAGCACCAGCAGCATGTCGCATTCACTGATCGCCGAGGGCCGGTGCGCCATGATCAGCACCGCGCCGCCCTGCGCCTTCATCTCGCGCACCGCGGCGTTGAGCGCCACCGAGCCGTCATTGTCGAGGTTGGAATTGGGCTCGTCGAGCACCAGCACCACCGGGTTGCCATACATCGCGCGGGCCAGCCCGATGCGCTGCATCTGTCCGCCCGAGAGCATCCCGCCGCCCACGCTCACGCGGGTGTCGTAGCCATCGGGCAGTTGCAGGATCAGCTCGTGCGCTGCGGCCTTCTTCGCGGCCTCCACCACGGCGGCATCATCCGGCGAGATCGACAGCCCGGCGATGTTCTCGGCAATCGTGCCGTCAAAAAGCTGCACCCGTTGCGGCAGATAGCCGATGTGCTGGCCGAGCGTCGCCGGTTCAAACTGGTCGAGCGAGGCGCCATCGAGCCGGATCTTGCCGCCTGCGGGACGCCAGACGCCGGTGATGGTGCGCGCCAGCGTCGACTTGCCGGCGCCGGACGGGCCGATCACGCCGAGCGCCTCGCCGGGGCGGACCTCGAAATTGAGCATACGCAACGATGCCTGCGACTGGCCGGGGGGCACCACGGTCAGGTTTTCCGCCGTCAGATGCCCGGCGGGGCGGGGCAGCCGGGTGCGCGGCGCTTCGGGCGGCACTTCGCCCAGCAGCTCGACGAGCCGCTGCCAGCCCTGCCGCGCCCGCTGCACCATCTGCCACTGGCCGATCGCCATATCGACGGGCGCCAGCGCCCGGCCGAGCAGGATCGAGCCCGCGATCATCGCGCCGGGGCTGAGCTCGCCCTTCAACACCAGCAAGGCGCCGAGGCCGAGCATCGCCGATTGCAGAAACATCCGGAAGGTCTTGGAGATCGCCGAGAACTGCCCGGCGCGGTCGGACGACAGGATCGTGTCGTTCAGGCTTTCGGTGCGGGCCCTGTGCCAACGGTCGAACGCGGCGTCCGACATGCCGAGAGCGCGCACCATTTCGGCTTCCGTGCGCAGTTGTTCGGCAAGCTGATCGGCGCGCATCGTGGCGGCGTTGGCGCTGTTGACCGGGCCAACGGTGAGCACCTGGTTGAGCACGGTGAGAAGGATCAGCACCCCGCCACCGGCCAGGGCGAGATAGCCGAGCCAGGGATGAAAGATCAGGATTCCGGCAAGAAAGACCGGCGTCCAGGGAATGTCGAACACCGCGGTGAACACCGGCGACGACAGAACCCGCTGCACCGATTCCAGATCGCGCAAGGTATTGGTCGTTTGCTGGCCCGAACTGCTGGCGACGGCCTCGCGCCGGAGCACGGCGGAAAACACCCGCCGGTCAAGCCGGGCCTGGAAGGTGGCCCCGATCCGGGCGAGCACCCGGCCACGGGTATAATCCAGCACCCCCATGATCACGAAGAAGAACGCCATCAGCAGCGTCAGCGCCAGCAGCGTCGATTCCGAGCGCGAGCCCAGCACCCGGTCGTAGATCTGGAGCATGTAGATCGGGCCGGTCAGCATCAGGAGGTTGACGAAGACCGAAAACAGCCCCGCCGCCCAGAACAGCCCCCGGCTCTCGCGCCGCGCATCGCGCAGTTCGCTTTCACCTCGTTGCTTCTGGGCCGGTGTCATTCTGCGCTTGTCTGCCTCTTTGATTCGGCCGCGTTGGAGAGCGTGTCAGCGAAACCTGTTGATCGGGTTAATGCCTGACATGCTCTCAAACAAGCCTCAGCCATCCATACCAAGGATCGAGCGCAGCACGCCAAGCAGCGAATCCTCGGCCGCCGGCGCGCGCACGGGCCCGCCCTGGGTGCCGGGCTGGAGCCTGCCGGTCTCGACCGTGGGCGGGGCATCGGGCCGGATCATCGGCAGCGGCTTCGGCGGCAGGTTTTCATGCACCCGGACCATGGTTTCGCGCCAGATCTCGGCGGGCAACCCGCTGCCGGTCACGCCCCTCAGCGGCGTGTTGTCGTCGTAGCCCATCCACACGCCGGTGACGTAATCGGCGGTAAACCCGAGAAACCACGCATCGCGCGCCGCCGTGGTGGTGCCGGTCTTGCCAGCGGCTTCGCGGTCGTCGAGTGCGGCACGCCGGCCGGAGCCGTCGGTAACCACCCGGTTCATCATGTAGATCAGTTGCTCGGCCGCCTGCGGAGAGATGACCCGCTCGCCGATCCCGCCGGATTGCTCCATCAGCGGTGCCGCATCGCCCAGCAGCCGCAGCTCGATCAGTCCATAGGGCGTGACCGACGAGCCGCCATTGAGGATGCCGGCATAGGCGCCGGTCATCTCCAGCAGCGTCGATTCCGACGCGCCAAGCGCCAGCGCCGGCCCCAGAGCGAGGTCGGACTGGATGCCGAACATCGAGGCCACGGTGCGCACGTTTTCGCGCCCGACCGCCTCCGAAAGTTTCACCGCCGGGATGTTGAGCGAATTGCGCAGCGCGTCGGTGAGGGTGACCCAGCCACGGGTGGTGTTGTCGTAGTTGGTCGGGCACCACTGGCCCGAGCCAGGGATGCTCATGCAGAAGGCTTCGTCTTCGATCAGGCTGTCATAGCGCCAGCCAAGATCGAGCGCGGTGGCATAGATGAAGGGCTTGAAGCTCGATCCGGTCTGGCGGAGCGCCTGCGTTGCGCGGTTGAACGCGCCCGACACCTTGGTCTTGCGCCCGCCGACCATGCCGCGCACCGCGCCATCGGCGCTCATCACCACGATCGCGGCTTGCGCCTCGCTGCCCTCGCTCACCTTGTTCTCGAACACCCAGGCCAGAGCTTCTTCGGCAGCGCGCTGGATATCCTGGTCGAACGTGGTGCGGATGATCACGTCTTCTGTGGTGTCGCGGGTCAGGAAAGACGGGCCGGACGACATCACCCAATCGGCAAAGTAGCCGCCTGCGCGCGCCTCGGCGGCGGCTGACAGCTCGGCCGGATGCTCGCGGGCATAGGCGGCCTCCTGCGGCGTCAGGTAGCCCTGTTCCTCCATCAGCCGGACCACGGTAAGCGCCCGGTCCCAGCTGCGTTGCAGGTTGTTGGTCGGGTCATATCGGGTGGGCGCGGTGAGGGCGCCGGCGAGCATCGCGGCCTCGGCGGGGCGCACGTCGGAGGAGGACTTGCCAAAATAGCGCTGGCTTGCGGCCTCGAAGCCATAGGCCCCGGCACCGAGATAGGCGCGGTTTAGGTAGATGGTGAGGATTTCGTCTTTGGTGAACTTCGCCTCGAGCGCCATCGCGTAGACCGCTTCGGTAACCTTGCGCCAGAGCGAGGTCGCGCGGCAATCGGCTTCGTATTCGGCTTCGGTCATGTCGCCGGCGGGGTCGTAGGGCACGCCAAGGCAGAGCAGCTTGGCGGTCTGCTGGGTGAGCGTCGAGCCGCCATGGCCCGAGAGCGGCCCGCGGCCTTCGCTGAGGTTGATCCGCACCGCGCTGGCGATGCCGCGCGGACTGATCCCGAAATGCTTGTAGAAACGTTTGTCTTCCGTCGCCAGAACGGCGTTCTTCAGCGCGGGAGATACGGTTTCGGCGGTGACGATGCCGCCGAACTGATCGCCGCGCCAGGCAAAGACATCGCCATTGCGGTCCATCATCGTGACCGAACCCTGTGCGCGGCCGTCGACCAGCGATGACAGCGGCGGCATGGTCGACGCGGTGTAGAACACGCTGAACCCGAGCAGCGCCGCGACCACCAGTGCCGCCACCACGGCGAGCTTCAGGCCAAGGCGAAAGACCCAGCGGATCAACGCCATCGGCCAGGCGAGGAAGAACGGCAGCTTGCGCCCGCTCTTGCGGGGCTTTGGCCGCCTGGGTTTCTGCGGTGGCTTGCCGCCGGATTTACCGGACGGTTTTTTCTTGGCGGGGGCGCTCGAATACCGCTTGTCCGCCACCAGCGGTGGCCGCCGGGAACCTTTTTGTGCCATGGGCCTGTGTCCGACCTGCTCTGTTTTGCGCGAACATAACGACTTGGGACGGTCAAGACGAGGGGGAAGAGGTCCCCTTTGGCGCCACACACCGGCAGCGCACCGCCTTTTGAACGCACAATTAATGGGCAAAGCGGTGTGCAAGTGCAGAAAAACTGGCGTCTTGCCTGTTTTTCGCGCAGCCGCACCCCCCGTTTTCTTGAGTGCCGGGCCCGACAGGCGCTTGCCTGAGGGCGTAACCGAGCGGGGGCAGCCTCGCTTCTGGCAGAAGGGGAAAGACGTGAAACTGATCATAGCAGCGATCAAGCCGTTCAAGCTCGAGGAGGTGCGCGAGGCGCTTACCTCCATCGGCGTGCGCGGCATGATGGTGACGGAAGTGAAGGGGTTCGGCGCGCAATCGGGGCACACCGAAATTTACCGGGGCGCCGAATACGCGGTGAACTTCGTTCCCAAGGTGAAACTCGAAATCGTGGTTGCCGACGCGCTCGCCGAGCAGGTTGTCGAGGCGATCGCCAAGACCGCCAGGACCGGCAAGATCGGTGACGGCAAGATCTTCACCCTTGATGTCGACAGCGCCCTGCGTGTGCGCACCGGCGAAACCGACGGCGACGCGCTTTAACGCGGTCGGAACGAGACAAGAGGACAGACACAGATGCAACGCAAGACACTCCTTTCCCTCGCGGCCGCGGTGGCGCTTCTGCCCACCTTCGGCCTTGCGCAGGATGCCGCGGAAGCGGCCTCACCCGCTGGCACCGAAGTCGGCTTCATCCTGACCACCTTCATGTTCCTGGTGACCGGCTTTCTCGTTTTCTGGATGGCCGCCGGCTTCTCGATGCTCGAGGCAGGCCTGGTGCGGTCGAAGAACGTGACCATGCAGCTCACCAAGAACATGGCGCTCTTCGCCATTGCCGCCGTGATGTATTACCTGATCGGTTACAACCTGATGTATCCCGGCGATGGCTGGACCATCACCAACGTGCTCGGCGCCTTCTCTCTGGCCTCGGTTGAGCCGGTGGGCGTGGCGGCGGCCGATGTCGATATCACCTATGCCTCGGTCGGGTCGGACTTCTTCTTCCAGCTGATGTTCTGCGCCACAACCGCCTCGATCGTGTCGGGCACGCTGGCCGAACGCATCAAGCTGTGGCCGTTCCTGATCTTCACCGTGATCCTTACCGGCCTGATCTACCCGATCCAGGCGTCGTGGAAATGGGGCGGCGGGTTTCTCGACGCGAATTTCGGCTTCCTCGATTTCGCCGGGTCCACGGTCGTGCACTCGGTCGGTGGCTGGGCGGCGCTGGCTGGCGCCATCGTGCTGGGTCCGCGCATCGGCAAGTATGGCAAGGACGGCAAGATCAATGCCTTTCCCGGCTCGAACCTGACGCTGGCCACGCTCGGCACCTTCATCCTGTGGATGGGCTGGTTCGGCTTCAACGGCGGCTCGCAGCTCTACATGGACACCGCCGGCAACGTCGCCGACATCTCGCGGATCTTCGCCAACACCAACACCGCGGCCGCCGGGGGCGCGCTCGCCGCGCTGCTCCTGACCCAGCTTCTCTACAAGAAGGTCGACCTGACCATGGTGCTCAACGGCGCGCTCGCGGGCCTCGTGTCGATCACCGCCGAACCGCTGACGCCGGGTCTTGGCGCGGCAACCCTGATCGGCGCCGTCGGTGGTGTGATCGTGGTCTTCGCCGTGCCGTTCCTCGACAAGCTCAGGATCGATGACGTGGTTGGCGCCATCCCGGTGCACCTGTTCGCTGGTATCTGGGGCACGCTCGCGGTGGTGCTCACCAACGGCGACGCCACCATTGGCGGCCAGCTGATCTCGATCGTGATCGTCGGCGTGTTCGTCTTCGTGGTTGCGCTGGTGGTCTGGCTGATCCTCAAGGCGACCATGGGCATCCGCGTCTCGGAAGAAGAGGAAGCGATGGGCCTCGACCGTGCCGAGCTTGGCATGGAGGCCTATCCGGAATTTACCAACGGCTAAGCGTTCCTTCCATACCAGCCGTTTCACTGGCCCGGGCGTTTTCGTCCGGGCCTTTTTGTTACGGTCCCGGCGGAACAGTGCGTGCGATGGCGGCGTTGCTCCCGGTCCACCCGGACGATTGCGGCAAGATCAACGCAAGACGCCGGGGGCTCTCGCTCCCAGCGCTCGGTTTTCTTGTGACCGTGGCTCAGACGCCGGCGTCGGCGATCGCGTCGGCAAGCGTGTCGATGGTGCTCTCGTTCAGGCCGGCAATGTTCATCCGGCTGTCACCGACCATGTAGATCGCGTGCTTGTCTCGCATATAGGCCACCTGCTCCGGGGTTGCGCCGATGCGGCTGAACATGCCCCGGTGCTCGGCGATGAAGCCGAAGCGGTCAGAGCCGGTGCGGGCGCGCAGGGCATCGGCGAGCTTCTGGCGCAATCCGAGCATACTGGTGCGCACCTGTTCCAGCTCGCTGGCCCAATCGGCTTTCAGTGCCGGATCGTCGAGGATCATCTGCACCAGCCGCGCGCCGTGATCCGGCGGGAACGAGAAATTCTGCCGGTTGAGGTGGGCGAGGCTCGCCTGGGTGAGCGCCTTGCGCTTCGGCCCGGCGGCGACCGCCATCAGCAGGCCGGTGCGCTCGCGGTAGAGGCCGAAGTTTTTCGAACAGCTCGCCGCGATCAGTGCTTCGGGCATCCGCGAGGCGATCAGCCGCGTGCCCGCCGCATCGGCTTCGAGCCCGTCGCCAAAGCCCTGGTAGGCGATGTCGATCAGCGGCACCGCGCCTTTTTCCTCGAGCAGCGTCGCCACCTCGTCCCATTGTGGCAGGGTCAGGTTGGCCCCGGTCGGGTTGTGGCAGGCTCCATGCAGAAGCACAACGTCGCCAGCCTTCACCGCTTGCAGTTCTTCCATCATCCCGGCGAAATCGACCGCGCGGGTCTCGTCGTCGAAATAGCGATACTCGGTCATCTTCATGCCGAGATGCTTGATGATCGACGGATGGTTCGGCCAGGTCGGGGCCGAGAGCCAGACGGTTGCCTCGGGCGTGGCCATCTTGATCAGTTCCAGCGCCTGGTGGATCGCGCCGGTGCCGCCCGGCTGGGCGGCAAAGGCCAGCCGGTCTTCTTCCACGGCATCGCCCAGAACGAGGCTCGAGAGTGCCTGCCCGAAAGCCGGATCGCCCGCCAGCGCGGTATAGGTCTTGGTGGTCTCGCGCTCCCAGAGCTGCTTCTCCGCCTCTTTCACCGCCCGCATCACCGGGGTGTTGCCGGAGGCGTCCTTGTAGACGCCGACGCCAAGGTCGATCTTGCTGTCGCGCGGATCGGCGCGAAACTCGGCCATCAGCGCGATGATCTTGTCGGCGGGCAGCTCTTTGAGGTGTTCAAACATGGGAGGGTTCCTATTCTCCGGTTGCGACGGTCAGGTCGTTATACATGCCCCATTCGGCCCAAGCGCCATCGTAGACGGCGTGGCGCTCATGCCCGATCAGGGTGAGCGCAAGGTCGAGGATCGCGGCGTTGACACCCGATCCGCAGGTCGAGATCGCGGGTTTCGCCAGGTCGACCCCGGCCGCCTCGAACAGCGCCTTCAGCGCCGCCGGCGGTTTCATCGTGCCATCCTCGGCCAGCAGGCTCGTCCACGGCACGTTTTTCGAGCCGGGGATATGGCCCATGCGCAGGCCGGGGCGCGGCTCCGGCGCCTCGCCGCGAAAACGGTCGTTGGCGCGGGCGTCGATGATCTCCCAGTCGCCGAGCTTGGCGGCGGCGGCCACTTCGGTCACGTCCTTCACCATGTCGGGCTGCCTGGACACGGTCATGTGCCTGTCGCGAATCGTCGGCGCGGTATCGGTCAGCGCCCGCCCTTCGGCCCTCCATTTCGGCAAGCCGCCATCGAGCACGGCGATATCGGTCTTGCCGAAGCAGCGAAAGGTCCACCAGACGCGCGGGGCCGAGAAGATTCCGGCGCTGTCATAGACCACCACCTGGTGGCCATCGCCCACGCCCATCGCGCGCATCCGGCTCATGAATTTTTCCACCGGCGGCAGCATGTGCGGCAGCGGCGAGCGCAGGTCGGCGATATCGTCGATATCGAAGAACCGCGCGCCGGGGATATGGCTGGCGGCATACTCCGCCTTCGGATCGCGGTCGACGGTGGGCAGATACCACGAGGCGTCGAGCAGCCGCAGGTCGGGGTCGTCGAGGTGGTCGGCAAGCCAATCGGTCGAAACCAGCGTTTTGGGGTTGCTTTGCACCATGTTCTTGCCTCCGCTTTCCACCAAACTGCCTACTAACAGCGGCGGGGCGAGGCAAGGGAAATGGGCCCCGGCGCAGTGCCGGAGCCCTTGTTTCCGAGTCTACTTCGCCAGCATCGACTTGACCACGCCGACCACGGCCATGACCACGCCGCCGCCGACGCCACCCGAGGCAATCGAGCCGACGATCGAGCCGATGTCGAGCCCGCCGCCCGCGGCTTCAGCGACACCGCCTGCGCCGGCCATGGTCAGCAACTGGCCGCCGAGACCGCCGCCGACAATCCCGGCAATCGAGTTGCCGAGCGTGCCGAGATTGAGGTTTTTCGCCACACCACCGACGATATTGCCGCCGATCGCGCCCGAAACGATGCTGATAATGAGTTGTTCCAAAAGTCCGTCCCTCCACGGGAGCCGTGCACCTGACGCGGTTGCGCCCGCACCTGTCCCTGTGCGGCAGCCTAGCGAGGATGGCGCAAGCGCCCCAAGGGGAGTTTCACGCGCCGGTTCCCCGGCTCGCGGCACGGCGCAGCGCCCGCTCCAGCCCGTCGCGAAAGCGTGCCCTGTCAGCCTTGGAAAACGGCCGCCCCCCGCCCTGGCGAAACGGATCGGCGGCGCGCAGATCGGCCATCAGGTCGCGGGTGGCGAGCACCGTGCCGATATTGGCTTGGGTGAAAGCTTCGCCATTGTGACGCAGCACCTCCGCCCCGGAAGCGACCGCCTTGGCCGCGAGGGGGATATCGCCGGTGATCACCACGTCGCCGGGGCCGGCCCGGTCGGCGATCCACTTGTCGGCCTCGTCGGCGCCGTGATCGACATAGACCATCTCGACCAGCGGATTGGCCGAGGGCCTCAGCCCGCCGTTCGAGACAAAGGCGATCTTCACCCGGTTGCGGGTTGCAATCTGCTCCGCCTCGGCTTTGACCGGGCAGGCATCGGCATCGACGTAGATCATCGCGCGCCTATCCGCCGCCGATCAGCACCCCGGCGGCAAAGACCAGCGCGCCGCCCAGAACCACCTGGAAGGTCGCGCGAGGGAAGGGGGTTTGCATGTAGCGCATCTGGATCCAGACGATCGCCCAAAGCTCGACGAACACCACGATCATGGCGATGGTCGTGGCGGTCCAGAAATGCGGGATCAGGTAGGGCAGGGCGTGGCCGAGACCGCCCAGCGTGGTCATCACCCCGGAGGCGATCCCGCGCTTGAGCGGGCTGCCCCGGCCCGACAATTCGCCATCGTCCGACGCGGCTTCGGTGAAGCCCATCGAGATCCCGGCGCCGATGCTGGCGGCGAGGCCGACGAGAAAGGTGGTGTGGGTATTCTGGGTGGCGAAGGCGGTGGCAAAGATCGGCGCCAGCGTCGAGACCGATCCATCCATCAGTCCGGCCAGCCCCGGCTGCACCCAGGTCAGCACAAACTGGCGATGCGCCGCGCGGTCTTCCGTATCGCGCGCATCGCCATCGAGATACTTGGCCTCCAGTTCGCCGGCGAGCTCATTATGCCCCGCTTCCGCCGCCGCGAGATCGCCCAGCAGCTTGCGGGTTTCGGCATCCGACGACCGGTCGGCCGCCTTGCGGTAGAATTGTTCGGCCTGCCGCTCCATCTCGCTGGCCTCGGCCCGCATACGCTCCAGCCCGAGGTTCTCGACCAGCCAGATCGGATTGCGGGCATAGAAGCCCGACACATGCTCGCGCCGGATCAGTGGGATCACGTCGCCAAAACGGCGCTGATGCGCCTCGATCAGCCGCCGGCGATGCTCGTCTTCTTCCACCGCCATCTCGTCGAATACCTTGGCGGAGCTCGGAAATTCTTCCCGCAACCGCTCGGCATACTGGCGATATATGCGGGCATCGTCTTCCTCGTTCGAGATCGCAAGCGCCAGCACCTCCTGTTCGGAGAGATCGGAAAAACGGCGCCGTCCGCTGGAAAATCCGGGGATCATGCAAGCATCCTTCTGTCAGGAACGGCCCCAAACTAGCGATCACGCGCAGGCTTGCAAGGGTCGGATCGTCTCAGGCCCTAATCGAGCCTTCGCACATAGATGTGGTTGCCCTCACGCTTGGTCTCGAACAGCTTGAGATCGCGCACGAGGTCGGAGAGCTTGGCCTTGCCGTAGGTGCGGGTATCGAAGTCGCGCACGTCCGCCTGGATCGTCTGGCCGAGCAGGCCGAGCTGATACCATTCGCCGTCCTGGTCGATCTTCTCCATCGCCCGCAGGATCAGGGGCTGCGCCTCGATCGGCGGGCGCTTGCCTGCCTTCTCGCGCGTGGGCTGGCCCTTGGCCGGCGCCTCGGCGGGTTCTTCGACGATGTTTTCGATCATCACGAAGCGGGTGCAGACATTCCGCAAGGATTCCGGGGTCTTGCCTTCGCCAATGCCGATCACGTCAAGCCCCTGTTCGCGGATGCGGTTGGCCAGCGAGGTGAAGTCGCTGTCGGACGAGACCAGCACGAAGCCGTCGAACCGGCCGGTATGCAGCAGGTCCATCGCGTCGATCACCAGCCCGATATCGGAAGCGTTCTTGCCCTTGGTGTTGGCCGTTTCCTGGTGGGCGACAAGGCCAAGCGCATGGACCTTCTTGGCCCAGGGTTGCAGCCGCGGCGCCGCCCAGTCGCCATAAACGCGACGCAGCGCGGGTTCGCCGTAAGCGGTGATTTCCTTCAGGATCGCTTCGGCGTGGCGGGCGGGGATATTGTCGGCGTCGATCAGGACGGCGAGGAGGGGGGATGTGTTGTCTTTCATGGATACAAAGTGGGGCCGAACGCGGCCATGCTCAAGAGCAATCGCGCGTTATCGTCGCCGGTCCTGCAACGCACGCGTCGCATCCCTGTAGCGCAAACACAAAAACGCCGCCGCGGGAAACTCCTGCGGCGGCGCGTTGCGGGCCTCTATCGGCGGGCCGGGATCATTCCTTGTAGACCGAATGGCATTCCTTGCAGGCCCCGCCGAGCCCGCCCATCGCGGCGCCGAGCGCCTGCGGGCTGTCAACGGTGGCCCCGGCATCGGCAGCCAGTTTGAGGTCATTCGCCTTGGCAACGAAATCGTCCCAGTTTTCCCAGATCGCATCCTTGGCTTCGCTTTCCGGGTCGGTGTTCGACTGCGGCTCGAACAGCACCGGCACGGTGGCGGCCTTTTCCGCGATCAGCGCGAATGACGCTTGCGCGGCGGCAGCGTCAAAGTCGATCTCGCCCTTGGTCATCTGGGTGAGCTTCTTCACGTTCGACCCGATAAGGCCCATCGCCTCCTTGCGGGCGATCACGTCGGGGTCCTGGGCGGCGGCGAACGCGGCGGAGGCAGCGGTGCCGAGAACCAGAACGGCGGCAATGGCGGTCTTGCGGGTAAACATCAGAAATCGTCCTTTTTTGGTGGGAGTTGCGCGCAGATTACCGACTCACTTGTGAGGGTCCATTCACATCCTCGTCAGATGCGGCATCTCGGCGCTGGCTTGCCGGGCTCGAGACGTGGCAGATTGGCCCGCATGACAATGATCACGCAAGACAGGCTGACCGCCGAAACCTACCCCGGCCCCGCCTGGCACCGCGAGGTGGCGGCCGATCTCGCCGCGCGCCTCACGCCGCCGTCGGACTTCCCCTGCACCTTCTCGCAAAACGCCTTCCGGCGGTCGCTGGTGCGCTTCATCTTCGTCGAAGCGCTCGATGCGGCGGGCCGGGCGCAGTTGCGCGCCGATCTGCTGGCCTATCTCGCCGAAGCGGAAACATGGGACGGGACGGTGAATACCGCCCATCCCCTGGTGGTCGCCTTTTCCCAGGCCGCCGCCAGTGCCGACACGGTCGAAGGCTACCACGCGCTCGGCTGGGACATCCTTCAGGACTGGCACGACAACGACCCCGCGCCCTGGCCCGAAGGCGTCGCGACTGACCCGATGGCGCCCTATTGGTCGATGTGCTTTGGCGGCGTCCAGCTCTTCGTCAACTTCTCGTCGCCCGCCCATGTGCAGCGCAGATCGCGCAATCTCGGCCGGCACTTCCTGTTTATCGTCAACCCCCGTGAGCGGTTTGACATGGTGGCGGGCGCGACGCCCGAGGGCCAGCGCGTGCGGCAGGTGATCCGCGACCGCGCCGCAGCCTATGACGGCATCCCCCACGCGCCGGAGCTTGGCAGCTTCGTGAAGGGCGAGATCGAGTGGTGGCAATACGGCATCACCGATGACAACCACGACCGCAATGACTGTTGCCCGATGAAGATGCGGGCGGAGTAGGGGCGCACTACACCACGGCAACGAAAAAGGGGAGCGGACCCGCCGCTCCCCGTCGTTGTTTCAAGGCGCCCGGCCTCAGCCGATGATCGCGTTCAGGGCCGCGCTCGGGCGCATCACCGCCGCCAGCTTCTGCGGATCGGGATGGTAATAGCCGCCGATATCCGCGGGCTGGCCCTGCGTCGCCATCAACTCGGCCAGGATCGTGTCTTCCTGCGCGGCCAGAGCTTCGGCGACCTCGGCGAAATGCGTGGCGAGTTCAACGTCGTCGGTCTGCGCCGCCAGCGCCTCGGCCCAGTAGCGTGCGAACCAGTAATGCGAGGTGCGGTTGTCGTTCTGGCCCGGCTTGCGCTCCGGGCTGTTGCCGTTGTCGAGCACCTTCTCCGTCGCCGCGTCCACCGCGTCGCCCAGCACCTGGGCCTGTGCCATCCCCCGCGTTTCGGCGAGAAACTTGAAGCTCTCGCCAAGCGCGCAGAACTCGCCAAGGCTGTCCCAGCGCAGGTGGTTCTGCTCCACCAGCTGCTGCACATGCTTGGGCGCCGAACCGCCCGCGCCAGTCTCGAACAGCCCGCCGCCATTCATCAGCTTCACGATCGAGAGCATCTTGGCCGAGGTGCCGAGCTCGAGGATCGGGAACAGGTCGGTGAGGTAGTCGCGCAGCACGTTGCCGGTGATCGTCACCACGTCGTGCCCCTTTTTCTGCTCGTCGAGCGTGAAGCGGGTGGCATCGCGCGGGGCGAGGATCGGAATGTCGATCCCGGCCTCGGCCAGCACGGGTTTGACATACTTGATGATCTCGGCGTCATGGGCGCGGGCCGCGTCAAGCCAGAACGCGGCCTTGCCGGTCGCCTTGGTGCGCGCGATCCCGAGCTGGATCCAGTCAAGGATCGGCGCTTTCTTCGTGGTGGCCGAGCGCCAGATGTCGCCCTGCTGGACCGCATGTTCATGCAGCACCTCGCCCGAGGCCAGCACGATCCGCACAGTGCCGTTGGCGGGGATCTCGAACGTGGTCGGGTGCGAGCCGTATTCTTCCGCCTTCTGCGCCATCAGCCCGACATTCGAAACCGCACCCGCGGTGGTCACGTCGAGCGCGCCGTTCTCTTTGAAAAACTCGATGGCCTCGGCATAGACCGACGCATAGGAATTGTCCGGAATGCAGGCCTTGATGTCGGCCTTGGCGCCGTCCGGCCCCCAGCCCTTGCCACCGGCGCGGATCACGGCGGGCATCGAGGCGTCGATGATCACGTCCGACGGCACGTGCAGGTTGGTGATGCCCTTGTCGCTGTCGACCATGTAGAGCGGCGGGCGCGCGGCGAGGGTGGCGGCAAGATCGGCCTCCAGCGCGGCATCGCCCTTGATCCGCACTTCAAGGTCGCCGATCCCGTCATTCGGGTTCCAGCCGAGCGCATCCAGCGCCGCGCCATGTTTGGCGATAAAGTCTTCGAGATAGACGCTCACGAAATGGCCAAACAGGATCGGGTCGGACACTTTCATCATCGTCGCCTTGAGATGCACCGAAAACAGCACCCCCGGCCCGGTCGCCGCGATCTGGTCGGCGATGTAGGCCCGCAGCGCCTTGGCCGACATGAAGGTGGCGTCGACCACTTCGCCGTCGCTGTAGCTCAGCCCGTCCTTGAGAACCGTTTCGGATCCGGCGCTGTCGGTGAAGGTGATCTTCGCCGCGCCCGCCTGCGCGGCGGAAATCGTGGCGGATTTCTCGTTCTCGAAAAAGTCGTTGCCCGGCATCGCGGCAACATGGGTCTTGCTGTCGCCCGACCAGGCACCCATCGAATGCGGGTTCTTCTTGGCGTAGGCCTTCACCGCCTTGGCGGCGCGACGATCCGAATTGCCTTCGCGCAGCACCGGGTTCACCGCCGAGCCTTTCACGGCATCGTAGCGGGCCTTGATGTCCTTCTCGTCGTCGGTCTTCGGCTCTTCGGGATAGTCCGGCAGCGCAAATCCCTGGCCCTGAAGCTCCTTGATCGTCGCGGCAAGCTGCGGCAGCGAGGCCGAGATGTTCGGCAGCTTGATCACGTTGGCTTCGGGCGTCTTTACCAGCGCGCCCAGTTCAGCCAGATCGTCCGACGCTTTCTGCCCCTCCGGCAGCCGGTCGGCGAAGGCCGCCAGCACCCGGCCCGCGAGCGAGATATTGCGGGTTGCCACGTCGATTCCGGCGGCGGCGGAGAAGGCGCGGATGATCGGCAGCAGCGAGGCGCTGGCCAGCTCGGGGGCTTCGTCCACATTGGTATAGATGATGTCGGGGGTCTCGGTCATGTCTCGTCTCCCATGTAATCCCGCGCTCTGGCGTCGGCTGTTACCTCGCCTGAATCGCGCTTGCTGTCAAGGTATGTGTGCAATGGTATACCGAACACGCCACACCGACCCGCCTCTTTTTCTTGGAGCAAATACTCCGGGGGTCCGGGGGCTGGCCCCCGGTCCCGCCTAGTCTGCAAGCACGCCGGTCAGGTCGCCTGAAATATGCCTGCCCGCAGGCAGCAAAGGCACCAGGCAGGCCTGAAACGCGTGGTAGATATCGGGCTTGCCGGCAAAGATCACCTCGGTGGGCCGGTTGGCCGCATCCAGTTCGGGAAACCACCCGCCCCGCGCATGGTCGATGAAATGGCCCGCCACCACATCCCACACCTTGCCATACCAGGCCAGCGCCAGCGCGTCGCTGTCATGCTTGTAAAGCGTCGCCGCCGCGCCGATCGCCTCGGCATTCGGCCACCACAGCCGGAGCGGCTGCAACGGGGCATTGTCCCAGCCGAGGGTGTAGAGAAACCCGCCGCGTGCGCTGTCCCAGCCATGGGCGACCGCCTCGGCAAACAGCCCCTTCGCCGCCTCGATCATCCAGCCGCTGCCCTTGCCCTCGAGGTCGTGCAACTGCACCAGCAGCCGCGCCCATTCGAGCGCATGGCCCGGCGTGATCCCGGCGGGGCGAAACATCGGGTCGCCGGAATAGTCCAGATCGACCCGCCAGCCGGTGTCGAAATGCTCCGCCACGCGCCAGCCCTGCGCCCGCGCCGCGCGGTTGATGACGAGATCGGCGATCCGCACCGCCTTGTCGAGGTAGTGCCGCGTGCCGGTGGCCTCGAACGCGGCCATCAGCGCCTCGGTCATGTGCATGTTGGAGTTCTGCCCGCGATAGGGGCCGATCTCCGACCAGTCGGCGTGATACTCCTCGCGCATCGCGCCATGAGCCGGGTCCCAGAACCGCGCCTCGATCACCTCGGTCACGTCATTCAGCAACGTCCCCGCGTCCGGGTGCCCGGCCCGCAGCGCCGAAGCGGCGGCGAGCAGCACGAAGGCATGGCCATAGGCGAGCTTGTCGTCGCGCGCCGGAGCCTCGGCGGTCACCCCCCAGAAATAGCCGCCATGCGCCGCGTCGCGGTGATGCGACCACAGGAACCGCACACCCTGGTCGATCCCGTCGGCGAGGCCGGGAATGCCAAGCTGGGTTGCCAGCGACAGCACGTGCACCATCCGCGTGGTGTCGTGGAGCTGGAACACCTCACCGGCGCCATGCAGCGGCGCCCCGTCAAGCCCGAGCATCCGAAAGCCGGCCGGTCCGCCAAGGCTGGCGCGGTGAAAGCCGATCAGCCGTTCCGCCTGGCCGAACAGCCAGCGGCGGTGCAGCGGGCGGGCAGGCAGCGGCAGGCTCATCCTACCAGCTGCCCTCGTTCGGCATCGACGCCCAGGGTTCCTGCACCGGCAGGGCCGGGCCATCCTGGATCAGCTCGACCGACACGTTGTCGGGGCTCTTGAAAAACGCCATGCGCCCGTCGCGCGGCGGGCGGTTGATGGTCACCCCCGCATCCACCAGCTTCTGGCAGAAGGCGTAGATGTCATCGACCTTGTAGGCGAGATGTCCCCAGCTCCGGCCGGTCTCGTATACTTCGTCGCTGCCCCAGTTATAGGTCAGTTCCAGCTCCGGCGCGCGGGTCTCGCGGGCGCTGGCCTCGTCCTTGGGTGCGGCGAGAAAGACCAGGGTGAACTTGCCATCGGCATTCTCGGAGCGGTTGGTCTCGACCATCCCGACCTTGTTGACCCAGAAATCGAGGCTTTCCTCCAGGTCCGTAACCCGGATCATCGTATGCACATAGCGCATGGGCAATCTCCCTAGTTAAGTGTTTTCCGCTGGCTCGCCTGACCGGTGCCAGCCGCGTTACAGCCGGGCGCGCGCCAGCAGGGTCGACGATACCAGGCCGATCGTCTGGCTGATGCCGATCATCGGGCTCTCGGTCGCCAGCACCAGATCTCCGGGCTGGATCCGGAAAGAGCGCGCGGCAAAAAGCCCGTCAGCGCTGGTGAGGTCGACGGTAAAGACGACCTGCTCCAGTTCCGGCCCCTTGATCCCGTCGGCGCGCACGGCGCTTGCAGGGTAGTTGCGCAGCACCAGGATGCCCTTCGGGTCGGCGCGGTCTTCGCGCAAGCCCCCGGCCATCGACAGGGCTTCCATCGCGGTGACGTGCTCACGGTCGAAATAGACAAGCTGGTCGCCCGTCGCGCCCGCCGCCACGAAATAGCGCTCGTCTTCATCGACGATCACCTTGTCTCCGCCACGCATCACGATATTGCGGCTGGCATCCGAAAGCAGGTCTTCGGCGCGGATCTCGTAGGTTTGCCCGGCGCGGATCAGCCGCACCAGCGGGTTGCGCAGGTTGGTCGCAATGCCACCGCCCTGCGAGATCAGGCTGAGAATGGTGAAGTTGCGCGAGGGCAGGATAACCGGCCCCGGCCGCGACACGCCGCGCACCAGGTCGACGGTGTTGTTTTCGCCGCCGGCGGCCGCAAGCTGGACCTGCGCCGAGGGCGCGATCCGCTCGAATTCCTGCTGCACCTCCTTGCGGGCGGCATCGGGGCTGAGCCCGTTGATCACCACCTCACCCACGTAAGGCACGAAGATCGTGCCAGCGGGCGTCACTTCGATCCCGCGCATCTGGGTGGACTTGGAATTGGGATCAGTCAGCAGCGAGTTTTCCTGGTTGTCCCAGATCACCAGGTCGATCTTGTCGCCCGGCCGGATCACCGACGACGCGCCGCCACCCCCGACCTCAAGCCAGCGATAGTGCCCGCGCCAGCCGGTCGCCGGCCAATCGTTCACCCGTGCGAGGTTCGCCCGCGTGACCTCGACAACGGAAAATTCCGGCTCATCGGCATCGGCTTCGGCCAGCACTTCGGCTTGAATCGGTGCGCCTGCCGGAAACCCGCATGACGCGAGCGAAACCACCATGCCGACAATCAGCAGAATGTTGCGCAAAACCACGTGAAGCCCCCAAGATCCGGCTCGCCCATCTCTGGCCTATTTACACACCCGCTGCAATCGGAGATACGTCTTCCCGATCAAGAAACCGGAGCTTTTCGCCGAGTGCGACCCGATTGCACTATACCGGCCCGCGGTGTGGCCGACTGGCGTTTCCGGAGGGGTAACATGGATGACGATCTCCAAGCGCTTGTTTGATTTGACGCTGGCGCTGGCACTTGGCGTGGTGCTCCTGCCGGTGATTGCCCTGATTGCCGTTGTCATCCTCATCCGCGATGGTCGCCCGGTCTTTTTCGGCCACAAGCGCGCAAGGGCGCCCGGCGAAACCTTCACCCTGTGGAAGTTCCGCACCATGATCAACATGCGCCGCAAGAGCGATCATGGCGTTTCCGGCGGCCACAAGCGACGGCGGATCACCCCGCTCGGCCGGTTTCTGCGCCGCACCCGGCTCGATGAGTTGCCGCAATTGTGGAACGTGATCCGGGGCGATATCTCGTTCGTCGGGCCGCGCCCGCCAGATCCGCGCTACGTCAGGATGTTTCCCGAGCTCTACGCCGAGGTGTTGAAAAGCCGCCCCGGTATTACCGGGCTCGCCACGCTGGCCTATCATGAAACCGAAGAGCGGCTTCTGGCCGAGTGCCGCACCCCGCAGCAGACCGAACAGGTCTACACCCGCCGCTGTGTGCCGCGCAAAGCCCGGCTTGACCTGATCTATGCCGAGAACCGCACGCTCTGCTACGATATCCTGCTGGTGCTGCACACGGTCTACCGCAAGCTGCCGCTGCATCTGAAGACCTGGCGCTGACGGCTCCGGCGCGCTTTTCTGCCAGGGCGGCGTCATGGCCTTGATCTCGCGTGCCGAAGCGCCACATCGTGGTCCAAATGGAGATGCCCATGCCCCGGATCGTTCCTGCCCTTGCCCTGCTGCTGGCGATCTTGCCTGCTGCCGTCTTTGCCCAGGCCCGCGTGCCGGGAAGCGAGATGGAGGTGCAGCTCAGCTTTGCCCCCGTCGTCGAGCGCACCGCCCCGGCGGTGGTCAACATCTACGCGACCCAGGTCGTGGCCGAGCGTGTGAGCCCGTTCTTCGACGATCCGTTCTTCTCGCAGTTCTTTCGCGATTTCGGCACCGTGCGCCCGCGCGAAGAAAACTCGCTCGGCTCCGGCGTGATCGTCGGTGGCGGGCTTGTGGTGTCGAACTTCCACGTCGTCGAGAATGCCACCGCTATCCGCGTCGTGCTGGCCGACCGGCGCGAATTCGCCGGCGAGCTCGTGCTGGCTGATGAGCGCGCCGATCTGGCGGTGATCCGGGTCGAAGGCGGCGAAGACCTGCCCGCGCTTGAATTGGCCGACAGCGATGCGCTGGCGGTGGGCGATCTGGTGCTGGCCATCGGCAACCCGTTCGGGGTGGGGCAAACCGTGTCGTCCGGTATCATCTCGGGCCTTGCGCGCTCCGGGCGCGGTGGCGGCGCCTTTAACGCGGGCAGCTACTTCATCCAGACCGATGCGCCGATCAATCCCGGCAATTCCGGCGGCGCGCTGGTTGATATGTCGGGCCGTCTGGTCGGTATCAACACCCAGATCGTGACCCGCTCGGGCGGCTCCAACGGCATCGGCTTCGCGATCCCGGCCAACCTCGTCGCCCGCGTCGTGGCGCAGGCCGAGGCGGGCGAGGCGAGTTTCACCCGGCCCTGGGCCGGTCTCGAGGTGCAGCCGGTCGATGCCGATATCGCCGATGCGCTCGGGCTGGACCGGCCGCAGGGCGTGCTGGTGCGCGCGCTCTCCGAGGGCAGCCCCTTCGCCGAGGCCGGCGTCGCCCCCGGCGATGTGATCCTCAGCCTTGGCGGTCAGCCGGTGAATGCGCCCGCCGAGCTGGTCTTCCGGCTGTCGTTGCAGGAACTGGGCAGCATGGTGCCGGTCGCGATTCTGGTCGAGGGCGGCAGCCGCACGGTGGCGGTCGAGATGCGTGCGTCCACCGAGGCGGGCGCGGGTCTTGGTGCCGGTCCGGTTACCTTCACCGGCGGCGGGCCTTTCGAGGGGCTGGTGCTGCAAGACCTCACGCCCGAGCTGGCCGCCCGCCTTGGCCTGCGCAGCACAGGTGGCGGCGTGGTGGTGATGGGCATCGACAACCCGCGCCGGATGCGAAACTTCCAGCCCGGCGACATCATCGCCGAAGTCAACGGCGTGCCGCTCCGCAGCCTCGCCGACCTGACCGAACTGACCAGCGAAGAGCGCCGCACCTGGCAGGTGGTGATCGAGCGCCGCGGCGGGCGCGTCTACCTCACCTGGCGCGGCTAGGGCCGGGCCGGACGCAGCCCGAAACATCCCAATTTGCGTTGACCACGGCCGCGCACCCGCTTACCCATTGAAATAAAAGGGGGGAGTGCGATGAAACACGGTCCTGAAGACGCCATCGTCGTGATCGACGTGCAGAACGATTTTTGCCCCGGCGGCGCGCTGGCAGTGGAGGCGGGCGACGAGGTCGTGCCCGAGATCAACCGCATCGTGCGCGACTTTCCGGTTCGGGTGTTCACCCAGGATTGGCACTCGGTCGGCCACAGCTCATTTGCCTCCTCGCATCCCGGCGCGGCCCCCTACGACACGATCAGCATGCCCTATGGCCCGCAGGTGCTCTGGCCCGACCATTGCGTGCAGGGCACCGATGGTGCGGACTTTCACGAAGACCTGCATCTCGAACCCGCCGAGATGATCCTGCGCAAGGGTTTTCACCACGAGATCGACAGCTATTCCGCCTTTTTCGAGAACGACAAGACCACGCCCACCGGCCTGGAGGGCTACCTGCGCGGGCGCGGGGTGAGTTCGGTCACGCTGGTTGGCCTGGCCACCGATTTCTGCGTGGCCTGGTCGGCGCTCGACGCGGTGCGGCTGGGCTTCACCGCGCGGGTAAAGCTCTCGGCCTGCCGCGCGATTGATCTCGACGGCTCGCTCGACGCGGCGCTGGGCAAGATGAAGGCCGCCGGGGTGACGCTTTACTGACCGGCCCGCTCAGATCGCCAGCACGCTCGAGGCGACGTGCGGGAAGATGAAGATCATGAACAGCGACACGCCGAGGCGCAGCATCGCGCCACGGGTAACGCTACCCATCGCGCGTTTCACCAAGCCGCTCACCGACAGGCCGGGAACCGGGTTGGCCGCTGCCTCAACCGCGTCCATCTCGATCGGTTGCGCCGCGATCTCGGAGGCCACGAAAGCGTCGAAGTCGAAGCCGTTGGTGCTTTTTCCGGTCAGATCGTAGACGGAAAGGTTGGCCGCCAGCCGTTCCGTCACATCGTTGCGCGCCGCGAGGTCGTCGGCGGGAAAATACCCGTCCGGCGCACCGCTGTCATAGGTGTTGAAGCCAAAGCCGCAGGCCTTGAAGAAGTCCTGCACCACCGGGTCGGCGCCGCGCAGCGCCTGCACCGCCGCCGGATCGCGAAACAGCGCCACGTAGGTGCCGCCATTGCGCTGCTGAAGGCTCACGTCCTTGAGAAAACCGCCAAGCTCGGGATCATCCTCGATCCGGTTCGCGACCACCCAGCGGATGTCGTAGTCGTATTTCAGGGGCATGACTGGACTCAATATTGTTAACCAAGTCACAACAAAGCCCGGAGAATGCGCACACTGTCGGGCGGAAATGGGGTTTTCCAAAGGCGGTGTATTCTGACTGCACCGCCCTGAAACCGGCGCGCCTCCGCCCATTGCCTTGCATAAGCCCGGCGCTTTGTGGTCCAACAGCGCTGACACAGCGGAGTATACCATGGTCGACATTGCCACTCGCGTCTACAATCACCACTGGAAGATCGACCCGATCGTGCGCTCGCTGATCGACACCGACTTCTACAAGCTCCTGATGTGCCAGTCGGTGTTTCGCAACCGGCCCGACACCCAGGTGACGTTTTCGCTGATCAACCGCAGCACCCACATCCCGCTCGCCGAGCTGATCGACGAGGGCGAGTTGCGCGAACAGCTCGACTATATCCGCACCCTGCGGCTCAAGCCCGGTGAAAGCACCTGGCTGCGCGGCAACACCTTCTACGGCAAGCGCCAGATGTTCCGCCCCGATTTCATGGAATGGTTCGAAAAGCTGCGCCTGCCGCCCTACCACCTTGAGCGCGTCGGTGATCAATACGAGCTCACCTTCGAGGGAAGCTGGCCCGAGGTGATGATGTGGGAGATCCCCGCGCTCGCCGTGCTGATGGAGCTGCGTTCGCGCGCCGTGCTGCACACGATGGGCAAGTTCGAGCTGCAGGTGCTCTATGCCAGGGCGATGACGAAGGTCTGGGAGAAGGTCGAGACCCTGCGCGCGGTCGATGACCTGCGGGTCGCCGATTTTGGCACGCGGCGGCGCCACAGCTATCTGTGGCAGGATTGGTGCGTGCAGGCGATGACGGAAGGGCTGGGCGAAAAGTTCGTCGGCACCTCCAACTGCCTCATCGCCAAGGAGCGCGACGTTGAGGCGATCGGCACCAATGCCCATGAATTACCCATGGTCTATGCCGCGCTGGCCGAAACCGACGAAGAGCTGGCGCAGGCGCCCTACAAGGTGCTGGCCGACTGGCATGAAGAGCACGAGGGCAACCTGCGCATCATCCTGCCCGACACCTACGGCACCAAGGGGTTTCTCGACAACGCGCCCGACTGGCTCGCGGGCTGGACCGGCATCCGCATCGATTCCGGCGACCCGGCGGAAAGCGCCGAAATCGCCATCGACTGGTGGAAGGCGCGCGGCGAAGACCCGCGCCAGAAGATGGTGATCTTTTCCGACGGTCTCGACGTTGAGAAGATCGTGGAGCTTCAGGCGCGTTTTGCCGGTCGGGTGCGGCCCTCGTTCGGCTGGGGCACGCTGCTCACCAACGATTTTCGCGGGCTGACCCCGGACGACGCCCTCGCGCCATTCTCGCTGGTCTGCAAGGCGATCGAGGCCAATGGCAAACCCACCGTGAAGCTCTCGGACAACCCCAACAAGGCGATGGGCCCCGAGGACGAGGTGGCGCGCTACAAGCGGGTGTTCGGCGTCGGGGAGCAGGTCGCGCGCGAGGTGGTGGTCTAACGCCCCACCGCGACGCCGGGTCGGATCGACATGGCCCCGCCGCACGGGGTAAGCTTTCCATGCGGAACCCACCGGAAGGGAGGCCGCCATGGGACATATCCATTTGTCACGCGCAGCCCTTGGCGCGCTGCTGTTGCTCCCGTCACCAGCCCCCGCCTTTGATTGCGAGTTCTACCAGACCTGTTGCGAGCAACTCGTTGACGCCTACCGCGAGGCCGGTGTGCGCGGGGCGGACCTGGACAATTTCGCCAGAACCTGCACCCTGCACCATGTTTTCGATGCCATGCCGGGCGCGCAGGCGCTGTTTTGCCTCGACGCCTGGGAGGCGATGAGCCGCGAGGCCTACAGCCACTTCCAGCAAGGGCGGATCGGGTTCTATCCCGAGGCCTGCATGGCCGATCCGCTGGCCGATCCCGACGAGATTCTGGAGCCTGACCCGAGCTTTCCAGAGCCCGATCCCGAAGCGGAAATCGACGAGATGGAGTGAGCGTCAGACGTCCGCCATGAACGCCTCTGCTGCCGCCACCGCCCGCTCGGCATAGATCCGCACCCAATCTTCGCCCGGCCGGGCGCGTGAGATGATCCAGCCCATCGAGGCGAAGCGGCGCAGCATGACGAACATCGCCAGCAATTCCACGTCCGCCTCCGACAGCGGGCGTTCCTCGCGGTAGCCAGCGATTGCGGCGTCGCGCAGGGCGTCGGCCTGCGGTTCGGCCTCGTTCTGGGTCATCAACGTGGCGAGATCGTAAAGCCGGAAGCCCCATCCGGCATCGTCGAAGTCAATCAGGGTTGCGGTCTCGCCTTTGACCAGCACGTTTTCACGCAGCACATCGGCGTGGATCAGGCCAAAGTCGCCGCCCCGCGCGGCGAAATCCTCCAGCCGCGCCCGCGCCAGCCGCCGGGCTTCGAGCACCAGCGCGCGCTGCGGCGGGCTGAGCGCGGGGCTTTCCCAGAACCGGCCCCAGAGCGGCGCCTCGCCCAGCAGCCCGTCGATGTCCCACGCATGGCGGGTGAACGCCGCGCCGAAGCTGAGCCCATCGGTGATGTTGTGCAGCCGCGCCACCTCGCGCCCGACCGCGCGGAAACGCTCGAGGTGCAGCGCCAGCGGCCCCTCGAGCGGCACGTCGCCCGCGCCCAGCGGCGCACCCTCGACCCAGCTCACGACCGTCGCCATGCGCCCGGTCGAAAGCACCGCCACGTCGTCACCGGCAAGGGTGGGAATCGGCGCCGGCACCCTCAGCCCGGCCTCGGCCAGCCCCCGCATCCAGCCCAGTTCCGAGGCAATGGCGGCCTGTGTCTGGTAGCCGACGCGATGCAGCCTGAGCGCCGCGCGCCCGTCCGGCAGCGCCGCCTCATACACGGCGTTTTCGCGCCCCTTGATCAGCCGCGCCTGGGTTCCCCCAAAAGCCGCCAGCGCCTCGTCGATCTCGCTCATGCCGTCGTCTCCAGAGCCTGCGCCAGCGAGTCGGCCAGCAGATCGGCGTGGTCGCGGGCAAAGACCAGCGGCGGGCGGATCTTGAGGATGTTGCCGTTCGGCCCGATCCGGTGCATCAAAATCCCCCGGTCACGCATCGCTTCGACCAGCCGATCAGTGAAGGCGCCGCTGTCGTCGTCAAACACCACCCCGGCGAAGAGGCCCGCGCCGCGCACCTCGCGGATGCGCGGGTCGGCGATAGCGGCCAGCCGGGTGCGCAGATGATCGCCCACCGTGGCGGCGTTTGCCTGCAATCCTTCCGCCTCGATCACGTCAAGCACCGCGCTGGCTGCCGCCGCTGCCACCGGGCTGCCGCCGAAAGTGTTGAAATATCCGAAGTTTTCTCGGAAGGCCGCCACCAGATCGCGCCGCGCCACCACGCCCGCGACCGGGTAGCCATTGCCCATCGGCTTGCCCATCGTCACCACGTCGGGGGTGATGCCGATCCGCTCGTGGCCCCAGAAATGCGAGCCGAGCCGGCCGAACCCCGGCTGCACCTCGTCGGCGATCACGATGCCGCCCCGGCGGCGCACCAGCGCGACGGTCTCGTCGAGATAGCCGGGCGCCAGCGTCGGAAAGCCCTCGTTGGCGAAGAACGGATCGAGGATCAGCGCGGCAAAGCCGTGGCCCGCCGCCTCGAGTTCGTCGATGGCCCGGTTAACATTGGCGGCGAAGGAGGCGGCGTCGACGCCCTCGCCCGGTGCGGGCACCCGCGCCACCCAGTCGACCCGCCCGCCAATCGGGGTGCGTCCGGCCGAGAACTGGCTCACCAGGTGGGTGTTGCCGTGATAGGTGGCATCGGTGCCGATCAGGCCGGTCTTGCCGGTGGCCGCCCAGCCCATCCGCAAGGCGATGTCGTTCGCCTCCGAGCCGGTGCAGACCATGGTGAAACTGTCGAGCCCGTCCGCCAGCGTCGCCGTCAGCCGCTCGCCATAGGCCACGATGCCTTCGTGCAGATAGCGGGTGTGGGTATTGAGCGTCGCCGCCTGCCGCGCGATCGCCTCGACCACGGCCGGATGGCCATGGCCGACATGCGGCACGTTGTTATAGGCGTCGAGGTAGCGCTTGCCGCTGGCATCCCAGAGCCAGACACCCTCGCCGCGCACGATCTCGACCGGTTCGCGGTAGAAGGTCGTCATTTTCGGGCCAAGCACCGCATCGCGGCGCGCCAACAGATCAGTCATCCTGCACCTTCCCGCGCATGGCTTTTACCTCGCCGCGCTGTTTCTTGGCCGTGAGCCTGCGCCGTTTCGAGCCCAGCGTGGGCTTGGTGGCGATCCGCCGTTTCGGCGCCACCAGTGCGGCACGGATCATCTCGGCCAGCCGCTCGGCGGCGATCTCGCGGTTGCGGGCCTGGCTGCGGGTGTCTTCCACCCGGATCAGCACCGCGCCTTCCGCCGTCCATTTGCGCCCGGCGATCCGTTTGAGCCGGGCCTTCACCGCAGGCGTCAGCGCCGGGCTGCGCGCCGCCTCGAAACGCAGCTCGACCGCCGTCGACACCTTGTTGACGTTCTGCCCGCCCGGCCCGGTGGACCGGGTAAAGCTCTCGCTCAGCTCCCAGTCCTGAATCACGATATCGTCGGTCACCTGGATCATGCCGCGCACCCTAAACCGCGCCTTGGCAATCGAAAAGGGCCGCCCGCTATGGGACGGCCCTTCGAGACTTCAGGAGGTGGGGCCGGTTAGACCGTGGTCAGATCAGCCCGCATTCCAGGCCGGGGGTTGCCCCGGCATGGCGCGACTACTTTGTCCCGGCACCTCGCTCCATATGTTCTCTCGACATGGACACCTCCTTTCTGAATGTTGCGACACCCTAACCGTGGCACAGATTTTGCGTCGGTCAACAAAAATCACGCTGCATTTTGTGAAAGCTTTGTGACCAGCAACCGGAAGGGCACAAGCGCGAGCAGGGCGAGCGCCAGTTTGACCAGCCAATCGGCAAAGGCGAGCGAGGCCCAGAGCGGCACCACCGCGCCGACCCCGAGAAAGGCAACGCCCTCCCATGCCCAGTTGATCGCGGCGTCGGCATCCGGCCCGAACAGGGTGATCCGTGCGGCGAAGGCGATAGTGAAAAACAGTGTCGTATCAACGGCCGAGCCGACCAGCGTCGAGGCGAGCGGCGCCAGCCACCAGCGGCCCCGGCGCAGCGCGTTGAAGATCGTCACGTCGAGAAGTTGCGCGGTCAGGAAGGCTACGCCCGATGCCACCGCCACCCGCAGCGGCACCGCAGCATAGTTGTAGCCATCGCCCTGCAACATGATCTGGGAGCCGACCAACGAGCACAGCACCCCGACGACGAAACCGGCCAACACCACCTTGCGCGCCGGGCCGGGGCCATAGACACGGTTCATCACATCGGTGATGAGAAAGGCGATGGGGTAGGTGAAAGCGCCCCAGGTGAGCCAGTTGCCGAGCAGGAACTGGACGAGGATATTCGAGGCCACCACGACGGCGGCCATGGCAAGGATGCCGGGAAGAATGCGAGCCATGATCTGATCCGTTTTGGCAAGGTTGCGGAGACTTGGCCCCGTGACGGGACGGGCGGCACCTACGCCGCCTCCGGGCCTGCGTCAAGTTATTCCGCGACGACGTATTCGACGAATTCGGTGGTCTGGAAGAACTTGAAATTGTCGTCCGAGATCATCGTCAGCCGGATCGCGCCAGCCGGATCGCGCCAGACGGCGATGCCTTCGAGGTTGTCATGGGTGCCAGCGGTGCTGCGCAGGAGCACGGTTTCATTGGTGAAGCCGTCATCAGTCATATCGAAGCGCCGCACCCGGCTGGCAAAGCCGAACAGCCCGGTAAACAGCCGCTCCAGCACGTAGAACCGCCCATCCGGTCCGATATCGGCGCCGACCGGCAGAAAATCGTCGGTGCGCGAGATCGCGGCGAACCGCGTCCAGCTTCCATCCTTGAACCGATAGACCGGAAATGGCCGCCTGAGCGCGCCGGATCGTTCCGGGATCGTGTAGAGCGCGCCGTCCGGGCCGATGGCGAGCGCCTCCAGCGAGGAATTGTTGCTCAACCTCTTGAAGTCCTTGTGGCTCGGCAGCTTCACCGCCTGCGTCGCCGTGGCGTTGGCGTAGCTCATCACCCGATGCTTGGCTTCGAACGACACGAAGATCTCGCCACTTGGCGCCATCGCCAGCCCTTCGCTGTCGTTGTAGTAGAGCGGAAAGGGGCCGCCATCGGTATGGCCCATCGCCCGGATCTTGCCGGCGGCAACCCCGGTGATCTTGCCCGCCGCGTCGCGCGTGATCCGCCCGGTCAGGATCGAGCCCTTGTCGGAGATCGTCACGAAGGTGGCGCCATCGGGGGTGAGCTCCAGCCCCGACCAGCCGCCAAATGCCTCGTCGGCGATTGACCACGACAGCTTCGATACCAGCTTCGCGGGCATGTCAGACTGGGCCGAGGTCGCGGGCGCGAGGAGCGCGACGGCGATTATTGCGAACGCAGAACGGAGGCGCATTGTGCTGGCAGGTCTGCGAGGGTGAGCGGCCCGCGCGGCGGGGTCGGCGGTGCCGGGTCCGGGTCTGGCGGCGGCGGGTTCAGGATCCGGTTCACCCAGCCCTCGGCTTCCTCGCAGCCATCGCCCGGTGGCGGCGGGGCCTGGTCCTCGCAGGTATTGTCGCCCGCCGGGCAGGCGAGGCGCACGTGGAAATGGTAGTGGTGCCCCCACCATGGCCGCACCTTGCGCAACCAGGCCCGGTCGCCGGTTGCGTCCTTGCACATCTGAGCCTTGGCTCCGGCAAAGACGAAGATCCGCGCCACGGCGGGATCGGAGGCGGCGGCCCGGATCACCTCCATGTGCTGGCGGGTCCAGCTTGAATTGACGTAAGCGCCGTTGGACCGCTGCATCGAGATCGACGACAGGCTTTCGCGCTCGCTGGCGCTGAGATCAAGCCGGTTCGGCGGCAGCATCCAGACATCGACATCAAGCCCGAGCTGGTGGCTGGCATGGCCCGAGGTCATCGGCCCGCCGCGCGGTTGGCTCATGTCGCCGACATAAAGCCCGGCCCAGCCCGGCTGCGTCGCCGCCTTGGCCGAGAGCCGCTTGACGAAATCAATCAGCGCCGGGTGGCCCCAGTTGCGGTTGCGGCTGAGCCGCATCGCCTGCCATGTCGGCCCGGTCTCGGGCAGTAGCGCCGCCCCGGCAATACAACCGCGCGCATATGAACCGAAGCTCTCGGGTGCCTGTGCCGAGGCTGTGGCCACCGGGCCGAACAGCGCCTTGGCCGGTTCGTTCGAGGTCGAGACCCGCAGCGGCACGGCCCGCGGCGCGCCGGTATCGTAGTCCGCGCTTGCCATGGTGCTGCCGTTGCTCATGCACGAGGCGAGCACCACGGTGAAAACAAGGGAAAGCAGGACGCGCGCGCGCATGTTCAGGCCTTTTCGCCATCGGGTTTGACCCAGATTAGCAGAATGAGCCCGAGAAGGAACAGCGCGATGAGCGGCGAAACGCCAATCCGCGCCGAGCTTGTCGCGGTGGTGACAAGGCCGATCAGCGCCGGAGCCATGAACGAGGTGGCCTTGCCCGACAATCCGTAGAGGCCAAAACTCTCGGTGGGCGCGGCGGGGTCGGCGTGGCGCACCATCAGGGTGCGGCTGGCGGCCTGCAAGGTGCCGCCCATGCCGCCGATGACGATGCCACAGCCGAAGAAGATGGTGTCGGGCAGGGTCGATCCCTCGGCGAGAGGGACGAAAAAGATCGCCTCGCGGCTCATGCCGAGGATCACCACGATCACCGCGATCAGCCCCCAGATCGCCACCGTTATCACCGGTTTCGGCCCGAACCGGGCGTCGAGTTTGCCGCCTGCCCAGGAAAACAGCGCCGCCGACAGGCCGGAGACGATGCCGAAGATGCCGATATTCACGATCGACCAGTCCAGCACCAGCGACGCATAGACCCCGCCGAAGCCGTAGAGCCCGTTCAGCGCATCGCGGTAGAACATCGACGACAACAGATAGGCCGAGAGGCTGCGTTTGCGTGGCAGGCTCTTGAGGGATCGTGCAAGCAGCTGCATCGCCGCACCGAACGAGCCCCGGCGCGCCGGGCCGGTATCGCGCACCCAGAGCGCATAGGGGATCATGAACACGACGAACCAGAGCGCGGTGAACGGGCCGACGATCCGGGTGCCTTCGCGGGCGCCCGCGTCGAGCAGGCCGAGGCCGGGCTCGAGCCCGACCAGCGTGCGCCCGCCCGGCTGCTCCATGAACAGCACCAGCATCACCGCCAGCGCCACCAGCCCGCCAATATAGCCGAACGCGAAGCCCGAGCCGGAAACCTTGCCAACCTGCGCGTCGTCAACCAGGCTCGGCAATTGCGAATTGATGAAGATCAGCGCAAATTCGGCGCCGATGAAGCCGATACCGAAGGCGATCAGCATCGCCCACATGTTCGACCCGTCGGGCTGGGTAAACCACAGCGCTCCGGAGCCGATCACGTAGAGCAGCGAAAAGCCGACGATCCACGGCCTGCGCCGCCCGGTGCTGTCGGCCATCGCGCCGATCACCGGCGCGCCGAACCCGATGATCAGCCCCGAGATCGTCAGCGCCAGCGACCACAGCGCCTGGGCTTCGGCGTCGGCGGTCTTTTCGTCGAGCCCGCTGCCGATGAACCATGCCGCCGCGACCGAGGCAAAGAACGGGCCATAGACGAAGGTGACGAGCAGGGTGTGAAACGGCTGGCTGGCCCAATCGAACCACCACCAGCCCCAAACCCGTTGTCGCGCCGAAATCGCTGCCATGCCTCGTCCCCTGTTCTGGCCGCGACGAAACAGGAAAACCGCAAGCTGGGCAAGCTAAAGCGCGCCGCCGACCGATTACATCTGTGGCGGCCAGGGGCGCTCGGCTTCGGCGGCGATCCAGTGGCGCACCCAGTCGGGCAGCGGTGGCGAAACCGGGCTGTGGCCCATCGCCTCGGCCACCCTGGCGGGCGGCACGATGCCCGTGCGGCTGGTGATTGCGGCGCGGTAGAGCCCGTGGGTGGTGGCCTCGCCACGCTTCCACATGCTCTGTTCGATGTAGAAGAAGCGCTCGTCCCAGCCGATTGCGCGCGACCGCATCTCGACCCGGTCAAATACCCGGATGCGCTTGCGATAACGCACCGAAACCCCCGCCACGGTCAGCCCCCAGCCATTGGCGCGCAGCGCCGCCACCAGCCCGGTGCGCCGCCCCAGCGGGATGCGGCCGAGATCGAACAGGGTGAGAGTGCGCCCGTTGTTGAGTTTGAACCAGAAATCGAGATCCCAGGGCCAGCAGATGTGGCGGCTCACATGCATACCCTCCAGCGGCAGGCTGCCCGACCGGCTGTGCACCACCAGTTCCTTCATCATCCGCACGACAGGATACATCCGCGCCTCCGTTTTGCGCCGTGGTGCCAACGGTGCGAGCCCGCGTCAACCACGACCGGGCGTCAGGCTTGCGCTTCGCCGCGCCTGCCCCTAGGTGAAGGGCGTTCAAACAGAAGGCGCCACCGCTATGACTCCGCTTATCGCTACCATCCTGCAGGTTTTCGTCGCCGTCCTCGGGGTTGTCTGGTTCCTCGTAATCGCCCACGTGGTGGTGTCGTGGCTGGTGAACTTCCAGGTGCTCAACCTGCGCCAGCCGCTGGTCAGCCAGATCTGGTATGCGCTCAACAAGCTGGTCGAGCCGATCTATCGCCCGATCCGCCGCTTCATGCCCGATCTCGGCGGGATCGACCTTGCGCCGCTGGTGGTGCTGCTGATCCTGTTCTTCCTGCGCCAGCTGGTGTCGAACTACTACTACGCCTTCCTCTGATCCGGGTCTTGCCCCGCGCGCGGCTGCATGGGAGTGTGCGGCTCGAATAACGAGCAGCCCCCATGCCCCGCGATCACGACCTTCTGCAATCCGTTTTCGGTTTCGATGCCTTTCGGCTCGGGCAGGAAGAGATCGTGGAAGCGGTGACAGCGGGCGAGAACACGCTGGCGATCATGCCCACCGGCGGCGGCAAATCGCTCTGCTTCCAGCTCCCCGCGCTGCTGCGCGAGGGTGTGACGGTGGTGATTTCGCCGCTCATCGCGCTGATGCGCGACCAGGTGCGCAGCTTGCAGGCGGTGGGCGTGGACGCCGGGGCGCTGACCTCGGGCAACACCGAGGCCGAGACCGACGCGGTGTTCGAGGCAATCGCACAAGGCCGGCTCAAGCTTCTCTACATGGCGCCGGAACGGCTCGCCTCGGGCGGCACGCTCACCCTGTTGCGCCGCGCGGGCACCACGCTCATCGCCGTCGACGAGGCCCATTGCGTCAGCCAGTGGGGCCACGATTTCCGCCCCGATTACCTGCGCATCGGCGATCTGCGCCGGGCGCTGGGCGTGCCGCTTGCTGCCTTCACCGCCACCGCCGACGCCGAGACCCGCGCCGAGATCGTCGAGAAGCTGTTTGACGGGGCCGAACCGCGCACCTTCCTGCGCGGCTTCGACCGGCCCAACATCCACCTCGCCTTCGCGGTGAAAGACAGCCCGCGCGCCCAGATCCTCGGCTTCGCCGCCGACCGCAAGGGCCAGTCCGGCATCGTCTATTGCGCGACGCGGGCCAAGACCGAGACGCTGGCGAAGGCGCTCAGCGATGCGGGCCACGCGGCGGTGGCCTACCACGCAGGGCTGGAGGCCGACGCCCGCCGCGAGGTCGAGCGCCGCTTCCAGCAGGAAGACGGGCTGATCGTGGTCGCCACCGTCGCCTTCGGGATGGGTATCGACAAGCCCGACATTCGCTGGGTGGCCCATGCCGATCTGCCCAAGTCGATCGAAGCCTATTACCAGGAGATTGGCCGCGCCGGGCGCGACGGAGCGCCCGCCGATACGCTCACCCTGTTCGGCCCCGACGATATCCGCCTGCGCCGCGCCCAGATCGACGAAGGACTGGCCCCCGAGGAACGCCGCGGCGCCGATCACGGGCGGCTCAACGCGCTGCTCGGGCTGGCTGAAACCCATAACTGCCGCCGCCAGGCGCTGCTGAGCTATTTCGGCGAAGAATCAGAGCCCTGCGGCAATTGCGATACCTGCCAGTCTCCCCCCGACACCTTCGACGGCACCGTGCCGGTGATGAAGGCGCTCTCGGCGGCGCTGCGCACCGAGGAATGGTTCGGCGCGGGCCACCTGATCGACATTCTCACCGGCACCGAGACCGAAAAGACCCGCGCGCGCGGGCATGAGAATCTGCCGACCTGGGCGGTGGGGCAAGACCTGTCGCGGCGCGACTGGCAAGCGGTGTTTCGCCAGATGATGGGGCTCGATCTGGTCCGCCCGGACCCTGCCCGCCACGGCGCGCTGCGGGTGACGGAAAAGGCCCACCCGGTGCTGCGCGGCGACGATCGGGTGACCTTGCGCAAGGATACGATGCGCACGGCGAAGGCGCGGCCGATGGCCAAGGCGCTGGTCTCGGACGAAGACGCGCCGCTGCTTTCGGCGCTCAAGGCCAAACGTCGGGCGCTGGCCGAGGCGCAGCGGGTGCCGGCCTACGTGGTCTTCACCGACCGGACGCTGATCGAGATGGCCGAGCGCCGCCCGGCGACCCTTGACGAGATGGCGGGGATCAGCGGTGTCGGCGCCAAGAAGCTCGAAACTTATGGCCGGGCCTTTCTTGACGTGATCGCGGGCGATGCGCCGCAGATGCACCCGACCCGCCGCCGCCTTGCCGGGCGCGATGCCGGCGCGCTTTATGACCGGTTGCAGGAGGCCGCGCGGCAACTTGCGCGTGGGCCGGACGGCACCGGCAAGCCGATGTCGTGCAGCCCCGCCACCCTGCGCCACATCGCCGAGCGCCGCCCCACCTCGCTTGACGCGCTCGCCCGTGTGGCGGGGATGAGCGAGGCCCGCGCCGAGCGCTTCGGCGCCGCCTTTCTCGATGCGATCGCCGAGGCGGAGTAGCCGCCATTGACTTCGCCGCGCCAAGGCGATTGCCTGACCGGGCCCAAACCTGAAAGAGACCCGATGCCGCGCAGGCTGCTGATTTCACTCGTTCTCGCGCTGACCCCGGCCATCGCCGCGGCGCAAACGGCCTGCCCGGACGACGTGGCGGCGCAGCTTCACGGGCTTACCGAAGCGGCAAGCGTGGGCAAGGTGAGCCTTGGCGACTTGAGCGAAGCCGCGACGCGCTTTGCGACCGCCTGCGGCGAGGATCGCGCGGTTCTGGGCCAGATCCTCGCGATGTTCACCGCCGCCGGGATCGGGATCGAACCGCCTGATCCGGAGCGCTTCCAGGCGCACGTGTTTGCCTACCGCACGGTGAACCGGATCAGGCGCGGCGGCGACGATGCGATCGCGCCGGTCGCTTTCACCGGCCCCGATGGGGCGGCGCTGAGCTGGGGGCCGCTTGACGAGCGCAATGCCTATTGGGACCTGATGTTCGCGATCTCGTCGGACTACCTGATCTATGGCGTTCACACCGATTTCTACACGCCGGGCAAGATTGAAGCCATCGGCTGCGGGCTCTATCCGGACGAGGAAGCCGCGGCACTGGCGCGGCAGGCCGAAGGCAATCTCGACGGCGGTGAACTGGTGGCGCGTGTTGCCTATCTCGGCCGCGCCTGCAATGGCGAGGAGCACGAAACCAGCGGCTACGCGGCGCAATACTTCGCCGAACATGCCCGCGCCCGCGCCGCCGATCCCGCCTATGCCGGGCTGACCGAGAGCGATATACGCGCCGGGCTCTCGCGCTTTCTCGAAAGCCACCTGAACGGCGCCGACGAAAGCTGGCTGTTCGATGCCGGGGCGGTGGCCGAGCTGCGCGCGTTTTGACCGGTTGCACCCCGGCGCGAGCGCGCTACAACCGGAGCCATGCTGATTACCGTCTCGCCCGCCAAACGCCTTGATGAAAGCCCGGCCCGTGCCGAGGGCGGCACCGTGCCGCGCCTGCTCGACGAGGCCGCCCAGCTTGCCGAAACCGCGGGCGAACTCGACGCGCCCGCGCTCGAAAAGCTCATGCATATCTCGCCCAAACTCGCCCGGCTCAATGTCGATCGTTTCGCAGCCTTCGGCACCGGCGCGGGCGAGAAACAGGCGATCGAGCTGTTCGCCGGCGATACCTATACCGGGCTCGATGCGGTGTCGCTCGATGCGGGCGAACTGGAATACGCCCAGCGCCACCTGCGCATCCTGTCGGGCCTCTACGGTGTGCTGCGCCCGCGCGACGTGATCCAGCCACACCGGCTGGAAATGGGCTCGCGGCTCGCCAATGCGCGCGGCAAATCCCTCTATGACTTCTGGGGCGACCGGGTGGCCGAGCGGCTGGTGGCCGATGCCGCGGCGGTGGGCACGGACGTGTTGGTGAACTGCGCGTCGGTGGAATATTTCACCGCCGCCAACACCAGGGCGCTGGCGCTCAGGGTGATCACCCCGGTGTTCATGGACGATGGCCCCAAGGGGCCGCGGATCATGTCGTTCTGGGCCAAGCAGGCGCGCGGCGCGATGGCGCGGTTCATCATCCAGAACCGGCTGACCGACCCGGACGCGCTGAAAGACTTCGATACCGGCGGCTACCGCTACCACCCCGACATGAGTGACGGCGACCGGCTGGTGTTCCTGCGCGCCGAAGCCTAGGGCGCATCGGGCAGCGGCGGGCGCGCCGCGTCGGGCCGGGCGCGGACGATCTCGTCGAGGATCGCCGGTTTGCTGAACGGCTTGGTCAGGTAGGCATCGAGCCCGTGCCCCATGATCTCTTCGCCGTCGCCCGCCATCGCATGGGCGGTGAGCGCCACGATCCGGGTGCGCGGCAGGCCCCGCTCGGCTTCGAGCGCGCGAATGCGGCGGGTGGCCTCCTTGCCATCCATTCCCGGCATCGAGATATCCATGAAGATGAGGTCGGGCACCGCTTGCTCAAAAGCCGCGACCGCCTCGGCACCGTTGGCGGCGACGACAAGCTCGATATCGCAGGCTTTCACCAGCTTGGAAAACACCAGCTGGTTGGTCTTGTTGTCTTCCGCCGCCAGCACCCGCATCGGCCGGGCCGTGGATGTATTCGGGGTGACGGCATTGACCGCATCATCAGGGGCCGGGATGCGGGGCGCGACCGTGACGCTGGCGCGGATCGACCCGAAGACCGGCTCCGCATCCGGTGTGTCTGGCTCCTGCGGCGTGGGTGGCTCCAGCGCCGACAGGGTGGCAACCAGATCGGCGCGCGATACGGCGCGGGGCAGCACCGCCGCCGCCTGCGCCATCGCCGCGTCAGATCCATCTGCGGGCGCGTTGACCAGCACCAGCGGCGCGGTCATCCCCTCGGAGCGCAGGTTCGTGATGAGTGCAGGCGCGCCCTGATCGCTCAGCCGATGGTCGGCGATGATCGCATCGGGTGCCGCACCGCCGGGTGCGCCGCCGCTCGCGGTGCAGCTCACCTCCAGCCCGAGCGCGGCGAGCCGGGCCGCGAGGATATCGCGCGAGATCACGTCGTCCATCACCAGCAGCACCCGGTTCAGCCAGTCCGGCAGGTGCGGTGGCTTGGCGCGGCCGATGGCCGGCAGGGGAAGCCGGACCCCGAAGGTCGACCCGACACCCGGTTCGCTCTCGACCCAGATCTCGCCGCCCATGAGCGCGACCAGTTGGCGGGTGATCGCAAGGCCCAGCCCGGTGCCCTCATAGGCGCGGTTGCGCTCGTCCTCGACCTGGTTGAACTCGCCGAAGACGTGGCCGAGCTTGTCGGCGGCGATGCCGATACCGGTATCTTCCACGATGATATGCACCCGCGCCGGGCTGGTCTGATCACGCGGCACGCCCACCGCGCGCACCATGATCTCGCCCGAGAGGGTGAACTTGACGGCGTTGCCGACGAGGTTGGTCAGCACCTGGCGCACGCGCACCGGATCGCCCTCGAACATGGTCGGCAGGAACAGATCGTAGTCCAGCCTGATCCTCAGACCCTTTTCGCGCAGGCTGGGTTCCATCAACTGGATCACGTCGAGAATCGCGCGCTCCAGATCGAAGGGCTGGATATGCAGCGTCAGCTTGGCGGCCTCGATCTTGGAATAGTCCAGCACGTCGTTGATGATGGTCAGCAACGACTGGCCGGAGCTGCGGATGGTATCGACGTAGAGCCGCTGCTCGTCGTCCAGCGCGCTGTCCGCCAGCAGATCGGCAATGCCGACAACGCCGTTCATCGGGGTGCGGATCTCGTGGCTCATATTGGCGAGGAAGGCCGACTTGGCGCGATTCGCGGCTTCGGCCTTTTCGCGCGCCTCGTTGAGCGCCGCCTCGCGCGTCATCGCCTCGGTGATGTTGAGCCCGAGGCAGACGGTATCGCCCCCCGGCGCGCGCTGGTCGGTGAGGCGCAACCATGTGCCGTCCCACAGCCGGATCACCCGTGGCTCGGGCGCGTCGGAAAACCAGCGCGCCAGCATCTCTTCGCGCCACTGCGCCGGGGTGCTGTCTTCGATGTCGACCACCCCTTCGGCAAGTGCCGCCTCGATAATCTCCTGGTAATGCGCGCCGGGGCGGATGCATTCGAGCCCGTCGAAGGGCATAAGGAAGGCGGAATTGGCGATCACCATCCGGCTGTCGGCGTCAAACACCGCGAACCCGTCGTCGATCGACTGGATCGAGTTCCACAGCCGCCGCTTGGCGATGTCGATTTCGCTGTTGGCGCGGGCGAGGTCGGCGCGCACGATCGCATTCTCGCCCTTCACCACCTCGACCTCCTCACGCTTTTCCACCACCTCTTCCGAGAGCGAAAGCGCATGGCGCGAGAGCATCCGGTTGGCCGCGTGCAACTCGGCCTCTTTTTGCGCCAGAAGCCGTTCCGCCGCCATCCGGGCGCGCCGTTCCTCGGTAATCAGGTGTTCCGCCGTCATCGCCTTGTCCTCTGTCGGAGCCATGTCCCGGCGAGTTTTGGCCAAACAAGGTGAACACCGGCTTAACGGCCGAAGTTTCCCGGTCCGCGCCGTTGCGCGGAACGCCGTGAAGTGCCAGCATGACCCAGCGCGCGAGGGAGGTTCCGATGCGGAAAGTTCTGTTTTTTGTCGCTTTTATCTTGAATTTTGGCGGTCTGGCCTTTGCCGAAAGCCCGATCCCCGACAAGCGGGTGATCCTGACCCGCGACATGGACTTCCCCGGCCATGACATTCAGCAGATTTTCGACACCACCCTCGACGCCTGCGAATCGGCCTGCCTGACGCGCGCCGAGTGCAGCGCCTTCACCTATAATTCCCGCTCCGCCTCGTGCTTTCTGAAAGACGGCTACGACACGCCCGCGCCCTATACCGGCGCTTTTTCCGCCGACGTGGTGCCGGTCCCTCCGGCGCTGGTCGCGGCGGCCGGGCAGAAGGTGGCCGATCTCGGTTTTCTCTACGAGACCGACATTGCCGCCGCCGTCGCCCGCGCCAAGGCGCTCCCGCGTGAATTTTTCGCCGGGGGCTGGACCGCCGATCAGCTGGCCGACTACGCCATCGGGGCCGAGCGCGACGCCGATATCGTTGCCGCGATGCGCTACTGGGCGGCGACCACGGTGCTCACCGATGCCGGTTCCGATTGGGCAAACTATGCCCGCCTCGCCAATGCCGCCGCCCTGTCGGCCAACGATGGCGGCGAGAAGCGCAAATTGTTCCAGACCGCGCTCGACGCTTCGGTGGCCGGCTATCTGCGCGGCCTGTCCGGGCCGCAGGATGCCAATGCGCTGACCGAGATGGCCAAGGCGCTCGAAGGTCTTGGCCGGGGTCGCGCGACGATCCCGGCGCTGCGGCTCGCCCAGGCCGCCAGCCCGCGCGACGATACCGCCGCCGCGCTTGACCGGGTGATCGGCCTCTATGGCTTCCGGATGACCGACACGGACGTGACCTCCGACGCCGCCACGCCCGCGATCTGCGCCACCTTCTCCGAACCGCTGGTCGAGGCGGGCGTGGACTACGCGCCCTTCGTGCAATCCGATGTATCGGGGCTTGCCGTCAGCCCGCGCGGCAGCCAGCTCTGCCTTGAAGGCGTCGAGCACGGCAGCCGCTATGCGCTGAGCCTGCGCGCGGGCCTGCCTGCCGCGTCGGGCGAGGTGCTGGCCAAGCCGGTGCAGCTGAACCTTTATGTCCGCGACCGCACCGCCTCGGTGCATTTCCCCGGTCAGGCCTATATGCTGCCCGCCGCGCCCGATGCCGGTCTGCCGGTGGTCGCGGTCAACATCGACACGCTCGATCTGACCCTCTCGCGCCTGCCCGATCGCAACCTCGTGCGCGCCTATGAAGACGGCTGGTTTGGCAACCCGCTGAGCCAGTGGGACGAAAGCTGGTTCAACGACACGCTGGCCCAGCCGATCTGGCAGGGCGAAGCAGCGGTGGCGACCGAGCTGAACCGTGATGTGACCACCCGGCTGCCCATCGGCGAGGCGCTCGCAGGCCAACCACCCGGTATCTACGTGCTGCAAGCGGCGATTCCGGGGGCCAATGCCAACGAGAGCCCGCCGGCGACGCAATGGTTCGTGATCTCCGATATCGGCATGACGACGATGACGGGCACTGACGGGCTGCACCTGTTTGCCCGGTCGCTGGCCAGCGCCGAACCGATCGTTGGCGCCAGGGCGCAGCTTCTGTCGCGCGCCAACGCGGTGCTTGGCGAGGCGGTGACCGACGAAACGGGCTATGTGAATTTCGCGCCGGGGATGGCCTCGGGCACCGGCCCGGCCACCCCCGCCGTTCTGCTGCTGGAAAACGGCGACGACCTCGCCTTTCTGTCGCTCACCGGCCCGGCCTTCGATCTGTCCGACCGGGGGGTGGAGGGCCATCCCGCCGCGCCGCCGATCGACGTGTTCCTGACCACCGACCGGGGCGCCTACCGCGCCGGTGAAACCGTGTTCGCCACCGCGCTCGCCCGCGACGGCCAGGCCGACGCCATCGACGGCTTGCCGATCACCGCGATCCTGTATCGCCCCGACGGGGTGGAATATGCGCGCCACCTGTCGAGCGGGGCAGGGGCGGGCGGCCACGTGTTCACCATGCCGGTCGCGGGCAATGCCCCGCGCGGCACCTGGCGGCTCGATCTCCACGCCGACCCGGACGCGCCCGCGCTGGCCTCGACCACGCTGCTGGTCGAGGATTTCCTGCCCGAGCGGATCGACTTCGATCTGGCGCTGTCCGACCCGGCCCCGCGCCTCGACTCGCGGCCAACGCTGCGCATCGACGCGCGCTATCTCTTCGGAGCACCGGGGGCCGATCTGGCGGTGGAGGGCAATCTGCGCCTGCGCCCGGTGCGCAACGTGGCGGGTTGGCCGGGCTATGTTTTCGGGCCGCACGAGAACCTGCCCGACACCGAATGGGGTGCCATCGCCTCGACCCGCACCGACGAGGCGGGTCAGGCGCAAGCCGGCGTGACCTTCCCCGAGATCGCCGCCAGCGGGGTGCCGCTTGAAGCCGAGTTCACGGTAGAGGTGCGCGAGGGCTCCGGCCGTCCGGTCGAGCGCAGCCTGACCACCGCCGTGACCCCGGATGGCCCGATCATCGGGATCAAACCCGCCTTCGACGGCACATTGCCCGAGAATGCCGAAGCCGGTTTCGACGTGATCGCGCTCGCGCCCGATGGCACCGCGATGACCTTGAACGCCGCCTGGGAGATCAACCGCGTCGAAACCCGCTACCAGTGGTATTCGATGAACGGCAACTGGAACTGGGAGCCGACGACCACCCGCAGCCGGGTGGCTTCCGGCACAGTGGCGCTGGGCGAAGCGCCCGCGCGCGTGACCGCGCCGACCGAATGGGGCAATTACGAGCTCGTGGTCTCGGCGCAAAGCGGCGCGCATATCGTCGCCTCCACCGGCTTCTCGTCCGGCTGGTATGCCCCCGCCGATACCGCCACCACGCCCGACATGCTCGACGTGTCGCTCGATGCCGATGCCTATGCGCCCGGCGATACCGCCACCCTGCGCTTCGTGCCGCGCACTGGCGGCAAGGCGCTGGTCACGGTGGTGTCGAACCGGCTGATCAACATGGTCGCGGTCGATGCGGTGGCGGGCGAAAACACCATTGCGCTGCCGGTGACGGATGAATGGGGCGCGGGGGCTTACGTGACCGCGACGCTGATCCAGCCGCTCGACGGGGCCGAGGGCCACGACCCGACCCGCGCGCTGGGCCTGGCCCATGCGGCGGTCGATCCCGGCCCGCACCAGCTTGCCGCCAGCTTCGACGTGCCCGAAGAGGCGCAGCCGCGCGCGCCCTTCGCCGTTACGCTCGACGTGTCGGGCGTGGCCGATGGCGAAACCGCCTATGCCACCATTGCCGCCGTCGATCTCGGCATCCTCAACCTTACCTCCTTCGCCGCGCCTGATCCGTCCGATCACTATTTCGGCCAGCGCCGCCTCGGTATGGCGATCCGCGATCTCTACGGGCGGCTGATTGACGGGCGCAGCGGCGCAATGGGCACGATCCGCTCCGGCGGCGATGCCATGGCGCAGATGCGGATGCAGGCGCCGCCGCCGACCGAGGAGCTGATGGCGCAGTTTTCCGGCCCGCTCACCGTGATCGACGGCAAGGCCACCGCCACCTTCGATCTGCCCGCCTTCAACGGCACCGTGCGGCTGATGGCCGTGGTCTGGTCGCCCACCGGGGTGGGCAATGCCAGCGCCGACGTGCTGGTGCGCGATCCGGTGGTCGTCACCGCCTCGCTGCCGCGGTTCCTGGCCCCCGGCGACGAAAGCCGGATGCTGCTGGAACTGACCCATGCCACCGGCCCCTCGGGCGCGATGCAACTCACCGCAACCTCGGACACCGTCGCCATCGACGGGGGCGGTTTCGCCCGCGAGGTGGTGCTGGACGATCTTGCCACCGCCCGGCTCTCGGTGCCGATCCGGGCGCCGGATGCGGGCATCCATACCGTCGCCGTGTCGCTCACCACGCCTGATGGCGAACGGCTGGACAAGGTGCTGACGCTGCCGGTGATGTCGCTTGATCCGGAAATCTCCCGGACCATGCGGATCGCGCTGGCGCCGGGAGAGAGCTTCAGCCTGAGTGATGACGTCTTCGCCGGGCTCACCCCCGGCAGCGCCCGGGCCAACATGACCGCGGGGCCGCTCGCCCGGATCGACGCCGCCGGGCTGATCGACATGCTCGATCGCTATCCCTACGGCTGCACCGAACAGCAGACCAGCCGCGCCCTGCCGCTGCTCTATATGGGCGGGCTGGCGGAAGCGATGGGGCTGGCCGACCGCGACGATCTGCCGGGCCGGGTGCAGAAGGCGATCACCGCCGTGCTGGCCAACCAGTCCTCGGCGGGCAGCTTTGGCGTCTGGCGGCCCGACAGCGGCGATCTGTGGCTCGATGCCTACGCGACCGACTTTCTGTCGCGGGCGCGGACGCAGGGCTACGCGGTGCCCGATACCGCCTTCCGCAGCGCGATGGACAACCTGCGCAACCGGGTGAATTATTATCCCGATTTCGAGACCGGCGGCAGCGATCTGGCCTATGCGCTCTACGTGCTGGCGCGCGAAGGCGCGGCGGCGATGGGCGATCTGCGCTACTATGCCGATATCAAGGCACCGGCGTTTTCCACCCCGCTGGCCGCCGCCCAGCTTGGCGCGGCGCTGGCCTCCTACGGCGATCTCACCCGCGCCGACGAGATGTTCACCCGCGCGGCGCGGCAGCTTTCGCTGGCCGAACCCGAGAGCCAGCTCTGGCGTGACGACTACGGCACCCACCTGCGCGATGCGGCGGCGATCCTCGCCCTCGCCGTCGAGGCCGGGAGTGCGGCGGTGGATCGTGAGGCCCTGCTGACGCGGATCGCCCGCGCCGACGGGCCTCTGTCGACGCAGGAGGCGACATGGTCGCTGCTCGCCGCCAACGCGCTGATGAGCGCTGCGCCGGGGGCCGGGATCAGCCTTGACGGCGCGCCGCTCACCGGGCCGTTGGTCAAGGTGATGACCCCGGTCGAGCTGGCCACGCCGCGCGTCTTCGCCAACGCGTCGACGGCCGAGACCATGCTCACCGTCACCACCTTCGGGGTGCCCGAGGTGCCGCCGCCGCCGATGGGCAATGGCTACGCAATCGAGCGGCGTTACTTCACCCTCGAAGGCGAGCCCGTCGAGGCGCAATCCGTGGCCCAGGGCACCCGGCTGGTGACCGTGCTCACCGTCAGCCCATGGACCGACAATGCCGGGCGGCTGATGATAACCGACCCGCTCCCGGCGGGCTTCGAGATCGACAACCCCAACCTGCTGCGTGCCGGCGATATCAAGGCGCTCGACTGGTTGCAGGTGACCGCCGAGGCCGAAACCACCGAGTTCCGGCAGGATCGCTTTCTCGCCGCCGTCAACCGGGGTGCCGACACGCCGTTCCGGCTGGCCTATATCGTGCGCGCGGTCAGCCCCGGCGTATTCCACCATCCGGCGGCGTCGGTCGAAGACATGTATCGGCCCAGCTACCGGGCAACCGGCGCGGCGGGCACGGTGACGGTAACGGAGTAGGGGCGATGGGCCGATGGCATGGCGGGGGGCGCTGCCCCCCGTGCCCCCCGGGATATTTCCGGCAAGATGAAAGGGGCGCGAGGTGATCGGCCCGCGCCCGGTCTTCGCGCTGGCAACGGCGCTGTTTCTGGCAGCACTTGGCCGCGATGCGACCGACCGCTGGATCGACGCCACGTCGCTGCCGCCGATCTCGGTTGAAACCTCCGTGGAAGTGCTCGACCGCCATGGGGCGCTCCTGCGTGCCTATACCGTCGCCGATGGCCGCTGGCGGCTTGCGGCCGATCCGGCGCAGGTGGACCCGCTGTTTCTGGCCATGCTGGTCGCCTATGAAGACAAGCGGTTCTACCGCCATGATGGCGTCGATCTCATGGCCGTCGCGCGGGCCGCCGGGCAGGCGCTGGCCAATGGACGGGTGGTGTCGGGCGCCTCGACCCTCACCATGCAGGTGGCGCGGTTGATCGAGGACGGGCCCACCGGCACGCTGCCCGGCAAGCTGCGCCAGCTCCGGCTGGCGCTGGCGCTGGAGCGGCGGCTGACCAAGCCCGAGATCCTCGCGCTCTATCTCGACCGAGCGCCCTATGGTGGCAATACCGAGGGCATTCGTGCCGCCGCCCGCGCCTGGTTCGGCAAACCGCCCGCGCGGCTGACACCGGCCGAGGCGGCGCTGCTGGTGGCGCTGCCGCAATCGCCCGAAACCCGCCGCCCGGATCGCCACCCCGACCGGGCCCGGATCGCCCGTGACCGGGTGCTGGCGAAGGCGCAGGCGGCAGGGGTGATCTCGCCCGATACCGCCGCGGCCGCCCGGCGCGCGCCGGTGCCGACCGCGCGCGCCGAGATGCCGCGCCTTGCCGCCCATCTGGCCGACCGGTTGCGCGCCGACAATCCCGGCGCGCCGCTGCACCTCACCACGATTGACGCCGAACTTCAGGCCCGGCTTGAGGTGCTCGCCCTGCGCGCGGTGCGCGACCATGGCGAGGGGGCCCTTTCAATTGCGCTGATCGTGGCCGACCACCAGACCGGCGAGATCCTCGCCTCGGTCGGTTCGGCCAGCTATTCGGCCGAGGCCCGCGCCGGCTTTGTCGACATGACGACGGCCTTGCGCTCGCCCGGCTCGACGCTGAAGCCGCTGATCTATGCGCTGGCCTTCGACGATGGCCTTGCCCATCCGCAAACCATGATCGACGACCGGCCGATGCGCTTTGGCGCTTACGCGCCGCAAAACTTCGACGGCCAGTATCGCGGGCCGGTCACCGTGGAGGAGGCGTTGCAGCTTTCGCTCAACATCCCGGTGGTGGCGCTGACCGCCGAGATCGGCCCGGCCCGGCTGATGGCCGCACTGTCCCGCGCCGGGTTGCGCACCCGGCTGCCGGACAATGCCGCGCCGGGGCTGGCGGTGGCGCTGGGCGGTGTCGGGGTGAGCCCCGAAGACCTAACCGCGCTCTACGCCGGGATCGCCGCTGGCGGGCGCGCGGTGCCGCTGAGGGTGACCAGCGGTGAGCCTGCGGGAGACAGTCTTCAGCGTATTGTTTCGCCGGAAGCCGCCTGGGCGGTGAGCGATATACTGGCCGGAATGCCGCCGCCGCCCAATGCCGCGCGCCAGCGGCTCGCCTACAAGACCGGCACCTCCTATGGTCACCGCGATACCTGGGCGATCGGCTTTGACGGGCGCCACGTGGTGACGGTCTGGATGGGCCGCCCCGACGGCACCCCGGTGCCCGGCGCCTTCGGGGCCGACATGGCCGCGCCGGTGCTGTTCGAAGCCTTCGCGCGGGTCGCGCCGGAGCGCGCCTCGCTGCCGCCGCCACCGCCCGGTGCGCTCATCGCCGCCACCACGGCGCTGCCGCCGCCATTGCGTGAATTCCGCCCGCGCGGCGCGGTGCTTGCAGGCGAAACCCGCCCGACGCTGGCCTTTCCGCCGGATGGCGCCCTGATCGAAACCGGGGGCTTGCCGCTGGTGGTGAAGATCGCAGGCGGCACCCCGCCCTTCACCCTGCTGGCAAACGGCGCGCCGGTGCTCGTTGCCACTCGCGCCCGCGCCCCGTCAGTGCCACTGTTGCCGGGCTATGTCACCCTGTCGGTGATCGACGCCACGGGGCAGGCCGCCCGCGCGCAGGTGGAGCTGCGTTAGCCCGCGAGGCCGCTGCACAACGCCTGGTCGATGTCGCCCGCGACCCAGCCGAGTCCGGTTTGCACGCCGTCGCGGTAGGTTGTGACGAACGACCATCCCTCCGGCCAGCGCACCGTCTCGTATTCCCAGACGATATCGTCGCCGCGCGTCACCCTGCCGAGCAACGGGCTTGCCGCGCGCGGCCCGGCATGGAGGGCCAGGGGAGCGCCCATCCAGCCAAGACAGCCGGAGGCGAATTCCGACCGCGCCACGACGACCTCAAGCGCCAGCCGCAGGCCGAGATTGTCGACGTCGAGCCAGCGGCGGGAACTGTTGACGGCGCAGCCAAACTCCGCCTCCATCGCGCGGATATGGGCCAGCAGCGCCGCAGAATCCCGGTCCAGCGTCACCTCGGTGCCGGTGCAATCGCTGTTGTCGAACACCGCCTGCCCGAGTGGCGATGAAAAGCAATACCCGGCGCGATCGAAGAGCTGGTTGCGCGACAGCCAGAGGTCGTCGCAGATGTCATCGCCGAATGCGGGCACGGCAATCGTGAGGGCGAGCAGGGTGGCGGCAAAGCGGGGCATGGCATCCTCCTGAGGGTTATTCCATCCTAGCAGCGGCGCAGGCCGCGCGCGCCCGAAAACGGCGCCTCAGCCAACGGCCTGGGTGCACAGATCCCAATTGAGCGGCAGATCCGTCCAGCCGATCCCGACCGGAACGCCATCGCGCTCGACCTCGAAAAACACCCAGCCCGGCGGCTCGTCGCGGCTGTCGTAGAGAAAGATCAGGTCGTCGCCCGGCACCACTTCGCCGATGGGCACCCGGTTGGCGCGGAATCCCGACCAGAGCGGAAAGCCCGCGCCGGTCCAGCCCAGGCAGCCGGCGCCGGAATGCTCGTCGCGCGCGGCGAGATCGGTGAGCCGCAGCCGCATCCCGAGCAGCGGAATCGGCAGGCTGGTGGCGGAAGTATCGACGTTGCAGCCGCCCTCGGCTTCGATCGCCTTGATCCGGTTGACCATCGCCTGGTTGCGCGGCGACAGCGTAACCGCGCCGGGGGTGCAGTCGGAATTGTCGAACAGCGCTTGCCCGAGCGGCGAGCCAAAGCAATAGCCGGCGTGATCGAACGCCTGATTGCGCACGAACCAGTAATCGTTGCAATACTCGTCAACGATCTGGGCCTGTGCCGGACTGGTCATGAGCGCAACCGCGAGTGCGGCGAAAAGACGTTTCATATCAAGCCTCCTTGCCCACAGACTTGACCGGAGCGGCCCCGCAATCAACCCCGCAGATCGTCGCGCGGCGGGGTAGGGCGGTGCGCTTGTCGCGCTCCAAGGCGCAAAAAAAACGCCCCGAAGCGGTGGTTCGGGGCGTTGTTCAGATCAGATCGGCGGCGCGGCTCAACGCTTGTCGTCGTCGTCCTCATCATCGTCGTCGGGCAGGTTGAACAGGCTGTCGGCATCAACCGGGCGCTCGTCCTTCTTCTCGTCGTCGCCAGCCAGCGTGAAGGTTTCGAGCCCTTCGATGGCAGTCGGGATCTTGGTTTCGCTGTCCATGCCGAGGCTCTGCTCGGTCGAAACCAGCTTGCGGCGCTCGTCGTCGCTCATCACTTCGCCGGCCGCAGCCCGCTTCGCGGCGGCTTTTTGCACCACGGCATCAAGCTCGGATTGCTTGCACAGCCCCAGCGCCACCGGGTCGATCGGCTCCATCGCCTGGATGTTCCAGTGGGTGCGCTCGCGAATCGACTGGATCGTCGGCTTGGTGGTGCCCACGAGCTTGGCGATCTGGCCGTCGGTCAGCTCGGGGTGGAACTTGACCAGCCACAGGATCGAGTTGGGCCGGTCCTGGCGCTTGGAAAGCGGGGTGTAGCGCGGACCACGGCGCTTTTCTTCGCCAACCGCGGCGGCGTTGAACTTGAGCTTGAGCTTGTGGGCCGGGTCTTTCTCGGCCTTGTCGATCTCTTCCTGGCTCAACTGGTTGTTGGCGACGGGATCGAAGCCCTTGACGCCAGCCGCTACGTCGCCATCGGCGATGCCCTGCACTTCAAGCTCGTGCAGCCCGCAGAATTCGGCGATCTGCCTGAAGCTCATCGTGGTGTTGTCCACAAGCCAGACGGCGGTGGCCTTGGCCATGATCGGTTTGTCCATGTCACACTCCTTCGGATACGACGGTGCCATGCCCTGGAAGGGGCTGCCTCGGGCCGGTGGGCTGGCGAGGCGGGTTACCATTGTCGGGAAACTTGGGCGCTATATAGTGCGCCGACCGGGGTTAGGAAAGAGAAAATGCGATACCTGCTTGTGTCTTTGCTGTTCTTCGCCAGCGTGGCGAGCGCCCGGGCCGATGGCGAGCAGGCGGGCGATTTCGACTATTACGTGCTGGCGCTGTCATGGTCGCCGAACTGGTGCGCGCTGGAAGGCGATGCGCGCAACTCCGAACAATGCGCGCAAGATTTCGGTTGGGTCGTCCATGGCCTCTGGCCGCAATACGAAAACGGCTGGCCCGCCTATTGCCCCACCGCTGCACGCGCGCCCTCACGGGCGATGACGGCGGCGCAGGCAGACATCTTCGGCACCGGCGGGGCGGCCTGGTATCAGTGGAAAAAGCACGGCGTGTGCTCGGGCCTGTCGGCGGAAACCTACTACCGCCTCGCCCGAGAGGCCTATGGCGGCGTCGCGCAGCCCGACGTGCTGCACAAGCTGGATCGGGCGGTGAAACTGCCCGCCGCCGTGATCGAACAGGCCTTTTTGCAGGCCAATCCGGACTGGGAACCCGATACGGTGACGATCACCTGCACGTCCGGGCATATTCAGGAAGCGCGGGTCTGCCTGACACCTGACCTCGAACCACGCCCCTGCGGATCGGACGTCGTGCGCGATTGCACGCTGGACGACGCCCTGCTGATCCCGATGCGCTGACGGCGCTGCCCCCGATGTTTGCCGCGATCCCCGAGAGGACCGCCGAGGTTAAGGCTCCGGGGCGGCGCGGGCGGTCAGCTATCCCATTTCGGGCACCACGGCCCGTCAACCAGCCGCATCCCGCGATCGAGGCCGCGAATCCGGTCGATCTCGGGCAAAGTGAGCGCGATGTCCTGCGCGGCGAAGTTCTCGGCAATCCGCGCGCGGCTGCCGGCAGACGGGATCACGATGAACCCCTCGGCCATCAGAAAGGCGAGCGCGATCTGGGCGGGCGTCGCGCCATGGGCCTCGGCGATCTCGCGCAGCACCGGGTCTTCGGCCACCGCGCCCCGCGCAAGCGGCGAGTAGGAGGTGAGCGCGATCCCCTTCGCCCGGCAGTGATCCACGATCGGCCGGTTCTGCATGAACGGGTGAATCTCGACCTGGTTGGTGGCAACGGGCCGGTCGCCCAGCAGCTCAACCGCCCGGTCGACATACCGCTTGGTGAAATTCGACACGCCGATATTGCGCGCGAGCCCGGCGTCATACACGGCGGCGAATTGCGCCATGTAATCCTCGATCTCGTATTCGTCGTTGATCGACGGGTAGTGCAGCAGCAACAAGTCGACACGGTCGAGCCGCAGCTTTTCGAGCGAAGCCTCGACATGCGGGCGAATCTGCCCCGGCCCCAAGCTCTCGGGCGCAACCTTTGTCGTTATCCAGACATCGCCCCGCGGCACGCCGCTCTCGGCAAGAGCTGCGCCGACGAATTCCTCGTTGTCATAGCCCTCGGCGGTGTCGACATGACGATAGCCCACGTCGAGCGCGTCGATCACGCCGCGAAAGCATTTCACCCCTTCCCGCTGCCATGTGCCATAGCCCATCTGCGGGATCGGTCCGATCCGGTTCATGCCAATCTCCCAAATGTCGTGGGCCGGTTAACCCGCGCCTGCCGCCATCAGCGCCGCGCCGATGAAGTAAGGCCAGATGACGAGCGCCAGCAGCCCTTTCCAGAACCCGAGGCCGAGATAGCCGAGGCTGAACAGCCACCCGGCAAACCACAGCATCCCGAATTCGTTCTGAACCTTGATGGTTTTCTGTGCCATGACACACCCCCTTTGCCGCCCAATATGGGGATTGCGCGGCCAGTCTGCCATGCGCTCGGTCAAAGCAGGCCGATCACCATCATCACCAGCCCGGCATGGCCGACGCCCCACGAGGCCGAGCGCAGGAGGGCCACACCAGAGCCGTAGGCGGGCACGTAGGCGAGCCGCGCGAAGAAGAACACCATGGCGCCGGTCAGCGTCCAGCCGGTCGTCGCGCCGGTGATCTCGGCAAGAAGCGCCAGGGGCAGGAACACCGGAAGCGCTTCGAACATGTTGCGCAGCGCACGGGCCATGCGCGCCGAATGCAGCGTATGCGGTGGCTCGTCGTCACGGTTGCCGCGCAGGTAGGCGATCTGCTCGGGCTCTTTGGAGGCGGCGCGCGCCATCGACGGCAACAGGGTTTGCACGAAAAACAACGCCAGAACGGCGAGAATCCAGGGAATCATCTGAGCCTCAGGGCAAAAGGATGGTGGAACCGGTGGTCTTGCGCGCTTCCAGCAACCGGTGGGCCTCGGCCACCGCGTCGAGCGGGAAACGCTGGTCGATATGGATCTGCACCACGCCCGAGCTGATCTTGTCAAACAGGTGCGCCGCCATCTCCATGCAGGTCTGGTGATCGGCGATATGGGTGAACAGCGTTGGCCGGGTGATCTTGAGGCTGCCCCGGCTTGCCAGTTCGTGCAGGCCGAACGGCTCGACATTGCCGCTGGCATTGCCGAACGAGATCATCATCCCCAGCGGTTTGAGGCAATCGAGCGAGCCGAAGAAGGTGTCCTTGCCGACGCCGTCCATCACCACGTCAACGCCCTTGCCGCCGGTCAACTCGCGCACCTTCTCGACAAAGTTTTCGCGGCGATAGTTGATGCAATGGCTGGCGCCGTTGGCCCGCGCCTCGTGGCACTTCTCGTCCGACCCGGCAGTGCCGATCAGGGTGATCCCCTCCGACTTCGCCCATTGGCAGGCGATCAGCCCCACGCCCCCGGCGGCGGCGTGAAACAGCACGGTGTCGCCGGCCTTGAGCGGTGTGGTGCGGTGGAACAGGTATTCCGTCGTCATCCCCTGCAACATCGCGGCGGCGGCGATCTCGAAGCTGATATCGTCGGGCAGCGGCACCACCTGCGCGGCGGGCATCACCCGCGCCTCGGCGTAGGAGCCGGGCGGATTGGCGGCATATGCCGCGCGATCGCCCGGTTTGAGGTGGCTCACGCCATCGCCCACCGCCTCGATCACGCCAGCGGCCTCCATGCCCAGCCCATGCGGCAGGGTCATCGGGTAGAGGCCGGTGCGGTGATAGGTGTCGATGTAGTTGAGCCCGATCGCTTCGTGGCGAATACGCACCTCGCCCGCGCCGGGATCGCCGACCTCGACATCGACGAGCTTCATGTTCCGGGGGCCGCCGAATTCCTCGATGATGATCTGCTTGGCCATTGTGCGTCCTCCGTCTGGGGCAGGGCTCAGCCCGCCACGTTCAACACGATCTTGCCGATATGCCCGGCGCTTTCGATACGTTCATGCGCCGCCGCGGCGTCGGTGAGCGCAAACTCGCTGTCCATCACCGGGGCGATCCGGCCCGCCGCGAGCAGCGGCCAGACCTGTGCCCGCAGCTCGGCGGCGATCTTCGCCTTGGCGGCTTCGCTTTGCGGCCGCAGGGTCGAGCCGGTGATCGTCAGCCGCCGCGCCATGATCTGCGCGAAGTTCACCTCTGCCTTCGGGCCGGTCAGAAACGCGATGTGCACCATCCGGCCCTCGTCGGCCAGCGCCCGAATGTTGCGCGGGATGTAGTCGCCGCCCACCATGTCGAGGATCAGGTTCGCCCCGCCATGGCCGCGCATCAACTCGACGAAGTCTTCCTCGCGGTAGTTGATCGCGACCTCCGCACCGAGCTTGCGGCACACCTTGAGCTTTTCGGCCGAACCGGCGGTGGTGAACACCCGCGCGCCGAAGACATGGGCAAGCTGGATCGCGGTGGTGCCGATGCCGGACGAGCCGCCATGGACAAGAAAGCGCTCACCGGCCCTGAGGCCACCGCGCATGAACACGTTCGACCAGACGGTGAAGTAGGTTTCGGGCAGGCAGGCGGCCTCTTTCAGCCCCATCCCCTCGGGCACCGGCAGGGCATGGGCCGCCGGCGCGGCGACGTATTCGGCATAGCCGCCGCCGGGCAGGAGCGCGCAGGCACGATCGCCGATCCGCCAGCCCGAAACGCCTTCCCCCAGCGCCACGACCTCGCCCGCGCCTTCCAGCCCCGGCAGGTCCGACGCACCGGGGGGCGGGGCGTAGCTGCCCGCGCGTTGCAGCGCATCGGGCCGGTTTACCCCGGCATAGGCGAGCTTGATCACGATCTCTCCCGCGCGCGGCACCGGCACCGGCCGGGTGCAGGGCTGGAGCACTTCCGGCCCGCCAGGCTGGGCGATCTCGATGGCGCGCATTGTCTCCGGCAGGCTCATTTGCTTTTGCCCTCCCGCGGCGCGTGAACAAGGTCGAGCAGCTTTCCAGGCCCCTTCATCAAGGCGCTGACCAGCGGGTTTTCACGCGCCTTCGCCTTGGCCTTTTCGAATTGCATCACGTTCTCGATCCGCCGGTCGAGGAATGCCCAGGTCGCGGCACTGCCGTCGCTCTCGTCGCCCAGCCAGTAGAGCGCGGTCGAGGAATAGACCGCAGACAGCGAGGCGCGCTTGGTATACCAGTTGATGTCGCGCGAGGTATCGCCGAGCGTGGTCCAGATATGGTCGGCGGTTTCCCACAGCGCCCGCGAGCCGGTGGCGGCGTGCTGCGGCAGGGCAAACAGGCTCATGCCCCGGCGCACCAGTTCCTTGTCGGCAATCTCGAGGCGCAGGCGCACGGCGTGGGTGATCCGGGCGGTGAACCGCATCGCCGACAGATCTTCGGCGCGCAGAAGCTCGATCATCTGCATGTCGCCACGCCGGTGATAGGCCAGCGCCAGATCGACCGGCCCGCGCGGCATCAGCGCCTTGGCCTCGGCCTTCGACATGCCGATATCGGCGCAGGCGGCGTCGATCGCCTTCTGGCTCCAGCCGTCGAACAGCGCGTGGTTGATCGCGGCGTCAAGCAGCTCGTCCTTGCGTGTCATGCGTAGCCTCGTCGTGGTTAGGGGGCCATGGTTCATGCATAGCCCTTGCCCGGCGGCAATGCCAGCCATCGACGATGCGCTGGACAAGCCGCAAGACCCCTGATATGGGGCGGGTTCCTGCAATCTTGCAACTCAAACTTAGAAAGGTGGTGACAACCACATGCAGGTGTCCGTTCGTGATAACAACGTCGATCAGGCGCTCCGTGCCCTGAAGAAGAAGCTGCAACGTGAGGGCGTCTTCCGCGAAATGAAGCTTCGGCAACATTTCGAGAAGCCCTCCGTCAAGAAAGCGCGCGAGAAGGCCGAAGCTATCCGCCGTGCGCGGAAGCTGGCTCGCAAGAAGGCCCAGCGCGAAGGCCTCCTCTGAGGCGTTGCGACGGAGCGGGCCTCGGCCCGCGACAGCAATTCCGGTGGGGCAACCCGCCACGGCAACCCCCGGCACGTCCGGGGGTTTGTTGTTTTTGGGGGGAAAGGATCAGCGCGGCAGCAGGGCGACCGGCGCGTCGTCGTCGCGGGCAAAATCCAGAGGCGCCTTGTCGGTGAACGCGGTCGAGCGTTTGAACTCGTAGCGCATCAGCCCGCCATCTTCTTCCGAGGCGACGATCAGGCACTGGTAGAGGTGGCGCGTCCCGTCATAAAGGTCGACCAGCCCACGCAGCTTGGGCGCATTGTCGATATCGAGGGCAAAGCCGCCGTCGCGGTAATCGAGCACCGGAAACACCTGGTCGCCCACGGTGACCCGCATCCGCGCCTTGCGCTTCATGTCGCGCTTGCGGGCCAGTTCCAGCCCCTCGCGCACCTCTTTCGGCAGAAAAGTCATCATAATCCCGCGCCTCCCCAAGGCCTTAAGCATGCAGGGAGGCCCGATTCGGTCAAGCGAACCTTTCGTGACAACGCCAAACGTGGCTCAGGTGTTGTTGTCTTCCACCAGCTCGACGCCCACTACCGGGCGCAGAACATGCGGTTTCGCCGCGTCGTAGAGAGCGGAATCCTTGAAGTCGCGCACTTCGCCAAGCGCCGGGCCGACAAGGATCAGCGCGGTGCGGGTGATCTTCTCGGCGCGCACCTTGAGGCGGATATCGTCCAGCCGGCCGCGGATCAGCATCTCGTCCGGCCAGCCGACGCGGTAAGCTACAACCACCGGGCAATCCGCGCCGTAATGCGGTGTGAGCACCCGCTCGATCTCGCGCATGTTGCGCACGCCCAGGTGGATCGCCAGCGTCGCCCCGGTGCGGGCGAAGTTCTCCAGCGTTTCGCCCTCGGGCATCGCCGTGGACTGCATCGAGACACGGGTTAGCACGATGCTCTGGGCGATCTCGGGCACCGTCAATTCCTGCCCCAGCGCGGCGGCGGCGGCGGCATAGGCGGGCACGCCCGGCACGATCTCGTAGGCAATGCCATCTGCCCGCAACCGGCGGATCTGCTCGGCAATCGCGCCGTAGAGCGAAGGGTCGCCGGAATGCACCCGGGCCACGTCATCGCCCCGGTCGCGCGCGGCGAGAATCTCGGCGTGGGTCTGATCGAGCGTCATCGCCGCGGTATCGCGCACCAGCGCCCCCTCGGGCGCACCGGCCACCACCTCCGGCGGCACCAGCGACCCGGCATAGAGACAGACCGGGCACTGGCCGATGATCCGTTGCGCCTTGAGCGTGAGCAGCTCCGGATCGCCCGGCCCCGCACCGATGAAATACACCTTCATGCCAGGTCTCCGTCGATCTTGCGGGCATAGCCGCGCGGGGTATACATCCGGGGGCCCTCGCCAAGCGCGGCCAGCCGCGAGTTCGACGAGCCGACGAGCACCACGGTGAGCATGTCGACCTCGTCCACCTCCAGCGCGTCGAGCCTGCGGTAGCGTATGGTTTCCTCCGGCCGCCCGAGGCTCGAAGCCAGCAGCACCGGCGTATCTGCCGGGCGATGAGCCAGCAGAATGTCGCGCGCTTCGGCCAGCAGGGTGCGGCGGCGCTTCGAGACCGGGTTATAGAAGGCGATCACGAAGTCGCCTTGCGCGGCGGCGTGAAGGCGGCGAATGATGTCTTCGCGCGGGGTAAGCAGATCGCTGAGCGAAATCGCGCAGAAATCATGCCCGAGCGGCGCACCGGCGCGCGCGGCGGCGGCTTGCAGCGCCGAGATGCCGGGGGCCGAGATCACATCGACGCGCCGCGCCGCATCGCTCACCCCCATCTGCTCGGGTCCGCGATCCATCAGCTCAAACACCAGCGCCCCCATCGCGTAGATCCCGGCATCGCCCGACGAGATCAGCGCCACGCGCTTGCCCTTTGCCGCTTCTTCAAGGGCATAGCGGCAGCGATCCTCCTCCGCGCCGAGCGGAAAATCGGTGCGGGTCTTGCCCGCCGCGACCGACCCGAGAAGGTCGAGATAAAGTCCGTAGCCCACCAGTTCCTCGGCTTCGGCGATCAAGCGCGATGCTTCGGGCGTGCGCCAGGAGCTTTGCCCCGGTCCGATCCCGACGATGGCAAGCTGGCCGCGCGCCCGCCCGGCAAGCCTGGTGATCGGCGCTGGCGCGCGGGCAAGCGCACAGGTGGCATTGGCGCTCTTGCGTTTCTCGACCGCGAGCGTCGTGCCCTCGGCGGCAGAGAGCGCAGCGGCTTCCGACACGCCGTGGGTGCCCACCTCGGCAAAGACGATTGACGAAGGGTTGGCGAGGCGCGGCGTCATCGTCTCCAACTCGTCTGCCGTGAACAGCCTGAGTGGCACCGCGAGCGTGCGGGCCAGTGCGTTGACCGCGGGTTCATCGGCCTTGAGGTCGAGCGTGGCGATCGCGGCGATGGCGCCGGGGGCGATGTTTGCCTCGGCAAGTGTGTCTCTCACCAGCAGTTCCAGTTCCGCCGGGTCGGCATTGCGCGCGCAGCCGACGCCCAAAACATACGTCTGCGGATGGTAGACCAGCCGGGCCGCGTCACCCTCCAGCGGCGCATCGGTCACCACCAGGTCAACCGGCCCTTCGTCATCGCTTGCCAGCCCGAAGATGTTGTCGCCGAGGATGCGCGGCGCGGCACCCGAGAGCAGCTTTGCCATCACCGGCTTGGCGTCACCGGGGTTTTGCAGCCTGTAGCCTTGCGGCGGCTCGTCGAGCGCCACGCCCAGCGCCACGTCGCCGGCCGTGGTGATTGCGGCCTTGGCCCCGAGCGCCTCGGCGATCTCGCGCGCCAGCCGGTTGGCGCCGCGATGGCCGCCAAGCAGCGGCACCACCACGGCACCATCGTCGGACACCGAAAGCAGGGGCGGTTCGCTGGTCTTGTCGGAGAGCAGCGGCGCGACGGCACGGATCAGGATGCCCGACGCGCAGACGCCGATCACCGGGGTTCCGGCGGCGAACAGGTCGCGCACATGGGTGAGCGCGTTGGGAAAAAACGCCTGCGCCACATCCACCCGCCCCTCGCGGCCATGAACGGGTGCGCCGAGGGCTGCGGCAATGCGATGGGCGGTGCCCTCACCGGCGCGGTTCAGCGCGATTACGACGGGGGATTGAGCCAAGGGTCGGCTCCTTTCGTCACCAGGATCATCGAGAAATAGGGGGCGCTGGCGGGTGCGTCCGACAGCGGCAGGATCACCTCGTCGCCCAGCGTGGCATGCGCGACATAGACCGCTTGCTGGGTGAGCCCCAGCGCCGAAAGCAGCGCGCGGATGCGGCCAAGATGGCGTCCCACCTTGAGAATGGCGATGCTGTCAGCTTGATATATACGCTCACGTATGGTCACATCGTCCAGCGTTGCCGGGATCGTCGCCATGGTATCGTTGCGCGCGGCAAGCGGGCGCCCGGCGCGGGCGGCGGCGGCGGAAACGGAAGTCACCCCCGGCACCACGTCCACCTCGTAGCGCGCCGCGAGCCGGGCATGGAGATACATGAACGAGCCGTAGAAGAACGGATCGCCCTCGCAGAGCACCACCACGTCGTCGCCCAGATCGAGCGCCTCGGCGATGCGCGCGGCGCCCAGATCATAAGCCGCCTGCGCCGGGCCGCGCTCGGGCGTCATCGGGATTTCCATCACGATTTCATGCGTGTCGTCGGAAATATGCGCCGCCGCGATCCGGCGCGCGAAGCTCTCGGTGCCGGGCAGCGCAGGGTAGGCGATCACCTTCGCCGCGGCGATCAGCCGGGCGGATTTGAGGGTGATGAGGTCTGGATCGCCGGGCCCGAGGCCGACGCCGACAAGCTTGCCCGTCATCGTTTCACCAGGCTCCACTGGGTGACCGGCATGAACGGCCGCCAGCCGGTATGCGGGCCGACCGGTTCGGCGCGGCTGACCGAAAGCTGCACCAGATCGCCGCCATGGCGCTGGTGCAGCGCCAGCAAGACCGCCTGGCTTTCGAGCGTGACGGCATTGGCGACCAGCCGTCCAAGCGGCTTGAGCGCAGACCATGCGGCGACGTATGTTTCCTCCGAAAGCCCGCCGCCGATAAACACCGCATCGGGTGATTCCAGCCCGTCGAGCGCCTCGGGCACCAGCCCGTCGATCAATTCCAGCCGAGGCACGCCAAGGGCCAGCGCGTTGGCAGCGGCCATCGCCCGGCGGTCGGCGCGCGGTTCGATCCCGATGGCGCGGGCATAGCGCGCCGCGCGCATCCACTCGACCGCGACAGAGCCGCAGCCGGTGCCGATATCCCACAAGAGCGCACCGCGCATCGGCATCAGCTTGGCGATGGTGACGGCGCGCACCTCGCGCTTGGTCATCGTGCCGTCATGCTGAAACAGCGAATCCGCCAAGCCCGGCACCCGCGGCATGAGCGCGGCATCCGGGGCGGCAATACAATCGACGGCGAGCGTGTTGAAGGCCGGCACCTCGTGCGCCCAGTCGCGGGCAACCCCCTCAAAACGAAGCTCTTTATCGCCCCCCATATTGGCAAACACCGTCATCCGGCTGGCGCCGAAGCCGCGCGCGGCGAGGAACTGCGCGATCTGGCCGGGGGTTTCCTCGCCCGTGGTCAGGATCAGCAGCCGCGCATCGGGCTGGATGAAGGCGATCATCTGCTCGACCGGACGGCCATGCACGGTGAGCGTTTCGACATCGGCGAGCGACCAGCCCATCCGCGCGGCGGCGAGCTGGAAGGCCGAGAGCTGCGGGTGAAAGGTGATCTCGGCGGCGTCAATCGCCTGCCCGATCTTCGCCCCGACCGAGAACCAGAGCGGATCGCCGGTGGCGAGCACCACCACCCGCTGGCCGCGCAGATCGCGCAACGTCCCGATCAGCGCGTCGAAGGGCGAGGGCCAGGCGATACGCTTCGCATCGAGACCATCCGTAAGCGTATGGTGACGCGCGCCGCCAAGGATCACCTCCGCCGCCTCGACAACGGCACGGGTGGCGGGGGCGAGGCCATCGAGTCCGTCTTCGCCAATGCCGACGATATGCAGCCAGGGCGTCATGACGCGATCTCCGGCAACCCGGCGGCAAGGGCGTTGACCGCCGCCGAAGCCATCGCCGAACCGCCGCGCCGGCCGCGCAGGGTCACGAAATCGCAGCCGCGCGGATCGCGCGCCAATTCCGCCTTGGATTCGGCTGCGCCGACGAAGCCGACCGGAAAGCCGAGGATCAGGGCCGGTTTCGGCGCATCGTCATCCAGGAGTTCGAGCAGGTGAAACAGCGCCGTCGGCGCGTTGCCGATGGCCACGACGGCGCCTTGCAGCCGATCGCCCCAAAGCTCGACCGCGGCCGCCGAGCGGGTATTTCCGATCGCCTTGGCGCGCTGGGGCACGGACGGATCGTTGAGGGTCACGATCACCTCGTTGCCCGCTGGCAGATACCGGCGGATGATGCCCGCGCCGACCATTTCGCAATCGGCCAGCACCGGCGCCCCGGCGGCAAGCGCGGTGCGGCCCGCGTCAAAGGCGGCAGGCGAAAACGCCAGCCGGTCGGCGATCTCGATCATGCCGCTGGCATGGATCAACCGCGTCGCCAATGCATCGAGGCCAGCGGGGAAGCGGTCAAGCCGGGCTTCTTTCTGCACCGTCGCAAAGCTCTGGGCATAGATCGCCGCCGGGTCGCGCTCGTATGCGAGCGCCCGCTTGGGGGGCTGGTTCGTCATTTGACCCGCGCCGATTCCGGCCCGTGCGGATGTTTCGCATGAGGGTATTCCGGATGATGATGGTGGTGGTGATCATGGCCATGCGAATGCGTATGGTCATGATGGTGATCGTGGTGATGGTGATGATGTCCGGCGTCGAGACGGCACGCGCCGGTGCAGAAGCTATCGCACAACGCGCAATCGGCAACGTTGGAGCCCGGCGCCGAGGCGCCCTGGCCCTCGACATGGTGGTGATGGCTTTCCTGCACCGCGCCGACCTCGGCCTCGAAGCCGAGCACCTCGGTGCGGTATTTGCACATCACGCAGACCGGCGGCGTCACCGCGCCAAAGGCCGGGTGTCCGCTCCGGTCGGCCGCGTCGATCCGCCGGGCCTCGCCGTTTTCCAGCGCCAGCACCTGGGTGCGGTAGGGGCAGGTGCCGCAATTGGGCGGGGGCACCGCGCCGAGTTGTTCGATGACCCGTTCGGCGAAGGTTGCCAGCACCTTCGGATGATCGTTCAGATAACCCGCTTTCACGAACTGGATGTCCGGGTGCGCCGCCGCCACCTTGTCGGTGAACCCATAGATCCGGTCGATCAGGATGCCGGTGAACAGGAAATAGGGAAAGACGACGATGCGCCGATAGCCAAGCCTCGCGGCATGGCTCAGCACCGGCTCGACCAGCGGGAAGGTGACGCCCGAATAGCCGACCTCGAGCCAGCCAAAGCCCATTCCTTCCTGCAACAGCCGCGCCACCTTGGCGATGTTGCCGTTGGCATCGGGGTCGGACGCGCCACGCCCGATCACCACAAGGCAGGTCTCTTCCAGCGGAACCGCACCATGACGCGAATTGGCCGCTGTCACCGCCGCGCGCACCCGGTCTCCGGCCGCGGCGATCATCTTGGGGTCAATGCCCAGATCGCGGCCATAGCTCACCTCGATCCCGTGTTCGGCAGCGTAGGTATTGAGCACGGTGGGAATGTCGTTCTTGGTGTGCATCGCGGCAAACAGCATCCCCGGCACCGCCACGATCTTCTCGACCCCGGCATGGCGCAGGTTATCGAGCCCGGCCCGGATCACCGGGTTGGCGAATTCGAGATAGCCGTAATCGGTCAGCCAATCCTCGGGCAGATAGGCGGGCAGCTTCTCCGCCAGCACCTTGAATTCATCCACGGCTGCCGTGCTGCGGGAGCCGTGCCCGCAGATCATCACACCAATTTTTGTCATGCAGTCAGACTTCCTGAAGCTCGTCGTCGGTCGCCTCTTCAGCGTCCTTTTCATCGGTCTCGTCGTCGCGCCGTCCTTTGAGCGCGCCCCAGACGGCCACGCCGATGGCCACGCCGATGGCGACGCCCGCGATGAGATGGTCGTGTCCGGCCGCTTCGATGAGATGGCCCGGATGGGCAGAAGCCAGCCCCGGTAGGAGCATGAGCGACAGGGTGAGAAGGGCTCGCATGGCACATCCTTTCTAAGCGACCGCGTGGGCGCAGAGAGGCTGTGGCATTCCCGACGATCGCTTGGCAAGACCCCCTGATTGGGTCGATCCTGCTGCCGCGCACCTCTCCGGCCCGTTAGGCATCGTCTGACCCCGGTATAGGCGAGGCGGCGGCAATGCTCAACGCCCCAAACGGCACCTTGGCGCGGCTGAGCGACGCGGCCTGTGCGCAGGCGCACGACACTTGCGCGCGGGGCGCGGTTTTGCGCGCGGGCGGCAGGCTTTATCTGGGAATGAGCGACAAGGAGGCACCATGGGACAACTCGTCAACGGCAAATGGGAAGACGTCTGGTATGACACCCGCAAGAGCGGTGGCCGTTTCCAGCGCAGCCGCCAGACCTTCCGCAACTGGATCACCCCGGATGGCAGCCCCGGCCCATCCGGCGATGGCGGCTTCGCCGCGACCGGCGGGCGCTATCATCTCTACGTGTCCTATGCCTGCCCCTGGGCGCACCGCACGCTGATCTTTCGCGCCTTGAAGGGGCTGGAGGAGCATATCGACATTTCGGTGGTCCACCCAGACATGCTGGGCGATGGCTGGACCTTCGATGACAGCTTCGAGGGCGCGACCGGCGACAGGCTCAAGGGCCATCGCTTCCTGCGCGATGTCTACCTTGCCGCCGATCCGCAGATGACAGGGCGTGTCACCGTGCCGGTGCTGTGGGACAAGGCGCAGGGCGTCATCGTGTCGAACGAAAGCGCCGAGATTATCCGGATGTTCAATTCGGCCTTCAACGGCCTCACCGGCAATACCGACGATTACTGGCCCGAGGCGCTGCGCGACGAGATCGAGGCGGTGAACGCGCGGGTCTATTCCGACGTCAATAACGGCGTCTACAAGGCCGGGTTCGCCACCACGCAGGAAGCTTATGACGAAGCCGCCACCGCGCTGTTCGCGGCGCTCGACTGGCTCGAAGACCGGCTGGCGCAAAGCCGCTATCTCATCGGCGACCGGGTGACCGAAGCCGATTGGCGGCTCTTTCCCACGCTGGCGCGGTTCGATGCCGTCTATCACGGGCATTTCAAGTGCAACCGGAAGCGGCTGGTGGATTACCCCAATCTCTGGGCCTATGCCCGCGAGCTATACCAGTGGCCGGGCGTGGCGGCGACGGTGCACCCGGCGCATTACATCCGCCATTACCACTACAGCCACGACACCATCAATCCGCACCGGATCATCCCGATCGGCCCGGTGATCGACTGGGACGAACCGCACGGGCGCGGCTGAGGCGGGTCAACCTTCCAACTCGCCGCGCAGCTTGCGCATCAGGATGCCGAGAAACTTCTCGGTGCCCGCGTCGATCAGGCGGTCGTCAGCGTCAAAGGCGTCGCGGCACCCTGCCACAAACACTTCCGGCCCATAGACGAGGTTGGCGCGGAACGGCATCATGCACAGGATAAGCGAGTGCATCGACCGCTCGCCGCCGGCGCGCCCGTCGGCAGCGGCCATCAGCACCACCGGCTTGTCTTTCCACGGATTGCCCTTCACCCGGCTTACCCAGTCGAGCGCGTTCTTGAGCACGCCGGGCAGGTTCTTGTTGTATTCCGGGGTCGAGATCATCACCGCATCGGCGGCGGCGATCTGGTCGGCGAGGGTCTGCACCTTGTCCGGTATGCCTTCGGCATCCTGAAGATCTTCGTCAAACAGCGGAAAGCGGATATCGGCTTCGATATACTCGGCTTCGCCAAAGGCGCGCACCGCTTCGCGCAGCAGTCGACGGTTGCAGGCGCCTTGCCGCAGCGAGCCTGAAATGCCAAGCAGGATGAAGTTCGACATGAGGGGCCTCCGTTCGTTTCGGCCGAGAATGCGAGGGCGTGCGGCGGGGTGCAAGGCGAAAGGGAAAGTGATGCGACATGGCGGCCAGATCCTTGTGGATGCATTGGCGATCCAGCGGGTGAAACGGGTGTTTTCGGTGCCGGGCGAAAGCTTTCTCGCCGCACTTGACGGGCTCTATGACAGCGGCATCGAAAACATCGTCTGCCGCCAGGAAGGCGGGGCGGCGATGATGGCCGAAGCCCACGCCAAGCTTACCAACACGCCCGGCGTGCTCTTCGTCACCCGCGGGCCGGGGGCGACGAACGCCTCGTCCGGCATCCACGTGGCGATGCATGACAGCACGCCGATGGTGGTGTTCGTCGGCCAGATCGCGCGTGGCGACCGTGACCGCGCGGCCTTTCAGGAAGTCGATTACCGCGCCTTTTTCGGAGGCCTCGCCAAGTGGGTGGCGGAGGTGGACGATACCGCCCGCCTGCCCGAATACATCTCGCGCGCCTTCCACCTGGCGATGTCGGGCCGCCCCGGCCCGGTGGTTCTGGCGCTGCCCGAAGATGTGCTTTCGGCGCACGCCGATGTGCCCGACCTGCCCGCCGTCGCGCCCGGCCCGGCGGCGGTTGCCCCGGCTGCGGTCGACGCGGTGATGGCGCGGCTCGCAGCGGCGAAAAAGCCGCTGGTGGTGGTCGGTGGCGCGCTCTGGACGGCTGAAGCCAGCGCCGATCTGGCCCGCTTCGCCGAGGCCCATGGCCTGCCGGTGGCGGCGAGCTTCCGGCGGCAGGACTACATGGACAACCGCCATTCGCATTATGTCGGCGATCTCAGCGTCGGGATGCGGCCAGACCTCAAGGCGGCGCTTGCCGAGGCCGATCTGCTGTTGCTGCTCGGCACCCGCTTCGGCGATGTGGCCTCCGGCGGCTATGCCATCGACCCGGCCGCGCCGGGCAAGACCATCGTGCACATCCACCCCGACCCCGACGAGCTTGGCCGGGTGTTCCGCCCCGATCTCGGGCTGGCGCTCCCGGCGCCGGCGATGCTGGCGGCGCTGTCCGCGCTGAACGGGCCCGGGCAGGCAGACTGGACCGGCTGGCGGCAGAAGCTCCGGTCCGGTTACGAGGCCTGGCGGATGCCGGTCGAAACCCCCGGCGCGGTGAAGCTCGAAAACGTCGTCGCCGAGCTTGGACGGCTCTTGCCCGAGGACGCGGTGATCGCCAACGGTGCGGGCAATTACAACATGTGGCTGCACCGCTACCACCAGTTCACCAAAGCCAAGAGCTACCTTGGCGCGACTTCGGGCAGTATGGGCTACGGCTTTCCCGCCGCCATCGCCGCCGCGCTGGAGACCGGCAGGCTCGCCGTGGCATGGGCGGGCGACGGCTGCTTCCAGATGACGCTGAACGAGATGTCGACCGCCGTTCAGCACGGCGCGCAGGTGGTGGTGATCGTCGCCAATAACGGGCGCTACGGCACGATCCGGATGCATCAGGAGCGCGCCTATCCCGGCCGGGTCTCGGGCACCGACCTTGCCAACCCCGATTTCGCGGCACTCGCCCGCGCCTATGGTGGCCACGGCGAGGTGGTAACCCGCGATGCCGACTTCGCCCCCGCCTTCGAGCGGGCGGTGGCCTCGGGCGGGGTGGCGGTGATCGAGCTTCGGCTCGACCCGGAGGCGCTGACGACGACGCAAACCCTCACCCAGATCAGGAGCGGGACATGACCGACGACCCGAGGATCACCACCCATCACCTCGTTCATCGCATTGGCTGGCTGCGCGCCGCCGTGCTCGGGGCGAACGACGGTATCGTCTCGACCGCGAGCCTCATCGTCGGGGTGGCCGCCGCCAACTCGGCGCGTGGCGATATCCTGATCGCCGGGGTTGCCGGCCTCGTCGCCGGGGCAATCTCGATGGCGGCGGGGGAATACGTCTCGGTTTCGTCGCAGGCCGACACCGAAGCTGCCGACCTCGAAAAGGAGCGGATGCTGCTGCGCGACGATCCGGACGGGGAACTGGCCGAACTCACCGCGATCTACGAAGGCCGCGGGCTTGATCCGGCGCTGGCGGGCGAGGTGGCGGTGCAACTCATGAGCCACAACGCGCTCGAGGCGCACGCCCGCGACGAGATCGGCATCTCCCACACCGTGGCCACCCGGCCGGTCGAAGCGGCGCTGGCCTCGGCGGCGACCTTCTCGGTTGGCGCGGCGGTGCCGCTTGCCGCCATGGCGATCACCCCTTTGGCGCAGGCAATCCCGACCGTCGGGGCGCTCTCGCTGGCCGCGCTTGCAGCCCTTGGCGCGGTCTCCGCCATCACCGGCGGCGCCCCGGTTCTGAAAGCGATCGTCCGCGTTACCCTGTGGGGCGTCTTCGCCATGGTCGCGACCGCCCTCATCGGCCGCGCTTTTGGCACCGTGGTGGGCTGATCCGACGAGATGGCGTGTTGACAAACGGTTCGGGGGGCGAGGCGTTGGCCCCCGAAGCGCGCTCTAGAACTCCACCCCCGCCTGCGCCTTCACCCCGGCGCGGAACGGGTGCTTGATCAGCTCCATCTCGGTCACCAGGTCGGCGATCTCGATCAGCTCGTCCTTGGCGTTGCGCCCGGTCAGGATCACGTGGGTCATCGGCGGTTTCTCGTCGCGCAGGAAGGCCACCACCTCGGCCACGTCGATATAGTCGTAGCGCAGGGCGATGTTGATCTCGTCGAGCAGAACCATGCGGATCTCGGGATTGCGGATCAGCTCTTTCGATTTCTCCCAGGCGGCGCGCGCCATTTCGATATCGCGGGTCTTGTCCTGTGTCTCCCAGGTGAAGCCCTCGCCCATGGTGTGAAATTCGCAGATATCGGCAAACCGGCTTTCGATCAGGTCGCGCTCGCCGGTTTTCATCCCGCCCTTGATGAACTGCACCACCGCCGAGCGCATCCCGTGCGCGATCGCGCGAAACACCATGCCGAATGCGGCGGACGACTTGCCCTTGCCCTTGCCGGTATGGACGATGATCAGCCCCTTCTCATCGGTCTTGGTGGCCATGATCTTGTCGCGCGCGGCCTTCTTCTTGGCCATCTTCTGGGCGTGGCGGCCCGCATCGGATTGGGTGTCGTCGGTCATCTGTGCCTCCGGCTGTTCTCGCGGTCCGGCGATGGTAGCGCCGATGCTGCCCGGCGCAAGCGAAAGGGGCGGCCCACCGGACCGCCCCTCGCCGAATAGCTCAAAGGTGCACCTTATTCGGCGGGAACCGCCTGCGCTTCGCGCGACTTGGCAAAGTGTTGCCTGTTGAGCCGGACCACCAGCCAGACCATGGCAATCTGGAAGGCCACCGCCACGGCCGATTCGATCCAGTAGATCGCGCCGAATTTCGGGATGATGTTGGCAGCGACGAGGCCCTTGTTGATGAAGAACTGGATCATCACCGACAGCGCCACACCGGGGCAGACCAGGGCGTAGGAGCCGGGCGAGAGCTTGTCGCCGAGCACGAAATCCTTGAAGTAGCCCTGGCGGATCAGCACCAGCATCCCGAGCAGCAGGAAGGTGAACTGGATCGAAAGCAGGCGCGACAGAAACACCATCGTCTCACCGGCATTGGTGTGAACGTCGAAGCTGCCGTGCAGGCCGTGATCCTGGCGCAGGAACATGATGCCCAGCGTCGTCATGATCGGGATGACGATCATCAGCGTCGGCGCGGCTTCCTTGGCGGTGCCGTAGTGCAACATCGAGTTGAACGCGGTGAACAGCGCGATCACGCCGTAAAGCAGCGACATGGTGCCGAAGAAGGTCGACAGCATCACGCTGGCCGAAACCAGGAAGCTGTTGGCCGACATCGCCGCCGGCGCCGAGAGCCCGACCGCGACCATCGCCAGCGCGAAGGTCGGCAGGAGCTGGGCGAAGGAATTATGCGCGGTCACGTCGAACACGCCGCCCTTGGTGAGCACCCGGCCGAGGAAATCGCCGATCGTCCAGAGCGCGAAGGCGCCGATGGCAAGGAAGGTGGCGAGGGCGGCCGGGAACAGGTATTCGACCACGTTCCACAGGCCCGGCACAAACACCAGCCCGGCGATGAACAGCGCATTGACCGACATCGCCAGCGCCAGCGGGTAGGCCAGCAGCGAGGTTTCGGCGTTGGAATTGCGCACCTTCTGGTAGGTGTCGGTTTTCTTCCAGGCGTTGAAGGCCGAGATGTTCCAGAACAGCTTTTGCAGGTTCATCACCGTGAACACCGCAATGCCTGCCACCGCAACAGCGATCGCGATCTTGAGGCCCGTGCCACCAGTCGCCCAGGCAGCCATGATGTCTTCGAAGATCGGCACCGGGCGGCCGGGATGGGGCACCCAGAACATCAGATACATGAAGAAGGTGACGGTGAGGCCGCCGGCGCCAACCGAGGCCAGGAAGTAGAGCGGAGAATATTTGTCCGCTGCGCGGGTGAGTAGCATGGTACAGCTCCAATTTTTACGTATGCAGGATTTGGAATGTATCTAGCAGATCATTGCCGCCGCGAAAGTGTGGCAGGCTGACGCAGTTGAAAGATTTACGTTTTGTTAACCAAAACCATCGTAGATGATCCCATGCGCTCTAACTTGATCCCCACATTATTTGTGGCCCTATCCCTCGGTCTTGCGGGCTGCGACAGCCCAAGTCCCCGGATGATGTCGGGCGAGCGGCAGAAGGTCGAGGTCTCTGGCACTGCCTTCACCGTGTATCGCAAGGGCGATGCCGTCGAGGTTTACCGCACCACCCCGGAATTCATGCCGCGCATGAGCGAAGTCTTTGCCAGGGCTGAGCAGGCGATTGAGCAAGCGACCGGCTGCGCGGTGAAGGATGGCTCGCTGGTGGGGGATGCGGCGCTGATGCGGGCGGTGCTGGATTGCGGTCAGGTAGCATAGGCCCGCCGCCGCGTGCTATCCGATCCGCTTGGCGAAAAACACCCGCGCGTCGCCCGGCGGATAATCCTCGATCCGCCCGAACTCCTTGAAACCGAGCGCGCGATAGAAGTCGGGCGCCTGGAACGTGTAGGTATCGAGCCAGATGCCGGTCAGCTCACGACGGCGCGCCTCGGTCTCGGCGGCCTCGAGAAGCCTGCGCCCCCAACCTTGCCCGCGCGCCTCGGCGGCGACGGCGAGCAATTCGACATACATCCAACCTTGGGTGATTCGGGCGATCAGCCCGCCCATCAACGCCTTGCCCTCGCGCGCCTCGAAACCGACATTGATGAGCGAGAACGGGTGCCCAATTGCCGCCGAATGCTCACCGAGAAGGCCCACCACCGCAGAGCGCAGCGCCTCGTTGCTGCCGTCCGTCATCGTGATCATCGTGTCGCCAACCTTTCGAGCAGTGCCCGTGCCGAGTTCGATCGCGGCACCCACAGCTCCCGCTCGATCGCTTCGAGAAGGCGCTGGGCAATCTCGGCCAGCGCCGGGGCATTGTGGGCCTCGATGAAGTCCCGCGTATCGGCGTCTTCGAGAAAAGCGGCATGCACCATGTCGAAATGATGCGGCTTCACCGCGCCGGTGGTGGCGGCGAAGGCGAAGAGGTAATCCACCGTCGCCGCGATCTCGAAGGCGCCCTTGTAGCCGTGGCGCTTGACGCCCTCGATCCATTTCGGGTTGACCACCCGCGACCGCACCACCCGTCCGATCTCGTCGTCGAGCGTGCGGATCACCGGGCGCTCGGGGCGGGAGTGATCGTTGTGGTAGATCGGCCGGTCGCGGCCCTGCAACGTGGCCACCGCCGCCGCCGCGCCACCCTCGAACTGGTAGTAGTCATCCGAATCGAGCAGATCATGCTCGCGGTTGTCCTGATTGTGGACGATGGCGTCGGCCTCTGCCAGCCGGGCCTCGAACCCGGCCCGGTCGCGCCGCCCTTCGGCGTCGGCGCCATAGGCATAGCCACCCCAGTCGAGATAGGCTTCAGCGAAATCCGCCCGGCTGGACCAGATCCGCTCGTCGATGAGTGCCTGAAGCCCGGCACCATAGGCTCCCGGCTTGGAGCCATAGACCCGCGCTTGGGCATCGCCCGCCCGGCAGCGCCCGGCCGCCGGGTTCATCTCGTCCGGTTCGTCGAGAGCCTGCACGGCGCGGGCCGCCGAATCCACCAGCGCGATCAGGCCGGGAAAGGCATCGCGGAAAAAGCCCGAGACCCGCAGGGTCACATCCACGCGCGGGCGGCCAAGCGCGGTGGCCGGGATGATCTCGAACCCGGTGACGCGGCGGTTGGCGGCGTCCCATGTCGGCTTGACCCCCATCAGCGCAAGCGCCTGGGCGATATCGTCGCCGCCGGTGCGCATATTGGCGGTGCCCCAGGCGGTGAGCAGCATCGCGCGCGGCCAGTCGCCCTCGGTTTGCAGGTGCTTCTCGATCAGCAGGCCCGCCGATTTCCACCCCAGCGCCCATGCGGTCGGGGTCGGCACCGCGCGGGTATCGACCGAGTAGAAATTGCGCCCGGTGGGCAGGGTATCGAGCCGCCCCCGCGTGGGTGCGCCGGAGGGGGCGGGCGCCACGAAGCGGCCCGCGAGCGCGGTCAGCAGCCCGGCGCCTTCGCCCGGCCCGCAGGCGGCAACGGCGGGGCGGATGTGCGCGACGATCTCAGCCATGACGGCGGCGCTGGCCGGTCCCGGCGCCTCGGCGTCGCCGTCGATCAGCCGCGCGGCGAACAGCTCCAGCCGTTCAACCGTGTCGCCCGCCGAGCGCCATGCGCCGGCGGCCGCCAGCGCCTGAGGTTGTGGCCCCGTCCACGGCGCGGCCATGTCGCAATCGAGCGGATCAAATCCCAGCGCGAAGTCCGCCGCCAGCGCCCGGATCAGCGAAGCATCGCCGCCCTTGCCCTGTCCGCGCGGCACCCGCACCAGCGCCTGCACCAGATCGCGCTCCAGCCGCCCCTCCGGCGACTGGCCGAACACGTGCAGCCCGTCGCGGATCTGCGCTTCCTTCAGCTCGCACAGATAGGCGTCGAGCTTGGCAAGGTCGGTTTCTTCGTCATCGCCTTTCATGCCCACATCGGCATCGAGGCCGGTGGCGGAACTGAGCGACAGGATCTCACGGCGCAGATGCGCGATCCGGCGCGGATCGACCCCGGCAGCCTCGTAATACTCATCCACCAGCGCCTCGAGATCCTGCATCGGGCCATAGGTCTCGGCGCGGGTGAGCGGCGGCGTGAGATGGTCGACGATCACCGCCTGGGCGCGGCGCTTGGCCTGCGTGCCTTCGCCGGGATCGTTGACGATGAACGGATAGATATGGGGCATCGGCCCCAGCACCACTTCCGGCAGACAGGTTTGCGACAGCGCCACCGCCTTGCCCGGCAGCCATTCAAGGTTGCCGTGCTTGCCCATATGCACGATGGCATCGGCGCGGAATTCGTGCCGAAGCCAGACGTAGAAGGCGAGATAATTGTGCGGCGGCACGAGGTCGGGCGCATGGTAGGTGTCGGTCGGGTCGATGTTGTAGCCGCGCGCTGGCTGCAGGCCGACGACGACGTTGCCGAACGTCAGCACCGAGAGCTTGAACCGTCCGCAATCCACCTCGCCCGGTTCATGGAACGGATCGGCCTCGGGCGGACCCCAGCGGTCTTCGATCGCGGCGCGGGTCTCGTCCGGAAGCTGGCCGTAGAAGATCTGGTAGTCGGCCATCGACAGCTCGACCCCGCCGCGCCGCTCGGTCCGGTCGGTGAGCCAGTTGGTCGGCCCGGCCATGATCGCCTGCATCAATGCGTCGCTGTCGGCGGGGGCGCCGGTCACCCGGTAGCCTGCATCGGCAAGCAGGCCCAGCGCGTGCACCGTCGCGGCGGGCGTGTCGAGCCCGACGCCATTGGCCAGCCGCCCATCCTTGTTGGGGTAGTTGGCCAGCACCAGCGCCACCCGCCGCTCGTGTTCCGGCGTGGCCCGCAGCCGCGCCCAGTTGGCGGCGAGGTCGGCCACGAAGGCCACCCGGTCGCCCTGCGCGCGGTAGGTGGCGATCGGGCACTGGGTGGCATCGTCGAAATAAGCCTCGCCCTTGAAGCTGATCGCGCGGGTGAGCACCCGGCCATCGACCTCGGGCAAAGCCACGTTCATCGCGATATCCCGCGCCGAGAGCCCGGTGAGCCCGTCGTCCCAGGCCGCTTGCGATCCGCCCGCGAGGACCACCTGAAAGACCGGCGCGCCGTTGGCCGCCGCGGCCGCGAGCGGGTTCTGCGGGCCGCGGTCGCCGTCATGCGGCGAGCCGACGGCGAAGGAGGTGGCGTTGAGGATCACGCCGGGCGGGGCCTGGGTAAACAGATGATCGAGCGTGGCGGCCGAAACCGGGTCTTTCAGCGAGGCGACGAAAATGGGCAGCGGGTTCAGCCCGCGCTTGACCAGCGCCTTGGTGAGCCGGGTGATCGGATCGAGCCCCGCGCCCTGCAACAGCGCGCGGTAGAAAACGATCGGCACCACCGGCGCGCCCGCGCTCCAGCCTGCCTGCGCCGCGGCCAGATTGGCCACGCCCGCGCCCGGCCAGTAGATGCCAGCGCGCAACAATGGCCGCGCCGGTTCAGGCCGCGCGCCGCCATCGAGCATGGCGCGGGCGTGGCCCAGGAAATTCACCGCGTTGTCGGGTCCGCCCTCGACGAGATAGGCCCAGAGCGCGTCGTAATCGTCATCGCTGACCGTGGAGAGGCGGCGCAGATCGGGATCGGGCTTGTCGTCGCCGGGCAGGAGCGCCAGCGGCACCCCGGCGGCGTGCAGATGCGCCGCGTATTGCTCGACCCCGTAGCGCCAGTAGCCCATGCCGCCGAGCACCCGGGCGATCACCAGCCGGGATTTCGCCGCGCAGGCGTCGATATGCAGATCGACCGACATCGGATGCGCGAGATGGGTGAGATTGGCGAGCCTGAGCGTCGGCGGCGCATCCATCTCGGCACGTGCGGCGCTGAGCGCGGCCAGCTCGGTATCGGCGGCGGAGATGAACACCACGTCGGCGGGGGTCTGGCCAAGATCGACCGGCTCCTTGCCGTCGTCGATCTGTCCGGGAGTGGCGGCAAGCAGGTGCATCAGGCCCGGCCTCCGGACAGGGGGCACCGGCGGGTTTGAGTATTTTTGCCAAGAAAAAGGCAGATGGCTTGTGCGCCGCCTCCGCTTCGGGCATGAGCCGGGATGATCCAGCGCAACCAGGAAAGACCGCAGCGATGAATTACAAGGCCGCCGGCGCGCCGAAATTCGGCAAGAACGCGCCCCGCCATGCCGAGCACAATGCGCGCGGCAGCGACAAGAACCCTTACGGCAAGTCGGCGACCAAGGCCGAATTGCTGGCGCGGATGAAAGCCGCCGCCGAGGCGCGCAAGGACAAGTAATCCTTGCCGCTTCATCTTGCCGAAAATATCCTCGCCGGAGGCTTCGGGCAGGGCCACCGGCGCGACGGCCGGGCTATGGGCGCCACGGCCCATCACCCGAGCCGCTTTTCCATGAACAGCGACGACCGCGCATCGGGGTAGGCGCCGAACGGGCCACGTTTGCGGAAACCCGCGCGCTCGTAGAGCCGGTGCGCGGCGTGCAGGAGGTTGCCGGTTTCCAGCATCAACAGCGGCAGGCCCCGCCCGCGCGCCTCGGCCTCGACCCGTGCAAGCAGCGCGGCGCCGACGCCGAGCCCGCGCGCCGCCTCCGCCACGAACATCGACTTTACCTCGCCGTATTCGCCCTTGTCGGCCAGCGCGGCTGTGCCAAGGGCTTCGCTGCCGCGCCGGGCGACGAAAAAGGCGATGTCGGCGGCGGTGAGCGCGTCGATATCGAGGTAGAAATTGTCTTCCGGCGGAAACAGGCTTTCCATCAGCGCATGGCTCTGCCGCAGCAGCGTGCTGGCGGCGGGATCGCGCGGATCGCCGATTTCCACCGTGAGCCTCATGCCGAGAGCGCCTGCGTGATCGCGGCACGGTCGAGCCCGGTCTGGCCGATCACCACCAGCCGCGTGGCGCGGGACCGCGCGCCGAAGGGCTGGTCGTAATAGGTATCGACGCGCGGTCCGACGGCTTGCAGGGTCAGCCGCATCGGCTTGCCGGACACTGCCGCGAAGCCTTTCAGCCGCAGGATATCATGGGCGCGGATCACCTCGGCCACCTGAGCGGCGAAAGCGGCCGGATCGGCGATCTCGGCGCGCTCGACCACGAAGGTCTCGAAGTCGTCGTGATCGTGGTGATGTTCGTGGTCGTGGTCGTCGTCGTCATCGTGGTGATGGTGGCCCTCTTCACGGCCGTCCATGTTGGCCTCGGCCTCGGCGCCTTGGCCGAGCAGCACCTCGAGCGGCAGCTTGCCCATCGTCGCGCGCACCACCTGCACCCCGGCGCGGGCTTCGGCGCCGAGCCTTGCCGTAAGCGCGTCTGCCTCGTCGTCACCCAGAAGATCGGATTTGTTCACCACGATCATGTCGGCGGCGGCGATCTGGTCTTCGAACAGCTCCGACAGCGGGGTGTCGTGGTCGAGGTTGTCGTCGGCCTTGCGCTGGGCGTTCACCGCGTCGAGGTTGGCGGCAAACACGCCCTCGGCCACCGCCTTGCCATCGACCACGGTGACCACAGCATCGACTGTCACCCGCGTGGCGATTTGCGGCCATTGAAAGGCGCGCACCAGCGGTTGCGGCAGGGCGAGGCCGGAGGTTTCGATCACGATGTGGTCGGGCGCGTCGGGCCGGGCCAGCAGCGCCTCCATCGTCGGGATGAAGTCCTCGGCCACGGTGCAGCAGATGCAGCCGTTGGACAGCTCGAAGATATCATCGTCGGAACAGATTTCGTCGCCGCAGCCCTTGAGGATGTCGCCATCGACGCCGAGATCACCGAATTCGTTGATGATCAGGGCGATACGCTTGCCGTTGGCATTGTCGAGCAGGTGGCGGATCAGGGTTGTCTTGCCGGCGCCGAGAAAGCCGGTGACGACGGTGGCGGGGATTTTCGCGGGCATTGCAGGTCTCCGGATACGGGAAAGCACCGGGGCGGCAGGGCCCCGGTGCCTATCGGTTCAGGCGGGAAGCGCTCAGGCGTAGAGGCGCGCGCTGACGAGGCCGGAGCCCTTGAGGCCGCGCATGGTCTTGGCCGCGGCAAGCACCGCGAGATCGACCAGCGGCTCGATCAGGATCACCGTCATGTAGGCCGCGCCGAAGGTGGCGACCGACGCGACGGTGGCCGCCCCGAAGCCCTGGCCGTAGAAGGCCCAGAACGCCACCCAGGCGACGATCCCGCCCTGGTAGGTGGTCGAGAGCGCCAGCACCTGGCGGTAGCTGAGATCCACGTAAGCCGTCTTCGGCGCGATGATCCGGGCCGCCAGCGCCTTCATCGCGAAGAGCGGCACCAGCAACGTGGTCAGGTTCGCGCCGTAATTGGGCAGATCGAAGGGCGCGAAGAACATCCCCTGAAGCAGCAGGCCAAGCGCCAGCCCGATCGCCGCCGGGCCGGCGCCCAGGGTGAGGAACAGGGTCGATCCGAGGATAAGGTGCACTTCCGACACGCCGACCGGCGGATGCGGCAGCAGTTGGAAGAAGCTCAGGACGGCGCCGGTGGCGATCAGAGCGCGCGCGCCGAGCGAGGCCACGCTGGAGGTCTTCACCGTCTCGAGCGCGAGTTTGGCGCTGTAAAGCGCGGCGGTGGCACCGGTGCCGAGGGCGAGCGCCATTTTGGCGCCATCAATGAGTCCGGGGGCGATATGCATGGTATCTGTCTCCTTTGCCCGTCTCCCCGACGGGTGGGTTGATATGCGCATGGCAGGTCTCCTGGCTCGCGGGTCAAAGCTTCCGCCGCCTTCCCAACGCCCGGACGGGCATCAGTGGCATCTGGCGGTCGCTCTCCGCATACAGTCGCGGGGGCGGCTGCGGCTTTGGGCCCCGACATGGGTCGCCCGTTCCGCATTCCCTATTCTCCCGAGTGCTTTGCACGTGGGGTGGGAACCATGCCCGTCCTTTGTCGCGCGCCGGACGGGCGCGCGTCAAGCGCCTTTGCGGCAGGCCAGGGTCGGGATGCGACGGCGGCACCAGGCCAAGATGTTGTGGATAACCCGCCCGGTCTATCCACATCGTGGGGAGGCTGCGTTGACTCTGGCTCTGTGCGCCCGGAAACTCCCCGGATCGAGAGAATCAACAAGGGGCAGACCGCTTGCGGTTTTCCAGGCTCAGGCTCAACGGCTTCAAAAGCTTTGTCGACCCGACCGATCTGGTGATCGCGGACGGGCTGACGGGTGTTGTCGGCCCGAATGGTTGCGGCAAGTCGAACCTGCTCGAAGCGATGCGCTGGGTTATGGGCGAGACCCGCGCCAGCGCGATGCGCGGTGGCGGCATGGATGACGTGATCTTTGCCGGGGCCGCCACCCGGCCTGCGCGCAACTTCGCCGAAGTGGCGCTGACCATCGACAATTCCGAGCGCCTTGCGCCCGCCGGGTTCAACGACAGCGACGGGCTCGAAATCGTGCGCCGGATCACCCGCGATGCCGGCAGCGCCTACAAGGTCAACACCAAGGACGTGCGCGCCCGCGACGTGCAGATGCTGTTTGCCGACGCCTCGACCGGTGCCCACAGCCCGGCGCTGGTGCGGCAGGGGCAGATTTCGGAGCTGATCAACGCCAAGCCGAAAAACCGCCGCCGAATCCTCGAGGAAGCGGCTGGGATCTCGGGGCTCTACCAGCGCCGTCACGAGGCAGAGCTGAAGCTCAAGGGCACCGAGGCCAACCTTTTGCGGGTCGACGACGTGGTGGAGCAGCTCGCGGGCCAGCTTGCCCAGCTTGCGCGGCAGGCCCGGCAGGCGGCGCGGTATCGCGCCATCGGGGCCGAATTGCGAACCGCAGAGGGGCTGCTGCTCTACCGGCGCTGGAAAGAGGCCGACGAGGCAAGGCTGGCCGCCGACCAGGTGCTGACCGAGCGCGCCAGCCAGGCAGCCCAGGCCGAGATTGCTGCACGTGAGGCCGCAAAGGCGCGGGCCGTGGCCGAAGACAAGCTGCCGGCCTTGCGCGAGGAAGAGGCGATTGCGGCGGCGGTGCTCCAGCGCGTGCAGGTGGCCCGCGACCAGTTGAGCGAGCAGGAAGCCCAGGCCAAGGACCGGATCGAGACCTTGACCCGGCGGATCGCCCAGCTAGAGGCCGACTCCGCCCGCGAAGAGGCGTTGAACCGCGATGCGGGCGATACCATCGCCCGGCTGGAATGGGAGCAGGGCGAGTTGGCCAAGGCGGGCGAGGGGCACGGGGCCCGGCTGGACGCGACCGCCGAAGCTGCGCGCGAGGCGCGGCGGGTGCTGGATGCGCGCGAGGATGCGCTGAGCCAGCTCACCGAAGACGTCGCCCGGCTCGCCGCGCGCCACCAGTCGGCGCAGCGCCTGCTCGAAGACAGCCGCAAGACGCTGGAGCGAAACGAAGCCGAAGCCGGGCGCGCCCGTGCCGCCGTCGATGCGGCGAAATCGGCGTTGGACGCGGCGGGCGCGGCCTTTGCCGAGGCCGAGCAGGTGCAGGCCAACGCCTCGGCGGCGGCGGAAGCGGCCGAGGCGGCGCTGGTGGCGGCCGACGAGGCGCGTGGTCAGGCGCAGGGCAAGGAGGCCGACGCACGGGCGGAGCGCTCGGAAGCCGAGGGCGAGGTCAACGCGCTGTCGGCCGAGGTGATGGCGCTGGCGAAGTTGCTTGAGCGCGACACCCGCGAGGGCGGACAGGTGCTCGACATGCTGCGGGTGGCACCGGGCTACGAGAAGGCGCTTGGCGCGGCCCTGGCCGACGACCTGCGCGCACCCGCAGTCGGGAACGAGGCCGCCTCGGGCTGGGTCGCGCTGCCGGGCTATCCGCAGCCGCAAACCTTGCCCGATGGTGTCGCGGCGCTCACCAACCACGTTACCGTGCCGGAGGTTCTGGCGCGGCGGATGGCGCAGGTGGGGCTGGTGGCGCCCGAGGATGGGCCGCGCTTGCAGGCGGCGCTGAAGCCGGGGCAACGTCTGGTCAGCCTCGAAGGCGATCTGTGGCGCTGGGACGGGTTCCGCGCCGGGGCCGAAGATGCACCCTCGACGGCGGCGCTGCGGCTCGAACAGCTCAACCGGCTCGAAGGGCTCAAGCAGGAACTGGAGCGCGCGACGGCGCGGGCCGATGGCGCGCGATATGCTCACGAGGCCCTGCGCGAAGAGCTGGCCCGCGCCACCGAGGCCGACCGCGCCGCGCGCGACGCCCGCCGCGAGGCCGACCGCGCCATGGCCGAAGGCGCGCGGGCGCTGAGCCGGGCCGAGGCCGATCAGAACCTGGCGCAAGGCAGGCTTGAAAACCTTGGCCTCGCCGTGTCGCGCCACGAGGAAGAGGCGATGGGGGCCCGTGCCCGGCTGAAGGAAGCCGAGGCGGGCGTGGCCGAACTTGCCGATCTCGCCGCCGCCCGCGCCGAGATGGAAGACGTGAAGCTCACCGTCGAGGCCGCGCGGATGACGATGCTGGCCAAGCGGTCGGCCTATGACGAGGTGAAGCGCGAGGGCGAGGCGCGGGTGAAGCGGGCGCAGGAGGTCACCAAGGAAATCTCCGGCTGGCGGCTCAGGCTGGAGACGGCAGGCAAGCGCATCGCCGAGCTTGCCGAACGCAAGATCGGCTCCGAAGCGGAGCTGAAAGAGGCCAGCGCCGCCCCCGCCGAACTGGCCGCCAAACGCGAGGAACTGGCGCGTGCGATTGCCGATGCCGAGGCGCGCCGTGTGGCCGCGCTCGATGTGCTGACCGGCGCCGAAACCGCCTTGCGCGCGGCAATGGGCGATGAACGCGACGCCGAGCGTCTGGCCGGCGAGGCCCGCGAGGGCCGTGCCCGTGCCGAGGCCCGCGCCGATGCCGCGCGTGAAACCGTGGCCTATGCCGCCGAGCGGATCGCGGAAGATCAGGAAACCACGCCGGAGGGGCTGCTTGAGGCGCTGGGCGAAGACCCCGACAAGATGCCGTCGTCCGAGCATATCGAGCATGACGTGAACCGGCTGAAACGCCAGCGTGACGCGCTGGGCGCGGTCAACCTGCGCGCCGAGGAAGACGCCCGCGAGGTGCAGGAAGAGCATGATACGCTGGTCCATGAAAAGGCCGATCTGGAGGCCGCGATCTCAAAGCTGCGCGCCGGGATCGCCAGCCTGAACCGCGAGGGCCGCGAGCGGCTGCTGACTGCCTTCGAGCAGGTCAACGCCAATTTCGGCCTGCTGTTTACCCATCTGTTTGGCGGCGGCGAGGCCAACCTCGTGCTGGTCGAAAGCGACGATCCGCTGGAAGCCGGGCTCGAGATCATGTGCCAGCCGCCGGGCAAGAAGCTCTCGACGCTGAGCCTGCTCTCGGGCGGCGAGCAGACCCTCACCGCGCTGGCGCTGATCTTCGCCGTCTTCCTCGCCAACCCCGCGCCGATCTGCGTACTCGACGAGGTCGATGCCCCGCTCGACGATGCCAACGTCGCGCGCTTCTGCGACATGCTCGACGAGATGACGCGCCGCACCGATACCCGCTTTCTCATCATCACCCACCATGCGGTGACGATGGCGCGGATGGACCGGCTGTTTGGCGTCACCATGGGCGAGCAGGGGGTGAGCCAGCTCGTCAGCGTCGATCTGAAGAAGGCCGAGGCGCTGGTGGCCTGAGGCTGCGGCCCGTGCGGTCTTTGATCTCCGTCAGTTGCGCAATTGCCACGACGTTCTAAGGTGGACCCGGCAACAACGGGGAGACAAACCAGATGAAACACAAGCTCCTGCTCGCCGCCGGTCTGACCGCAGCCATCCTTGCCGGTCCGGCAATGGCGCAGGACGCGGTGCGCGCGGAAGATCCAAGCAGCCTGACCGCGTTCCTGTTCGACGAAGGGATCGCGTCCAAGGTCGATGTCGACAGCTACGGCGATCCGATGGTGCAGTTCCGCAAGGGCGATCGCCAATACACGATCTTCTTCTACAATTGCACCGACAACGCCAATTGCACCAACGTGCAGTTCTACATCGGCTACGAAACCGATGGCGCGGTCGGGACCGACCTGGTGAACGCCCTGAACCGGGAAAACCGCTTTGCCTCGGCGGCCATCGACGATGAGGATGACGTGGTGTTTACCATGGATGTGATGACCGGCGATTTCGGCCTGTCGCGCGACAACTTCAACCAGTTGCTGGATGCCTTCGTCGACGCCGCGGCGGAGTTCGAAGACCGTGTCGGCTGGGAATCCGAGTAGCACCGCGATGAAACACGCAATGCAGAACCTTGCCGGTCTGGCTCTTTCGGTCGGGCTGGCAAGCGGCGCCATGGCCGATAACGTGCGCGCCTCCGAGCCGCAGAGCTTCATCGACTTCTTTTTCGATGCCGGCTACCCGGCGCAGCTTTCCGAGGACGGGGTCGGGGATCCGTTTATCGAGTTCCGCTATCAGGGCACCGTGCTGCCGCTGTGGTTCTACGATTGCGTCGAGAATGCAGGCTGCCAGTCGGTGCAGTTCTACTTTGCCTACCGTCTTGACGAGCCGACCCCCTTCGAGGCGCTGAACGACTGGAATGGAGAGGAGCGCCGGTTCACCCGCGCCTACCGGGTTGACGATGGCACGGTGCGGCTGGAGATGGACGTGTTCACCGGCGCCGACGGGCTCAGCCGGGCCGATTTCGACAGCCTTCTGGGGCTATGGCTCGATCGGCTGACCGAGTTCGAAGACTTCATCGGCTGGTAGAGGCACGCACCGGGGCCGACGAGTTCACCGCGGCCACCATCGCAGCGGTGACCGCATCGTAGAGTGCTTCCGAGCGGCGGGCATGGTCACGCCATGTCGGCTCGTCCACCTTGAGCGGCCCCCAATGCGCCATGTCGTCGAACATCCAGCCGCGTTGGGCGGCGTGCAAAAGGCAGCGCGCCTCGTGTGAAAGCGTGTCGGCCGGGCCGGTCGGATTGGGGATCGGGCGCGGGTCCGGCGCGCCTTCGAGCAGGGCGAGCGCCGAGGTGAAGCGCATGTTGGCGTCCTTGGCATCGTGCGACCAGGCAAATTCGCTCATCTCGGCCAGGGCGTGGCGCAGTTCGGTTGCGGCGTCTTCCAGCTTTCGCCCCGGAGGCTGCGGCTTGCTGGCGGTCGCGGTGTAGCGCACCGCCCAGATCCGTCCGTCGCGGGCGCTGGGATAAGCCGCCTTCCACCCGGCCCGCCAGCCGAGCGCGCGGCCATCGTCGGTCTCGGTGGTCATGGTCCAGAGCGAGCCGCCACCGGCAAAGCCTGCCGCGACCCGGTCGGGGATGGTCTCGCCGGGCACAACCTCTTCATCCTGCCGCTCGAAGCCGAGCACCACCCGCTTGGTGCCGGAGCGCGCGAGCTGGTCGAGCCAGGCCGGGGGCGTTTCGGCCATCGGCAGCCGCGCGGTCTTGCCGCCGCTGCGCCGGGTTGCGATCTCGAAGCTGATCGAGCCGCAGCGGGCAAAGGCACGCTGGCTGGCGAACCAGAGCATCGGATCTTCCGGATGCGTCAGCCGGTGATTGGCGGAAATCACCAGCGCCGCCATCTGTGCGACTTCACCGTCCAAGGGCACCTCTCGCGCGTTGTGCTGGTCCCTTGGTAGCCGAATTTGGCGCGCTATTCACCCAATTTGATTCATGACGCCTTGCTACCGACCGTCACAGCCGGTTCAGCAGCTCGACCGTCGGCCAGGCGTCGGGCACGAGGCCAAGGCGGGCCTGTTCACGCTGCACCGCGAGGCGGGTATTGGCGCCGAGAATGCCATCAACCGCGCCCACGTCATGGCCCATCGCCTGCAGCTTCTGTTGCAACGCCTTCATCTGGTTGCCCGAGAGCGGCGGGGCCGCGTTGCCGGCGTCGTAGACCGGCGCGCCCTCCAGCCGGGTGGCGAAATAGGCGGCGGTGAGCACGTAGGTAAAGCTCTGGTTCCACTCGAAGTAGACGTCGAAATTCGGGTAGGCGATGAAGGCCGGGCCGCCATGGCCCTGCGGCACCAGCACCGAGGCCGGCAGGCTGCCGCCGCCGCTAAAGCCGCCCGAGCGCGGCTGCACCCCCAGCGCCGCCCACTGGTTCACGCTCATCTTCTGATGGGTGCCGGTGGAGGCGTAGTCGAAGCCCTGCGGCAACACCACCTCCTGAAGCCACGGCTCACCCGCGCGCCAGCCGAGCTTGCGCAGCATGTTGCCGCCCGACATCAGCGCGTCCGGCGCCGAGCCTTTCAGGTCGACATGCCCGTCGCCATCGCCGTCGATCCCGCTGTCGCGGATATCGGCGGGCAGCATCTGCACCATGCCGATCTCGCCCGCCCAGGCGCCGGTGGTATTGGCGGGAGAAAAATCGCCGTTCTTGTAAAGATCTATCGCCGCCAGCACCTGCGGCTGAAACAGGCCGGGCCGGCGGCAATCGTGGCTGAGGGTGACCAGCGAATTGAGCGTGTTGAAATCGCCCTGGAAGGCGCCGAAATCGGTCTCGAAAGCCCAGAACGCCACCAGCACGCCCCGGCTCACGCCAAACTGGCGCTCGACGGCGTCAAACACGTTTGAATACTGGCCGAGCTTTGCGCGGCCGACGTCGATCCGGTTCTGCGAGATCAGCTTGCGCGAAAACTCGACGAATCCGGAGTTGAAAATCCCCTGCGCCCGGTCGGCGCCGAGGGTGCGCTGGTCCTGCTGCACAGAAGCGAAGAAGGAATCGACAGTGGCGCGGTCATGCCCCTTCGAGACCGCAAGATCTTTCATCCGGCCAACGAAGGACGAGAACGACCCGCCGCATTCGATCAGCGGGGCGGGAATGGCACCCGCGCCGGCGCCGAGTGACGCGGCGGGCAGGCTGAGGCCGAGAATGACGGCAGACAGAAATTTGCGCATGATATCCCTCGTTATGCTTCGGCGCAGAGCCTAGCAGGATGGCATCACGTGACAATGGCGATCAGGATCACGAGGCCGAGTGCGGCTCCCCAGCTGCGCCACAGCACCGAAACCGCGCCGTCGATCTCGTCCGCCCCGATCTCCTGCGCGCCGTCGGGGTTGACGAAGGCATCGTCGGTGATCTCGCCGTGATAGCTGCGCGGACCCGCCAGCGCGACGCCAAGGTTCACCGCCATCGCCGCTTCCGGCCAGCCTGCATTGGGCGAGCGGTGGCGGCGGGCATCGCGCCCGATCGCGCCCCAGCCGCCCGGGCGCGGGTGCAACAGGTGGATGATCAGGGTGGTCAGCCGCGCCGGAACCCAGTTCAGCACATCGTCGAGCTTTGCCGCGGCCTTGCCGAATTGCTCGTGCTCCGGGGTGCGGTAGCCGATCATGCTGTCGGCAGTGTTGACCATCTTGTAGGCGAGCATTCCCGGCAGCCCGAGGATCAGAAACCAAAAGGCGGGCGCGATCACCCCGTCCGACAGGTTCTCGGCGGCGCTCTCGATGGCGGCGCGGGCGACGGCGGGTTCGTCCATCGCCGCGGTATCGCGCCCGACGATCCGGGCGACGGCCGCGCGCCCATCCTCGACCGAGAGGCTCAACGCATTCGCCACGTCCTTCACATGCTCTACCAGCGAGCGCTGAGCGAGCAGGATCGCGGCGGCCAGGGCCTCGACCGGCCAGCCAAGGGAAGCGAGCAGGCGCCCCGCGACCCAGGCGAGCACCACCAGCCCTGTCAGTGCCAAGGCGCCAGTCACCACCCGACCCTCGCCGTGGTTGAGCTGCCGGTCGGCCCAACCGACCATGCGGCCCATCACCACCGCCGGATGTGGCACCCGTTTCCAGATCGCGTCCGGCTCGCCGATGGCGGCATCCAGCACGAGGGCGATGGCAAGGGCGACTGCGTGGCTCATGCCAGCGCTGCCTCGAACTGGTCCCAGCCGCCCACCGGCGGCAGGCCAAGGCGCAGCCATGTCGGCGCATAGGGAAAGACCCGGCTCCAGACCTTGCCTTGCGCCAGCTTGTGCTGCCAGCGCGCCGCGTCATCGACCTCGTAAAGCCGGAACAATCCGGTGCCGCCGATCAATTCCGCCCCGCGCGCCTGCACCATCGCATCCATCCGCGCCACGTCGAGGTTCATCACCTGCCGGGCCATGTTGGCCCAGTCCATGTCTTCCAGCGCCACCCGGCCCACATGCTGCGCCACGCCCGACACCGGCCATGGCCCGAGCATCTCTTTCAGCCGGGCGATCAACGCCGGGTCGCCGATGGCGAAGCCGAGCCGCAGGCCGGGCAGGCCCCAGAACTTGCCCAGCGATTTCAGGATCACCACGCCGGGCTTCACCGCCCAGGCCGCGACGCGTGAATTGTAGAGAATCACGTCGCAGAAGCTTTCGTCGATCACCACCAGCGGGCGGCCGTCCGGCTCGTTGTCGCCGGAAAACATGTGTCCGGTGGGGTTGTTGGGATGGACCACCACCCGCGCCTCGGCGCGGGGGCCGTCCTCCGGGTCGGCGCGCAGCACCTGCCACCCGGCGGCGCGAAACGCGGCCTCGTGCTCGTTATAGCTGCGTTCGACGATCCGCACCCGGCCGGGATTGGCGAGGCGCGGGATGTTGGCGATCAGCGCCGAAGCCCCCGGCGCGGCCAGCACCGCCGCACCATCAGGCACCATCCAGAACGCGCGGGCGGCGGCTTCGAGCCGTTCGGCGGCCACCCGGTCGGGCAGCGCGGTATAGGCCCCCGGCGGGATCTCGGGCACCGGGTAGGCACGCGGGTTGATCCCGGTCGACAGGTCCAGCCAGTCCTCGCGGGTGCCGCCATGCAGCGCGATGGCGTCGTCGAGCCCGCCGCCATGGTCGCGTTGCTCGAACCCGGCGCTCATGCCGCGTCGTCCGGCAGCGGCGGGTGGCGGGTGACGAAATGCCCCTTCACGGCCTGCGGCCATTCGCGGTAGGGCACTTGCCCGGTCGGCGAGGCGGCGTGGCTGGTTGCATAGCCGACGATGCCCTCGGCGGCTTCCGCGGTCGGCTCGAACCGGCCCAGCGTGTAGGCGAGCTTGCCCTGAGCCTGGATTGCCACGTTGCACGAATGGTCGCAGCCCATCAGGCAGGAGGTGCGGCGCACCGAGAGGCCAGACCCCTGCGCGGCGGCCTCGACCAGGTCGGCAAGCCGCTCGCCATCGGTGCGCTCCATCCCGCGCGCGACCCAGTCGTCGCGCTTGCAGGTATCGCAGATCGTGATCCAGGTGGTTGTCACGCCAGTCTCCCAAAAAGTGTCTCGCCGTTTGAAACGGAAATTCACCGCGAAAGCAACCGATGGGCGGAGCCTCGCCGCCTGCGCCCGCGCCAGGTGCGTTTTTACCAATTGGCAGGAATTATGTAGCAACCTGTTAACGCCCATCGCACCCTGCCGCCGGGATCGAATCATGCCTTTATCTGTTCTCATCGTCGAAGCCATGCCGGAGCTCGGCCAGCTCTGGGCGGCGGCGCTTGCCCGGCAGGGCATGGCGGTGCGCATCCTCCCCGATGCCGACAGCGCGATTGCCGATCTGGGCGCGCACCAGCCCGATGTGATCGTGGCCGATCTCGATCTGCCGGAGTCGGGCGCCATGGCGGTGGCCGATTACGCCGCCTATCGCCACCCCGAGGCGCGGGTGATCTTCGTGACCGCGTCGAGCTTCTTCTCCGACGGCTCGATCTTCGCCCACAGCCCGAATGCCTGTGCCTGCCTGCCCACACGCACCGCGCCGAACGACCTTGCGGCGGTGGTCGGGTTCCACGCCGCCCGCACCGCCTTGGCGCGCGGCTGATTTACGTTTCCATCACCGTGGGGGGCGGCTAGTGTTTTGGCATGAGTCGTCAAAGCCTTCCGCGGCCCGAAGCCGTCATCTTCGATATCGGAAACGTGCTGATCGAATGGCAGCCCGAAGCGCGCTTTGACGCGCTCATCGGCCAGGCCCGGCGCGAAGCGATGTTCGCTGCCGTCGATCTGAAGGCGATGAGCGAAGCGATCGACCAGGGCGCCGATTTCCGCGCCACCGTTTACGAGACCGCCCGTGCCCATCCCGCCTTCGAGGCCGAGATCCGGATCTGGCATGACCGCTGGCTTGAGGTGGCGGGCCCCGCCATCGAGCATTCGGTGCGGCTGCTCAGGGCGCTCAGACGCGCCGAGGTGCCGGTGTTTGCGCTGTCGAACTTCGGCGACGGCAGCTTTGATATCTGCGCGGCGGAATACCGTTTCTTTTCCGAGTTCGACCGGCGGTTCATTTCCAGCCAATTGGGCGTGACCAAGCCCGATCCCCGGTTTTACCAGATCGTCGAGGACGAGACCGGGATTAATCCGGCCCGGCTGCTCTTTACCGATGATCTGGCCGACAACATCGCTGCCGCCGAGGCGCGGGGCTGGCAGGGGCACCTGTTTGACGGGCCGGAAGGCTGGGCCGCGCGGCTGGTGCAAGCGGGATTGCTGACGGAGGACGAGGCGGCATGACAATCGAGATTATTCCCTTCGAGGCCGAAAGCCTTCTGGACTGGCACGAGTTGACCGAAGCGCTGATCGCCGGGCACAACATGCCACGCGCCGAGATCGGCGATACCTTTCTCTATCGTGAACCCGACACGCTGTTGTCGCGCGCCGCGTGGATAGATGGCATGGGCAGCGCCGTGAAGACCGCCACGGTATACCCCGAGAACCCGGCCGATAACCTGCCGGTCGTGAACGGTGGGGTGACGCTCTATAGCGACGACCACGGCACGCTGGAGGCGATTGTCGATTTTCACCTCGTCACCAAGTGGAAGACGGCGGCGGATTCGCTGCTCGGGGCCAAGCTGCTTGCGCCGCCCACCGCCGATTGCATCCTGATCGTGGGCGCGGGTGCCGTGGCGCATTCGCTGCGCGAGGCTTACGGCGCGGCCTTCCCCAAGGCGCGGTTTCAGGTCTGGAACCGCTCGCCTGCCGGTGCCGAAGAGATGGCGGCGCACTTCCCCGATACGCTGGTGGCGACCGATCTTGAAAGCGCGGTGATGGCCTCGGATATCGTGACCAGCGCCACCATGGCGCGCGCACCGCTGATCTTTGGCGACTGGCTGCAACCGGGCCAGCACCTTGACCTGATCGGCGCCTACCGGCCCGACATGCGCGAGGCCGACGACGAGGCGCTGCGCCGGGCGCGGATTTTTGTCGACAGCCGCGCGACGGTGCTGGGCCATATCGGCGAACTCAAGATCCCGCTGGACGAGGGTGTGATCACGCCCGATGACATCCAGGGCGATTTCTACGATATCGAAGCCGGAGCCTTCCACCGCGCGCCGGACGATATCACCCTGTTCAAGAACGGCGGCGGCGCGCATCTTGACCTGATGACCGCGCGCTACATTCTTGAAAAGTGGCGCGGGCGCGGCGCCTGAACAGTTGCACCACCGGGCAGCGGACGTCACTATCTGCCCTGTCCGATGCCTGAGGCCCGCATGATCTGGTTTCTCTCCTTCCTTGTGCTCGTCGCAATCATCGCCGCGTTGCCGTGGTTGCTGGAACTGCGCCGCCGCCCGATCACCGCCGCCACGCGCGATCTCGCCCCCGGCCGGTTCATAGATCTGCCTCAGGGGCGCACCCATTACCTCTGGCATGGCGGCGCCACCTCGCGCCCGCTGGTGCTCGTCCACGGCCTCAGCTCACCGTCATGGGTGTTTTCCGGCCTGATCCGGGGGCTGGTGATGGCGGGCTACCGGGTGCTGAGCTACGATCTCTACGGACGCGGCTTTTCCGATCGTCCGGGCGGGGCGCAGTCGCTGGAGTTTCACACCACCCAGCTCGGCGCGTTGCTTGACGCGCTGTGCGAGGACGAGCCGGTGACGCTGCTGGGCTATTCGATGGGCGGTGCGATTGCCGCGCGCTTCGCCGCCGACCAGTCAGACCGGGTGGAGCGGCTGATCCTGCTCGCCCCCGCGGGGATCATCTATGCACCTGGGCCCCTGCTTGCCCGCGCACGCGCAGGCGCAATTGGGGCATGGCTTTGGGGTGTCTTCGGGGCGCGCGAGCTTCGGCGTGCGGCCCGGCGCGACGCGGCGCAGCCGACGGTGATCCCCGACCTCGCGGCCCGGATCGACCGTGAACTGGCACATCGCGGCTACCTGCGCGCGATCCTTTCGTCGGAACGCCACACGCTGGGCGAGGTGCTCGAACCCGTCCACCGCGAGATCGCCGCGATGTATATCCCGACGCTGGCGATCTGGGGCGAGACCGATCAGGTGATCCCGGTGGCGGCGGTGGGCGATCTTGCGCTGTGGAACCGCAAGGCCCACCAGGAGGTGGTGCCCGGCGCGGGTCATGCGCTGGTCCATACCCATCCGCAGGAGGTGCTCGCCGCAATCCGCGAGTTTCTGCGCGACGTGCCGCAATAGGCATTCGCCACGCTATTGCAGATCGGCGAAAGCCTCTGCCAGCCGGTCCGCCGCTTCTTCGACGACGCTGCGCGGGGTGGCGAAATTGAACCGCAGGAAGCTCTCGCCGCCCTTGCCGAAGGTCGGCCCGAGATTGACGGCCAGCTTGGCCTGTTTCAGCACCCGCGCATTCACCTCGTCCTGCGCCATTCCGGTGCCCGAAAAATCGACCCAGGCCAGATAGGTGCTCTCAAGCGGCATCGAGCGCACGCCCGGCAGCGCGTTGAGGCGGTCGTCAAACAGCTTCCGGTTGCCGTCGAGATAGGTTACCAGATCATCCACCCAGCGCGCACCGGCGGGGCTGTAGGCGGCTTCGGCAAGGCGATAGCCAAAGCTGTTGCCCGATATCCCGAGCGCCGCCATCCGCGCGGCGAAGGGTTTGCGCAGATCGGTGTCGGGGATGATGACATTGCCAAGGTGAATGCCGGCGATATTGAACGTCTTGGTCGTCGCACTCATCATGATCAGCCGGTCTTCTACGCCCTCGATCAGAGCGAAGGGTGTATGGGTGACACCGGGGAAGACGAGGTCGTGGTGGATTTCGTCGGAGATCAGCAGCAGATCGTGGCGGATGCAGAAATCGCGGATCGCTTCCAGTTCGGCGCGGGTCCAGACCCGGCCGCCGGGGTTGTGCGGCGATGACAGCACGAGCATGGTTTCATGCCCCTTCATCTGCGCGTCCCACGCCGCGACATCGAGTTCATAGCGCCCGTCGTGATTGGCAAGCTCGCACTCCACCACCTCGCGGCCGGCGGCCCGGATGATGCGGGCAAAGGCATGGTACACCGGGGTGAACAGCACGATCCCGTCGCCGGGCTTTGTATAGGCATCGACACAGAGCGCCACGCCGTTCACCAGCCCATGGGTGGTAAAGATCGCCTCCGGGTCCGGCTCCCAGCCGTGACGGGTTTTCATCCACCAGCCGATGGCGGCGCGATAGCTCGCATCGTCGCCGTAATAGCCCAGAACGCCGTGATCGAGCATCGCCTTGAGCTCGGCCTTGATCGGGTCGGCGGCCTGAAAATCCATGTCGGCCACCCACATCGAGATGCCCTCTTCGGCCGACACGCCATAGAGCTTTTCCATCATGTCCCACTTCATCGAATGGGTGTTGTGGCGGTTGGTGATCTGGTCGAAAGTCATGGAGCCTCCGGAATGGGTCCGCGCGAGCCTAGCGCGGGTGGCGTTGGGTGCAAGACCTGGCGCGGATGGGCCGCCTTATTTGATAGTCGTGATGTTCTGCATTAACCGCACATTATGGCACAGAGTTCCGCCTAGGTCCGAAAAGGCGGAATAACTTCCTGATATTTGTTATCTTGTTGGGATCGTGTTTTCAGCGCATTGCTGTTTTCGCGCCTTGAGAGAACGCCTGCCCGCAGCTTGCGCGCGAACCGGGCTTGTCCTAAATGATCCCCCATGTCCATGCGCCCGATCCTGATCCACCCCGACCCGCGCCTCAAGAAGGTGGCCGACGCCGTTCCGGATATCTCCGACGAGCTGCGCCAGCTTGCCGACGATATGCTCGAGACCATGTATGACGCCCCCGGCATCGGCCTGGCCGCGCCACAGGTGGGCGTGTTGCAGAGGCTGATCGTGGCGGATGCGAACAAGGACCCTGATGCCACGCCGCAACCGACGGTGATGTTCAATCCCGAGATCCTGCTGTCGTCGGACGAAACCTCGGTCTACGAGGAAGGCTGCCTGTCGATCCCGGAGCAATATGCCGAAATCACCCGGCCCGCCGAGATCAGGGTCCGGTGGCTCGACCGCAATGGCAATGAGCAGGAAGGCGAGTTCGCGGGCCTCTGGGCCACGGTGCTCCAGCACGAGATCGACCATCTGAATGGCAAGCTCTTCATCGACTATCTCAGCCCGATGAAGCGCCAGATGATGACCCGCAAGAGCCAGAAATTCAAACGCGACCGGGCGCGGGATTGATGGGGCATCGCCCCTTCGTGATGTGGCCCGACAAGCGGCTGCGCACCAAGGCCGCCCCGGTTGCGGCGATCACCGACGAGACCCGCGCGATCTGGAACGAGATGATCGCGGCGATGGAAGCGATGCCCGGCGTCGGCCTCGCCGCCGTCCAGCTCGGGATCATGCAGGCGCTCGCGGTGGTGGATGCCTCCGAGGAGCGCGGCCAGCCGGTGCGTATGGCCAACCCGGAAGTGCTGCATGCCTCGGTGCATCTGCGCGACCACGACGAAGCCAGCCCGAACCTGCCCGGCGTCTGGGCCACGATCAGCCGCCCCCGCGCGGTGACCCTGCGCTTTCTCAACGAGGCGGGCGATTGGGAAGAGCGCGATTTCGTCGGGCTCTGGGCCACCTCCGCGCAGCACCAGATCGACCACCTGAACGGGCGGATGTATTTTGACCACCTGTCGAAACTGAAACGCGACAGGCTGGTTGCCAAGGCAAGGAAGCTTGCAAAATGAGACTGGTATTCATGGGCACGCCCGAATTTTCCGTGCCGGTGCTCGATGCACTCGTGGGCGCCGGCCACGAGATTGCCGCCGTCTATTGCCAGCCGCCCCGCCCCGCCGGGCGTGGCAAGAAGGCGCGGCCCACCCCGGTCCATGCCCGCGCGCTGGAACTGGGGCTTGAGGTGCGCCACCCGACGAGCCTGCGCAGCGCCGAGGCGCAGGCCGAGTTTGCCGCCTTCGCACCCGAGGTGGCGGTGGTTGTCGCCTATGGGCTGATCCTGCCGCAACCGATCCTCGATGCGCCCACCCATGGCTGCCTCAACATCCATGCCTCGCTGTTGCCGCGCTGGCGCGGCGCCGCCCCGATCCACCGTTCCGTGCTGGCGGGCGACGCCGAAACCGGCGTCTGCATCATGCAGATGGAGGCCGGGCTCGATACCGGTCCGGTGCTGCTGCGCAAGAGCCTTGCCATCGGCGCCGGGGAAACCACCGGCGCGCTGCATGACCGGGTGTCGGCACTCGGCGCCGCCGCCATTGTCGAGGCGCTCGACACGCTCGACACGCTCACCCCGCAGCCGCAGCCCGACGAAGGCGTGACCTACGCCGAAAAGATCGACAAGTCCGAAGCGCGGATCGACTGGACCAAGCCCGCCACCGAGGTCGACCGCCTGATCCGTGGCCTTTCGCCCTTTCCCGGTGCCTGGTGCGAGATCGGTGGCGAACGGGTGAAACTGCTGGCTTCGCGGGTCGTCGCAGGTTCCGGCGCGCCCGGCACCGTTCTCGGCCCGCTGACCATCGCGTGCGGCGACGGCGCGGTCGAGATCACCCGCGCGCAACGCCCCGGCAAACGGGCGATGGAGGCGGAGGATTTCCTGCGTGGCTTCGTCATGCCCGAACGGGTGGACTGACGGCGAGGCCGGGGGGCCAGCCCCCCGGACCCCCCGAGGTATTTGCCGACCAAAGAAGACACCCCCCACGGACATGCATCCGCAGGGGGCTTCTTCGGTCACGGCCATCGGCTCCTCAGCCTGTTCCGTAGTCCCATTGGACCTGAAACCGGTTAAGAAACCCTTGCTTCTTTGGTCGAAAAATACCTTCGGGGGTGAATTGGCCGCAGGCCAAGAGGGGGCAGACAGCCCCCTTGCGCGCTAACCACGGTCGCGCAGCAGACGGGCTTTCTGGCGGTTCCAGTCCTGCTTGGCTTGATCGGCGCGCTTGTCGTGGCTCTTCTTGCCCTTGGCGATGCCGATCTTGATCTTCACCAGCCCCTTGTGGTTGAAGTAGAGCACCAGCGGCACCAGCGTCATGCCCTTGCGCTGGGTGGCGTTCCAGAGCCGCGACAGCTCTTTTTTCGAGACCAGCAGCTTGCGGCGGCGGCGTTCTTCATGGCCCCAGGTCTTGGCCTGTTCATAGGCGGCAATCGAGCCGTTCACCAGCCACAGTTCACCATCCGCAACTTCGGCATAGCTCTCGGCGATATTGGCGCCGCCGCCGCGCAGGCTTTTCACCTCGGACCCCATCAGGATGATGCCGCATTCGAGATCGTCCTCGATGGCATAATCGTGCCGCGCCCGCCGGTTCTCGGCGATCACCTTGTAGTTCGGATCTGTGTCTTTCTTCTTCTTTGCCATTGGGTGCAGATAGGCTCACGCGGGCGGAATGTCGACCGTTTCAAGCCACGGCTTGATGTCGACAAGCGGCGTGCCGTCAAAGCAGTCGATCGCGTCGATCCCGATCCGCCCGGCGGCGATGTCGAGCGAGGTGATGCGCACGGTCGAGGCGGCGATGGGATTGGGCCGGTTCGGCGAGCGCAGCGCGAAGGTCCCGCGCGGCGCATCGACATGGGCCGGGGCCTGCATCAGCAGATCGCGCCGGGCGCGGTCCATCCAGTAGAGCAGGAGGATCGGCTGACCGATATCGAGCCCGGCCAGCGCCGGGGCGAAATCGGGCTTGATCTCGATCCAGGCATCGGGCCGCTCGGCCCGCGCCTTGCCGATATTCCTCGGGCAGTTTCCGCGCCCCCAGGGCGAACGGATGGTGCCGATAAAGACCACCGCGGCATCGGGCGCGTCGGAGGGGTCATGGGGGAGGGCAATCTCGCCCTCCCGGATTTCTGGAAGGTCGCTCACGTCAATTCATGAGGCCGGCGTGGCGCAGGGCGGCGTCGATCACCGTTTTCGTGGCCTCGGTCGCCTCCTGCAGCGGCGCGCGCACCTCCGGCTCGATCAGCCCGAGCCGCGACATGGCGTATTTCACCCCGACCACGCCCGGCTCGAGGAAGATCGCCAGATGCAGCGGCATCAGCTTGTCGGACAGCGCCAGCGCGGTGGCGTAGTCGCCTGCCAGCGTGGCGTTCTGCACCTCGGCGCAGAGTTTGGGCGCGACGTTCGCGGTGACCGAGATGCAGCCGGTGCCGCCCATGGCGTTGTAGCCCACGGCGGTGGCGTCCTCGCCCGAGATCTGGATGAAATCCGTGCCGCAGGTGATCCGTTGCCTGGCCACGCGGGCGAGATCGCCGGTGGCGTCTTTCACCCCCACGATCATCTCGAGCCGGGCGAGCACGCCCATGGTCTCGGGCAGCATATCCACCGCCGAGCGGCCGGGAATATTGTAGATGATGATCGGCAGGCCTACCTCGGCCAGCGTGGTGTAATGCGCGATCATGCCGCGCTGGGTGGGCTTGTTGTAATAGGGGGTGACAACAAGGGCGGCGTCGGCCCCGACCGCCTTGGCATGTTCCATGAACCGCACCGCCTCGACGGTGTTGTTCGATCCGGCCCCGGCGATCACCGGCACCCGGCCTGCCGCGGCCTTCACCACTTCCTCGACCACGATCTCGTGTTCCTCATGGCTGAGCGTGGGGCTTTCGCCGGTGGTGCCCACCGGCACCAGCCCGTGCGAGCCCTGCTCGATATGCCATTCGACGAGGCGTTTGAGCGCATCGAGATCCAGCTCGCCGTTCTTGAACGGCGTGACCAGGGCAGGAATGGATCCTTTGAACATGACACGCTCCTTGTGCGGGTTGAAAAACGGTGTCTGAGTCGGCACCGGGTTAAACGCGGCGGAAACTAGCCGGATGACGGGCAAATGCCAAGATTGTGTGTTGCAGGGCAAAGGCGCCACGATAGGAATGCGATATGGTTGAGAAAATGCTGGTCTTTCTTCGTGCCCTGATCCTTTCCACAGCGATCGGGCTTGGTTTTGGCGGGTCCGCCCAGGCCCAGGATGCGGGCGCCGTCGCCGCGCTGGAGCGCGGGTTCGAGCTTATGCGCAAGGGCGATTGGGACGCCGCCCTTGCTGCCGCCGGTGCGCCCGGCTCGATCGGGCGCGACATCATCCAGTGGAACCGGCTGCGCGCCGCCAAGGGCAGTTTTGCCGAAGCGGTCGAGTTTCTCGCCCGTCGGCCTGACTGGCCGGGGCTGGCGCTGCTGCGCGAAAAAGCCGAAGAAACCATCCCGGAGGATGCCAGCCCGGCCCTCGTGCTCGATTTCTTTCTCACCGAAAAGCCGCAGTCCGGCGCCGGCACGCTCGCCTTCGCAGCCGCGCTCTGGGATACCGGCGCCAAGCAGGAGGCGATGGCCGAGGCGATCCGGGGCTGGACCAGCTTTTCGCTCAGCGAGGCCGAAGAAGGCCGCTTCATGGTCGACTGGTCGAAAACGCTGGCGGCCCACCATTGGACCCGGATGGACATGTTGCTGTGGCGCGGCCTGACCACCGAGGCCAAGCGACAGCTGGCGCGGGTGGACGATGCTCACAAGGCGCTCGCCAATGCCCGGATCGCGCTGCGCGATCAGGATGACGGCGTGGACGGGCTGATTGGCCATGTGCCCGCCGCACTGGCCGACGATCCGGGACTGGCCTATGAGCGCTTCCTCTGGCGCGTCCTCAAGGGACGCAACGAAAGCGCCATCGAACTTCTGCTGGAACGTTCCGGCTCGGCGGCGGCACTCGGCAAGCCCGAGCGCTGGGCCGGGCAGCGGCTTGACCTTGCACGCTGGGCGATGCGCGAAGGCCAGGCCCGCACCGCCTACCGGATCGCCGCCGAGCACCGGATCGGCGACAGTGACGACCGCAACGAGCTGGAATGGCTGGCAGGCTACATCGCGCTGCGCAAGCTCGACGACGCCGAAACCGCGCTGCGCCATTTCCTCGATTTCAAGGACGGGGTGGAAAGCCCGATCAGCCTTGGCCGGGCCGGTTACTGGAAAGGCCGCGCTCTCGAGGCGCTGGGCCGCGCCGATGAGGCGCAGGCGGCCTACACGGCGGCAGGTCAACATCAGACCGCCTTCTATGGCTTGCTCGCCGCCGAGAAGGCCGGGCTGGCGATGAGCGCCGAATTGACCGGGGCCGAAACCTTCCCCGGCTACCAGAACGCCGCATTCTGGGGCGGCTCGGTGATGCAGGCCGGACGGCTCTCGCTCGCGGCGGGCGAGCTTTACTATGCCCGCCGCTTCGTGGCGCACCTGGCCGAGAGCCTCGATCGCACCGGCGTGGGCCAGCTCATGCAATGGGCCGAAGATGCGGACGCGCCCTATCTTCAGCTTTCGCTGGCGAAATACGTGCTGGTCTACCATGGCACGCTCTACAACCGCCCCTACTTCCCGACGCCCGATATCGGCCGCGGCAACCGCACGGTGCCGCGCGCGCTGGAACTGGCGATCTCGCGGCGCGAGAGCGAGTTCAACCCGGGCGTGGTTTCGGGTGCGGGCGCGATGGGGCTGATGCAGCTCATGCCGGGCACCGCGCAGGACATGGCAAAGCGCGTCGGAGTGGACTACGACAGATCCAGGCTCACCGATGGGATGGCCTATAACACCCGGCTTGGGTCGGAATACCTAGCCTACCTGATCGAGCAATACGGGCAGAACCCGGTGCTGATCGCGGTGGCCTACAATGCCGGGCCGACGCGGGCGCGGCGCTGGAGCGAGGCCAACGGCGATCCGCGCAACAGCGCGGTCGATATCGTCGACTGGATCGAGCACATCCCGTTTGACGAAACCCGCAACTACGTGATGCGGGTAACCGAAAGCCTGCCCAACTACCGGGCGCGGCTGACCGGGCAGACCGAAGCAATCCGCTTCACCGAGGAATTGCAGCGCCGCTAGGTGTTGGCCACCTTGCGCTCGCGCCACGCGGTGAACAGCCCGGCACCGATCACGATAGCCGCACCGAGCGCGACGTTGGGTTCCAGCACCTCGCCGAAGACCGGGATCGCCATCAGGGTGACGAAGACGAGCTGGAAATAGGCGAAGGGCTGCACCGTCGAGGCTTCGACCGCTTCATAGCAGCGGATCAGCAGCCAATGCCCCAGCGCACCGGTGATGCAGAGCACGCCCATCCATGCCCAGTCCGGCCGGGTCATCGGCTCCCAGAACCACAGGCCCACCGCCGTCATCCCCACCGCGCCGACGGTGCCGGTCCAGAAGAACGACGTGGCGGTGCTGTCGGCCCGGGCGGCGTAGCGCGTCATCAGCCCGTAGGCGGCCCAGAGAAATGCCGCCAGCAGCGCCACCAGCGCCTCCGGGGCGAAGACGGCGTAGCCGGGGCGCAGGATGATCAGGATGCCGACGAAGCCCACCGCGATCGCCGCCCAGCGGCGCGGGCCGACCTTTTCGCCCAGCACCGGGCCGGAGAGGGCGGCGATGATCAGCGGGAACGAGGCGAAGATTGCGTGGGTGGGGATCAGCCCGAGCAGGACGAAGGCCAGAACCGTCACGCAGATCTCGGTGATCAGCAGCAGACCGCGCGCGATTTGCAGCACCGGCTGCGACGTTTTCGCCGCCGCGCGGATACCGCCCGCCTTGCGCGCCGCCACCACCATCACGAAGGCGGCGAAAAACCAGTAGCGGATCATCACCACCATCAGCACGTTGTATTCGCCCGCGAGATGGCGCGAGATGCCGTCCTGCATGGCAAAGACAAAGGACGCGGCGATCATCAGCGCGATCCCGAGGCGGGTCTGGTCTTTGATCATGCGGCCTCCAGCCGGGCGACGGTCATGTGGCGCTTGCGCCCGAAGCCGGGGCGGCGCGCAACGCTGAACCCGGCGGCTTCCAGCCCGCGGCGCACGAACCCGGCGGCGGTATAGCTTGCGGCGCTGCCACCTGGCGCGGTGTGGTCGGCAACCGCGCGCATCAGCGCATCGCCCCACAGTTCGGGGTTTTTCGCCGGCGAGAACCCGTCGAGAAACCACGCGTCGGCCCGGCCTTGCCAGGCCGGAAGGGTCTCGCGGGCATCGCCAAGGATCACCTCGACCGAAAGCGCGCCAAGGGTGAAGCGGCTCTCGCCCCGCGCCCAGGCGGCCAGAAACGGCCTGGCCACGGCTACGGTCTCGGGAAAGGCGGCAAGCGCGCGGGCAATCTCGTCGGCCCCCATCGGGAAGGCCTCGAAGCTGGTGAAGCGGATCGGCATGCCGTCCGGCGCGGCCAACGCCGTCGCCAGCATGTTCAGCCCGGTGCCGAAGCCGAGTTCGGCGATGTGAAAGCCGGGGCGAAACCGCGCCGGAAGATCGTTGCCCGCGAGGAAGGTGTGACGGGTTTCCGCGAGGCCGTCGTCCAGGCTGAAATAGGGGTCGTCAAAGCGGGTCGAGACGGGCGTGCCCCGCTCGTTCCATGCGACCTCGGCGTGCTGGCCCTCGCTCATCTGATCCCCTAGAAGCGGTGCAACGGCGCGAGGATGCGCGAGGCCGGAGGGCTTGGCAATGGCAGACGTAACGGTGCGCGGGGCAGGGGCCTTCGGGCTGGCGGTGGCCTACGGATGCGCGCGCAAGGGTGCGCAGGTGCGGGTGGTCGATCCCGGCGGGCCGGGCGCGGGCTCGTCCGGGGGCCTTGTCGGGGCGCTGGCCCCGCATGTGCCGGAGATGTGGAACGAGAAAAAGGCGTTCCAGTTCGCCGCGCTGGCGATGGCCGAGGAGTTCTGGGGCGAGGTCGCCGGCACCGGCGGCGTCGATCCGGGCTATGCCCGCACCGGGCGGTTGCAGCCGATCGCCGACGATCACGCGCTCGATCTTGCGCGCGCGCGCGCCGTGAGCGCCGCCGAGCTTTGGCAGGGGCGCTTTGTCTGGGAGATCGTCGAGGCAGCGGGTGACTGGGCGCCGCTCAGCCCCACCGGGCTTCTCATCCGCGACACGCTCACCGCCCGCGCCGCGCCGCGCCGGGCCGTGGCGGCGCTGAAAGCGGCGATCGAGGCGCTGGGCGGAGTCTTTGCCACCGAGGCGGCAGACGAGGGCCGCGTGGTCTGGGCTACCGGCGCGGCCGGGCTGGTGGAGATGTCCGGCATGTTCGGCAAGACGGTCGGCGTGCCGGTCAAGGGCCAGTCGGCAGCCTTGCGCTACGACGCGCGCGATCTGCCGCAGCTTTTCGCGGACGGTGTGCACATCGTGCCGCACGCCGACGGCACCGTGGCGATCGGCTCGACCACCGAGCGCGATTTCGATGAAGCGACCACCTGCGACGGCCAGCTCGACGCGGTGATCGCCCGCGCCCGCGCCGCCTGTCCGGCGCTCGCCGAGGCGCCTGTGATCGACCGCTGGGCCGGCCTGCGCCCGCGCTCGAAAACCCGCGCGCCGATGCTGGGCGCGTGGCCGGGGCGCGACGGGCACTTCATCGCCAATGGCGGTTTCAAGATCGGCTTTGGCATGGCGCCGAAGGTGGGGCAGGTGATGGCCGATCTGGTGCTGGACGGCGAAGACCGGATCCCCGACGCGTTCCGGGTCGAGGCGAATCTGTAGCGCCGCAGCGAGTCCGCCGTCAGTCGAACGTATGCGTCACCCGGCCGAGCAGCATGAACGCCCGGGCCGTGCGGGTGGTGCCGAAGCGCGCCATCTGCGCGTCTGACAGGCGCGGCTCGACCGAGGCCAGCATCTCGTCGAAGCGGCGCAGGAAGTGATGCGCGGCATCTCGGAAGATCGGGTCTTGCCGCATCCGGCCCGCTGACAATGCCAGCGAAGAGCGGTCGCGGATGCCGCCGAGGGCGGCGACGGGGCGGCCGCGCTCGCCTTCGGCAAAACGCCGCCAGACTTCGGGCCGGGCTTGATCGGGGCGCAGATCGTCCATGTAGATCCCGTCTTGCGACAGCAGCGTGAGCACGTCTTGCGCGGCCTGGATCAGCGTGGCGATCTTGCGGTCGGCCAGTGCCCGGCGCAGGGCGGCAAAGCCTGCCTCATCTTCGGCATTTTCGGGGAAATTGATCGCGCGGATCAGGTCTTCGGGGTCAACCGGCGGGGCCAGCGCCTCGGCGGGGGTGCCGAGGGCAAGGCGGGTCTGGCCGCTTTCCTCGTCCAGTTCCGGACCCACCGTCTTGATCGGCGGCGGTGGGCTGAGCCGGTGCTCCATCTGCGCCCGGGACGAGACGAACATCGCCAGCGTGTCCTCGGTCTGGCGCTGCTTTTCGGCGATTTCCTCGAGCTTGCGGGTCAGATCGACCGGGCGCGGCCCGAGCACATGGGCATGCTGGGCTTCGACGAAGCTCTGGCGCATCGCGTTCAGCGCCGCCTGCAAGCGGGTGCTTTCGTCACGCATCACCTTGGCCGAGCGCGCCGCAGAGGCGGCGAGCCAGATCACCGCCACCGGCAGCGCGACGGCGATCAGCACCATCACGAAGCGCAGCGAGTCTGCCGGGTCGGGCGACGCGCCGCCGAGCACGAGGAAAAACACGAGGCAGGCAACGATCCATAGCACCGACAGCGCCAGCGCGATCACTTCGCTGACGCCAAATCGGCGTCCTGACGCGCGGCTGAACACGCCAAGGTCAACCTGCCCGCCCTGTTTTTCTCGCGCCATGCGCTTCTCCGTGCCGCGGCCTCAAACGTAGGAGATACCGAGGATTTCGTAGCTCTTTTCGCCGCCTGGCGTCTTGACGTCAACGCTATCGCCTTCGTCCTTGCCGATGAGAGCCCGCGCGAGCGGCGATTTTATGTTGAGCTTGCCCTTTTCCAGCTCGGCTTCGGGCTCGCCTACGATCTGATACGTCTTTTCTTCGTCGGTGTCTTCATCGACAAGCTTGACGGTAGCGCCAAACTTGATCGCGCCAGACAAGGTTGTCGGGTCGACGACCTCGGCCAGCGACAAGATGCCTTCAAGTTCCTTTACCCGGCCCTCGATAAAGCTCTGCTTCTCGCGCGCTGCGTGGTATTCGGCGTTTTCCGACAGGTCGCCATGCTCGCGCGCCTCGGCAATCGCCGCGATCACCGCCGGGCGTTCCACCGATTTCAGCGTTTTCAACTCGTCATTCAGCGCGGTGTGTCCCGCACGGGTAATCAGGATCTTTTCCATCTGTCGGACCTACCAAAGACTGGCCCCGGGCGCGAAATCTCCGTTCCCGGGTCCTCAAATTGTCATATTTACAGGCCAAGAACCCCCTCAGGAGCCTTGGGTCCCGCGCAAAGAAATGGAAAAGCGAGCAGTTTGCAATGCAATTGTTGGTCAAGATCGTATTGTTTTACATGATCGCTGGTTTCGGTTTCCTTGCGCTGGCGCGTGACAATCCGGTGGAACTGTTCGGCGCGCTACTGCGAACGATTCCGTCCGGATTGCAGATTTTCACCTCTGTGCGCTGGTGGACACCTCTTCTGCTCGCATTGGTGATCCTGTTGATCCCCCGGGGCGAACTCGCACACCGGTTGCCGCGCGCCTTGATCGCCGTGTTCCTGATGACGGCCTTTTCCTTCACCTTCTCGCTGGTGAAGACGGCGATGCCCTTCCTCGTTCCATTCTGGGCCGATCCGCTGATGGCTTCGATCGACGAAGCGCTTCACTTCGGTCACGCGCCGTGGGAAGTGGCGCATCGAATGGCGGGATGGATCGACGCCGGCCTGGCAGATGTGATCTACCATCAGATCTGGACGCCGGTCGCCGTCTACTTCCCGGTTTTCCTCATCCTGCTCGACAACGATCAGGCTCGTATCCGTCGCTATGTGCTGATGCACGCCTTCGCCTGGGTGGTGCTCGGCAACGTCATGGCGCTCGCTTTCATGTCGGGCGGCCCTGTGTTTCACGACCGGATCGTCGGGGGCGATGCGTTTGCGGGGATCCAGCTGGCGCTCACCGAGTCCGGCCTTGCCGAAGGCAATGCGGGGCAGATTCAGACGTTCCTGTGGAACGCCTTTGTCAAGACCTCGCAATCGGTCGGCACGGGTATCTCGGCGTTCCCGTCCGTGCATCTTGCGATGTCTTCGCTGATCGCACTTTATCTGTTCGACCGTTGGCGGGGCCTGTTGCCCGTCTCGGTCATGATCGTCGCCACCTACCTGTTCCTTTCGATCTACCTGGGTTGGCACTATGCGTTCGACGGCTACGTTTCCGTCATCGCCATGACCGGGTTCTGGGCTTACCTGCGCAAACGCGAGGCGCGGGCAGGGCAGCGTGTGCGCGCGCCCGAATGGCCGCTGCCCAGTGCCGATGCCCCGATGCAACCGGCCGAGTAGCTGCCCCTGATTCCCCCTGTCGCAATTGACCGGCCTTCTCGGGAGGGCTATCGAATGCGCGACGATCAAACGAGGGGAATCCCATGACCGAGATCGAACGCGAAGCGATGGAAGTCGATGTTGTCATCGTCGGTGCCGGCCCCGCCGGGCTTTCCGCCGCGATCCGGCTGAAGCAGATCGACGCCGATCTGAACGTCGTGCTGCTTGAAAAGGGCTCGGAAGTGGGCGCGCATATCCTGTCGGGCGCGGTGCTAGATCCGGTGGGCCTCGACGCGCTGATCCCCGACTGGAAGGACAAGGGCGCGCCGGTTACCACCAAGGTGACGGCCGACGAATTCCTGATGCTGAGCAAGACCGGCGGCTGGCGCATTCCCAACTGGCCGATGCCGCCGCTGATGTCGAATCACGGCAAATACATCGCGTCGATGGGGCAGCTCACCCGCTGGCTGGCCGAACAGGCCGAGGCTCTGGGTGTCGAGGTCTATCCCGGCATGTCGTGTTCGCAACTGGTCTACCGCGAAGATGGCTCGGTCAAGGGCGTGGTCGCGGGCGAATTCGGCAAGCTGGCCGACGGCACCCCCGGTCCGGCCTACGAGCCGGGGATGGAGCTGCATGGCAAATACGTGCTGATCGCCGAAGGCGTGCGCGGTTCGCTGGCCAAATGCGTGACCTCGCGCTTCGAGCTGTGCAAGGGCCGGGATCTTCCGAAATTCGGCATCGGCATGAAAGAGATCTGGGACATTGATCCGGCCAGGCACGAAGAGGGCAAGGTCACCCACCTGATGGGCTGGCCGCTGGGCAACAACGCCCATGGCGGCGGTTTCATCTACCACGCCGAGAACAATCAGCTGTTTCTCGGCCTCGTGGTGCACCTCAACTACAAGAACCCGCACCTCTACCCCTACATGGAATTCCAGCGGATGAAGCATCATCCGAAGGTTGCCGCCCTGCTCGAAGGCGGCAAGCGGGTGGGCTATGGCGCCCGCGCGATCAGCGCCGGTGGCTGGCAGTCGATGCCGCGCAGCATCTTCCCCGGCGGCGCCCTGCTCGGCGACAGCGTCGGGCTGGTGAACTATGCCCGGATCAAGGGCAATCATAACGCCATGCTTTCCGGCATCGCCGCCGCAGATGCCGCCGCCGCGGCGATCAAGGCTGGCCGCGCGGGCGATCTGCTCGAGGCCTATGAGGCGGAACTGCGCTCGGGCGCGGTGGCCAAGGACCTCAAGCCGGTGCGCAACGTCAAGCCGCTGACCACCCGGTTCGGCGCAAAGCTCGGCCTGATGCTGAGCGGCTTCGACATGTGGACCAATTCGCTCTTCGGCCTCTCGCTCTTCGGCACGATGAAGCACGGAACCTCCGATGCGGCCGCCACCGGGCACGCTCGCGATTATCCGAAGATCGACTACCCGAAACCCGATGGAAAATTGAGCTTCGACCGGCTGACCAATGTGAGCTTCTCGGCCACGAACCACGAGGAAAGCCAGCCCAATCACCTGCACCTCAAAGACCCCGACATCCCGATCCAGCTCAACCTGCCGGAATATGACGAACCGGCGCAGCGCTATTGCCCGGCCGGCGTTTACGAGGTGGTCGAGGGCGCAGACGGGCCGAAATTCCAGATCAACTTCCAGAACTGCGTCCATTGCAAGACCTGCGATATCAAGGATCCGAGCCAGAACATCACCTGGACCGTGCCGCAAGGCGGCGACGGGCCGAATTACGGCAATATGTGAGGCATCGGGGGTGCAGGTGGATCAAACCTGCGTCAACCGCGTGTTCGTGCTAAGGGCATCCATTGAACCCATGCGCCCGGCCCGGTAGGCTGCGCACAACCCCTTCGCGACGGAGCCCCCCTTGCCGCATTTCCCGCTCGCCCGCACGCTCGGTCTGATCCTTGCGCTGACCGGCTCAAGCCTGCCCGCCTCTGCCCAGGAGGGATTTGCGGGCCCCTACCTCGCCGCCCGCACCGCCGATACGTCCGGCGATTACCGAGCCGTTGTCGAATACGGCACCCGGGCGCTCGCACATGACCCCGAAAACCTTGGGCTCATGGAAGGGCTGATCATGGCCGAGATGGGGCTGGGCCAGATCGACGCGGCCGTGCCGGTGGCGCGCCGGCTCGCCGGGCTGGAAGCCGAAAACCAGGTCGCCGGCCTGGTGTTGATGGCCGATGCGATGAAGCGCGAAGACTGGGACGCGGTTGATTCGCTGCTTGATGGCGGCGCTTCGGTGGGCGTGTTTCTCGACCAGATGATCCGGGCATGGTCGGCCATTGGCAACGGCCAGGTGAACCGCGCCATTGGGCTGTTTGACGATCTTGCCGCCGACGAGGGTGCAGGCGATGCGGCGCTGTTCCAGAAGGCGCTCGCATTGGCCCTTGTGGGCGACTACGAGGGTGCCGCGCAGATTCTGGGTGGCGACGAAACAGTGCTGCAACTCAACCGCGCCGGGGTCGTGGCCTATGTGCAGGTGCTCAGCCAGCTTGAACGCAACCCCGATGCCGTTGCGTTGCTCGACGAGGCCTTTCCCGACACGGCCGACGAAGAGCTGTTGACCCTCCGCGCCGAACTTGCCGCCGGAAAGCCGATCCCGTTCAGCACGATCAGCGGCGCGCGCGAGGGCCTGTCGCAGCTCTTCTACGAGGTTGGTCAGTCGATTCTGGGCGAGACCGATCCGGGGCTGGTGCTGATCTATGCCCGCATCGCCCAGCACCTCCAGCCCGATCATGCCGGGGCGGCGCTGGTGGCCGCGCAGGTGTTTGAGGAAATGGACAATGACGCGCTCGCCGCCGAGGCCTATGGTCAGGTGCCCGAGGCGGATCGTGGTTATCCGCAAGCCCAGCTTGGCCGGGCGAATGCGCTGCGCCGCATGGGCAAGGTCGACGAAACGCTGGCCACGCTTGAGGCATTGGCAGCCAAACGGCCGGACCTCGCGCTCGTCCATGCCGCTCTGGGCGATACCCTGCGCTTCGAGCAGCGCTTCGCCGAGGCCACGCCGCATTACGATGCCGCGATTGCGCTTTACGAGGAAGATCGCCCCGACCAGTGGAGCGTGTATTTCGCCCGCGCCATCACGCTTGAGCGCGAGGGGCTGTGGGAGAAGGCCGAGGCCGATTTTCGCCATGCGCTGGCGCTGTTCCCCGACCAGCCCTCGGTGCTCAACTACCTCGGCTATTCCTATGTCGAGCAGCGCCGCAACCTCGACGAGGCGCTGGACATGATCCAGCGCGCCGTCGCCGCCCGGCCCTATGACGGCTATATCCGCGACAGCCTCGGCTGGGTCTATTACCGGCTCGGGCGCTACGAGGAAGCGGTGGACGAGATGGAGCGCGCGGTGGAGCTTCTGCCGCTCGACCCGGTGCTGAACGACCATCTGGGCGATACGTTCTGGGCCGTGGGCCGCACCCGCGAGGCGGAGTTTCAGTGGCGCCGGGCGCTTTCCTTCGTGACCGATGACACCAACCTTGAAGAACTCAACCCCGACCGGATCCGGCGCAAGCTGGAGGCGGGGCTTGACGTGGTGCTCGAGGAAGAAGGTGGGGAGCCGCTCCGCAAATGATGTCCAAGACCTTCGCCCCCGCCAAGATCAATCTGTGCCTGCACGTCACCGGCCAGCGCGACGACGGCTATCACCTGCTCGACAGCCTCGTGATCTTTGCCGATGTCGGCGACCGGGTGCGGGTAATGCCCGCCGATGAAACCACGCTGGAGGTTACCGGCCCGATGGCCGAGGGCGTGCCGAGCGACGACACCAACCTGGTGATGAAAGCGGCGAAGCTGTTCGATCTGCCGGTGGCGATCAGCCTCGACAAGCACCTGCCGACAGCGGCGGGGCTGGGCGGCGGCTCGTCCGACGCGGCCGCCACGCTCTACGCCATGGCCGATCTGACCGGCAATACCACCCTGCCCGCCGGGGCGACCGAGCTTGGTGCCGATGTGCGCGTCTGCCTCGCCCGGCAAGCCTCGCGGATGCGCGGGATCGGCGAGGAGGTGCAGCCGGTCGAGGGGATGCCCGAGCTGTTTGCGGTGCTGGCCAATCCGGGCGTCGTCGTGTCGACACCCGAGGTCTACGCGGCGCTGGATGAAAAGCACAATCCGGGCCTGCCCAAACGCATCCCGCGCTGGCGCGGGGCGTGGTCGGCGGTGGACTGGATCGCAAAGCAGCGCAACGATCTCGAGGGCCCGGCCCGCAAGATCGCGCCGGTGATCGGCGATGTTCTCGATGCCCTCACGGCCCTGCCGGGCGCGCGTTTTGCGCGGGTATCGGGCTCGGGGGCGACCTGCTTTGCCCTGTTCGAAGAGCGCGCCGAGGCCGAGGCGGCGGCAGAGATACTGTCCGACGCCCATCCCGACTGGTGGGTAACGGCGGCAACCCTGCGCTGACGGTGGCCAGGGCCCGGCTACAACCCGAAACTTCCGAAGGGAATGAACCTGACCGGATCGCCGGGCGCGATCTCCTGCGCCTCTTCGCTCACCTCGACCAGACCTTCGGCCCAGGCCAGGCTTGAAATCATCCCCGAACTGTCGGCGCGAAACAGCACCGCGCGGCCCGAATCGTCAAGCCGGGCGCGCAGAAATTCGCGCCGCCCCTGCCGTTTGCGCTTGGCAAAAGCGGCAGGCACGGCAAAGCCGCGCGGTTCCAGCCAGCGCCCGCCCGCCAGAACCGACAGCGCCGGCCGGGCAAAGATGAGCGCGGTGACGAAGGCCGAGACCGGGTTGCCCGGCAGGCCAAAGACCGGCATCCGCTGCCACTGCGCCAGCACCAGCGGCTTGCCGGGCTTCAGCGCCACCCGCCATTGCGTCAGGCGACCATGCTCGGCCAGCAGCGCCGATACGTGGTCTTCTTCCCCGGCGGAAGCGCCCCCCGAGGTCAGCACCACGTCAACCTCCTTGCGCGCCGCATCGAGCGCCCGGCGCAAAGCTGCGCGGTCGTCGGGCACCTGGCCAAGATCGACCGCCGCGTGCCCCCAGCGCCGGGCGAGGGCGAGCAGCATCGGGCGATTGGCATCATAGGTGCGGGCCGGATCGCGGGTGGCGCCGGGGGCGGCCAGCTCATCGCCGGTCGAAAGCACCCCGACACGCAACCGGCTGCGCACCGTCACGTCCGCCAGCCCAAGAGCGGTGAGCAATCCCAACTCACCCGGCCCGAGAACCGACCCAGCGGTGAGAGCGACCGCGCCTTCGGCCACGTCCTCTCCGGCGGCGCGGGTGTTGGCGCCGGGTGCCAGCCCTTCGGGCAGGGTGATGTGGCCATCGGCGATGCGCACCTCTTCCTGCATCGCCACGGTGTCGACACCGTCTGGCAGGAGCGCGCCAGTCAGCACCTTCACCACGTGGCCGGGGGCGACGGCAGCGCCATGCGGTGCTCCGGCCGCCGACCGCCCGGCATCGAGCGCCAGCACCCGCCCCCCGGCGAGGCTCGCATGGGCAAAACCGTAGCCATCCATCGCCGAGTTCGTTCCCGGCGGGTTGGCGCGGGCGGCGATGGCGTCTTCGGCGAGGATGCGGCCCTGCGCCTCGGCCAGCGCGATTCGCTCGACCGGCGCGACAGGCCCGAGCGAGCCGCGCAGCATCGCTTGCGCCTCGGCCACGCTGGCCATGCCGGGGGCGGACTGCGGCAGGAAGCAGGCATCGGGCAGCGCCTCGGTGGTTTCCGCCGCCAGTCCGGTCTCGGCGAGGATGAAATCGGCAATCGCCCGCGTGTCGTTCAGGTCGAATACCGGCACCGGCAGCGCCGCCAACGCCACGTCGGCGGCCACGGCGCGCACCGTGGGGTCTCCGGGCTGGATCAGCTCGTGCCCGGCAGGTTCGCGGAACACTTCGATCTTGGCATGGGTATCGCGCTTGTAGCCCTCGACCAGCACCAGATCGGCGGGCGCCAGCTTGTCGAGCAGGTGCGACAGCGGCGGCTCCGGCGCATCGCCCAGCTCGTGCAGCAGCGCCCAACGTTTGTGCGAAGCCAGCAGCACCTCGCGCGCGCCCGCCTGCCGGTGGCGGTGGCTGTCCTTGCCGGGATGGTCGAGATCGAAGGCATGGTGGGCGTGCTTGATCGTCGACACGTTGAAGCCACGGGCCCGGATCTCGGCCACCAGCCGCTCCATCAGCCCGGTTTTGCCCGCGTTCTTCCAGCCGATGACGCCATAGATCTTCATGGGCTCTCTCCTGCCAGACGGGCGCGGGCCAGGGCAAGGTCCTCGGGCGTGTTGACGTTGAAAAACGGATCGTGCGGGGTATCGTCAAAGCGGGCGCGCGCGGCGCCCTGCTCCAGCGCCCAGGCCCCCACCTTGCGCGTGCCCGCGTCCAGCGCCCGGCGCAGATCGGCGCGCAGCGCCACTGGCCAAAGCCCGAATGTCGGGTGCAGGCCCGACGCGGTGGCGGCCAGCGCGATCGGGGTGCCGCCCTGCGTGGCGGCGGCGGCCAGCACCGCGACCAGATCGGCGGGCAGAAAGGGCGTATCGGCGGCGGCGGTGACGATATGGCTGGCGCCTTCGCGCGCGGCCCAATCCAGTCCGGCAAGCACGCCCGCCAGCGGGCCGGCAAAGCCGGGCAGGGTGTCGGCCAGCACCGGCAGGCCGAAACCCGCAAACCGCGCAGGATCGCCGTTGGCGTTGAGCGCAAGGCCTGCCACCTGCGGCGCGAGGCGGCGGATCACCTGCGCCAGCATCGGCGCGCCGCCAAGATCGAGCAACGCCTTGTCGCCGCCACCCATTCGCGTCGCCTGACCGCCGGCGAGGATCACGCCGAGGGGCAGTGTCAGATTTGAGCGCACTGGCAATTGCATCTGTCGGATTTTCCCCCTACCCGTATCGGCCTAACCCTAGGACCAGCCATGACCCGCTCCAACCCGAAATCGCTGACGCTGCGTGGCTTCTATGACGGCGCACCCTTTGTGCTCGTCGTCGTTCCCTTCGCGCTGCTGTTCGGCGTGGTGGCAACGGAGGCCGGGCTGAACCTGGCCGAAACCATGGGCATGTCGTTTCTGGTGATCGCCGGGGCGGCGCAGTTTGCGGCGCTTCAGCAGATGGTGGCCGATACCCCGGTGGTGATGATCCTCGTCACCGCGCTGGCGGTTAACCTTCGGATGGCGATGTATTCCGCCTCGCTCACCCCGTGGATCGGCAAGGCGCCGCTGTGGAAGCGGGCGGCGGCGGCCTACCTGATGGTCGATCAGGCCTACATGCTCAGCCACATCAAGTTCGAGAGCGAGCCGAAGCTGACCCTTGCCCAAAGGCTGAATTACTATTTCGGCACGATGATCCTGATTGGCCCGTCGTGGTATGTGGCCACCTTCGTCGGCGCGCTGGTGGGCAAGGCGATCCCGCCGGAATTCGCGCTGGATTTCGCGGTGCCGATTACCTTTCTGGCGATGATCGCGCCGATGGTGCGATCGCTGGCGCATCTCGCCGCGGCGACCACGTCGGTGATCGTGGCGCTGGCGCTGGCCGGGCTGCCCTATGGCACCGGCCTGCTGGTTGCCGGGGCGAGCGCGATGGCGGTGGGCGCGGGCGTGGAAGTGGCGATGGGGCGGCGCGCATGACCCTGACAACCGCCGAAATCTGGATCGTCATCGTCGGGCTCGGGATCGGAACATTCCTGATCCGGTTTTCGTTTCTCGGGCTGGTGGGCGACAGGTCGTTGCCGGGCTGGCTGCTGCGATTGCTGCGCTATACCCCGGTGGCGGTGCTGCCCGGCCTCGTCGCGCCGCTGGTGCTCTGGCCGCAGGCGACCGGCGGCGAGCCTGACCCCGCCCGGCTGACGGCGGCTGCGGCCACGGTGGTGCTGGGCTTCGCCACCCGCAACACCCTGATCGCCATCATCGGCGGCGGGATCACGCTGTTTGGGATGATCTGGTTTCTGGGCTGAACGGCCTAGCGGATGAAGTAGGCAACCACCCGCACGAAGGCATCGGGGATGTCGTTCAAGGCGTAGCCGCCGGGCTTCTGGGTCAGCGCAATGGCGACCAGCCCGCCACCAATCAGCAGCATGATCGCGGCAACGCGCGGAGCGCGGCCTTCGGAGAACGCCGAGACGATCGAAGGAACGGTAAAGCCAAGAATGATCACGCCGATCACCATGAACAGGTCGTTTTGCATCACATACTCCCGGCGAGTGACCCGTTCTCAGGGCCTCCGCGCCATTATTCGGGGTCGGTGGCGAAAATCAACCGTTCAGCACAGGGGGCGACCCGCAGGATATTGGTGGTGCCGGGCACGTTGAACGGCACACCGGCGATTACCACGATCTGGTCCTCGTCGCCCGCGATGCCCGATGCGCGTGCCGCGCGCGCGGCCGAGACCACGGCGATCTTGAACCGGTCCACCTCGCCATGGGTCATGTGGCAGGAGATGCCCCAGGACAGGCAGAGCCGCCGCGCCGTGCCCTCGAGCGGGGTGAGCGCCAGGATCGGCACCTTGGGCCGCTCGCGCGAGGTGAGCACGGCGGTGGTGCCCGATTGGGTGAAGCAGCAGATCGCCTTGATGTCGGTCGCCTCGGCAATCTCGCGTGCGGCCGACACGATGCCGTCGGCGACGGTCGTGCGCGCGATCAGGCTGCTGGCCTCGATCCCCTGCCGATAGGCCGGATCGCTCTCGACCTCGGTCGCCACGGCATCCATGGTCTTGACCGCCTCGACCGGGTAGTTCCCGGCCGCCGATTCCGCGGAGAGCATCACCGCGTCGGTGCCTTCGTAGATCGCGGCGGCCACGTCCGACACCTCGGCACGGGTGGGCACCGGGCTTTCGATCATGCTTTCGAGCATCTGGGTGGCCACGATCACCGGTTTGGCGGCGGCGCGGCAGGCATGGACCAGGCGTTTCTGGATCGGCGGCACGTTCTGCACCGGCAGTTCCACGCCAAGATCGCCGCGCGCGATCATGATCCCGTCTGAGACCTTGAGGATCGCCTCGAAATCCTTCACCCCGGCCGGCTTCTCGATCTTCGAGAGCACCGCCGCGCGGCCATTGGCGAGCCGGCGCGCCTCTTCCACGTCCTGGGCGCGCTGCACGAACGAGAGCGCCAGCCAGTCGACGCCAAGCTCGCAGGCGAAGTCGAGGTCCTTGCGGTCTTTCTCGGTGAGCGCCGCCAGCGGCAGCACCACTTCGGGCACGTTCACCCCCTTGCGGTCGGAGATCGTGCCGCCGACCATCACTTCGCAATTGGCAAAGTCCTTGCCGAATTCCTTCACCCGCAGCCGGATCTTGCCGTCATTGACGAGCAGCGACGTGCCCTGTTCCAGCGCCTGGAAGATTTCCTTGTGCGGCAGTTGCACCCGGTCGGTATCACCGGGCGCCGGGTCGAGATCGAAGCGGAAATCGTGCCCCTCTTCCAGTTCGACAGCGCCGCTGGCGAAAACACCGCAGCGCAGTTTCGGCCCCTGCAGGTCGGCCAGCACCGCGATCGGGCGGCCGAGATCACGCTCGACCTGGCGGATCATCTCGTGGCGGGCGCGGTGCTCGTCATGGGTGCCATGCGACATGTTGATGCGAAAGACATCCGCGCCGGCCTCGAACAGTTTTCGGATCATGTCATAGTCGTTCGACGCCGGCCCGAGGGTGGCCACGATCTTTACGTTTCGATGGCGTTGCATGCCCAATCCTTCGAATATGCGCCGTGTTAGCGGTCACGGCAGGTCAGCCGCTCTATGCCCCAAATCGATGCCGGTCGCAACTGGCGCTTTCCGGCCGCCTCGCCTAAAAACGCCGGGAACCACAGAGATGACAGACCCATGACATACCTGCCTTTTCACATCATCGGTGAGGCGCGCGAAAGCCGCTGGCTGATCACCTGCGACCACGCGGCCAACACCGTGCCGCCCGATGTGAACGGCGGCAGCCTTGGCATTTCCGATGCGGACATGGCCCGCCACATCGCCTTCGATCCCGGCGCGCCGGTGGTGCTGGGCAACTTCTCGCGGCTGGTGATCGACCCGAACCGGGGCGAGGACGACCCGACGCTGGTGATGAAGCTCTATGACGGCACCATCGTTCCGGCCAACCGGGATGTGGACGACGTCGAGGTCGAACGCCGGCTGAATGCCTGCTACCGGCCCTATCACGGCGCCGTTGCCCGGATGGCGGCGCGGCGCGACGATACCGTCTATGTCGCCATTCATTCCTTTACCCGGCAATTGCGCGGGCGCGACCCTCGGCCGTGGCATATCGGCATCCTGCACGGGCAGGATCACCGCTTCGCCCTGCCGCTCCTGCGCCGGCTGCGCGAAGAGCCGGACCTGTGCGTTGGCGAGAACGAGCCCTATGGCGGCCATCTCGAGGGCGACAGCGTGGATCGCCACGCGATCAAGCCGGGGCGGGTGAACGTGCTGGTGGAACTGCGCAACGACCTCATCCGCACCGATGCGCAGCAATGGGGCTGGGCCAGGCGCCTTGCGCCGATCCTTGAAGAGGTGCTCGCCGCTTCCCAGTTGTGAGCGATGACCATGGGAGACCGGCATGACCGACGCGATAGACGACCAGACCCGGACCGAGCTTGAGGCCGCGGCCTTCCGCCGCCTGCGCCAGCACCTGATGGAAGACCGCCCCGAGGTGCAGAATATCGACCTGATGAACCTCGCGGGCTTCTGCCGCAACTGCCTGAGCCGCTGGTATCAGGAGGCCGCCGAGGCGCGCGGCATCGCGATGACCAAGGAGGAGGGGCGCGAAGCCTTCTACGGCATGGCCTATGACGATTGGAAAGCCCGAACCCAAACGCCCGCAAGCCCCGAGAAGCAGGCTGAGTTCGAGGCGGCGTTCAAGGAGAACGTGCTGAAAGACAAGGGCTGACCCCCGATCCGCGCAGGCAGGCGAAGGGCGTTCGCCTTGTTCGCCTCCGGTGGGAGTATTTTTGCCAAGAAAAAGGCGCTGTGCGGGAACGCACCAAACCTGTGTGGTTTCAGGGAGTTCTGTGCGCATCCCGCCCGCGCTACGTACGTCGTGCAACGCAAAGGAGGCGCAGATGGCCCGGATGCCGACCTATTTCATCTCCCACGGCGGCGGACCCTGGCCATGGATCGAGGATATGCGCGCTGCCTTCGGACCGCTGGAGCACGCGCTCGCGGCAATCCCCGGTGCCTTGCCCGAACCGCCCACGGCGGTGCTGATGATCTCGGGCCACTGGGAGGCGCGCGAGGTGCGGGTGATGCATGCTGCCGCGCCGCCCATTCTGTATGACTACAGCGGGTTTCCGCCCGATACCTACGCGATCAGCTATCCCGCGCCCGGTGCGCCCGCGCTGGCCGAACGTGCCGCCGCGCTGATCGCGGCTGCCGGGTTGCCGGTGGCGCTGGACGACACCCGTGGCTTTGATCACGGCACTTTCGTGCCGGCTTACGTGATGTATCCCCAGGCCGATGTGCCGGTGTTCCAGGTTTCGATGCTGAAGAGCTACGACCCGGCGGATCACCTGCGCCTTGGCCGGGCCCTTGCGCCGCTGCGCGACGAGGGTGTGCTGATCCTGGGATCGGGGCTGAGCTATCACAACCTGCGCCAGTTCGGCCCGGCGGCCCGCGAGCCGTCGGAAGGGTTCGACCGTTGGCTCAACGACGTGTTGAACCGCGCGCCCGAGGCCCGCAGCGCCGCCCTGCTGGACTGGGAGAGCGCCCCCTTCGCGCGCGCCTGTCACGCCCGCGAAGATCATCTGGTGCCGCTCTTCGCCGCCCTTGGCGCGGCTGAATCCGGCACCGCCACCAGAGTCTATCATCAGAAGATGATTTTCGGCGGCGTGACCGCCTCGTCATGGCGTTTTGACTGAAGCCGCAAAAAAAGACCCCGGACGCAGCCGGGGCCTTTCTCACTCGTCCCTGCACCTGGTGTCAGGTCACTCGTAAACCTCTCCGTCTTTCACCCGATTGGCAAATTGCGTGGTGCCGCCGTCGGCCAGCACCTTGGCCTGATCGACCCAGCCATCGCGGCTGACCCGGCCCTTGAAGCCTTCAAGGTTGGCGTCGACCCAGGCGATCTCGTCGGCCGTCCAGCCCGCGATCTGGTCGAAATGATAGAACCCGAGCGTGTTGCAGAGCACCTCGAGCTTCGGCCCGATCCCCTTGATCTGCTTGAGATCATCGGCTTTGCCCGCACGCGGGGCCGCGAGCGTGGCGGGTTTGCGGCCCTCGCCCGTGCCCTCGATCCTGCCATCGCCAGCGGCATGGACCGGGTGCGCGCCGTGATCGGCCTCGACCGCCTCGGCCACGGCGACAACCTCCGCCGCCGCTTCCATCGCGGCCTTTTCGGCGGCCTGTGCCTCGGCGCGCGCCGCTGCCAGTTCGGCGTCGAGGCTGGCGATCCGAGCATCCTTGCCGCGCGCATCGCTGCGGCAGGCCTCAAGCTCGGCCTTTGCCGTTCCGGCATCGCCGCTGCGGCCCCAGATGATCCAGCCCACGAGCAGCCCCAGCAGGGCCGCGAGGATGATCAGAAGCACCATCTCGCTGATCAGAAATCCCCAGTTTTGAAACATGCGATCCACTCCTAGTCAGGGGCCCGGTCATTCCGGCCAGGCGAAGGTGGTGCGCCGGTTCTGCGCGCGCCCGTCTTCGGTTTCGTTGTCGGCGACCGGCTCGGTCTCGCCGAAGCCCATGGCGGTCATTTTCTGCGCCGCCACGCCGCGCGCCGCCAGCGCATCGCGCACCGCCCTGGCACGGGCGAGCGACAGCGAGTAGTTCGCCGCCTCGTCGCCCTCTGCATCGGTATGGCCGCCGATGATCACCCGCATCCCCGCATCGCGGGTGCACAGATGGATGATCCCGGCCACCTCGTTGATCGTGGCCAGCGACACCGGGTCAAGCTCCGCCGAGCCGGTGACGAACAGGATCGGCGCGGCCGCGACGCTGGCGGTGGCCGCCTCGGTGCAGGTGCTCCTGGTCGGTTCGAAATCCGGCATGGTGACCCAGTTGCCGCCATAGGCCACCTGCCGCAGCCCGGTGGCGGCGTTGACCCGTTCGCTGCCGTCGGCGGGCTGTGTTGCGGCGGGGACGACCGTCAGGCCGTCACCGGTGCCGAAGGCTTCGGTCATCTGGCCGAGAACGGCGCCTGCATCGAGCCCGGCGAGCACGTTGCCGTGGATCGCCACATTGTCGTTGTCGGCGTCGACGGTGAAACTGTCGAACAGCTTGGCGAAGCCGCGCAGCGCCTCAAGCTTGCCGCCAAGCTCGGGCTGGTCGGCGAAGGTGGTGCTGACCTCGCCCGCAATGGCCCCGAGCCCCAGCGCGCGGGCAATGCCGTCTGCCCCAAGCGCACGCGGCACGATCCCGGCAAGGCTGTAACCGTCGCCCGCGTCGTAATGCAGCGCCATCTCGACCAGCCCCGGATCGGTCACCTCGATGGCGATCACCGGGTCAAACCCGGCCAGCCCGCCAAGGGCGGCACGCGCGGCACCGTCCTCCGCCGGGGTGGCGGCGGTGCCGCTGAGGGTGAGCGTGGCACCGGTCAGCGCGAAGCTGCCGGTATCGAGCGGGGCGAGTGCCTCTGCCCCGGCCGTCAGCGCCGCGCCCCAGCCCTCGGGGGCGCCGTGGCCGAGCGCCAGGGCCTCAGCGCCGGTCACGGCTGCGGCCAGCGAATCGCGCGCGGCGGCGCTGGGCGCGTAGCCGGTGGCGGCGAGCGAGCCGTCATCGCCTTTGGCAAGCGCGGTTTCATAGGGCGAAATCTCGGGCAGAACCGCAACGCTGGCGGTGTTGACCACCCGGCGACCGGGAACGGCATCGAGCCCGGCGGCGAGCGCGTCAAGCTCGGCCTGGGTATCGGCGGTGCCGGTCAGGGTGATGTCGCGGCCCGAAACCGCGACCTCCATCGGATGCACGGCACTTGCCACCACATCGCCCGCCGCGGCGGTGATCTTGGCCTGCATGGTAACGGCCTGCGAAACCGCCCCCCAGTAGCCCAGACCAGCCACGCCAGCGACGAATACCAGCGCGCCCAGTGCCTTACCCATGGTGATTCCCTCTCAGGTTCCTCCTGCCTGCGGCGGAGGAGGCACCAGCTGTGATTCCATTGCAAGGGGAACGAGCGCGGGCTTTTGTCACGGGGGAGCGGGCGGCGCTCAGATCGCCGCTTTCAGGCTCTCTTCGATGTAGATCTCGCGCAGCCGCGCCGCCATCGGACCGGGGGCGCCGGCGCCAATCGGCGCGCCGTCGATCTCGACCACCGGCATCACGAAGGCGGTGGCCGAAGTGACGAAGGCTTCGTCGGCGGCCTGCGCCTCGGCCAGCGTGAAGCTGCGCTCTTCCACCACCATCTGCGCCTCGGCGGCAAAGCGCAGCACGGCGGCGCGGGTGATCCCGTGCAGGATGTCATGGCTGAGTTCGCGGGTGATGATCTTGCCGTCCTTGACGATATAGGCGTTGTTCGAGGTGCCCTCGGTCACCTTGCCGTCCTCGATAAACCACGCATCGTCCGCGCCGGCGGCCAGAGCGGCCATCTTGCCCATCGACGGGTAGAGCAACTGCACCGTCTTGATGTCGCGCCGGTGCCAGCGCAGATCGGGGATCGAGATCACCTTCAAGCCGATCTTGGCGGCGGGGCTCTTGGCAAGACCGGGCTTGGATTGAGTGAACATCACCACCGTGCCGGTGGTTTCATCGGGGTCGGGAAAGGCGAAGTCGCGGTCGCCGGGATTGCCACGGGTGACCTGGAGATAGACCAGCCCCTCGTCGATGCCATTGCGCGTGACCAGTTCGCGGTGCGCGGCCAGAAGCTCTTCATGGCTGATCGGTTGCTTCATGTCGAGTTCGGCCAGCGAGCGGCTGAGCCGGGCCGCGTGGCCGTCGAAATCCACCAGCTTGCCGCCGAGCACCGAGGTCACCTCGTAGACGCCATCGGCCATCAGAAAGCCCCGGTCGAAGATCGAAATACGGGCGTCTTCCTCGGGCATATACTCGCCGTTGACGTAAACGGTGCGGCTCATCGTGGTCTCCTATCCCCAGAGGCCCGGCGCCGATGGGTGCACGCCCGCCTCGTCGTAAAACAAAGGTTCCGCCCGGTCTTGAGCGAGAAGCAACGGCCCGTCAAGGTCTGTCACCATCGCGCCCTGCGCCACCAGAACGGCCGGGGCCATGGCGAGCGACGAGCCTACCATGCAGCCCACCATCACCTGGTATCCCTCCGCCAGCGCCGCGTGCTTGAGCGCCAGCGCCTCGGTCAGCCCGCCGGTCTTGTCGAGCTTGATATTCACCACGTCATACTTGCCTTTGAGGTCGGGCAGGCTGGCGCGGTCATGGCTGCTCTCATCGGCGCAGACCGGCACCGGGCGGGCCATGCCGATGAGCGCGTCATCGTCACCGGCGGGCAGGGGCTGCTCTACCAGTTCCACCCCGAGGCGCACCAGATGCGGCGCAAGATCGTTATAGACCTCGGCGCTCCAGCCCTCGTTGGCGTCGACGATGATCCGGGCCCTGGGCGCTCCGGCCCGCACCGCTTCGAGCCGGGGCATGTCGTCGGGGGTGCCGAGCTTGATCTTCAACAGCGGCCGATGCGCGTTCAGTGCCGCCTTGGCGCGCATCTCGTCGGCGCTGCCAAGGCTGAGCGTGTAGGCGGTGATCTCCGGCCCCGGCTTCGGCAGCCCGGCCAGGTCCCAGGCCCGCTTGCCCGCACGCTTGGCCTCGAGATCCCAGAGCGCGCAATCGACGGCATTGCGGGCCGCGCCTGCGGGCAACATCCGCTGCAAGTCATCCCGGTCAAACTGCTCCGGCAGCGCTTCGATCTCGGCGCGCACGCTCTCCAGCGTTTCGCCGTAGCGGGCATAGGGCACGCATTCGCCCCAGCCGTCATGGCCCGCATCGGATATCCTCACCGTCAGCACGGCGGCCTCGCTCTTCGACCCGCGCGAGATGGTAAACACCTCCGCCAGCGGGAATCGCTCTTCGGTGACGCTCAGGTGCATCCTTCGCTCCTTCTCTGTTCCGGATATTCCACGCCGGGGGGCGGGGGTGCGCAACCCCGCCCCCCGGCTGAGGTTAGCCCATCGCTGCGAGCGCATCCACCAGCTTGCCCGCGCCGTAGCGGAACGGGTCGGTCGTTGGCAGCCCCATGCGGGCTTCCGTCTCGGCGATCCAGGCGGCCGCCTCGTCTTCGCTCAGGGCTTGGGTGTTGACCGAGATCGCCACCACCTCGCAGGCCGGGTTTGCCACCCGCGCCAGCGCCAGCGCCATGTCGCGCAGGGCTTCCAGCGTAGGCAGCTCATAGTCGGGCAGGCCGCGCATATGCGGCCGGGTCGGTTCGTGCGACAGGATCAGCGCATCCGGTTGACCGCCATGGATCAGCGCCAGCGTCACCCCGGAATAAGAGACGTGGAACAGGCTGCCTTGCCCCTCGATCAGATCCCAGTGGTCGTCGTCGTTGTCCGGCGTCAGCCACTCTACCGATCCGGCCATGAAGTCGGCGACGACGGCGTCGAGCGGCACGCCGTCGCCGGTGATCAGGATGCCGGTCTGGCCGGTGGCGCGGAAGGTCGCCTTCATCCCGCGCGCCTGCATCTCGCGGTCCATGGCGAGGGCGGTATACATCTTGCCAACCGAGCAGTCGGTGCCGACGGCGAGGCAGCGCTTGCCGCTGCGCTTCACCCCGTTGGCGATCGGATATTTCACCGCAGGCACCCGCACATCGTGCAGCGCCCGCCCGGTGGCTTCGGCCACCGCCACGAGGTCGGGCTCGTCGCGCAGCAGGTTGTGCAGGCCGGAGGCAAGGTCAAACCCCTCTTCGAGCGCCTGCACCAGAACCTTTTTCCACGCCTGGCTGATCACCCCGCCACGGTTGGCGACGCCGATGACCAGGGTCTTTGCGCCGGCGGCCCTGGCTTGTTCGAGGTCCATGTCGGGCAGGCCGAGATCGGCATTGCAGCCCTCCATCCGGAACTGGCCGACGGCGTTTTCCGGGCGCCAGTCGCGAATGCCTTGGGCGACCTTGGCGGCGAGCCGGTCCGGGGCATCGCCGAGAAAGAGAAGATATGGTGTTTCAATCATGTTTGCCTCCGCAGTTGGATGGGAGATTCGCCGGGCCTGCGCGCAAAAGGCTCGCGAAATGGCGCGCAAGGCGCAAGTATCTTCGAAGAATCTTGCGCAGAAATCCAGAATGGCAAGAAGGGGCTTCGACTTCTGCCGCAATGCGGCAGGTTTCTTGCTGCGGATGCGAGAATCGCCTTGATGGCGGATGAGCAATAATCTACCCGTAGGCGAGCCAGAAACGAAACAAACTTGCACGGAGTTTGCGCCATGTCCTTCCGCCCCCAACCCGCCGCCCCGGCCCGCCCGAATCGTTGCCAGCTTTTCGGCCCCGGCTCGCGGCCCGAGCTCTTCGAAAAAATGGCGGCCTCGGCGGCGGATGTGGTCAACCTCGATCTCGAGGACAGCGTTGCGCCCGACGACAAGGACAAGGCGCGGGCCAATATTATCGCCGCCACGCACGAGATCGACTGGGGCAACAAGTATCTCTCGGTGCGGATCAACGGGCTCGACACGCCGTATTGGTATAAGGATGTGGTGGAGCTGCTGGAAAACGCCTCCGACCGGCTTGACCAGATCATGATCCCGATGGTGGGCTGCGCCGAAGATATCTATGCCGTCGACGCCCTGGTGACAGCGGTCGAACGCGCCAAGGGCCGCACCAGGAAGATCAGCTTCGAGGTGATCATCGAAACCGCCGCAGGCATTGCCCATGTCGAGGAGATCGCCGCTTCCAGCCCGCGAATGCAGGCGATCAGCCTTGGCTATGCCGATTTCGCCGCCTCGATGGGGATGCAGACCACCGGCATCGGCGGCACCCAGGAAAACTACTACATGCTGCACGAGGGCGAAAAGCACTTCCCCAACCCGTGGCACTGGGCGCAGACCAAGATCGTCGCCGCCTGCCGCACCCATGGCGTGTTGCCGGTCGACGGCCCGTTCGGCGATTTCTCCGACGATGACGCGTTCATTGCGCAGGCGAAGCGCTCGGCAACGCTGGGCATGGTTGGCAAATGGGCGATCCACCCCAAGCAGGTGAAGCTCGCCAACGAGGTCTTTACGCCCACGGCCGAGGCGGTGGCAGATGCGCGCGAGATACTTGCCGCGATGGAAGAGGCCAAGGCCAAGGGGCTGGGCGCGACCACCCACAAGGGCAAGCTGATCGACATTGCCAGCATGAAACAGGCGCAAGTCATCGTCGCGCAAGCCGAGCTGATCGCCAAAGGCTGAGTCTCCCTCCGGTCGGGACGGCGAGGCCCCGACCGTCACCCGGACCGCGCCCCGTGGAGAAATCCTTGGGGCGCTTTGCATTCGTCAAAACGAATATGTCGCATTACCAAGTCGTCGCGGGCGTTCTAGCAAGGCGCTGTCTGCTTTTTCGAACCCAACCCAGGAGGACATATTCGTGAAACTCATCCCGCTCATCGTTGCCGCAAGCCTCGCATTCTCCGGCGCCGCCTTCGCGCAAACCGCCCTTACGCCGCAGGAAAAGGGCCTTTCGGCGCCGGTCGTCGCGCTGACGGCGTTTATCGCTCAGAATGCCGACGCGCTGAATCTTGACGACGCCCAGCGCGCAGCGGTCAAGGACTGGGTGTCGACCAAGCCGGCAATACGCGGCGCTTTCGAAGATGAAACCGCCGCCCTGCGCGCCGACCTGCGGGCGGCGATTCTTGCCAATGCCCCGATCGACGAGCGTCAGGCGCTTGCCGATCAGATCGGTGCCAACGAGGCCAAGCTGGTGATGATGCGCTCGAACTGCGTCGATCACTGGCGTTCCGTCTTGTCCGAGGCGCAATTCGATCAGGCGCTTGGCCTTGCTGGGCTGAAATAGACCAGGTGAGAGGCGCAGGTCGCCGACGATCTGCGCCTCTTCGCGCCGCTCCTACATTGCAATTCGCCCCGCACGCCCTTTATATCGGGCGCAGACAGAGATGGGGCGCCCGATGACCAACTACCTCGAGTTCGAAAAGCCGCTTGCCGAGATCGAAGGCAAGGCCGAGGAACTGCGCGCGATGGCGCGGGCCAACGAGGAAATGGATATCGAGAAGGAAGCCGCAGCGCTTGACCGCAAGGCCGAGGCGATGCTGGCGGATCTTTACAGGAACCTTTCGCCGTGGCGCAAAACGCTGGTGGCCCGCCACACCGACCGGCCCCACTGCAAGGATTACATCGACACGCTGTTTACCGAATTCACCCCGCTGGCGGGCGACCGGAACTTTGCCGACGATCACGCAGTAATGGGCGGGCTGGCGCGGCTTGGCGATGTGCCGGTGATGGTGATCGGTCACGAGAAGGGCCATGACACCAAGAGCCGGATGGACCGCAATTTCGGCATGGCCCGGCCCGAGGGTTACCGCAAGGCGATCCGGCTGATGGACATCGCCGACCGGTTCGGCCTGCCGGTGATCACCCTCGTCGACACGATGGGCGCCTATCCCGGCAAGGGTGCCGAAGAGCGCGGCCAGTCCGAGGCGATTGCCCGCTCGACCGAGAAATGCCTGAGCATCAAGGTGCCGCTGATCAGCGTGATCATCGGCGAGGGCGGCTCCGGCGGGGCGGTGGCCTTTGCCGCGGGCAACACCGTGATGATGCTGGAGCATTCGATCTACTCGGTGATCTCGCCCGAGGGTTGCGCCTCAATCCTGTGGAAGGATTCCGAGAAGATGCGCGAGGCCGCCGAGGCGCTGCGGCTCACCGCGCAGGATCTCAAGGCGCTGGGCGTGATCGACCGGATTATCGCCGAACCGCTGGGCGGCGCGCATCGTGACGCCGAGCAGACGATCACCGCTGTCGGCAACGCCATCGAAACCGAGTTGAAGGCGCTGATGAAGTCGAAGCCTGACGCGCTGCGCAAGGCCCGGCGCGAGAAGTTCCTCAACATGGGCACCAAGGGGTTGGCGGCCTGAGCCGCCCGCCCGTCGCCATCACTGATATCTGAGCGCCTCGATCGGATCGAGCCGCGCCGCCCGTTGCGCCGGGAAATAGCCGAAGATCACCCCGACGAGGCCGGAAAACAGGAACGCCCCGGCAACCACGGCGGTATTGGGCACGAACGGGGTATTGAGCTGCATCGACGCGAAGAACGCGATGGCAAGGCCAAGCACGATGCCGATGACGCCGCCCATGATCGACAGCACTACGGCTTCGACGAGAAATTGCAGCATCACCTGACCGGCTGTCGCGCCGACCGCAAGGCGGATGCCGATCTCGCGGGTGCGCTCGGTAACCGAGACCAGCATGATATTCATGATCCCGATCCCGCCCACCAGCAGGCTGACACCCGCCACCGCCGAAAGCAGCCCGGTGAGCGTGGCAGTGACCGACGACAGCATCGAAGCAATCTGTGCCATGTCCATCACGTTGAAATTGTCGGCTTCGGTGGTGGAAATACGCCGCCGTTCGCGCATCAGCGCCTCGATCTCGGCGGTTGCGGTCTCTGTGGAGAAGTCCTCGGCCACGGCGATGGTGATCGAGGAGACATCGGAGCTGCCGAGAAGCCGGGTCTGGAGCGTCCGCATCGGGATCAGCACGACCGAATCCTGGTCCATCCCGAAGCTCCCCGCGCCTTTCTCGGCCAGCACCCCGATCACCTTGCACGACAGCGTGCCGAGGCGAATGCGCTCGCCGAGCGGGTCGGCTCCGGCGAAGAGATCCTCGAGCACGGTGTTGCCAAGCAGGCAGACCGATTGCGCGCCGCTTTCTTCGGCGGAAGAAAAGCCACGGCCCGAGACGATCTCCCAATCGGTGGCCTCCAGATAGCGGCTGTCGGTGCCCACCGCCTGCGTGCTGATGGTTTCGCTGCCAAAAATCGCGGTCACGTTCTGCGTGCCATAGGGGGCGGCCGTGGCAACGGCCGGCAGTTCGGTTTCGAGCGCGGTCACATCCGCGAGGCTGAAGGCGGGGGCCGTTCCGCCGCTGCGCCCCGGCCCCATGCCCGGCGCGCCGGAGCGCAGGGTCAGGATCGAGGTGCCAAGGCTCTGCACGTCCGATGTCACCTGCGCGGTCGAGCCTTGCCCGAGCGTCACCAGCGCGATCACCGCGGCCACGCCGATCACCACCCCCAGCACGGTCAGCACCGAGCGCAGGGCATTGCGCAGGATCGCCTGAAGTGCCAGCAGGAAGGTTTCCCAGATCATTGTGCGGCCTCCGCGGTCTTGCCGGGGTCATCATGCTGGCTGCGGCCGGTGGGCGCGCCGTCCGAGGAAATCTTGCCATCGACCAGCCAGATATGGCGCGGCGCGTAGCTGGCCATGTCGTCCTCGTGGGTGACCATGACGATGGTCATCCCCTGCGCGTTCAGATCGGCCAGCACCTGCATGATCTCGTGGCTGCGTTTCTGGTCGAGGTTGCCGGTGGGCTCGTCGGCCAGGATCACCTCCGGGCTGGCCACCAGCGCCCGCGCGATCGCCACCCGCTGCTGTTGCCCGCCGGAAAGCTCGGAAGGATCGTGATGCTCGCGGCCTTCAAGCCCGACCCGCGCCAGCGCCTCGCGCGCCAATGCCCGGCGCCGCTCGCGCCCCAGCCCCTTGTAGATCAGCGGCAATTCGACGTTTTCCAGCGCCGATGCGCGCGCCAGAAGGTTGAAGCCCTGAAAGACGAAGCCGAGATAATTGCGCCGGATCAGCGCCCGTTGGTCGCGGGTCAGCCCCGCCACGTCGACGCCGTCAAACAGGTAGTGCCCGCTGGAGGGTGTATCGAGGCAACCGAGCACGTTCATCGCGGTCGACTTGCCAGAGCCGGACGGCCCCATGATGGCGACGAATTCGCCGCGCGCGATGCTGAGGCTGATCCCGGCCAGCGCAAACACCTCGGCCTCGCCGGAACCGTAGCGTTTGGTGATGTCACGAAACTCGATCAACGGAGTCGTGGCGCCCATGGCTCGCTCCTATTCGCTCACGAGCTGAGCGGTGATCACTAGATCACCTTCAGCCAGCGCGTCAGACACGACCACGGTTCGGCTGCCATCGGTCGCGCCGGTTTCGACCGCGACCCGTGTCGGAATGCCATCGCGCAGCACCCAGATGCTGTTGCCATCGGCGCGCGCGCTGGTGGCGCCCTCGCCGGGGCGTCCGGGCATAAGCATCCCGAGCAGGCCGCCGCTGTTGCCGCCACCGTTGCCGCCCTCCTCAGGATCGGCCGCTTCAGGCTCT